>OGYJ01001587.1_pt1 | contig 17726 bp, 17 predicted proteins | sample 1576531 | NCBI WGS metagenome assembly OGYJ01 (sample SAMEA3541574, study PRJEB24748) | human gut metagenome | biome: human gut; feature: human-associated habitat; material: faeces | place: China | collected 2012 | reverse complement strand
CGCTGGAACACGCCCGCCGCACGGCGGAGGAATACGAGACACAGGGGCTGGACTTCCGGCTCTGTGACGGCCTGTCCGGCATCGAGCCGGAGGAGACAGACACCGTGGTCATTGCCGGTATGGGCGGCGAGACCATCCGGGATATCCTCCGTGCCGCTCCATGGGCGGCGGACGGCCGCCACACCCTGCTGCTGCAGCCCATGACCAAGGTGGAGCTGCTGCGGGGCTGGCTGCGGGAAAACGGATATATCTGCACCGAAGAACGTCTGGTGCAGGACAAGAGGAAACTGTATGTGATCCTGTCCGTCACCGGTGGCCCCTCCGGTGAGGCGTCGGATGCGGAGCGGTACGGCGGCTTCTGTCTGGAGCACGACCCTCTGTATGGCCTGTATCTGGAGCAGCAGCTGCGGCGGCTTTATCTGCGGATGGACGGCCTGCACCGGGGCGGAGACGAGAGCGAGGCGGAGCCGCTGGCGGCTCTGGCGGATATTCTGGAAGAAAAGAAGGAGGCGTGGCAGCGTGGTAACGGTCAATGATGTAACGCAGATGATGTTCCGGTGGGCTCCTCCGGAGCTGGCCATGGACTGGGATAATGTGGGTCTGCTGGTGGGCCGGGGCGACCGGGAGGTCCACCGGGTGCTGGTGGCGCTGGATGTGTCTCCGGACGTAGCGGCAGAGGCAGCAGAGACGGGGACCGACCTGATCGTGTCCCACCATCCGGTGATGAACATTCGCTGGCATGCCCAGCAGATGCAGACGCTCCGGGAGGATACCCGGCTGGGCGGGCTGCTGACGGAGTTGGTGAAGCGGGATATCTCCGCCATGTGTATGCACACCAATCTGGATGCGGCGGAGGGCGGTGTCAACGACTGTCTGGCCTGCACGCTGGGTCTGCAGGATACAAAACCGCTGAATGAGGAAAAAATCGGGCGGATCGGTACACTTTCTTGTGAAAAACCCCTTGAACAGTTCCTATCAGATGTGGTAAAATTATTAAGTTGCAATGGACTGCGATACAGAGACGGCGGCCGGCCCGTTCACAGGGTGGCCGTGGGCGGCGGAGCGTGTGGGGAATACATCCCTCAGGCCATCGCTCAGGGCTGCGACACCTTTGTGACATCCGACCTGCGGTACAATGACTTTCTGGATACGCAGGGGCTGAATCTCATCGATGCAGGACACTTCCCCACGGAGGATGTGGTGTGTCAGGAGATCGTCCGCCGGCTGCGGGAGACGTTCCCGGAGCTGGAGGTCACAAAGTCCGCCGTACATGGCGACGCAGTTAAATTTTACATGAGATAAGGAGAGAACGATACTATGTCCGGACATTCCAAGTGGCACAATATCCAAAAGACCAAGGGTGCGGCTGACGCCAAGCGCTCCGCCACCTTCACCAAGATCGCCAAGGAGATCATCGTGGCCGTCAAGCAGGGCGGCAGCGGCGATCCCGCCAACAACTCCCGTCTGGCTACGGTGGTGGCCAAGGCCAAGGCCGCCAATATGCCCAATGACAACATCAAGCGTACCATCGACAAGGCACTGGGCGCCGGAAACACCGATAACTACGAGTCCGTCACCTATGAGGGCTACGGCCCTTGCGGTGTGGCCGTGATCGTGGAGGCCCTGACCGATAATCGTCAGCGCACCGCCCCGGAGATCCGCCATTACTTCGATAAGTTCGGCAAGGGCATGGGCGCTCAGGGCTGCGTATCCTGGTCCTTCGACCGCAAGGGTGTCATTGTCATCGACAATGAGGATGGCGAGCTGGATGAGGATGCCGTCATGATGGACGCGCTGGATGCCGGCGCCGAGGACTTCTCTCCCGACGGCCCCGTGTTCGAGATCACCACCGATCCCGACAGCTTCAACGATGTGGTGAAGGCGCTGGAGGCCAAGGGCTACACCTTCGCCAGCGCTGAGCTGGAGATGGTGCCGCAGACCTATGTGACCATGACCGGCGAGGATGACGTGAAGAACATGAACAAGCTCATCGATATGCTGGAGGACAACGAGGACGTGCAGAACGTGTGGCACAACTGGCAGCAGGACTAAGAAAGAGTCCTGCAAGAAAACGGCCCTTACATGAAAAAGCAGGCGGCGCTCAACTTCAGTTTGGTGCCGCCTGCTTTTGTGCATTTCACATTTTGTGTGATCCACACCGGAAAAGGCTGAGATCCATTTGTATTCGCAGAAAGGTTACATTTGGGGAGATAACTTCCGTCACGCCTATTGAAAGCTAAATGATTGCTATGCTACACTGCGTATACACAGGAACAGAAAAGGAACATAATGGAGAGAATCGAAACGGTTGAATTTACCAATATGTGCATGATCTGTGATGGCAGCCGAGTTGTCGTGATGGAGCGGGAAAAGCGGGACTGGCCGGGCGTCATCTTCCCCGGAGGTCATATAGAGCCGGGAGAATCCTTTACGGATGCTGTGATTCGGGAGGTGCAGGAGGAAACCGGACTGACTATCCGTTCTCCTCAGCTCTGCGGCATCAAGGACTGGTGTGAGAATCAGTGCAGGTTTGTTGTGCTGCTTTATAAGGCAACTTGTTTTGATGGCGAACTGCGCTCCAGCCCCGAAGGTAGGGTCTGGTGGGAGGATATTGCCGATCTGCCCAAGCTTAAGCTGTCTTTGGATATGCGTGATATGCTTCGGGTTTTCACAGAAGAAGCTTTGAGCGAGTTCTTCTACTATCAGGAAGGCAGTGCGTGGAAGTATGACCTGAAGTAGTAAAACGGTGATAAAGAGCAGGGAGCTTCATGCTGTCCTGCTTTGATGCACCTGTTTTACGCTAAAAGGCATCCCCCGGCGTTTACCGGGGGATGCCTTCGTATATCCGGATGTGCTTTACAGAGTCTCCTTGATCTTGGCTGCGATCTGGTCGGCGGTGAGGCCGTACTCCCGCAGCACATCCTTGGCCTTGCCGGACTGGCCGAAGCAGTCGTTGATGCCGATCTTGCGGAATTTACAGTTCACCTTGCCCATGAGGACGTCCGCCACGGCATCGCCCAGACCGCCGATGACGCTGTGCTCCTCCACCGTCACCACGTTGCCGCACTTCTGTGCGTACTTCGTGACGCAGGCGGCGTCGATGGGTTTGATGGTGTGAACGTTGATGACAGAGATATGAATGCCCTCTGCGGCCAGCAGCTCCGCCGCCTCCAGCGTCTCACTGACCATCAGGCCACAGGCGAACACCGCAGCATCCTTACCCTCCCGGAGGACGTTGGCCTTGCCGATCTCGAAGGGATAGTCCTGCTCGAAAACAGGGGAGGCCAGCCGGGCGGTCCGCAGATAGGCGGGACCCTCCATTTGAGCCAGAGCGAAGGTGGCCTTTCGGGCCTCGTTGCCGTCGGCAGGGACGATGACAGTCATGCCGGGGATCATCCGCATAAGGCCGATATCCTCGATGGACTGGTGGCTGCCGCCGTCCTCGCCCACGGACACGCCGGCGTGGGAGCAGCAGATCTTCACATTAAAACGGGGGTAGGCGATGGAGTTGCGGATCTGCTCATAGGCCCGGCCTGCACCAAACATAGCAAAGGTGGAGCAGAAGGGAATGAGCCCCATGGTGGACAGACCCGCCGCCACATCCATCATGTTGCACTCGGCAATGCCGCAGTCGAAGAAGCGATCGGGATAGGCCGCCTTGAAAAATTTGGTCATGGTAGCCCCGGCCAGATCGGCATCCAGCACCACGATCTTATCGTTGGAAGCGCCCAACTCTACCAGCGCCTTGCCGTAGGCTTCACGGGTGGCGATTTTTTCACTCATGCTCTCAGTCCTCCAATTCCTTCAAAGCCTGCTGGCGCTGCTCCTCGTTGGGAGCCTTGCCGTGCCAGCCCACCTGATCCTCCATAAAGGAAACGCCCTTACCCTTCACGGTGTGGGCCAGGATGCACTTGGGCTTGCCGGAGGCCGTGGGAGCGTCCAGCGCTGCGGCAATGGCATCCAGATCGTGACCATCGATCTCGTGGAGATCGAAGCCGAAGGCCCGCAGCTTGGCGGGCAGATCGCCCAGAGACATGACCTCGTCGTTGCGCCCGTCGATCTGCAGCCCGTTGTTGTCGATAATGACCGTCAGGTTGTCCAGCTTATAGTGGGCAGCGGACATGAATGCCTCCCAGATCTGTCCCTCCTGACACTCGCCGTCACCCAGCAGCGTGTAGACCTTCACGTCCTGCCCCTGATGCTTGGCACCCAGTGCCATACCAACAGCGATGGAGCAGCCCTGTCCCAGAGAGCCGGTGGAGGCGTCCACGCCCGGAACCTTTTTACAATCGGGATGCCCCTGCAGGATACTGTGGAGCTGGCGGAAGTTGGTGAACTCGTCCCGGCTGATGAAGCCACGCTCCGCCAGCACTGCATAATAGCAGGGGGCGGAATGGCCCTTGCTGAGAACGAAGCGATCACGGTTGGGGTCCTTGGGATTTTTGGGGTCGATACGCATCTGTCGGAAGAACAGGGTGGTCATCAGCTCTGTGGCGGACAGGGAGCCGCCGGGGTGGCCGCTGCCGGCGTTGGCCGTCATGTTGATGATGTCCCGGCGCACCTGTTTGCAAATGCAGGAAAGTTCTGCCGTATTCATGGGTAACCTCCATCTCATCATATTTCTTTTAGCATATAGCATTTGGACGGTAAAGTCAATGAATCTGCGGGAAAAATCCGGCGGATCACTCGTCTATCTTGCCCTTGGGCTTTACCCGTGACAGGGGATTGGCACGGGCCGCCACCCGTAGGGCCTCGTTGTCGATGTGGGTGTAGATTTCGGTGGTGTTCAGGTGCTCATGGCCCAGCACCTCCTGCACGGCCTTGACATCCACGCCGTTTTGCAGCATCAGGGTCGCTGCCGTGTGGCGCAGCTTGTGGGAGGAGTAGTGGGTGCTGTCCAGCCCCGCCTCCAGCAGATGCCGCTTCACCAGCGCATGGACCATGGAGCGGCTGATGCGTCGGTTCTGCTGGGAGAGGAACAGGGCGTCCTCGTCCCTGCCGGTGATGGGTCGCCGCACCGCCAGATACTGCTCCAGAGCCGCCTGACACGCCTCATTGAGGTAGACGATGCGGACCTTGTTGCCCTTGCCCAGCACGTGGAGGGCCTCTCCTTGAATGTCACTGCGGTTCAGGCCGATCAGCTCGGAGATCCGCAGACCGCAGTTGAGAAACAGCGTTAAAATACAGTAATCCCGCTCCCGATTAGGGCCGTCTACGCTGTCTAAAAGGGCCATGCTCTCCTCCAGTGTCAGATAGCGGGGCAGGGTCTTTTTCAGCTTGGGCGAGTCCATATCCTTCACGGGATTCTCCTCCAGCACATGGACCTTGTTGCAGAGATAGCCGTAAAAGGAGCGAATGGTGGCCAGCTTTCTGGCACGGGAGGCGGCGTTGAGTCCCTTTTCAGAGCGCTGGCTATTCTGGTGCAGCACCCGATCCCGACTGAGGTAGGTCATATAGCCGTAGATATCCGTCAGCGTTACCGAGGCGATGAGGTCCCGATCCACATCCCGGATGCTGACCTGATCCATAGGGACATCCCGCAGAGCCGGGTCACGGGTCTGCTTCAGGTAGCGGAAAAAATTCCGCAGATCCAGAAAATACTCGTCCACAGTCCGCTGGGAGTGGGCTTTAATGGTCTCATGGTAGGACAGAAAGTCCAGCAGCAGTTGGGGGGCCTCCTGCCGGTAGTCGATGGGCATGGTCTCACCTCGCAAAATGGCACGGCGTCGCCGCCGCTCTGCAGCTATTATACCATGCTGCGGGGATTTTGCAAGGCGCTGGGGTTTGCATCCTCGGCATGGGTATGGTATAATCCCAGCATAGAGCACCCCGGCGGCGCATAGAGTGTGCCGGAGGGGGTGAGAGCCATGGTACTGTGGCTGCGGCACAGGCGGCTCCTGTGGAGCATTCTGGTAGCGCTGGCGACCCTGCTGCTGACACTTCTGCTGACCGGACGGCAAACCCGGCCCACTGCGGTCGGCGGAGAGATATCCTCACCGGGGACGGTCATCGTGCTGGATGCCGGACACGGCGGCGCCGTGTCCCCGGATGGCGAGCCGGAGAGCGGCATCAACCTGCAGATCGTCCGAAAGGCGGAGGGGCTGTTGGTGTTTCTGGGCCGCAGTGTCCGATTGACCCGAACAGGGGAGGAGGCCATCTATTCTCCGGAGGCCCAGACCCTGCGGGAGAAGAAGGTGTCGGACCTGAAGAACCGTGTGGCGCTTATCAACGCCCTGCCCCATGCGGTGCTGCTCAGCATCCATCAGAACAGTATGCCCCAGCACCCCGCCGTCCACGGGGCGCAGGTCTTCAGCAATCCACAGGAGCCTGCCGCCGGGCTGGCGCAATCCATCCAGCAGGCGCTGAATCTGACAGTAAACACCGGAAACGAAAAGACCGCCAAGGCCATAGGGGACTCGGTGTACCTCATGAAGCACATCACGTGTCCGGGGGTGCTGGTGGAGTGCGGCTTCCTGTCCAACTCCGACGAGGCGCAGCTGCTCCGACAGCCGGAGCAGCAGAAGCGTCTGGTGGCGGCCATTGTGGCCGGATACTTGAATTTTGGGAATCATTGACAAAGAATAAGGGGATATCCATGAAAGCGAAGACAGTTTTTTTCTGCACGGAGTGCGGCAATGAGACGCCCAAGTGGTCGGGACGCTGTCCCGCCTGTGGTGCATGGAATACCATTGTGGAGCAGACGGATAAGCCGGTGAAAAGCGGAAGAAAGTCTGTTTTTTCCACAACTGTAAAGGCAGAACGCATCACAGAACTGGGCACCTCTGACGAGATCCGCTTCCTGACGGGTATGGGGGAGCTGGACCGGGTTTTGGGGGGCGGCGCCGTCAAGGGATCACTGGTCTTGGTGGGCGGTGCGCCGGGTATTGGCAAATCTACACTGATGCTCCAGATCTGTAAAAAATTGGGAGAGTTCTCCAAGGTGCTGTACGTTTCCGGCGAGGAATCCACCCACCAGCTGAAGCTGCGGGCGCAGCGGCTCCGGGTGGAGAGCGAAAATCTGTATGTTTTGTCGGAGACGTGTTTAGGGAATGTCACGGAATGTGTCCGGGAGGAAAAACCGGATGTACTCATCGTGGACTCCATCCAGACACTGTATAATGAGGAACTGGATTCTCCCGCCGGCGGCGTGGGGCAGGTGAAGGACTGTACCATGGCCCTGATGCAACTGGCAAAGGGACAGGGCATTACGGTATTTGTCATCGGCCACGTCAACAAGGAGGGCTCTATCGCAGGTCCCAAGGTGTTGGAGCACATGGTGGACTGCGTGCTGTACTTCGAGGGCGATCAGCACATGACCTACCGCATCCTGCGGGCAGCCAAGAACCGTTTCGGCGCCACCAACGAGATCGGCGTCTTTGAAATGATGGACTGGGGCCTGAAGGAGGTGGAGAATCCCTCCGAAATGCTGCTGTCGGGCCGTCCCAAGGATGCACCGGGGACCTGCGTCACCTGCGCTATGGAGGGAGCCCGCCCGGTTTTGGCGGAGGTGCAGGCTCTCATCGCTCCGGCCAGCGCCGCCAATCCCCGACGCATGAGCAACGGCTTTGACTACAACCGCTTTGCGATGCTGCTGGCGGTGCTGGAGAAGCGGGGGAATCTGAAGGTCTCCCAGTGTGATGCATACCTGAATATCATCGGTGGTTTGACGCTGGAGGAACCGGCGGCGGATCTAGCCGCTGTGGTGGCCATCGCCTCCAGCTATCTGGACAAGCCCGTTCCCAGCCATATGGCCGCCATCGGAGAGGTGGGACTGTCCGGGGAAATACGGTCTATCAATCACATGGAGCAGCGTCTATCTGAGGTGCAGCGACTGGGTTTCACGCAGTGCATCGTCCCGGAGCACCGGGTCAAAGAGATGAAAGAACTGCCGCATCTGGAGCTTCTGCCGGTACAGAACGTGGCGCAGGCTCTCCAGCTGCTGGTACAGGGAAAGCTGATGAAGTGATGCGAGAAAAAGGAAGAGGGCATATGCCCTCTTCCTTTTTTTGTAACGGATGTAAGATAGTAATACTTTACAGTGACTAATAGAAATTCCTGGTTTTCGGCGACCTGCTTTCGGGGGATAAGCACCATCCTTGACACGCTAAGAATTGCCAGATATTCTGTTATGTCTGCTGACAGCGAAGGGTAAGGGCGAATCTCAACAAAATATGTACCCACGTCAAAAGAGAGCGAGTATCCTGTAAATTATCCATTTGAAGGAGATTCTCTTCCTCACGACCTGTTCGGAAACTATATAGAGTGTTCCGGTAAACTGGTGGTAGGCGGCAATTCAATTGAATCGATCATTCTGATGATTGCGCCGTTTGCTACATCATGGGAGGAGGGGAGATTTTGCTGCTGCCTTTCATAGTCCAGCGGAAGAAACTCCGTCATCGTCCCTCGATATCGCTTGGGCAGGAAGGTATTCTGGCAGCGAGGATTCTCCCGTTCCCTGATGGCCACCGTCTCATAAAACCGCTTCCATAGGGATCGGAAGCAAAGCTCCTCCTCACCGGGCAGGGCCAACTGCAGGCTGTCTACCCGCATCATTCGGGATCGGCCGCTGCTGTATAGCAGTAGGTCCTTGTGTGTACTGTCGTAGATAAAAAAGGATTCGTTGGCATAGCGATTGCAGAAGTGGTTTCGCAGCAGGGGGAGGACTCGATTTTTTGGCTCGATTTCCGCTCCCAGCACGCCACTGTACTCGGAAAAACGGATGAAGCCACGCAGCTTCTCTAACTCGCCGCTCATGTGCCGCAGAGCCTTGGCCACGGGGTAGTAGGCCGCATCCGACTGGTTTCTCAGGAAATCCGGTCCTTCGTCCATCAGCTTGCGGACAAAGGTGTAAAGGTGCAACTCTTTATCCTCCATACAGGTGAGAAAGGCACGGTGCAGCAGCTCTGCGGCACGCTTGGAGCGCTTGAAGATGCCCCGGTACACCCGTCGGGCGTGCTCCGGCACCGTCAGGATGCTGCGGACGGAATACAGGGAAAAACACTCCTCATCGCTGTAAAAGGCGATGGGGAATTCTTTGTGTACATAGCTTTCAAACACGCAGCAAAGGAATCCGTCGAAGCTGCCGTCGTATTGAAAGACCACATCCTGCCATGCCATCGTATCACCCCGCCGAGTCAAACAGCGACAGCTGCCGGCACTCTTCCGGCGGCAGCTGCCCTCGCTCCATCGCCTCTAATTGCCGCTGAAGGGTCTGGGCGGTAAATTGCAGGCCCTGCCGCATCCGGCCGCCGCAGGTGATAAAGAACTGCGCCCTCTTCAGCACCACCCCCAGTTTTTTCAGGTCCTCGAACCGCAGCGTACCATGGCGGCGGGCCGAGACGATACGCCGTGCGCTTATCGGACCGATGCCCGGCACCCGTAGCAGCGTCTCGTATTCGGCGTTCATGATCTCCAGCGGAAACTGTTCCAGATGTCCGATGGCCCAGTGGCACTTGGGGTCCACCAGCGGATTGAAGTCCGGGTGCTGCTCGTCCAACAGCTCCTCGGCCCGGAAGCCGTAAAACCGCAGCAGCCAGTCCGCCTGATACAGGCGGTGCTCCCGCAGCAGAGGGGGCTTCGTATCCTTGGAGGGCAGCAGACTGTTCTCGACTACCGGCACATAGGCGGAATAGAACACTCGTTTGAGACGGTACTTCTCGTACAAAGACTGGGTCAGGTGCAGGATATGGCGATCATTGTCCGCCGTGGCGCCCACAATGAGTTGGGTGCTCTGTCCGGCCGGGGCAAACACCGGGGCGTGGCGGGACTTCACCAGCTCTGCCTTGCTCTCTCTGGCCCGATCCCGAATCTGTGCCATGGGCCGCAGAATGGCCTGTTTGCTTTTATCCGGAGCCAGCGTTTGCAAGCCCTTCTGAGAGGGCAGCTCGATGTTAACGCTGAGCCGGTCTGCCAGCAGCCCCAGCCGCTGCACCAGCTCCGGCGATGTGCCGGGGATGGCTTTGGCATGGATATACCCGTTGAAGCGATACTCCTCTCGCAGGATCCGCAGGCACTCGATCATCCGTTCGGTGGTATAATCCGGGCTTCGCAGCACGCCGGAGGAGAGGAACAGCCCCTCGATATAGTTGCGGCGGTAAAAGCCGATGGTCAGCTCCGCCAACTCCCGTGGCGTGAAGGCCGCCCGGCGGGTATCGTTGCTGCGCCGGTTGACGCAGTACTTGCAGTCGAACACGCAGCTGTTGGTCATCAATACCTTCAGCAGGGTGATGCATCGCCCGTCGGCGGAGAAGCTGTGGCAGCAGCCGGCGATAGAGGAGGTGGTGTTGCCGATCATCCCCGGCCGGGCGCTGCGCCTGACGCCGCTGGAGGTGCAGGCTGCATCGTATTTGGCGGCGTCCGTCAGGATGGCCAGCTTATCCAGCAGTTCCATGCCGTTACACCGTGCGGCGGCGCTGCTGGGGGCGATCCAGCCGGTCGATGACATGAATGGCGCTGCCGGAGAAGAAAGCCACGCCAACCACCATCATAATAAATCCAAAGGTCGTCATAGTACATACCTCCTGTGAAACTTTTGTTCGACCCTCATTATAAGTCGAACATCCGTTTCTGTCAATAGAAAATAGAACAAAATTTCTATATTTCTGCAGAGAGGTTGACCGGCCCCGGATTTTGTATTAAAATAGGGGAAAACAACAAGCAGGGGATAAAAGTACATGAATGAATTGCAGCAGCGTTTTATTCGGGCAAGGCGGCAGGCCATCGCCCTGAACTATCAGCATCTCAACGACAAGCAGCGGGAGGCGGTGCTCTCCACGGAGGGGCCGCTTCTTCTGCTGGCCGGAGCCGGCAGCGGCAAGACCACGGTGCTTATCAACCGGGTGGCCAACCTTCTGCGCTATGGCCGGGGCAGCGACACGGAGGAGATCCCCATGCCCATCTCCGACGATGAGGTGGAGTTTCTGGAGCAGTATGTCCGGCACCCGGACCCGGAGCAGAAGCCCTTGGCGGATTATCTGTGCGCCGTGGAGCCCGCCCGCCCGTGGGAGGTACTGGCCATCACCTTCACCAACAAGGCTGCCAATGAGCTGAAGGATCGTCTGGAGCGGATGCTGGGGGAGGAGTCCCGTGATGTGTGGGCCGCCACCTTTCACTCCGCCTGCGTGCGGATTCTGCGGAGGGACATCGACAAGCTGGGCTTTGACCGCAGTTTTACCATCTACGATACCGATGACACCAAACGGCTCCTGAAGGACATTCTCAAGGAATTAGAGCTGGATGAAAAGACCTTTCCCGTCCGGGAGATCCAGACCATCATCTCCCGCTCCAAGGATGATATGATCCTGCCGGAGGAGTTTGCCGCTCAGGCAGAAAAATCTCAGGATTGGCGGCGCAAGCGCATCGGTAAAGTATATGCGCTTTACAATCGGAAGCTACGGGACGCCAATGCGCTGGACTTCGACGATATCATCCTCCACACGGTGGATCTGCTGCGGACGGACAGGGAGACGCTGGCCTACTACCAGCGTAAGTTCCGCTACGTCCTCATCGACGAGTATCAGGACACGAACCATTTGCAGTATCTGCTGGCCAGTCTGCTGGCAGGGGGACACCGCAACATCTGCGTGGTAGGCGACGACGATCAGAGCATCTACCGCTTCCGGGGGGCCAACATCGAGAACATCCTGAATTTTGAAAAGCAGTATACCGGCGCCCGTACCATCCGTCTGGAGCAGAATTACCGCTCTACACAGAACATTCTGGACGGGGCCAACGCCGTCATCCGCCACAACACCGGCCGCAAGGGCAAGACTCTGTGGACGGAGAACGGAAAAGGGGAAATCATCACCGTCAAGACCTGCTTCAATGAGTCCGACGAGGCCAACTATGTAGTGGGGCAGATTATGATGAACTACCGTCGGGGCGTCAACTGGAAGGAACACGCCGTGCTCTACCGAACCAACGCCCAGTCCAACGCCATGGAGTATGCCTTTAAGCGCAACGGCGTACCCTATAAGATCATCGGCGGCATGAAGTTCTTCGACCGGGCCGAGGTCAAGGATATGCTGGCCTATCTGTGCGTCATCAACAACCCCACCGATGATCTGCGGCTGCGGCGCATCATCAACGTACCCTCCCGCAAGATCGGCACCGCCACGGTGGATAAGGCGCAGGTGATCGCTACGGAGGAGGGGAGGCCCCTCTATGAGATCCTCTGCCACGCATCCGACTATCCAGAACTGAAAGCAAGCGCTGTAAAGCTTCTTACATTTACAGATATGATGGAGGAAATGCGCCGCCATGTGGCCGATCTGGGGCTGGTGGAGTTCTACGAATATGTGTGTGACCGCACCGGCTATGTGCGGATGCTGCAGGAAAAGGACGATATGGAGAGCCGGGGCCGGCTGGAGAACGTACAGGAGTTGGCCTCCAGCATCATGGGCTTTCTGGAGAACGAGCCGGAGAACCCCACTCTGGCGGGCTTTTTGGACGAGGTGGCTCTATATACGGATCTGGACAGTCAGGCGGACTCCGACAACTGCGTCACCCTCATGACCATGCACAGCGCCAAGGGGCTAGAGTTTCCATGCGTGTTCGTGGTGGGCATGGAGGACGGCCTGTTCCCCGGCAACCGGGCCATGGGGGATGAGGAGGAGATGGAGGAGGAGCGGCGACTGTGCTACGTGGCCATGACCCGTGCCAAGGAGAAGCTGACCCTCACCAATACCCGGCAGCGCACCCTGTACGGCCGTACCAGCCCCGCTATGCCCTCCCGCTTTCTCAAGGAGATCCCGGAGGAGAATATGGAGTGGCTGGGGAAGCCCGAACCCCAGCAGGCGGCGTCCCACTGGGAGGGGGAGTGGCAGCGTCCTGCCGCTGCGTCTCAGGTACGTACCCGTCGGGAGGAGCCGGTCCGATCTACAACGGCTCCGTCCGCTCCGTCGGTGCGGGCTCGCTCCGCAGCACCCTCTGCGCCCCTGATGCAGCTGCGGGCCGGCGACAGCGTTCGCCACAATGCCTTCGGAGACGGTATGGTACTCAGCGTCCGGCCCATGGGCGGCGATGCGCTGGTGGAAGTGGCCTTTGATAAGATTGGCACCAAAAAACTGATGCTCAAGGCCGCCGGGACCCATCTGACCAAGCTGTGAGAGGGATAGATTCCCTGCGTTGGCGCAAAAATGCACGGAATGTTCGGAATATTTGCTTAGAACTTCTTGAAATCTCTCCCGGCGTTTGCTATAATAGCCCCAAAGGATAAACCCATCCACAATGGTAAAAAATTCAGCACAGAAAGGAATCGTTACCATGATCTATACTGCGGAAGTACAGCATATGTGTCCGGTGGCCAAGGGTGCTTACCACGGCCCGGCTCCCATCCCTGAGGAGGGGAGGTGGGTGCAGGCCAAGGAAATCTCCGATATCTCCGGCTTTACCCACGGTGTCGGCTGGTGCGCCCCTCAGCAGGGTGCCTGCAAGCTGACCCTGAACATTAAAAATGGCATCATCGAGGAGGCGCTGGTGGAGACCATCGGCTGCTCCGGTATGACCCATTCTGCCGCTATGGCCTCCGAGATCCTCATCGGCAAGACCATTCTGGAGGCGCTGAACACAGATCTGGTGTGCGACGCCATCAACACCGCCATGCGTCAGCTGTTCGAGCAGATCGTATATGGCCGGTCTCAGTCTGCCTTCTCTGAGGGTGGCCTATCTGTGGGCGCTTCTCTGGAGGATCTGGGGAAGGGACTGCGCTCTCAGGTGGGTACCATGTTCGCTACTAAGGTCAAGGGACCCCGCTATCTGGAGATGGCCGAGGGCTATGTCACCCGGCTGGCGCTGAACAAGGACGACGAGATCGCGGGCTATGAGTTCATCAGTCTGGGTAAGATGATGGACTTCATCAAGAAGGGCGACGACGCCGCTGCGGCGCTGGAGAAGGCCAAGGGTCACTACGGCCAGTTCGAGAACGCCGCCAAGTACATTGACCCCCGGCAGGAATAAGAGGAGGACAAAAAATGGCACTGTTTGAAAGCTACGAAAGAAGAATCGACAAGATCAATGGCGTCCTCGCTCAGTATGGCATTGGCTCCGTGGAGGAGTGCCGGGAGATCTGCAAGGCCAAGGGCTTCGACCCCTATGAGATCGTCAAGGGCATCCAGCCCATCTGCTTTGAAAACGCCTGCTGGGCGTATACCGTGGGCGCAGCTATCGCCCTGAAGTCCGGCGTCAAGACCGCTGCCGAGGCCGCCAAGATGATCGGTGTGGGCCTGCAGTCCTTCTGCATCGACGGCTCCGTGGCCGAGGGCCGGAAGGTGGGTCTGGGTCACGGCAATCTGGGGGCCATGCTCCTCAGCGATGAGAGCAAGTGCTTTGCCTTTCTGGCGGGCCACGAGTCCTTCGCTGCTGCCGAGGGCGCTATCGGTATCGTGAAGAACGCCAACAAGGCCCGTAAGGAGCCCCTGCGGGTGATCCTCAACGGTCTCGGTAAGGACGCTGCCCAGATCATCAGCCGCATCAACGGCTTTACCTATGTTCAGACGCAGTTTGACTACTATACCGGCAAGCTGAGCATCGTCCGGGAGATTCGTTACTCCGAGGGTGAGCGGGCTGACGTCCGCTGCTACGGTGCCGATGATGTCCGGGAGGGCGTGGCCATTATGCACCACGAGGGTGTAGATGTGTCCATCACCGGCAACTCCACCAACCCCACCCGGTTCCAGCATCCTGTGGCCGGTACCTATAAGAAAGAGTGCATCGAGCAGGGGAAGAAGTACTTCTCCGTGGCCTCCGGCGGCGGCACCGGCCGTACCCTGCACCCGGACAACATGGGCGCCGGTCCCGCCAGCTACGGCATGACCGATACCATGGGCCGGATGCACTCCGACGCCCAGTTTGCCGGTTCCAGCTCCGTCCCCGCTCATGTGGAAATGATGGGCTTTTTGGGCATGGGCAACAACCCCATGGTCGGTGCTACCGTGGCTGTGGCCGTGGCGGTGGAGGAGAGCCTGAAGGGCTAAGGCTATGCTGCTGAACTGCGTATTCGTTGGTTTGGGCGGCGCAGCCGGCTCCATCTGCCGCTATCTGCTGGGGCTGCTGCCCCTGAAACCGGCCAGCGGCTTTCCGACTATTACCCTGTGCATCAATATCGCAGGTGCCTTTGCGCTGGGTCTGATCGGGGCGCTGGCGGGGAAGTATGCCAAGCTGAACCCGCAGCTGCTTCTGTTCCTTCGGGTGGGGGTGTGCGGCGGCTTCACCACCTTCTCTACCTTTTCCGTGGAGACGGCAGGTCTGCTGCAAAGCGGAAAGACCGGCCTTGCGATGCTGTATACGGCGCTGAGCCTGCTGTTGGGCGTGACGGTGGTGCTGCTGGGGCAGCGGTTGGTGCGGTAAAGCGGCAAAGAAGAGACATATAAAAATGGCTCCTGACAAGCTGTCAGGAGCCATTTTTTTGTTATTACGGGATGCCCGTTTCATTTCGATTATCTTCCGGCAAAGGACTGCACACCGCTGCTGATGAACTGCCCGGCGAAGCGGGCTATTTCCTCCGGGGATTCTCTGGTGCCGTCCTGAAGCCAGCGCAGGGCCAGCATCAGATTTCCCGGCACGATGAAGGCGCAGAAGTAGTGGATCTTCTCCCGGTCGCCGGGACATAGCAGGGACAGATACGCCTCGATGAAGTCATCCCGTAGGATGCGGCAGATGCGCTCTGTATAGGCCCGGTCACCGTAGCCCCCCAGCAGCACCTTGCACAGGTCAGCGTTCTCCTGAATGAAGGCGTAGAGGTCCGTCAGGAAGGGGTAGCCGCCAGTCATGGAGTCCTTGGGATCGTGCCGCCGACAGAGCTCTGACAGACGCTCCGCCATCTCATCCTCCAGATGCAGCAGCAGGTCGTTGACGTCCTTATAGTGGATATAGAAGGTGCTGCGGTTGATATCCGCCTGCTCCGCCAGCTCCCGGACCGAGATGCTCTTGGCGCTCTTCTGGGTCATCAGATGCATCAGCGCCAGCCGCAGCTGCTTCTTGGTCTTTTTTACCCGTCTGTCAATGGTCATGCCATGCATAGTCAACACCTCCGTATGCTGTAGAATAAATTAACTTTATTCTACCATATTCGTCCCTGAATAATCAACATTTTGTTGGATAAAAGACAGAAAAATTTACATCTTCTTAAACCATATCCCTTCTAATGGGCCGTCCCGCCGCATATGCTGGGAGCAAAAGCTGATAGGATTCGGAGGAGAAGCATATGAATCGTTCCACATCCATGTATCAGGATATGGCATCCCGCACCGGCAGCAGCATCTATATCGGCGTGGTGGGGCCGGTCCGCACAGGAAAATCCACCTTCATCAAACGGTTTATGGAGACGCAGGTGCTGCCCAATATTGAAAACGACTACCGACGGGAGCGGGCCAGAGACGAGTTGCCCCAGAGCGGCTCCGGCCGCACCATTATGACCGCCGAGCCAAAGTTCGTACCAGAGGAGGCCGCAGAGGTGCGTCTGCCGGACGGCACCTCCTTCTCCGTGCGGCTCATCGACTGCGTGGGGTACATGGTTCCCGGTGCCGTGGGGCAGTTCGAGGATCTGGCACCCCGGATGGTCATGACCCCGTGGTATGACCATGAGATCCCCATGACGGAGGCGGCGGAGCTGGGGACCCGGAAGGTCATCTGCGACCACTCCACCGTGGGCATCGTGGTCACCACCGACGGCAGCGTCACGGACATTCCCCGCAGCGACTATCTGGAGGCGGAGGAGCGGGTCATCCGGGAACTGCAGGAGCTGGGGAAGCCCTTTGTGGTGCTGGTGAACTCCCTGCATCCGGAGGAAGCCTGTCCGCTGGCGGAGGAATTGCAGCAGAAATACGGTGTGCGGTGTCTTGCGGTGAACTGTCTGGAGCTGGGGGAAGGGGACCTGCAGGAGATTTTGCGGAGTCTACTGTATGAGTTCCCGGTGCAGGAATTGCAGCTGTTTTTCCCGGAATGGGTGGAGGCTCTGCCGCCGGAGCATCCCATCCCAGCAGGCCTTTATCATGCGGTGGGGCAGGAGGCCAGACGATTGGAGCACGTCCGACAGCTGGAGGGCTGCATGGCGGCGCTGGAGCAGTCGGAGCAGATCCAATCCGTGATGCTGCGGCAGATGGATCTGGGGACCGGCGTAGGGCAGGTGGAGGTGCAGCTGCCCCGAAGCCTGTTCTATGATACAGTGAACCAACAGACGGGACTGAGCATCACCGACGACGGTGATCTGATGGAGCAGCTGGTGATGCTGGCGGGCCTACGAAAGGAGTATGACCGGGTGGCTCAGGCGGTGACCAGTGCCCGATCTACCGGCTATGGCGTGGTGATGCCGTCGGTGGAGGAGTTGGAGCTGGAGGACCCGGAGATCGTGCGGCAGGGGGGACGGTACGGTGTGCGGATGCGGGCTAGTGCTCCGTCTATCCATATGCTGCGGGCGGATGTGAGCACCACGGTGTCTCCCATTGTGGGGAACGAGAAGCAGTCGCAGGATATGGTAAACTATCTCCTACAGGAGTTCGAGGGGGAGCCGGGGAAGCTGTGGGAGTCCAACATCTTTGGCCGCAGCTTCCACGAGATCGTGGGGGAGGATTTGCAGGCGAAGCTAAAGCGGATGCCGGAGGATTCTCAGAAAAAGCTGCGGGAGGCGCTGGAACGCATCCTCAACGAGGGAAGCGGCGGTCTGATCTGCATCATTCTGTGAGGGGACGCATCCATAACGAAGAGAGGCAAGGCCGATGGCCTTGAGATCG
>OGYJ01001583.1_pt1 | contig 17740 bp, 16 predicted proteins | sample 1576531 | NCBI WGS metagenome assembly OGYJ01 (sample SAMEA3541574, study PRJEB24748) | human gut metagenome | biome: human gut; feature: human-associated habitat; material: faeces | place: China | collected 2012 | reverse complement strand
TTTAGATAAGGTTCGAGTCCTTAATGGGGTACTTTTGAAGGTGGATTTTTTTTTTGTTTCATGATTTTTAAAGATTAGATTATCTGGTCTGTGAAGATAGGATAGTTAGAATAGTCTATGAAGTGTAATGGTTTTGCATGCCTTCCTGTCAAGAAGGTGGATAGGGTTCAATTCCCTCATAGACTGCCCTGAACTAAGTCCTATCTCAAAGAGTTGAGTAGGCAAATGGAGAGATAACTCAGTGGGACTGGGACTTGTCTTGAAAACAAAGTGGTCATTTATTTGACTGGGGGTCGGGACCTCATTTCTCCGCATTATGATACAGATATTTAGAAAACAAGGTTGGATTCTTAATCCTAATGATAAGATAGTGAATGCTATCTTGAAAAGATGTGAGATTAATAATGGTGAGTGTCCCTGTCATAATACAGGAGAGGATAAGAAATGTCCATGTTCTGATTATAGAGAACATGATACTTGTCATTGTGGACTTTATTTGAAGCTGGAGGATTAACCCTAATGGTAAGGGAACTGTTTGCTAAACAGTGAGTAGTCTGAAAGGATGTATAGGTTCAAATCCTATATCCTCCGCAATATAGAGTAGTTGGGTAATTGGTCAACCCCCTGCATTTGGGATGCAGAAATTGGAAGTTCGAGTCTTCTCTACTCTACAAATGGGTCATGTAGTGTAATTGGCTAACACATCACATTTGCACTGTGAAGTTGGGGTTCAAGTCCCACATGTATCCACTGTTTCATGTTTTCATAATGTTTGTTTTTTTTTTACAGGTATTGGGCACACCTTAAGTGTCCTATACTGCTCCTTAGTTCAGTGGTTTAGAATAGTTCCCTTACAAGGAAAAGGTCATTAGTTCGATTCTAATAGGAGCAACATAACTGGGTCTTTAGTTCAAAGGTTAGAACAATGGGCTGTTAACCCTTAGATATAGGTTCGATTCCTATAAGAAGCTCAGCAAGTTACTAAAAGCTGCCATTCATACAGTGAGAGAGTACCATCCTGTGCTACTATGAATACCTTATGGTGTAGATGATAGGAGGTTCCAGCTAAGCTGAGACTGGAAAAGTTAGAGTACCAATAGCAAATCTCTAACAAACGCAGGTATAGTATAAAGGTTAGTACAATAGACTTCCAATCTTTTGGTGAGAGTTCGATTCTCTCTATCTGCTCTTGCAAGTTGGTGAAAATAGAAATCACATTAGGCTCATAACCTAAAGTTCCTGTGCAAGTCAGGGCTTGCCCCCAATTAAACTAAGAAATATGAAAGAGGAGAAGACATTAATCACTTGTATTATAGGCTCTACAGTTAGAGAAGTAATCAAGCAAGCTCAAGAGCTTGAAATTAGAAGAGAAGATATAGTAAGTATGTTTCCTTTAGGAGGGCAGATTTACTTAGTATTTTATGAGTAAAAACAACTGGTATTATGGAAGAGAAGAAGACAAAAGAACCTCAGTACAATGAACCTAAGATGATGTTACAGCTTGCTGTTTATAGTGCTGTTGGTAAATATAAAAGTATTAGAAGGGCTATTAGAAAAGGTCATGTAACATCTTGGGGAGAGGAAGTCCCAAAGAGACCTTTCAATAATAGAAAGAGGACCCTTGGTAGGGAGTTACAGATTACTAAAGAGAAAATTTATGGAGAACTTAAGTATAGAAACCAAGCCAGTTGAGCTTGAGACTCCCAAGGAAGAATATAATAATATACCAGTTGTATATTGTAAACATTGTCTATCATTAGCAATAAGAAACTCAGATGGCATAGATTACTGTGACAAATGTGGTGGAACTGAAACTGGTGAGGCACACATACATGAATGGGAGAAAATGTATGCACAGAAGTATGGAGGAAATTATGTAAACAGATAATAAAGATGGAAGAGAAGAATAACATGAAAGTTGTAAAGGGAGGCAAAGACACTCCAGAAGTGAGAAAGCTAAGTTATGAAGAACTGGAAAATACTGCACATCAGTTGTCTGAACAAAGTAGACAGTTATATATGCAGAATCAGAAGTTAAGTAAGGCTTTACAAGAAGCTAATCTTGCTAACTTCTATGAAAGATTGAAGTGGCTATGGACAGTAATTACTTCTACTACAACTTATATCTCAGAAGAGTTCAAGCATAAGTGTGGTGCAGAATTTGAAGTACTAATGACTCAACCTGAACAGGAACCTGAGGAAGAAGTAAAGGAAGGAGAATAAACTATGGCTAAGCAAGTGGATTCAATAGTTAGGATTCCTTGCAAGGTAGATGGTAAGTTCTTTAGATATTGGTTTGAATTCTTACAACCTTTTCATAACTTGACTGAGAGAGAAATGGATGTCATTACTTCATTTGTGAAGCAAAGATATGAACTCAGCAAGGTCATTAAAGATAATGAGATACTTGATAAGGTTACTATGAGTGAAGATACTAAAAAGAAAGTAAGGGAAGAGTGTGATATATCTCTTCCTCACTTTCAGGTCATCATGGGCAAGTTAAGAAAGAATAAGGTCATCATTGATGGGAAAATAAACCCAAGATACATTCCATCAGTAGATGAAGAGAATGGTTCATTCAAGATGATGTTATTATTTGATTTCTCATGATATACTCAGAAGCAATAAAACAGGTATCCATAGAACTTGGATTACCACCACAAGTGGTGAAGGAAGCCTATGAGTCCTATTGGACTTTTATTAGGAATAACATCAAAGCCTTGCCTCTAAAGGAAGACCTAAGCAAAGAGGAGTTTGATAAGTTGAGAACCAATTTCAATGTCCCATCATTAGGTAAATTATCCTGTACCTATGATAGGTTTATAGGAATCAAGAAAAGATTAAAATATTTAAATAAGCTAAAAGATGATTACAACAATAAAGAAGGTGAAGCCCATGTTCAATAACATGGTAGTTACTTTAAATAAGTATCCTGCTGACCTGAAGACTGCTGGAGGTATTATAGATAGTACAAAAGCTGGTTCAGTAAAAGAATATCAGACAGTAGTAGCTGTTGGACCAATGGTTAGGGGTATTGAAGTAGGAGATGTAGTATATATCAATCCAAAAAGATATGCAGTAATGCAACATAAACCTGGCTCATTGCAAGATGGTGTTATTAAAGATAATCCTGTAGTAGGATACAGGTTTGACATCATAGAGATTGATGGAGTTGAACACATGATGATTCAAGATGGAGATGTAAAATTTGTAGCAGAGATTGAGGAGTTTGAAGAAAATCCTACTATTGTTGCAGGACCACAACTTATAGTATAAATATAAGCCTGAGCCTATCAAAGGCTTGGGCTTTTTTAGTTTTAAGCAGTATGAGATTATTCAAAAGAGATGGTTATAATCTGGTTATATCTGATGAAGCCTATGCTTTAAAGGCATTCAGACAGATATGGAATAGAGATAAATCTCTCTCAAAAGAGAGAGCTATTACAGAGCTTGGATATTGTTACTTTATGGAGGACTCCAGAAGTGATTACAAATATATAATAGATGAACAGGAGAGGAAAGAAGCTATTAAGCAGGGTGAAGGTATGAAAGATAACTGGGAACCTGACACTACTGTGAAAGAAGCTCAAGCACTATATGCAAGTTTTAAGACCACTTCTGAGCTATTACTTGATGATACAAGAATGCTTGTTGATAAGTATAGAATGAAGTTAAGGAGTATGGACTTAACTGAACTTGATATAAAAGAGACTAAGGAATTAGGTGCTATTATTAAACTTATACCATCAATGGTTAAGGACTTAGATGAAGCTGAAAGAGCTATTGCTAAGGAATTATCACAGAATGATAAGGTAAGAGGAGCACAAGAAAAAGCAATATATGAGGACTTATAGTTATGGAAATAAATGATATAGTAGAAGGACTTAATGTATATTATGAAGGCTTTCCTAATAGAAGAAAGGGATACTTTGTATTACATAAAATAGTGGATACTAACCCTGTAGTTAAGTCACAGAAGACTTATAGAATGCAAGTTTGGTTTGTAAGTAAGAGTGAAAAGATACCTGCATTTGGTACTCAGTACTCTAATAGAATTGTTACTGATGCAGAAGAAACTAAAGCTCTTTCCCTCCTAACCACTTCTATTACTAAATCTCTTCTGGAGTATATTAATAAGCAAGATTTTAAGGAGTTATGCAATGATTCAAATGAATAAATATCAGACTGAGCTTACTGAGGAACTAATGAATACCCTTCCTCAGGAGGTTCAGGAACAGTTACTTGAGACTCTTACTACAGTAGAGTTTGTCAAGAGACTTATATCCCCCAACAGACCTTATGCAAGGGACTTACCAAGAGATGAAAAGGGTAGGATTATAGTAGATATTACTAATCCACACATTATTGAGAATGCTGATTATTTCAGACAACCAGCTCTGCATTTCTTGAAATATGGGTGCTACACATTCTTAAAACCTAATAGTAATCCTAATTCTGAGTTCAGAAGACACTGGGATGAAGAGAAGAGAAGATGCTATGAAGGTTATGTAAGAGAATCAGATGGAGAATGGGTTACAGGCTTTAACTATTGGTTTATGAATTACTGTCCTATGATGGTTAATAAGCTGATAGAAGGAAGAAAGAAGGCTATCAGAACTGAGGCTTTTCCTTTTTTCTTTGAGGGTATATACTGGAGATTCCATTACCTATGGCAAGCAAGAGAAGGTGGTAAACATGCTATTGAATTAGCAAAGAGAGGTTGTGCTAAGTCTTATAGCTTAGCAGCAATTATGAGCCATAATCTTATACTTGGAGAGAGTGAGGAATCCAATAGGAGGGTTATTACAGTACTTACAGCTTATCAGAAGGAATATCTGAAAGATGATAAGGATGGTACTCTATCTAAGTTCAAGCCTTCAATTAACTTTAGCTTTGCTAATACTCCTTTCCCACATCTTATGTTAAAGAACTCTCCTAATGAGATGTCTTGGCAAATGGGTTATAAGGATGAATATGGTGTAGAGAAAGGTTCTCTGAATCAAGTACTTGCTGTATCTGCAAAGGATGATAGTGAGAAGTTGAGAGGTAAGAGAGGTTGGATTTTATTTGAGGAAATGGGTTCTTTCAAAGGATTGCTTTCTCTTTATGATATTACCAGAAAGTCTGTAGAGGATGGTGACTATACCTTTGCTACTATGTACCTTGTAGGTACTGCTGCTGAGAGTGAGTCTGACTTTAGTTCAGCTAAGACTTTACTTTATAATCCAGATGGTTATAATATATTGTCTATAGATAATGTATTTGACAGACCTAAGCAAGGTAAACCTAAGTTTGGTTTCTTCTTTCCCTCCTATATTAATAGGGCAGGATGTTATAATAAGGATGGTGTGTCAGATGTGGTTAAGGCTTTAATTGAGATTCTTATTGCAAGATATAAGGCTAAATATAGTGCTGACCCCAAATCAGTATTAAGAGTAATTGCTGAGGACCCTATCACACCAGCAGAAGCTATTATTAAGGTTAAGGCAGCATACTTCCCTATTACTGCTCTTACAGAAAGATTAAGTCAATTAGACCAAGATGTACATGCTTATGATGATGTGTATGTAGGTAAATTGGTACAGAATAGTAATGGAGTAGAATTTACCCCAACCAGTGATATACCTATCAGGAAGTTTGGAGTAAAGAATGATACTCCTGGTGCTGTGGAAATCTTTGAAATGCCAGAGAAAGATAGAAGTGGAAAGGTTCCCCACACAAGATATATTATTGGTCATGACCCTGTAGATAATGACCAAGCTGAATCTTCCTCTCTCTCTTCTACCTTTGTTCTTGACTTATGGACTGATAAGATTGTAGCTGAGTACACTGGTAGGCAATCATTTGCAGATGATAACTTTGAGATAGTAAGGTTACTGTGTCTGTTCTATAATGCAAAATGTCTGTATGAATCAAATAAGAAGGGTATATTTGCTTACTTTAGTAAGATGAATTGTACTCACTTACTGGCTGATACTCCAGAGTTCTTAAGAGACAAACAGTTGATTAAGTATAGTTCATTTGGTTCTAATGCTAAGGGTGTTAATGCCTCAGCAGCTATTAATGCTTATGCTAATAATCTTATAAGAGACTGGCTGATGAAGCCTGTAACTATTATACAGAATGTTGATGGAGAGGATGTAGAAGTAACAGTTTATAACCTTAACTTCTTAAGAAACAGAGCATTAATTGAAGAGTTAATTGCATTTAACCCAGAGATAAATGTGGATAGAATTAGGGCATTAGGTATGGTTATGTTATATAGAGAGGAGAAGATGGTCCTATATCAAGGAAACCCTTCAAGAGACTCAGAAGAAGTGCCAAAGGATTATTTAGGGAATGATAAGTTCTTTACTGAGAATTACAGGGTAGTACAAGCCCCTTTCCAGAAACCCAGTAAATTTAGTACAGAAGATGCAATTAGATAAACAAATCACTTATGTGCTTGACTAAATGGACTTTTTTACTTACTTTTGCAGCATGGAAGAAAGAAAGTATATAGTATATATTCATAAGAATAAAATAAATGGAGAAGTATATGTGGGTATAACCCACTATACTAATCCTGAGAAAAGATGGAGCTATGGTTATAAAGGCAATCCATACTTTCAGTCAGCTATAAATAAGTATAACTGGAACAACTTTGAGCATATAATCCTATTTAGAAATATTAGTAAAGAGTTAGCCTGTAGAGAGGAGCAACTACTAATCAATAGATATAAAAAGAGAGGGATATGTTATAATATAGCTAATGGAGGAGAAGGTTCAGAAGCAATGTCTGAAGAAATCAGAGAGAAACTAAGGAAGTATAAAGGTCCTTTAGCTTCTCAGTATGGGAAGAAACATTCTCCTGAAAGAATAAAACAGCAAAGAGAAATAGCTATAAACCTTTGGAAAACCCAGAGGGAGAAGAGGTTAAAAGAATTATTAAAGTATGGATTTAAGTCAGGAACTTCTCATCCAAATTATGGTAAAACCCTATCTCAGGATATAATAGAAAAGATAAGGATAAGTTTATCTAAACCTGTGTTGATGATAGATAAAAATACAAATGAGATACTTAAAGAATTTAATTCAACTACAGAAGCAGAAACATTTTTAAATGCAAAAGGTCACCATGTTAGCTGCTGCTGTAATCATAAAAGAAAGACAGCTTATGGCTACAAATGGAGATATAAAGAAAGGGGGGAATAATGGATGATTTAAATTTCCCAAGGCAAATGTTGCCTTTTAGCAAAAAAACAAAGGAATGGAGAAAGAGGTGTGTTACTTGGGCTTCGCAGAAGACATTCTTCAATTATAGCTTGGTTAGGAAGTCAGTAATCCATAAAAAGATAAACTATGACTTACTTAATGGTAGGCTACATATGTCAGACTTGGAACTGGTACTCAATCCAGATGGTATAAAGGCAGCTTACATTCCTGATAGGTTACAACATTATCCTATCATGAATAGTAAGTTGAATGTACTTAGAGGTGAGGAAAGTAAGAGAGTATTTGATTTTAAGGTTGTAGTAACCAATCCAAATGCTATCTCAGAAATAGAGGATAATAAGAAGAATGAGCTATTACAAAGGCTTCAAGAAATGATAACTGACACCTCAATATCTGAGGATGAATACAATATCAAACTTGAGAAACTAAATGACTATTATACCTATGAATGGCAGGATATAAGAGAGGTAAGAGCAAATGAATTGCTTAACCATTATATCAAGGAATATGATATTCCTCTTATATTCAATAATGGTTTCATGGATGCAATGACATGTGGTGAGGAAATCTATCAATGTGATATTGTAGGTGGAGAACCAGTCATTGAGAGAGTGAACCCATTAAAGATTAGGATATTCAAGTCTGGGTACAGTAATAAGGTGGAAGATGCTGACATGATAATCCTTGAGGATTATTGGTCTCCAGGTAGAGTAATAGATACATATTATGATGTATTATCTCCAAAGGACATAAAGTATATTGAAACTATGCCTGATTACATAGGTCAGGGAGCTGTTGACCAGATGGATAATATTGATGAAAGATATGGATTTGTTAATCAGAATATGATTGGTGATGAAATAACTGTCAGAGATGGAACCTATTTCTTTGACCCAGCTAATCTATTTACAGAAGGTATTGCAAATTCACTCCTTCCTTATGACTTGGCAGGTAATCTTAGAGTGCTGAGATTATACTGGAAATCAAAGAGGAAGATACTTAAGGTTAAATCTTATGACCCTGAAACTGGTGAGGAAGAATGGAACTTCTACCCTGAGAATTATGTAGTAAATAAGGAAGCAGGAGAAGAAGTACAGTCATTCTGGGTTAATGAAGCATGGGAAGGAACCATGATTGGCAATGAAATATTTGTCAATATGAGACCAAGATTGATTCAATATAACAGGTTGAACAATCCTTCAAGATGTCACTTTGGTATTGTAGGTTCAATCTATAATCTTAATGACAGCAGACCTTTCAGTTTAGTGGATATGATGAAGCCATATAACTATTTATATGATGCTATTCATGATAGATTGAATAAGGCTATTGCTTCAAACTGGGGTTCTATCTTAGAGCTTGACTTATCTAAAGTTCCTAAAGGATGGGATGTTGGTAAGTGGATGTACTATGCAAGAGTAAACCATATTGCAGTTATAGATAGTTTCAAGGAAGGTACTATAGGAGCCTCTACAGGTAAGCTGGCAGGTGCTCTTAATAATGCTGGAAAGGGAATGATTGAGACTAATATAGGTAACTATATTCAGCAACAGATTAACCTTCTTGAGTTTATTAAGATGGAAATGTCTGAGGTTGCAGGTATATCTAAGCAAAGAGAGGGTCAGGTTTCATCAAGGGAAACTGTAGGTGGAGTTGAGAGGGCTACTCTTCAATCAAGTCATATTACTGAGTGGTTATTTACTATCCATGATGATGTAAAGAAAAGAGCTTTAGAGTGCTTCTTAGAGACTGCAAAGGTAGCTTTAAAGGGAAGAAACAAGAAGTTCCAGTATATATTATCAGATACATCTACAAGAGTAATGGAGATTGATGGTGATGAGTTTGCTGAGGCTGATTATGGTTTAGTTGTAGATAATAGTAATGGAACTCAAGAGCTTCAACAGAAGTTAGATACTTTGGCTCAGGCTGCATTACAGACTCAAACTTTATCATTCTCTACTATCACTAAGCTCTATACATCTTCAAGTTTAGCTGAAAAGCAAAGACTAATTGAGAAAGATGAAAAACAGATTAGAGAAAGACAAGCACAGGCTCAAAAGGAACAACTTGAAGCTCAACAGCAAATAGCTGCTATGCAGCAACAACAGAAAGAGGCAGAACTTCTCCAGAAGGAAGAAGCTAATATAAGAGATAATCAGACTAAGATAATAATAGCTCAGATACAATCAGAAGGAGGACCAGATGAAGAAGATGGAATTATGATTAATGATTATAGTCCAGAAGCTAAAGCTAATCTTGCTGAGAAGATAAGAGAGTTTGATGAGAAACTTAAACTTGATAGGGACAAATTAAAGCTGGATAAAAAGAAAGCTGAAACTGATGCAAGTATAAAGAGACAAGCTCTAAGAAAAAGAAGTAGTACAACTAATAAATAAAAGATATGAAGACAATAAGAACTTTAGTAGTAAGTCCAAATGCTCCTGATACCAACTCAATATGGTTATATAAGGGCACAATGAAATACTTTAATAATGGAGTGTGGACTACTGTAGGAGGTACTGGTGGAGGAATTAATCCTGATGTAAGTAGTAATATATTAGAAGTAGACTTGACAGAAGGTCAATTTCTAAGTATATTAGGTGGCAATACAGTAGTAATTAATGTAGAGGAAGCTAATACAAGTTATGATGTTATAAAACTTAGAGTAGTTAACCATAGCTACTTTTTAAGTAGAACTATACAAGCTAATGGTACAGCAAGATATATAACTGAAACTATTACAGTTGAGGGGGAAACTTCTGTTATAAATCAAATACAGGCTGTAGTATCTCAAGGGGTAATATCATTCAGTACTAAGTTTGTTAGAATACCTGAAATAATTAAACTTGAGATTGGTAATACTGATACAATCAAAGCTCATAATCTGGAGCAATTAAAGAATGGATTCTTCTTTACTCAACTTGATTATGGCTATGGAGTAGGTACTTGGCAGTCTTCCACTGGAGGTTTTGCTCATGTCACTACAGCTTATGGAAATGAAGTATTCTATACTATAAATATAGATGGTTCTATAGTCAAGGATGAGGACTATATTAAGCCTAATGAGCCTTACACAATTCAGTTAGAGTCAAGTCAGATAGGAACTCCTATAGATGATATTACTGCAAGTCATGTGTTAAAATGTGGTGAAATTATTATAGACGGTTCTACTGGACCTGTAACTTATACAAGAAGTGTAGATTCAACTCCTACTGCTATTTATTTTACAAGTAGTAAAAAGGATGACACATTGCAAGTGCTGACATATACTGTAAGTACTAAGACATTTACATCATCTGTAGCTAATCAAAAATATACGTTACCTGCTGCAACTAAGACTACATTAGGAGGTGTAAAAGCAGGAACTAATATTGCAGATTTGAACACCTCAGCAGATTTGGCTACTGTAATAGGAACAGTGAATGGGCTACTTGCTCAATTAAGAGCTGCTGGAGTATTAATTTCATAAAGACTAAGATTATGTTTTTTACACAAGAAGATTATAGAAAGATAGAGAAGTGGCTATTAGCAAATAGTGTTAAAGATACTGAGTTTGCTGGAGCTTCTCTACCTCTTAAAGGTAATGAGACAGTAGCATTTGTACAAGATGGTAAGAATGTTAATGTATTCTTAAAGGATTTGATAGAACAAATCTTTCTATTAGGAGTATCAGACTTTCTTAATGTTACAGATAAGTATGGTGAATCAAGGATTAGCCTTACTCAAGCTATTCAACTAATACCTTATAAGAGTAGAAAGATTGGTCAAGTTATTACCTTTCTTGATGAAGATGGAGAATGGAAACTATTTCAGTTTCAAGGAGAAAGAGTGAATCAATGGAATAATGCAACTTTATGGGTTGATTTAATTGAGAGAATACAAGGTATATCTATTATAGATAGTGAAGATATAACAGCTACTGTAGATAACTTGAATCAAACTTCCTTAACATTTGCAGATAAGAACTATAATACTACTGACTATTCAGGTTTAGGTAGAGTGTATCTTAGAAAGAATATCCAGTCTGTAGTTAATCCTAACACAGGAATTACTTATAGTACAAACTTGCTTACTCAACAGATGCTAAACAAAGAGAATACTATTTATGTTCTACAATATGACTATAGCTTAAACTATCAAACTATATCTATACCAGAAGGTTCAATATTGGTATTTGAAGGTGGTAGTATAAGTACTGGCACATTGTCAGGGAATAATACTATTATTGTAGCAGAGCCATATAATATATTTAAAACTATAGGATTTGCAGGAACCTTTAATATTGAAAAAGTAATTCCAGAATGGTTTGGAGCTAAAGGGGATAATAGTACCATAAACACTAAACCTTTTCAAGATGCCATAGATTTTGCTGAACTTATAGCATCTAATGTAGAATTTCAATCAGGGGATTATGTAATAGATAATACCCTATATATAAGGAAGCAAAGTAGAATACATATTACAGGTATGGGTAAGTATAAAACATTCATATACCTAAAAACTACAAGCCCTGTAAATTCTATGATTGATATAAACTCTCCAGAAGTGACAACTTACTACCAGTTTATAAGAATTAAGGATTTGTCACTATATGTAAATAATAATGCTGAGTATGGTATATATGCTCCTAAATTAACTGCAAGTGAAATTGATAGTATAACCATCTTTGGGGCAAGTAATTATGCTCTAAGGATAGAGTATGGATGGTCTAATATATTATATAATTGCGCATTTTCAAGAGGTACTAATGGAGTCTACCTTTATAGAAGTGCTAATGCTATAATGATGAGACAATGTACATTCACTAATCTTAGTGGAGTAGGTTTACATATGGAAGCTGGTAATGCTATTAGTGTAATGGACTGTGACTTTGAATCTGTAAAGGGGGTTCCTATTTATATTAAGAGTAGGGTTACTAACCTTACAGTAAATGGGTGTTACTTTGAAGGTAATAATGAAACTGGATTTGATTTTACTAATGTTGCTTTCAATGTAAAAACTTCAATTATAATAAATGGGTCTGCTATATCAGCAGATACTTCTTTTGGGAACACTTATAAAAATGAAAGTATAGTAATAACTAACAACTATTTTAATGAGTGGTTCACAAATTCTATTGTATTTGCAGCTTCTGTCATTGGATTAAATATTAGGGATAACTATTTCTTGAAGGAAGATAGGGATTGTTATATATTTGATGCTCCTATATGGGATAGTGCTATTACCCTTGAGCAAGTTCAAATAGGAAACAATCCTATGTTTAGTGGTAATTTTATATCACCTCCAGAAACACAGAGCTATCTTACAGCTTGTGATATAAGAGTTGAAAATGCTATAAGAAAGAATTATCTTCCCCCAATAATGTCATGGGTAAAAAGTAATTCATCCTTAATATTTTCTGGTAAATACACTGATAAATATAATGGATTGAATACCTTTGAACTGCAACAATCTAATCCTGCAAGCATTTACTATAGTATAAATACTACTGAACTTGCTGGGAAATGGATACAGTTTAGGTGCAAATACAAAACTTTATCACCTAATGTTAATCTCCATATGGGTATAAATTTTGGGGATAAATCAATTAATATTGGAAATACATCTCTTATTGCCACTCCATCTGATTGGTTAGATAGGTCTGCTTATTTATACATTCCAGAAGGGGTTACAGAAATAAATGTTTCATTTAGAATATATAGTAGTTTTCAAGATACTCCAGTATCTATTGCTATGACACAGCCTATCTTAGCTGAAATAGGTACTATATATGAGGATTATTTTAATGACACAGACTTCAATAAAATTATTACTCAGTATCTTGACCCTATATTTGGTTCTGGTTGGGAGAATGGAGATGTAGTATATGTAAGGAACAAAGGGATAATTTATGGTACTCCTTATCTTATCTATAAGGATGGGGCATGGTATAATTTTGATGCTACCTTATTAGATAAGGTAACTATAATCTAACTAAATAAAGTAGTATTTGATATATAAGTCAAGTACTACTTTTACTTGCATATATGAGAACTTTTACCTATATTTGCAAGCAATAAAATAATAAAACAATATAGAAATATGGCTTTAAATATAACAATAAATAAGGTAAGTGTAGCAGCATCTTTTGCTGCTGGAGCTACAGTAGCAACTGCTGTTGCATCTGGAGGAACTACTCCTTATATATATAGTTTAGCTACAGGTGGAGATAAGTTTGCTATTAATAGTTCTACAGGGGTAGTAACTACTATTGCAGCTATAAACATAGATAATATTGAATCATTTAGTGTAACAACTACAGATAGTACAAGTGGTACTGCTCAAACTATAACATCAGAAGTAGTATATCCTAATATACAAGCTAAGGTTCAGAGTAAATTCAATAGAAGTAATACAATCTACAAAATTACCAGAGATATTGATTTAGGTAATGGCGTACTAACTATTCCTTCTGAGTGCACTTTGGACTTCCAAGGAGGAAGTTTCTCAAGTGGTACTATAACTGGTAATGGTACTGATATAACAGTAGATAAGCAGGCTAAGATATTTAATAATATTATCATCGCTGGTACATGGAAAGTAGCTGTTATATACAGTGGATGGTTTAATTTCAGATATACTGCTGGCTCTAATAATCTACAAAACTTACAGAACTTATTTAATCTTTCCAGTAATTCTTATAATGGGGTTATTAACATATCTCAGGGGGATTATTATATAACAATAGCAAATAATAGTACAGACTCTATTGTTATTTACAGTAATACTACTGTGAATTTAAATGGTAATATTATACTGAACCCCAATGATTTAACTAACTACAACATAGTTACTATCAGACAGAGAAACAACATTATTATACAAGGAGGAGGCTCTATTGTAGGAGATGTTGTTACCCATACTGGTACAACAGGTGAATGGGGTATGGGTATCTCTATATATGATGGGAATAACATCACAATTAAAGATGTATCAGTAAAGAATTGTTGGGGAGATGGAATATATATAGGTCAGGTTGAGGCAGCTACAACCAGCTATTCTTCAAATATTCTAATAGACAATGTTACTATAGATTCTAATAGAAGACAGGGTATTTCTATAATTTCTGTTGAAAATCTTACTATTAGAAACTCCAGAATAATAAATACAGGAGCTATTAAGTTTACAAGTCCTGGAGCTGGTATTAATATTGAGCCTAATATAGCTAATGCTATGGTAAGGAACATAAACATTGAAGGTTGCTATTTTAATGGTAATAACCAAGGTGTTAGTGGTGATTTACTTATCACAGCTTTAATATTTGGTAGTACTATAAATACAACATTCAGTGCAACAATAAGTAATTGTTATTTTGCTACAAGAGTAAGGCTAACCTCAAGTATGAGGAACTTAACTATTACATCTTCTTATATTAATACTCTTGATGTACCTAAAACTGGTAGTCATTATTATAAAACTTTAGTTAGTGGGTGTTTAATAAATGGTAGTATGCTGGATATGAATAACCCTGGAATTTTCTATTCAGGTTGTTCTTTTATTAGTGCACAAGGTTCAAACCCAAGAAGAGTATTTGCTATTAATTCTAATAAAGAGAACCCTATAACAAAAATAACCTTCCCTAAAGCTGATGCCCTTATAAATATTAAGGTATTTTCTGGATATAATGCTATAGATGCTTCTTGTATATCTGAAATATCTATTAGAGGGAGATATATCAATGATAATAACAATAGAATGAGTAAATCATCCACTGTGGTATATGATGATACTGGAGTAGGAAACATTGATTTATCTAAATATAGGGATAAGAGTGTGCTTGTATCAAAACCTATTCAGGCAGGAGATGGAAGTTGGGAGATATATTTAAAGACTTATACTGATGTATATTTTACAGGAATAGTGGTTATTGAACCTGTATTATACACAACACCTACTCCATTCTTTACAGGAGTAGTAGTATCAAATGTACCTTCTGCTCCTGCTGGAGCTGATTTCAAAACAGTATTAAGTCAGCCATGTCATGGTACAACTGAAATTATAAACAGTATTATAGAACCAAAAGCAGGTGTTGTTGTTTATAATGACACTTTGAATAAACCAGTATTTGGTAATGGTACTACATGGGTAGATGCAACTGGAATTACAGTTTAAAATAATATAATATGAAAGATATACAACAATTAATTAAAAAGAATAGTCAAGAGGGAAGATATGAAGACATCTTCCCTAAGACTTTTATTGATGCAGTCTTAGATAAGGAAAGTGGGGTAACATTGACAGATATACTTGCAATGTTTAATATGCTATTCTTATCTTATAATGGCAGTAGAAGTCAAACAAGGCTACAAGTTCCTTCCAGCCTTAGAAGGGAAGGGTTATGGGTTACTTATGTACTATATGATAAGACAGTAGTTACTGAATGGTATAGTGCAGAAGCTATTGATGATACTACCTTTGGAGATAGTGCAAACTGGAGAGATGGTAGTAATGCACTTGTAGGTGATATATCTATATCCTCAGATGGATATTGGGTAATCAATGGAGAAGTTACTAACATTAAAGCACAGGGAGAAGCTGGTATTACTCCTATTCTTAGGGTAGGTTCTAATAATCACTTACAAGTTTCATATACTAATGGTAGTACCTATGTAGATGTATCACCTAACCCTGTGTTTACTCAGTTTAGAGTAAGTAATAACAAGTTACAGCAATCTACAGACTTAGGTGAATCTTGGAGTAATATTTCAGAAGAGTTAGCTTATAAATTTAGAGAGTCTGGTAATAAGATTCAAATGTCAAAAGACCTTGGGAATACATGGGAAGATGTATCTGATTATATTGCAGCATGGTTTAGATTTACAGGAACTACTGGTAGCAGCCAAGCTGATAATGTTGGTAAGATACAGATTAGTAGAGATAATGGTGCTACATGGTCTGATTTAAGTGGAGAATTTACTAACAGTTTACATATTAAAGGGTATGTAGCTACTGTAGGTACTCTTCCTTCTACTGCTGTTCAAGGAGATATTTATGGTGTTGGTCCTACTTATGACCCAAGTGATACTGAACATACTAATCCTATCTATCAATTATATGTTAAGAATAGTACTGGATGGGTTAATAATGGTAGGTTTACATCTATCTCTGCTGGTGTAGTACAAGAAATAGGCAGTAGTGAGACTTCTGTAATGAGTCAAAATGCAGTATGTAATGTTACTGGTTTGAATGAATATCCTTTATTCAGTGAATCTAAAGATTATAATATTGGGGATATTGTTGTTAAGGATGGTAAATTGTATAAATTTACTTTACCACATACTTCAGGAGTATGGGTTGGAACAGATGTTAAAGTAGCATCTTTAAAGAAGGATTTTGATGGTAAATTTAATAATTTAGAGCAGACTTTCAATGTTTCTAACAATTTTCCTACAGGTGGAATAGATGGTTCTAATAAATATAATTTAGAAACTGCTATATCAAAAATAAGTGGTAAAAATATACAGGAGGGTTTTAGATTATTATTTGTTGATATAAACACTAATATAACAAGCAGTTATACTTTTCATGGAGGAGCAGTCAGTGACTTAAATAGGTGGACTCCAAGTTATTTTCAAGGAGAAAATTCTATAATAATACAATCTGACTTTAATAAACTTGATGATATAAAAGAAAAAGCAGCTAATTCTGTAATTAAGTCTTTCAAACGAATAGTGGGTACCCCCTTCGGAACAGTTCTAAATTTCGGTTATGTAACCGATGAAAACGATATGGTGCGTACCAAGTGTTCCATCAGCGATAATCGGGTGGTGCTTTATGCACTTTATAAATTTGCCGAGAAGTGCAACATGGACAAGGAGTTCCATGTTTCCTATCTCTTCAACGAATCTGTAGAGCGTGATGGAATTAGCCCGGTGCGTATCTTCGGTCTGTATGATGAGGAAGAGCTTAAATCCATTCTCTTAGGACTTTCCTCTGCGTACCCGGAATTCATCAATGCTACATTTACAAATGATCTGCAAACCATCACTCTGCGGGATAAGACCAGCACCGAGGTGCTTAACCTGTTCAAGGAGGAATTATAAGATGCCGGTACAGAATCTGAAATACTGCGAATACTTTGATGTTGATGAAAAGTACTTCCCTTGCATTGACGAGTCCGCCATCAACAGCGGTGCTGCATGGGATACTACCTATCCCCATCAGACCTTTGTTGACCTACTCACTCTGACGGAAAAAATGCTGAGTGGCAATACAAATCGTTCTATTTGGATTCACGGTGCTTATGGTACCGGTAAATCTCAGTGTGCTTATACACTCAAAAAGCTACTGGAGGTGCCGGAAAATGAAGTTAGAGCATATTGGGACAAGTTTGAGCCGCTGAAAAAGAATCCTGTTCTGCTAGAAAAACTTATCGGTCACAAGGCGCAGGGCATTGTGACGGCATACCGCTATGCCTCCGGAAGCATTACCACACCACGACAGCTTTTCTTTGCGGTGCAGGAAAGCATCAAGAAGGCCTTGGATG
>OGYJ01001564.1_pt1 | contig 17892 bp, 14 predicted proteins | sample 1576531 | NCBI WGS metagenome assembly OGYJ01 (sample SAMEA3541574, study PRJEB24748) | human gut metagenome | biome: human gut; feature: human-associated habitat; material: faeces | place: China | collected 2012 | reverse complement strand
GGCGCGGGGCAGCGCATTGTATCATCATTCCGGCAGGCTGTCGGCGTAGTCATCCTCCCCGCCGACGGGGTACTGCGCCACCGGGTCGCTGGCGGCGGTCTCGGCGGTGGCCGTTTCATCGTATAGGCTTTCCTTCGTCACTGCGTAGGCAAGCTTGGAATCAGCGTTGACCTCATACACAACGGTCGGTGCGGCATCGCTGGCAAGATAACACAGGCTGTCTCCGTCACTGCTGTCCGCAGCGGCGGCCACCGCATTGCCGAACCGCACGGTCAGGCTTGTGCCGTCAGTGAAGGTCAGCACGGCTGTGACATCGGGGCTGTCCAGACCGTAGGCGGTATCGGCCTCGGGCGCGGTGACGGTCCACGCCGTCTGCATCTGCAAAATCGTGTCGGCCATCTTTTTGACGCTGCTCTGGCTCACGGGGTAGTCCGGGTCATCGGTCAGCGTCCAGCTGCCGTCCGTCTGGGTAAACTGCAGGTCGTTCACCTGCATGGCAGCCACATCGCTCAGCGTCTTGTCGGTCAGCGTCTGCGCCTTGTAGAGGTCCCGCGGGGACTTGCTCAGGGTCGCAAGGTCGCTGCGCATAACGGTATACGCCGCGCCGCTTTCGTCGTAGACATAGTAGACATCGGCAACGGCGTTCAGCTGGTCCACCGTCAGGGCAAGGCTCTTATCCCCCGCGCCGATGGTGATGGTCATCTGGGGTGCAGCGCTCTTTTCGGGCAGCTCGGCAAGGTCACTGCCCTCCAGCTTGCGCAGCGCCGCCAGCGCGGCATACTGCTCCACAAGGCTTGTGACCTTTGCCTGATCCAGCGGCAGGGCCGGGTCGGAATCCAGCATCCAGTCCCCTGTGCTGCCCTTGAGCAGGGTCACATCCGTATTATTGCCGGAGTAGGCCAGCCGGTCGATTTCATCCGCCGTAAAGCTGCACAGCGGGATCGTTGTATCCACGGCATCAGCGTTGCTGCGGGTCAGCACCGCCAGCAGGATGCCCAGCAGAGCAACTGCGGCAAGCAGCACGGCCAGCGGCAGCAGCTTTTTTGTTTTTTTGGCGTTGTTCTTCATGTCTCTCCTTTATCTGCGGCGGCGCACCACGCAAATCACCGCACCCGCGATCAGACAGACGATGGGCAGCACCAGCGTAAACAGCACGCCCAGCGGCACAGCCGCCGAGACCGGCACATTCAGCGAGGCAGCGCTCATGCTCTTGGCATTGATGACTGCCGTGGTCTGCGCACCGTTCAGCCAGTTGACGGCACTGCCCAGCAGCTGCGCATTGCCGCCCGACACCTGCTGGTTGATGCTGCTCAGCAGCAGGTTCGGGCAGTTGACCCAGACGACCCGCGCCCCGGTCGCGGCATTCTCAGCCGCAACAGCCACGGCAAAGCTGCCCTCTGGGTCGGTGTCCGCCTTCTGGGCGGTCTCGGCAGTGGCGTAGTTTTCCATCGCGTAGGCCGTATCGCCGGTGGTCAGCAGACGGGTAAAGGTGAATTCGCTGTCCTCTGCGGTGGTAATGCCCTGCGCGATGGGGGTGTAGATCATCATGCTCTGCGGCACACCCGCCGTGATCTCATTGCTGACCACCGTGGGCAGCAGGTAGGTCTGCGGGTAGCCGTAGGGGTAATGGTCGGCGTCTGTTTCAATCAGCAGGCCGGGCTGGCGGTTCATGCCGCAGGCGGCCAGCACAGAATCCAGCTTCGGCGTTGCGGTCGTAAAATCGGTAGTCACAAACAGCTTGCCGCCGTTTGCAACATACTCGTTCAGCAGCGCTGCCTCGGCATCGGTCAGGTCTGCCCCCGGCGCGTTGATGAGCAGTGCGCCGGCGTCGGCCGGGATGCTGCCGCTCGTCACAAGGTTCAGCTCTGTCACCGTGACGCCGGCGTTGTTCAGAGTCTCGGTAAAATCGCTGGTCAGAGCCGTCTCCCCATGGCCGGTCAGCTCATACAGCTGGTAAGCCTCGGTGCGGGTGACCTTGGCGATGCCGGAGGTGATGGCGTTTTCTGCCTGAAAGCTGTAGTTTGCCGTGCCGGTGGTGTAGTAGCTTTCAAGGTCCATCTCATACATGTCATTGTAGGAAAGTACAGTGTTGTTTTCCCCGCTGACCAGCACGACACTGCCGGTAGAGGCACCGTCATACTGCTGGGCAAAGGTCGGGTAAAGCACCGGGTCCCGCTGCTGCCAGCTAAAGTGGCTGCTCTCGCCCGCATAGCGGTCAAGCAGGCGGGTGATGTTGGCGTCCTCCTGCCCGCTCTCGGCCAGATAGTAGGCGGTCACATCGGTGTTCAGCTCATGCAGCAGGTTCTCGGTCGTATCGCTCAGGGTAAAGAGTGCGGTCGTGGAGATGTCATACTGCGTATATTTGGTAGGCAGTGCGCGGACGACAAGATTCAGCAGCACAACCACCGCCAGCACGACCGCCGCCAGCACACTGGCGTACAGGCCGCTGTGCAGGGTGCGCTTGCTGCCGCCCTGCCAAATACCATTCTGTTTTTTCATGATCGGTGTACCTCCTCAGTTCCAACGGCGGCGTGCGAGCGCCTGCCCGGTCAAAAAGAGGAACAGCCCTATGACCGACAGATAGTAGACGATGGCCGGGATACTGAACATCCCGCCCACAATGTCCTTGAACGGTTCAAACAGGGCCAGCGCGGACAGCACCGCATTGAAGGCCGCCAAAAGCCAGGCCGGGCGCAGCTGAAACAGCACAAACAGCACCACCGCGCCCGCGCAGAATACTGCAGCGCCCGCCGCCAGCCGTTTGCAGATGACACCCACCAGAACGGACGCCACCAGCAGCACAATCATAAAGACAACAAACGCCAGCAGGTTGCCGGTCGTGAACATCGTCTGGATACCGTTCATCAGATAGGCCACCAGCAGCGCACCGAAGGTGGCAAGATAGGCCAGTATCTGGTTTTCGGTCAGAGCGGAGATCCATGTGCCCACAGCCAGACAGGCGCCGCCCAGCAGCAGATAGCCCAGCAGGGCGCTGTAGGCCGCCACCAGCGACACCGTGCCGAATGCCTGCAGCAGCAGGGGCATTACCACAGCCGCCGCCAGCGGCAGCGCAAAAACAGCGAGTTCTGCCAGAAACTTACCCGCCACAATGGCCGGAATGCTGACCGGGCTGGTCAAAAGCAGCTGGTCGGTCTTGTTTTTGCGTTCCTCAGCAAAGCTGCGCATGCTGATGGCCGGCAGCAGGAACAAGAGGATCATCGTCATGGTGTAGAGTACAGAGGCAAAATCTGACGAAGCATAGAGTAAATTTCGGTTTGTAAAGTACAAGCCCAGAAAGAAAAGGCTGACGGCGGCAATGACCCAGCCGATCATACCGGTAAAGCAGCTCTTGAATTCGCGCTTGAAAATAGCTGTCATTGCTCGTCACCCTCCTTTGTATGATCCTGCTGCGGGGTCTGCTGTGCCTCCGGGGCCTCGGTCAGCTGCAGGAATACATCCTCCAGACTCATCGTCTCGGCGCGCAGGTCCAGCACCGGGCAGCCTGCCCCGGCCAACGCCTGTGAAAGCGCACCGCGCAGGTCGGTGCCCTCGGTGCTGACGGCAGTAAAGCTGACCTCGCCGCCCTTTTCCTCGGTCACGGTCAGGTTCGTCAGGCCCGGCACGGTGCCCGCCGCCGCAAGGATTTCCTCCCGGCTGCCCTGCGCTGTGGCGGTGATGGTTCCCCTCGCAGTCAGTCTGGCAGCCAACTCCTCCGGAGTGCCCTGCGCCACGAGCCTGCCGTGGGCAATGATCAGCACCCGGTCACAGACGGACTGCACTTCACTTAAAATATGGCTGGACAAAATGACCGTGTGGGTTTTGCCAAGATCCCGGATCAGGGAACGGATCTCGATCATCTGCGCGGGGTCAAGGCCGACAGTCGGCTCGTCCAGAATGATGACCTTGGGCGTGCCCAGCAGCGCAGCGGCAATGCCGACACGCTGGCGGTAGCCCTTGGACAGATTACGGATAAGCCGCTGCTCCATCCCCTGCAGACCCGCGCGGGCAGCGGCATGCTCTACCGCCGCAATGCGGTCTGCCTTTTTGCGGGTACCCTTCAGCTCGGCCACAAAAAGCAGATACTCCCGCGTGGTCATCTCCGGATAGAGCGGCGGCAGCTCCGGCAGATAGCCGATGCAGGCCTTGGCCTCAGCGGGTTCCTCCGCAATGTCATGGCCGTCGATCCGCACGGTGCCGTCTGTAGCGGAAATATAGCCGGTTATGATATTCATCGTGGTGGACTTACCTGCCCCGTTGGGACCCAGCAGCCCGTAAATGCAGCCGTCCTCCACGGTGAAGCTGATATCCTCCACCGCGGTGTGGCCGCCGTAGCGCTTTGTCAGATGCTCTACCTCAATCAAAGTGCGCACTCTCCTTTATCACTTGGGTTCAAGGGCATTGCTGCAGCGCAGAAATTGTGCAGGGATGCCCAGACTTTTATTATAATTTGAAATTGTGAAAAAATTGCGTGAATGGTTTGAAGAAGTGTGAAATTCTGCACGCCGATACAGCAAAAAGCGCCGCGAAATCCGGGCAGCAGCCCGTTTTCGCGGCGTTTTCTTAATTAAGTTCAGAAGGTATCGTGGCGCACAAAGCCGCCCAGCTCCTCGGTGGTGGTCATGCCTGCGGCCAGCGCCTTGCTGCGCATAGCGGCATAAAACTCCGCATAGGTGGCCTGCATGTACGGCTCCAGAAAGAAGCCGCCGATGCCGAAGGTGAACGCGCAGAGCAGCAGCCAGCCAAAGAAGGACAGCTGCAGGACGAAGTAATTCCACTTTTCGCCGTCCATCATCTGGTTGCTCAGCTCCATGGCGCGGGTGGCGGACATGTAGGGATTTTCAGCCAGCAGGTAGGGTACGAGCGTGTAGCAGTAGTCCCAATAAATTCCCGGCACAACGAGCAGAAGGAAGCCCAGAAAAACCTTTAAGTTGGTGAGCAGCTGCACGAGGATGGGGTTGCCGTAGGGCTGGCGGAAGGTGCTGACAACGGTGGAGGCCGGGGTCAGGGATTGGCGGCTCTCCATAAAATAGCGGCAGCGGCCGACCTTGAGCGGATACAAGACGAACAGCACCCAACAGATGCTGATAATAGCACCAATAAACGCACCGACCGCGAGCGCCGCAAGCATATTGTCCGGGATGCCGCTGAACATATCATAAATCGAGGCGGTGTCCCCGCTGGCGGTATCCACGGTCTGCCGCGCCGCGCTGCCGCTGCTGGCACTGGCCCCGCCCAACCCGACAAAGCTCAGCACAAGGCAGACCCAAAAGCTGCGCCAGTACCGTCCCTGCAGTGCCTGCTTGGCGTTGGATTTTAAAAGTTCGCGTGTCCACATAAGCGTTTACCTCCCTATTTCATGCAGTATATTCCCTGCGTTGTAAGCACCACAAGGCGGGAATTGTGTAGAATATTGTATTTATATTATAGCAGTTTATGGCGCAAAAGCAAGTATTGCGCCGCATTGTCTGCTCGATTCAGCGTTATATTTTGAGTTTGTTCACAAAAATATAAAAAAGTTCTGTTTTTTTGCAAAAAGCGCTTGACATTTACCGGTTGTTTGGCTATAATAATACCTGTCGTCAGGCCAACGGCCAAGATGAAAACAAAATATGCGGATGTGGCGGAACTGGCAGACGCGCTAGATTCAGGTTCTAGTTCCCTTAAAAGAGTGTGGGTTCAAATCCCTTCATCCGCACCAAAGCGAGTGTTCTTACGGCATTTGAAAGGCTGTTAAGAACACTCGCTTTTTTCATACAGTGAGTTGGTTTGAGGCGTAGTTGACGACTACGCCTTTTCTTGTATTCACCGACAACTGCGGTGCCGGAAGTGGGAACACATCGGGAATGAAGATGGCTCCCACACAGTAGCTTCCCCTGTCTGCGGCAAAGCCGCCAATCGTAGCGCGGGGAAAGTTCCCTGTGCGAAGATTAAGCCCTCGGCAGAGGGCACACGCCCTTTAGGGTGTATAAGTGCGCCCTTAGTTCCTAAGGGATTTATTCGGCGTTCCTCGCGGGATAGCTTTTGCCGCAAGGGTTTTTCCCTGTTCTCATACTGGCGGATTTTCTTCTGTCCGTCCTCAATCTCGGCGGTCAGTTCTTCAAACGTTTATGCTTTTGGTTTCGTCATGGGTGGTCGCTCCCTTCTGCCTGTCGGCATAGAAAAAGGACAGTCGATTTTCTCGGCTGTCCCTTGTAAAACAATATTGAGTTTTGGCGTGCAGTTTCGCAATTCTTAAACAAAAAGTTGAATAAGAAAAATTGCAAAAAGATGTACGGGATAATAAATGTAGAAGAACCACTTTGAAATTTTGAGATTAGACTTTGTATGGATATAAATAAACGGTAACGCCAACAAAGCGAAAATCTCAAAACCTATGGCTTGCCCGCCAATTTTAAGTGCAAGCGGATCCTCCATGTATCCATTAAGCGCGGGTAGGTAGGTAAGCGTATAAATAATTGCTCCTAACCACGGCTTATTTCTGCACAAGTAGAAAATCATCATCAAAATAAGCCCTGTCATTGCATAGTCAAAGTTGACTACGTTCAACAGAATAATTCCCGCTATAAACAGCCACCATTTTTTCTCCTTAAATCCCCACGTGGCAAGAAGGCTCACTATCAAAGTGAAAAAAATATTCAGATTAAAAATATTTCCGACAATATCATCTGAATTAAACGCTAAAATCCAAAAGGGCTGTGAGATGAAAGCAAAAGCTCCCAAACGAAGCAGATATTTTTTGATGTCGTGGGTATATAACATACCTACTGTTAAGCAATAGCAGAAAAGCGGAAAAGCTATTCTGCCTATCCAGCGGAAAACCGGGTATTCTGGGAAAAAGGCTCCCCCAACATGGTCTACCGTCATAGAAATAATTGCAATGAGTTTGATTAAGTTTGTATCAAGGTTTGTTTTCAGTCGTTGTTCTTGCATACTTAAAAGCTCCTTATAAGGGGTATAGCGTACCGCATTTACCACACGCTGAATAATTATTTTACCAGCATAAGATGGAAATGTCAAAAAGTTGTTTCAGTCTGTCGGCGGCGTTGTTCTCTCTGGCATACCTCCGCGCCGCTTCTTTAAGTCGGTGTTGTGGGTACGGATATAGAATAGTAGCTGTTGATGGTGGTCGGTGCGTTATACAGCGCCGCCAGCAGATATTTCTTGATGTTGCGGACATACTGCCTTGCTCTTACATTATAATTACTGCCAATCATGCACCTGCCGGGTGTTGCGTTCTCCGGTACGGCTGTAATACAGCAAATCACGCAGATAAAAAAGAAGTCACCTAAAAACTTTCGCTTTTAGGTGACTTCTTTGGTGCGGATGAAGGGATTTGAACCCACACTCTTTTAAGGGAACTAGAACCTGAATCTAGCGCGTCTGCCAGTTCCGCCACATCCGCATATTTTGTTTTCGTCTTGGCCGGTGGCCTGACGACAGATATTATTATAGCCAAACGCCCGGTAAATGTCAAGCGTTTTTTCGCAAAAAAAGTGATATTTTTCCCGCAAAAAAGCGGCCGTCTGCTTTTTGACAGACGACCGCGTTTTATTTGCAGATTACCAGAGATTTACGACCTCGTTGTACAGGCCTTCGTAGCTCTTGGCGGAGTTGGACCAGCTGAAATCGCACTCCATGGCGCGCTTGACCAGCACGGGCCAGCCATCCTTATGCCAGTAGCCCTCCTTGGCACGCCAGCAGGCTTCATACAACTCGTGGGCGTTATAGTTGGCAAAGGTGAAGCCGTTGCCGTAGCCGTCGCCGGAGTCGCGGATGGAGTCCTTCAGGCCGCCGGTCTCGCGGATGATGGGAATCGTGCCGTAACGGCAGGAGACCATCTGTGCCAGACCGCAAGGCTCGGAGCGGGACGGCATCAGGAACATATCTGCGCCGGCGTAGATTTCCTGCGCCAGCTTGGCGTTGAAACCAATGTACACACCGACACGGCCCGGATTGCGGGCGCACAGTTCATTGAAGAAGTTCTCGTACTGGGCTTCGCCGGAGCCGAGGACCACCAGCTCGATGCCCTGCTGCAGCAGGCCCTCTGCAATGGCCTGAACCAGATCCACACCCTTGTGGCCAACCAGACGGGTAACCATGGCCATGACCGGGCTGCCGTCCTTATGCAGCCCAAACTCGTCCTGCAGGTAGGCCTTGCAGGCTGCCTTTCCATCCTGGAAGGTCTCGGCATCGTAGTTTTTGGCGATGTCGGGATCGGTCGCGGGGTTGAACACATCCACATCAATACCGTTGAGGATGCCGCACAGCTTATACTGCTTCTGACGCAGCAGGCCGTCCAGACCATGGCTAAACCACGGGTCGAGGATCTCCTGTGCGTAGGTGGGGCTGACGGTTGTCACCTTGTCGGCACACTCGATTGCGCCCTTCATGAAGTTGGCGCAGCCGTCATACTCAACCACATGGGCATCGCGGGCGCCGATGCCGCAGGTGTCCTCCAGAATATCCAGACCATACTTGCCCTGATAGGCGATGTTGTGGATGGTAAAGACCGTCTTGATGCGGCTGAATTTGTCCAGATGGCGATAATACAGGTTCAGATAAACCGGGGTCAGCGCGGTCTGCCAGTCGTTGCAGTTGATGATGTCCGGCTCAAAATCCGTGTAGAACAACATCTCCAGAATCGCGCGGGAGAAGAAGGCGAAGCGCTCGCCGTCATCGTAGAAGCCGTAGAGGCCGCTGCGCTTGAAGTAATACTCATTATCAATGAAGTAGTAGACCACGCCGTCGCGCTCGGCCTTGAACAGACCGCAGTACTGGCTGCGCCAGCCCACCGGCACGCTGAAGTTGGTGACATAGGTCAGCGTATCCTTGAATTTCAGATCACCGTACAGCGGCATGACCACGCGGGCATCAATGCCATCGCGGACCAGTGCCTTGGGCAGAGCGCCCGCAACATCGGCCAGACCGCCGGACTTGGCAAACGGGGCAGCCTCGCTGGCTGCATACAGAATTTTCATAAGCACCTCCGTGCGAATTTCACAAAATGAGGGCGGGGGAAAGCTTCTGCTCTCCCCCGCCCTCTCATCAAAGCCGGCTCCGGGGAGAGGGAGTTCGACCTCTATGAGCGTTATTTCTCCCCCAACACCGGCGGCGGACCGCCGGTGCGGATGGCGTACCGGTTATACGCTGTGGTTCTTAGCAATAAATACCGGGAAGGTGTCGGTGCCGGCAAGCTTCTTGTCCTCCGTGATGTGGACATTCTTGTCGGTCACGACATACTCAACATTGGCGTTGGGCTCGACCACGGTATCCTGCATCAGCACGCAGTTCTTGACGACAGCGCCCTTCTTGATCTTGCAGCCGCGGAACAGCACGCTGTTCTCCACGGTGCCCTCGATAACGCAGCCGTCCGCCAGCAGGCTGTTCTTGACGGAGCTGCCCTGCAGATAACGGGTCGGGTTATCGTCACGAATCTTGGTGTAGATGGGGGCCGGTCCGAACAGTGCGTTCATGCTGCCGTCCTGCAGCAGGCGCATATTCTCATCGAAGTAGCTCTTCATGTCGGAGATGCGGGCCGCATAGCCGTCAAACTCATAGGACTGGACATTCAGCAGCTTGAGGTTGCGGGCCAGAATGTCGCGCTCAAAGTAGACCAAACCGCGGACAGAGGCGTCGTGGATCAGGTGGATCAGGCTCTCGCGCTCAATGACATAGATGTTCATGGCGAGGTTCTGCTCACCCATGCGGTAGTCATTGGAGAGAATCTCGGTCACACGGCCGTTCTCATTGGTGCGGATGGTGTAGTTATCACTGCGGGCACCCTCGGGGATGGGGGCGCGGTTGTAGACCATCGTGACATCAGCGCCGGACTTGACATGGGCGTCCACCAGCTTGCCGAAGTCAAAGTTCATGGCAATGTAGGAGTCGGACAGGATGACATAGCGCTCCTTCTGATCCTCGAGCCAGTTCAGGATGCTTTCGAGAGCGTCCACACGGCCGGAGTACAGCTTGACGCTGCGCTCTGCAAAGGGAGGCACAATGTTCAGGCCGCCGCGCTTGCGGGTCAGGTCCCACTCACGGCCTGCGCCGAGGTGATCCATCAGGGAGTGGTAGTTTTTACGCACGATGACAGACACATTGTCGATGCCGGCGTTGGCCATGCTGGACAGCGTGAAGTCAATCAGGCGGTAGCGTCCGCCGAAGGGGATGGAGGCCATCGAGCGCTCCGCCACCAGTTCGGGAACGAGGTTATCATAGGTGTTGGCGAAAATGACGCCGAGAGCGTTTACATTGCTGTTTACCATTGTTCCTCACCATCCTTTACATCGCTGGAAACCATTGCCTTGGGGCCGACCGTTGCACCCTTGCCGATGACAACGCCGGAACCAACGGTAGCCACATCACCGGGCTCGGCAATGTTCAGGCCGCCCTCCGGCATGGCACCGACGGTGGCGCCCTCCTCGATCGTGACATTCTCCGCCACGATGCAGTGCTTGACGGATGCACCCGCCTTGATGACGGTGCCGCCCATAACAACGGCTGCCTCAACGGTGGCACCCTTTTCCACAACGGCGCCGGGGAACAGGATGGAGTTATTGACCGTGCCGTTGACCTTGCAGCCTTCGGATACCATGGAGTTGACGATGGTGGCGTCACTGCCGATCTGCTGGCAGGGACGGCCGGTGTTGCGGGAATAGATCTTCCAGTTTTCATCGAACAGGTTGATGCCGGAATGCTTGGGGTCCAGCACCTCCATGTTGGCCTGCCACAGGCTGCCGATGGTGCCGACATCCTTCCAGTAGCCGCTGAAGTGGTAGGCGTACATACGGCGGCTGTCCTTCAGCAGGTTGGGAATGACATTCTTGCCGAAATCGTTCTCGGAGTTGGGGTCAGCCTCATCCTCGGTCAGGTACTTCTTCAGGATATCCCAGTTGAAGATGTAGATACCCATGGAAGCCAGATTGGACTTCGGGTTCTTCGGCTTCTCCTGGAATTCGTTGATGCGGTCGTCCTCGTCAGTGACCATCAGGCCGAAGCGGGAAGCCTCGCTCCATGGCACCTCCATAACGGCAACGGAGAACTCTGCGTTCTTTTCCTTGTGGAAGCGCAGGAAGTCAGAGTAATCCTGCTTGCAGATCTGGTCGCCGGACAGGATGATGACATACTTGGGATCATAGCGGTCAATGAAGGACAGGTTCTGATAGATGGCGTTGGCGGTGCCCTTGTACCAGTCAGAGCCGCTGGCCTGCTGGTAGGGCGGCAGGACATGTACGCCGCCGTGCAGACGGTCCAGGTCCCACGGCTGGCCGTTGCCGATATACTCATTCAGGACAAGCGGCTGATACTGGGTCAGAATACCGACGGTATCAATGTCGGAGTTGACACAGTTGGAGAGCGGGAAATCGATGATACGATATTTTCCGCCAAACGGAACGGCCGGCTTGGCGAGCTTTTGGGTCAGCGCATAGAGGCGTGAGCCTTGGCCGCCTGCCAGGATCATTGCGATCATTTCTTTAGCCATAAGATTTCTCCCCTTAAATTTCGGCGTATGCCGTTTTTAACTTTATGACATTACCGCATACTCTCGGCTGCCGCCTGCTGCGATGCTTATGCCCGCAGGGCAGGGATTTTGCGGTGATGGTTTTTATCCAAAGGCGGTCATACCGTCGTTTTGGCTTTGGGCGGGCGTCCCCGGCGTTTGGGGGCTGCCTCCGTCTTGGCCGGTGCTGCAGGGGCAGCGGCCTTTGCAGTGGCTTTCGTTGCCTTTTTGGCAGCGGGCTTTGTCGGCTCTGCCGCCTTTTTGTCAGCAGCATCTGCCTTCTTGGTCCGCGGCTTGCGAGCTGCGGGCACACTGAGGTAGAGGGTGGACATCGGCGGCAGTGTCAGCGAAATATGCTGGTCAAAGCCGTGCATCGGGCCTTTCTCGCTCTTGACCGTGCCGTTGGTGACACCGGAGCCGCCGTACTTCTTGTCGTCGGAGTTGAGGATTTCCTTGTAGCTGCCGGGGTTCGGCACGCCCATCTGGTAATCCTTGCGGAGCACGGGGTTGAAGTTGCAGACAACAAGGAGCATCTTCCCTGCCGCATCACGGCGCAGGAAGGCGATCACACTCTGCTTGCTGTCATCCGGTACGATCCACTGGAAGCCCTCCCAGCTGTAATCCACCTGCCACAGGGCGGGCGTTTCGCGGTAGAAGTGGTTCAGATCCTTGACATAGCCCTGCAGCTCGCGGTGCTTGTCATAGCCCAGCAGCATCCAATCCAGCTGCTTTTTCTCGTCCCACTCGATGAACTGGCCGAAATCCTGCCCCATAAAGAGCAGCTTCTTGCCGGGGTGGGCCATCATATAGCCGAAGAAGGTGCGCAGGTTTGCGAATTTTTCCTCATAATCGCCGGGCATCTTGTTCAAAAGGCTGCACTTGCCGTGTACGACCTCATCATGGCTGATGGGCAGCACAAAATTCTCGCTGAAGGCATAGAAGAAGCTGAAGGTGACCTTGCCGTGGTTGCCCGCGCGGAAGAGCGGGTCGGTCTTCATGTAGCTGAGCATGTCGTTCATCCAGCCCATGTTCCACTTGAAGTTGAAGCCCAGTCCCCCATCGGCAGCCGGCTTTGTGACCAGCGGCCAAGCGGTGGATTCCTCGGCGATCATCATTTTATGGGGATACCGGCCCAGAATGGCGGTATTCAGCTTTTGCAGGAAGGCGATGGCCTCCAGATTTTCCTTGCCGCCCTTGACATTCTGCTCCCACTCGCCGTCCTTGCGGTTGTAGTCGAGATAGAGCATACTGGCCACGGCGTCCACGCGCAGACCGTCCACATGATAGCGATCTACCCAGAACATGGCACTGGAAATCAGGAAGCTCTCGACCTCCTTCATGCCGTAGTTAAAGACCATCGTGCCCCATTCCTTGTGCTCACCGCGGCGGGGGTTGGGGTCCTCATAGCAGGGGGCGCCGTCAAACATGTACAGGCCGTAGCCGTCCTTCGGGAAGTGGGCAGGGACCCAGTCAAGAATAACGCCGATGTCCGCCTGATGCAGCTTATCCACCAGAGTCATGAAATCCTTGGGGGTGCCGTACCGGCTGGTGGGCGCAAAATAGCCCGTGACCTGATAGCCCCAGCTGCCGTCAAACGGATATTCGGTGATGGGCAGCAGCTCCACATGGGTGTAGCCCATCTCCTTGATGTACGGGATCAGCTCCTCGGCCAGCTCGGCATAGTTGTACGGGACGCCGTTCTCGGGATCCTTCATCTTCCAGCTGCCGACCTGCAGCTCATAGATGGACATCGGGCTGTTGATCACATCCCGCTTTTGCTCATCCTTGATCCAGGCGGCATCACCCCATTCATAGCCCTCGATGTCGTAGACCTTGCTGCCGTTGGAGGGGCGGGTCTCGGTATGGAAGGCATACGGATCGGCCTTATAGACCAGCTCATCCGCCGGGGTGGTGATGCAATATTTGTAAACATCAAACTGCTTGATGCCGGGTACAAAGCGCTCCCAGATGCCGTCCGTTACCATCTCCATCGGATGCTCACCGGGCGTCCAGCTGTTGAAGTCGCCCACAATGGAAACGGCCTTGGCATGCGGTGCCCAGACGCGGAACACCACGCCGGCCTCCCCGTTCTGCTCACACAGATGGGCGCCAAAGTAGCGGTAAGCTTCCTGATTGTTGCCCTGTTTGAACAGATAAATGGGCAGATCGGAGCTTTTTGGCGTTTCTTTGCGCTGTTTCAACATAATCTCCCCTTTTGGCGGTGCTGTACCGGGTACAATGCACCGACTTTGTATGATCTCTGTATCTATATTACATGTTTCATGCGGGAATTTCAAGGGTTTTTGTGTAATATTCCGCTAAAATTTTCGTATGTTGCCTGTTCGTTTTGTACAAGTTCGACATATATTGAGGTGTTTTTCGTACGACTGTACAAAAAATTCCCCTGCAGGGTGTTTTTTACACCCTGCAGGGGATTTGTACAAAATACTTCTTTATGCGCCGTAGATATAATAAGGGTTCTCGCCGCTGTACACGCTGCGGCGGTTCCAGACGGTATGGGTGGCCAGATACTCGGCCCATGCATGATAGCCCGCCGCATTAAAATGCACGCCGTCCTTGGTGGCATAGTCATCGATCTGGCTGCCGTCCGCCGTGTTGGTCAGGGCCTCCCGGATATTAACATAGTAACAGCCCTTGCGCAGCGCCATATTGGCCAGCAAATCGTTGACGGTTGCGATGCGCTGGTTGTCCAGCCCCGGCTTGGAAGCTACGACCGTCTCCTGCACGCCGGGGATGGCCTGAATATAAAGGATGACGCCGGGGTTGAGCTGCTCGCGCAGCATGTCGATCAGACGCTCATAGTAGGCAATGAAGCTGTCCTCACTGCCCTGCACAACCAGATTGTTGGTGCCGACCAGAATATACAGGTAGTCCGGCTGGCTGGCCGCAATGGTCTCCATCGGGGTCTCGGTCGCGCCGGTGACAGCGTTCTTGACGCTGACATTGTTGACAAAGGTCTGCACGCCCGCGCTGACATAGGTCGCATAGTGCGCATTGTGGTAGCCTGTGTCATAGATGCCGAGGCCGGAGGCAATGCTGTCCCCCGCAAAGGTCACGGTGTTGAAGTAGTCCTTCGTCACTGTGCCCAGCATCGGGACCGCCACCATCCGGTGGTCGGTGTTCAGGAACTCCGTGTCTATAGTCTGGGCGACCGGCTCGGACTTGTCCCACGCGGCGGTATCCACGCTCTGCACAAGGCGCTGCGGCTCGGCGATGGGCTGCTGGGTCGGCGCAGCCGTGGGGGCCGCCGTCGCAGTCGGCTGTGCTGCGGCGCTGTCTGCCTCCTGCGGTGCCGGGGTGCCGTTGTCACGGAACCAGTAAAACCCGGCCCCTGCGCAGAGCAGCGCCAGAAGGACGATCAGGGCCAAAAACAATTTCCGCTTGCGCCGCTTACCGGCAACCTCACTGCGGTAGGTATAAAAATCAGCCATAAAAGCCTCGCTTCTCTTTCCCTAAAAACTATACACTGTTATTATACGCCACAAAGCCCCCGCGCACAAGAGCCGCGAAAATGTTTTACAAATTTGTAAGACGGAATTGTAGGCTGCCGGAATTGTAGCAAAAATTAGCTTGACGCACCCCCATGCTGCCCCTATAATATAAGTAAGAGTATGCGTGACCATCAGTCACAGAACGGAGGTCCTGCCCCATGGCATGGATGATCGTATGCGACAGCTCCTGTGAGATCCGCGAGCTGCAAAACCCTGCACCCGGTGTGCAGTTTGCCCTTGCACCGTTTAAGATCCGCGTTGGCGAGCGGGAATATGTTGACCTGCCCACGCTGAACACCCAGCAGATGCTGCAGGCCATGACCGACTACAACGGTGCCAGCACCACCGCCTGCCCCAGCCCGGAGGAATGGGCCGAGTATTTCCTGCTGGCGGACAATGTCTTTGCTTTCACGATCAGCAGCAACCTGTCCGGCAGCTACAACGCCGCCATTGCTGCGCGTGAGATGGTGCTGGAGGAGCATCCTGAGAAAAACATCTTCGTGCTGGACACGCTGAGCTGCTCCGGCGCGCTGGCCGGTGCAGCCGAACTTGCCAACAAGCTGATCGGCGAAAACCAGACCTTTGAGGACATCTGCTTTGCGCTGCAGAAGTTTGTCGAAAGCACCCATATCCTGTTTGCTCTGGCCAGCTTTGACAATCTGGCCAAAAACGGCCGCGTCAGCAAGGTGGTCGGCTTTATTGCAGGCCGCCTGAATATGCGCGTGCTGGGCCGCCGCACATCCGACGGGCGCATTGACTTCTATTTCAAGACCCGCGGCGAGACCCGCGTGCTGGCAAAGATTCTTGAGCAGATGGTCGAGGACGGCTACGACGGCGTACACCCGGTATTGATCAGCGAGTGCGGCAACCAGACCGCTTCCCAGCTGCTGTACCACGGTATTGAGGCCAAGTGGCCCGGCGCGCCGGTGCGCATCGTCCCCTGCTCCGGTCTGTGCAGCTTCTACGCACAGGATCAGGGCATTATCATCACCTATTGAGGCAAAAATATACCGCCGTGCATGGATTTGCACGGCGGTTTTTGTTTTGTTGGCTTCTCCCTTGGGGGGAAGCTGTCAGCGGCCCCGACCGCTGACTGATGAGGGGCAGGTGTACGGCCATCATCCGTTGGCGGGATATAACATATACCCGCCCCCTCATCCGGCCTCAGGCGGGGCCTCGGCCACCTTCCCCCGCCCGCGGGGGAAGGCATTCTTATTCCGGCAGCCGCTCCTTCACGAAATCCAGGAACGCCTGCGCAGCAGGGGCGAGATTTTCCCCGCAGGCAAGGCCGATTTCCATCATCTGGTGGGGTGCCATCGGGCGCTCAACCACGCCGGGGTAGCCCGGCTGGTGGTTGATGGCATTGTTGACGCTGATACCCAGCCCCGCCGAGACCATGGCGTAGGTAGCCGTAATATCCATCGTGGAATACCGGGCATCGGGGCGCGCCTTGATCTTGTCGAAAATCAGGGTGATGTCCGTCTCCATGCCGGGGTAGCTCTCGATGAAGGGCTCGGTTTTCAGGTTCTCTACCGGGATAGCCTCCTGCGCGGCCAGCGGGTGGCTCTTGGGCAGCAGGACCATAAGCTCATCCTGCCGGATAGGCAGCCAGACCGGCAGATCATCACGGTGACTGATCAGGCAGAAGTCGGTGCGGTGATCGAGCAGCATCTCAGCCAGCTCGCTGCTGGTGCCGTTCACGATCTTGATGACCACGCCGGGATGCCGGGTGCGGAAGGCCGCCATCATCTGGGTGACCCACTCATAATAACAGTTGTATGCCGTGCCGATGACGATCGTGCCGCAATCCGCGCCGCGCACCTTGGCCGCGATCTGCTCCAGACGCTCCTGCGCAAAGAGCAGCTCACGCACGGACGGCAGCAGCTGGCGGCACTCCTCGGTGGGCTGCACACCGCTTTTGGCGCGGTAGAGCAATGAAAAGCCAAGTTCCTTCTCCAGCGTTGCCACGCTGCGGCTGATGCCGGAGACGGTAAAGCCCATCTCCTCCGCCGCAGCGCGCAGGCTGCCGCGGTCGATTGCTTTCAATAAGATCTGCCAGCGTTCTGTGTCCATTCTGCACCTCATATGTTGCTTTAGTTGCAATCCTGTAAAAACCATGTTTCGTTTTCATCAATCATAGTGCAGTTTTCCGCTTTTGTCAAGCCGGAAAGCAAAAAGGCTCCCCGCAGGTAGTGGCGCATAAGACAGGTTTATAAGGTTTAGAGAGAACAGCGTGGCGGAAGTCACGCTGTTCTGCTTTTGATGTGTGAGTGAGCATTTCGGCAATGATGCTCTCCGGCAGGAAGCCAATGCAGGCAAGGCTGATATGCACATCCTGCACTCGCTGCCCGCTGCTCTTATCCGGCGCGGAAACATAGACCCTGTTCACAAGATCATGCAGCACGGCGGGCGTCAGTTCCTGCAAATTGGGATATTTCTTCGCCCGGAGGATGAACTGCTCAATGCTGTCGGCTTCTTTCTCCTGCTGGGCAATCTCCTGTTCCAAAAGCTGCATTTTCTCCGTCAGCTCTGTTTGCTCATTTTCATAGTCGGCGGACAGCTTTTCAAATCGGCTATTATTGCATTTCTGGAAAGCACAGATTTTGAAGGCGCGCTGCGCACGTTGGTGTCTCCCGGCGGCGACAGCGACACCCTCGCCGCCATCACCGGCAGTATCGCTGAGGCGTTCTACGGCGTGCCGGAGGAACTGCGGCAGGAGTGCCGCAAGCGGCTGACACCGGAGCTGGCGGAGATCCTGATTGAATGGGAGAAAGCCGCGCTTTGATGGCATATCAAAATGCAGGCGGTTTAAAATCTGTCTCGCAATAGACAAAGCGTTCAAGGGAGCCGAGGGGTACATCAAGCGGATCCGGGGCAACC
>OGYJ01001556.1_pt1 | contig 17951 bp, 16 predicted proteins | sample 1576531 | NCBI WGS metagenome assembly OGYJ01 (sample SAMEA3541574, study PRJEB24748) | human gut metagenome | biome: human gut; feature: human-associated habitat; material: faeces | place: China | collected 2012 | reverse complement strand
AAGACTCCAAAAAGAAGTCAAATATCTTTTGAGTCAGACCGGTATTGATATCAAAATAGGACTGAGCGGCCGATTGTTTTTTAGTATCATGGGCCTTTCCGGCAAGATGAATAATGACATCAAACTTAGGAAGAGTTTGGGAAGAAAAAGAAGTAGATTTAATATCTTGCCAAGAAAAAGTTTTCAATATCCCATCTTTAACAGGAGCCACAATATCCAAACCATAAAAGATACAATTCTCTTTTAAAGCTTCAACCAAGTTAGAACCCACAAAGCCATGAATCCCTGTTACTAATATATTCATCATTACTGTCCAATACACGTATATTCAAAACCCATATCATGCAGTTCTTTCTTATCATAAATATTCCTGCCATCGATAATCAAAGCACGATTCATCGTCTTTTTCAATACACCCCAGCTAGGCATACGAAACTCTTTCCACTCTGTAACCAGTAACAAGGCATCCGCATCAAGAACCGCATCATACATATCATTGGCATACTCTATGCTGTCCCCTATCCGCCGTTTACATTCTTCAACAGCAATAGGATCATAAGCTTTAACAAGACCGCCACAAGACAATATCTTATCTATTAGAACCAGAGCAGGAGCCTCGCGCATGTCATCCGTTTCCGGTTTAAAAGACAGCCCCCACAACGCAATACGCTTTCCCGAAAGATTTCCATCAAAATATCTGATCAACTTATTAAAAAGAATACTTTTCTGAGAATTATTAACTTCTTCAACAGCCTTAAGCACACGCATGGAATACCCATTCTTATCGGCCGTTTTTATCAGGGCTTTTACATCCTTAGGAAAACAAGAACCACCATATCCACAACCCGGATATAGAAACTTACTACCTATTCGGGAATCAGCACCGATCCCCTTACGGACCATATTTACATTTGCACCAACCAACTCACAAAGATTTGCAATATCGTTCATAAAACTAATACGAGTGGCCAACATAGAATTTGCCGCATATTTTATCATCTCGGCAGAAGGGATATCAGTAAAGAGCAAACGATAATTATTCATCATGAACGGTTTATACAAACGCTCCATGATAGATTTGGCTCTCTCAGAATCGACTCCCACAACTACCCGATCCGGCTTCATGAAGTCATCAACGGCATCTCCCTCTTTCAGAAATTCAGGATTGGAGGCCACGTCAAATTCAAGATTCAAACCGCGTTTATCCAATTCACCCCGGATCGTAGTTTTCACCTGTTGCGCTGTGCCGACAGGAACAGTACTCTTCGTTACCACCAGTACATAATGGTTCATCGTTTTACCAATCGTACGGGCAACTTCAAGCACATACTTTAAATCCGCACTGCCATCTTCATCAGGAGGAGTACCAACTGCACTAAACACAACCTCAACATCATCCAAACATGAGGCTAAGGAAGTAGTGAACTTCAAACGCCCCGCATTGTAATTGCGGTGCACCATGTCTTCAAGTCCCGGCTCATAGATCGGAATTATGCCTTTTTTAAGATTATCAATTTTAGATTCAATCACATCAACGCATGTGACGTCTACTCCCATCTCAGAGAAACAAGTACCTGTAACCAAACCGACGTAACCTGTACCAACTATAGCAATCTTCATAATTATAGATTATAAAATTCTTTATACCAACTTATTGTTTCCTTAACGCCCGCCTCCAAGGACGTATTGGGTTGAAAACCGATTTCCCGCGAAAGAGAAGAAGTATCCGCATAGGTCTGATACACATCCCCGGGCTGCATCGGAAGATAGATCTTGTCAGCTTCCCTTCCGATTGACATTTCTATAGCACGTATAAAATCCATCAATTTTACAGGACGGGAATTACCAATATTATAAATCTTATAGGGAGCACAGGACATGCTTGGATCCGCAACCTCAGCATCCCAGCACTGGTTCCCTTCCGGAATAGAATCAGCCACTCTCAAGACACCTTCCACAATATCATCTATATATGTAAAATCACGAAGCATGTTGCCATTGTTAAAGACCTTGATGGGGCGACCACGCAAGATAGCATCCGCAAATAGAAAAGGAGACATATCCGGTCTACCCCAGGGACCATATACCGTGAAGAAACGAAGACCCGTAGAAGGTATATTATATAAATGGCTATAAGTATGTGCCATAAGTTCATTCGACTTCTTGGTTGCGGCATACAGACTCACCGGATGGGCTATGCCATCTTTCTCTGAAAAAGGAACCTGTCCATTCAAACCATATACACTACTGGAACTGGCATAAACCAAATGTTTCACCTGACTGTGACGACAACCCTCGAGAACATTCAGAAAACCGTCTATATTACTTTCAACATAAGCATATGGATTCTCAATGGAGTAGCGCACTCCCGCTTGTGCGGCCAAATTGATTACTACATCAAAATTTCCATTAGCAAACAGCATTTGCATAGCCTGCCTATCCTCGAGGTTCATCCGCACAAAACTAAATCGAGGATAAACATTACTCCGTGTGAACTTATACCATGACAGTTCAGATTGAGAAACACCTAAGCTCGAAAGGCGTCCATACTTTAAATTAATATCATAATACGAATTGATATTATCCAAACCCACAACTTCATCCCCACGTTGCAAAAGACGCTTACAAACATGCGAACCTATAAATCCGGCAGCACCGGTTACCAATAATTTCATAAAGTTCCAATAACTAATGTTCTATAAATATCCAAATGTTTCTTTATTACGTCATCAATAGAAAAGTCCTTCTCAGCCAGCTTCCGGGAATTACGTCCCATACTCTGTCTTACATCTTTATTTTCAAATAAAAAACTTAATCGGGAAGCCAACGTATCACTGTCTTTTATGGGAATCAGATATCCATTATAACCATCAATTACAGTCTCTTTACATCCGATCGAATTAGTAGTTATAATAGGCCGTCCTATAGCGGTTGCCTCAATCAAGGATTTAGGCAGTCCCTCCTTATAGTAAGAAGGGAAAGCGACAATATGGCAGTCCTTTAACAAATCCAAAACATCCGTCCGATAACCTAACCACTTGATATACTTCCCGTCACATACCGCTTGTAATTCACTTTCTTTTATTGCCATGGGATTATCATCAAGTCCGCCACACAATAAGAACTGAACCTTACCCTGGTATTGCTTCCTAAGTTTTATAGCGGAATCTGTCAGGATAAAGATACCTTTCTCTACAATCATACGAGCTGTTAACAGAACTTTGATCTTCCCCTCCTCCGGTTCAGGAGTATAATTATACTGTTTCAAGTCAACCCCGGACCCCTTAATTTTATAAGCTTGAGATTCCTTTATGATCTGATGTTTTAAAAACAATGACTTGTCTTCATCATTTTGAAAAATAACAGCGACATTATTACGATGATGAGAAAAACGAAGTACTTTAGGAAGTAATTTCGAAATAATAGACCGGTTTCCCTCTGAAAAAAATATACCTAAACCGCTAACAGCATTAACGATCCCATGGATATTAGCCAATTTCGCAGCCAAAGTACCCCAAAGAATCGTTTTCAAACCGACATGATGTACAATATCCGGATTCTCACGACGATAAAGATGGTAAAGGAACCAACAAGTATGCAGTTCCTCTAACAGGTTTTGTCCCGAACGATTCATGGGTAAATCGATCACCTTAAGGCCAAGTGCCTCAATATCTTTCTTTTTTCCGGTATCCTTGGTTACGATAGTGACATTGTAACCAGACTTTTGAGCAGTTAGTGCAATATCTTTGCGATGAGAGAGAAAAAACCAATCAACGTTAACTACGATGAAAAGGTTACACATAAAAATATAAATTATTCAATTGTAGATCTCTTCCCAAGATGAATTAGCTATATATGCAGCTGTAATAGGGAATGAAGTTAAATATAAAGGAGAAAATGCGGCTATATAAATCCGAGAAGCATGAGCTAATATAAATAAATCAATAAAAGACTTCATATGAACATCTTCTTCAACAAAATCTTTATTGAAATCCATATGAACCATGTTTCCAGGAATAGTATATACACAATCCAATTTTGAAGATTCAGTCAGAAATGTAGAGCTATCAGAAGTCACCAATATTCTTTCTATAGTTGGATTTTTTAGTTTTAAATTTAAAATACAATCCAAACATCTTTTAATTAGATCATCTCTCTCTTTACCGTGTAATACAGGAAAATTACCTTCTTTAAAATCTCCCAAAAGTTGTTGAAAACGAAATGTAATTGATATATATTCATGAGGTAGTTGACTTAAATGGTGATCAACAGCTTGACGTAATTTATCTGACAATTGAAAAAGTGAAAAAAAATTTTCAGAAAAATTATCTATGCGATAACGCATATTAGTATACACATGTAATTGCTTAGCTTCTGCTGACAATTTCCGATTCGCTTTTTTTTGCTGTAATCTATTATCACTTTCATAAGATATATATATTGGCTTCGAATCAAAAAAGTTATAGGAAATATCTTTTTCCTCCACTAACCAATTATATTTATTTGGTAATAGAAAAGATTCCAATTTATATGGGTCAACAAAATATGCTTTAAATATTTTATTATGTTCCATACAATAGCAATAAGTTGAAACTAAGCCACAAAGTCTATCAGACAATCCACCATGAAGCATTTTTCCATCAGCCATGTAGACAATAATCTGATTTTGATTTATGGCACGAGAAAAAAATGGATTATAAAAACGCCTCAACAGCGTTGTCTTTATCATATTTTTTACATATCTAATCAATTTGCTTATCATAAAAATGGAACAATTAAAATTTATACTAAAAGTTCAAATCATAATATATCTTTCTTTTAACCTCTGTTTGAGGATCAAATATTGAATGATAAGGATACCAAGCATGATACCGATAGATACCGTCTACCCCAACATTTGTGAACTGCTTTCCCAGATAAGGTAATGAACAGACTAGTGCGGCTATTAAAGACACAGTATACGTTAAAGACTTAAATATCCGATGTTTAACAACAAATGCAATTATATTAGTAACATAAACCACATATATAAGAACAAAGTAGTTAGACAACCTTAAGCATATAGGAATATTTATAGACAAAATTCCTAACAAAATATACATACACATAAACGGTTCCAGCTTAGATTTTAAACGAAAAAAAGAAGATATAACCAAGAGAAGAGTTGGAAAAACAGACATAGAAAATAGTTGTAAAACCTGAAATGAAAATGAAGGCGATAACCAAGTTTCACCAAAATAAGAATTAACTTTATGCCCCATCGAATCATTAAAAGCAAATATCGTCATTATTTGCGTTAATTGAGGTAACAATATACAGGATATTACCCATACTACTAATGCTAAGAAAAAAAACTTTTTATTCAAACGAAGATTAGAAAAAAACGGAAGTAGCAATAAGAACAATGCGGAATAATGAAATAATATACAACCTAATATAACAATATAATATTTCAACCATTTTTTATTTATATAATACTTAATTGACAATAAGAAAAAAGAGATAGCAATGGCTTCTCTCATAATCTCAATATTATAATGAAGGTAAACCGTCAGTACATAAAGCAGTAAAGCCGTATACTTATATTTCGTATATTTCCTTATAAAAGATAGTACGATAGAATTGACAATAAAAGCCTGTAACAACTGTAACCAAAAAAAATCTTTTCCTAAAAATTTCGCAAATGAACACAGTAACAAATAAAAATAATTATATCCATTAGAATCATATTCAAAACTTATCAATGAATATAAGTCAGGTAAATAAACATAATTATCCATATAATTTAATGTATCAATGCCAACCTTATATCGCAATCCAGTAAACAATATCAAAATGGCACAGAAACTATAAAAATGAATTAAACTACAACTACGAGTAAAACTCCATTCGTATTGTAACACAAAGAATATTAAACAAAATACAATAAGAAATAAAATCATTCTTTTATGTAATTATAAAAAGATCTTAAAGTATTATTTCCTATAACAAGAGATGCAGTATACTTCATGTTCTAATCAATCAATTCCACGTATGTATTTATATATAAATTTGAGACAAATGACATATCATATTTGTTTGCAAATTTTTGGCATTTCTCAACAATTTGATTTCTATATGGAATATCAAATAAGGATCTCATTATATCTTTAGCTAAACTCTGTTCATCACCCAAAGGAAATAAAATAGCATGCCCTTTTATCAAATCAGAGAGTCCAGAAACATCCGAAGCAATGAAAGGATTACCAGAAGCCATAGCCTCTAGCATTGACAAACTAAAACCCTCATGATCAGAAGAAAGTACAATCACATCAGCAGTTTTCAATATTTGACTCACATTATTTCTCAATCCTAAAAAATGTACCCTTGATAACAGGCCTTCTTTTTTACAATATATTTTATATTCATTTTCTAAATAACCAGTTCCAAGACAGATTAAATGTATATCAGAAGGTAAATAAGCCAAGGCCTTAAAAACAGTCAAATAATCTTTTCCTTTTACCATACGGGCAGACATCAAAACGATTTTAACATCTTCATTCATACCTTCAACTAACTCACTACGAAGCAACTTTTTTGCCATTGTATATTCAGAAATAAATATACCATTAGGAATCACAGTAAAATTCATATTGCCGACATGCTTTACTAAAAGTTCTTTTACCTTAGAAGAAATACACACAACCTTATTATATCTAGAATAAACTATCCTATCCAAGATTTTAAATAATAAGAAATGTCGTCTACGATTATCTGTACTGTGCTCTGTATATATTAATTTAGTTGATTTCAATTTAGCTAAAGCAGCAAAATAAATTGCAGGGAACAAATGAACATGAACGATATCGTACACATTACACTTGAAGAACTTTTTTAAACGGAATATATTTACTACTGAATATAATTTATTATTTTGATTTAAAATATGAACGGGGATAGATGCCTTTCGCAATGCATCTATGAAATCTAAATTATCTTTCGAAGGAGGAATTATAGAAAGCACCTCAACCTCCAAGTTTCTTTTCTTTAAAGCTAAAGAAAGAGATAAAACAAATTTTTCAGCTCCTCCTCCCCGCTCCATACAATCAATGACTTGTAAGATCTTCATAAGTTTCTTATTTTACGATAAAAATAATAGAAAGAGGCATAACACCTGTCTAAAAAAGTTTTCGATTTTAATTTTGTAACATCAACATCAGAAAAAGAGACAAATAGACTTACATTCTTTTTAATAAAAGCCTCAAAATTATCAAAGTCAGTATCTGACATTGCATTAGGATGAAAACAAAAAGTCCAATAACCAGGCAAAAAGATTTTCCTAAAAGTGCCAAATTGCTGTGGAAAAAAAAAGAATTCAGATTCTTTATAAGGAGCAAATGCTGGTGTGTCAGATATCATTCGAATTGTAGAACAATCTTTTATTGCAATCAATGTAGTTTCATCAAACGTATGGCTAGGAGCAAAAAAAAATGAAGGATAGATGTCATGTGACAATAATATATCCATTCCTACTTTTATCTTCTTCTTTTGAGAATTCAAAGACAAACCTGCAAACTCTGATCGATTATGTATAGGGTTTAAACCAGCATTATCCGAACAATAGATATGATCGTAACCATGTAAGGCCATACACCACCCCTTTTCTTGCCAACTTCTTACTTTAGTCCAAAAGTTACAATCCTCTTTATCTATAATTAAAGAACTATCCTTATTATCTGGTATAATGCCAACCATTGGACGTATATTATAACAATCTAAAATGCTTTCTACCCGCCGCCATTTGCTTTTTGCCATCGTAGGACATGCATCATCTAATCGTATCAAATAGTGACATTTTATAGACAAATTATTCTTATTCATAATTTAAACGTTTTAGAAACATATTCAATAATATATCGTTCTAATGAAAATTCCTGTTTCCATAACTGTTTATTTGCTTGTCTCATACTTAGAAGTCCCCTATCCTTTTTAGTCTTATACAATCTTTCAATAATACTTACAGCAGAGTCCAGTGCATTATTTGAATAAAAAAACAAACCTTCTCTCTTTTCCTTAGAGAGAGCATAAAAGTACTTATTTCCACCCGTTAAAGTCATCAATACAGGAACTCCCGCACGCAATACTTCCAACAAAACTATATCAAAATAGGTTTCTCTATTAGGTAATATAAAGAGATCAGACTGAAAAATTATTTCATCAGCATTATTAATCCAACCGAGTTCAATCCACTGTGAATGATTAATTCCTTTTAAAGGCTCTTCTTTTCCACCAACAACAAAAAAGATATTAGGGTTATTCTCAAATACTTTTAAAGCAATATTTTTCAAGAAATCATACCCTTTGATCTCTGAATGTCTCCCAATATAAGAAATAACAAAAGCATCATCGGGTATACCATATTTACGAAAGAAAAAATTATCATATTTTCGTTCAAAATCCAATTCTAAAATAGCTGTTGGCACATAATAAAAATCATCGTTTCTCCGAACAAATAGTTCTTTATACAATTTTTCTTTTTCATAACATTCCCTGGCATCAAAGCATGGAAACATAAAAAAATCAAACCTTGAAAATAACAAGACCTCTCTTCGTAATAAATATCCTCGAACTATTTTAGAAAAAAAATGTACTTTAATACCGAATGCTCTCATCTTTTCGTCTACACGAGGCTCTGGATCATGTGATATTAATATCGTTTTTCCAGAAAATCTTCTAATATATTTTCTGTAAGAATAGGAATCAGTCAATTTATGAAAATGAATATAATGAAAATCTGAAAGATCAACATAGTCGAAAAAGTCTGGTATATTTACAGTAATATAAAAGCCCCATATCCATCTTAAATAATTAAAAAGGAAATCCGGAAAACAACATTTCAGTATCTTTTTACCAAGACCTACTCTCTTCTGAAACAGGGAATTACAATTAGCAGGAAGCAAATCTGACAAAAATACAATATCAGTCGATGGATTTGTTTCCAAATACTTATAGATATTATATAAATAGCCAGATGGCCCACCTTTATTCTCTAAAGGAATATTATAATCCCAAATCAAAATTTTTTTCATATTCAAATAAATTTTTCTATAATCTGATGCATATCATAATATTTATATTCAGCTAACCTTCCTCCAAAAAGAACATTTTCTTCCTTTTCAGCTAAGGATTTATATTCTGCATATAATTGATTATTCTTTCCATTATTAATAGGATAATAAGGTTCACACCCCTCCCTCCATTCTATTGAATATTCTTTAGATATTATTGTTTTCTCTTGACAGCCAAATTCAAAATGTTTATGTTCAATAATACGAGTATAAGGTACATCTTTAGATGTATAATTTACTACAGCATTACCTTGATAATTTTCACAATCATAAATTTCCTCTTCAAAACGAACTGTCCGGTACTCTAGTTTTCCTAATTTATAATTATAAAATTCATCTATTTTCCCTGTAAAAACTATTTTATCAGAGATATTTTCCCAATAAGCTCTACAATCAAAAAAATCTGCTCCAGTCCTACATTCAACTCCATCGAGAAGTCCATTAATTAACTTATTATATCCACCTATTGGCACCCCTTGATATTTATCATTAAAATAATTATTGTCAAATGTAAAACGCACTGGCAATCGATTTATTATAAAAGCTGGAAGTTCTTTAGGACTTCTTCCCCATTGTTTTTCTGTATATTCTTTTATCAGTGTCTCATATATATCTTTGCCAACTAAAGTAATGGCCTGTTCCTCTAAGTTTTTAGGTGAGGAAGTACCATATAATTTACGTTGCTGCTGTATGATTTCCTTTGCTTCATCAGGAGTTGTGCTCCCCCATAAAGAATAAAAAGTATTCATATTAAATGGCAGGTTATATAACTTACCTTTATAATTCGCTATAGGAGAATTTGTATACCGATTAAACTCTACTATACTATTTACAAAATCCCATACACTTTTATTTGAAGTATGAAATATATGAGCTCCATATTTATGAACATTAATACCTTCAATATTTTCACAATATAGATTGCCTCCTAAATGTAATCGTTTATCAATAACAAGACACTTCTTTCCTTCCAGCTTAGCTTTATATGCAAACATTGCTCCATACAAGCCAGCACCTACTATAAGATAATCGTAATTCATAATTTTAAGGTATTAATTCTCAATAGAAAATATAAAAAACGAATAATAAAGTAATCAATAAAAGATACAGTTCTTTTTATTTTCCCATAAGACCAGAAACGTGATGAGGTACTCAAAGAATATTGATAATTAGCCTTTATTATACGATCCAAAAATTTATCAGGGAGCTTAATCTTTTCTTTCATACAACTTCTAAAAAACATATCCGCTTCCAAACATTTTTCATATACTTTAAAAGAGTCATTATCAGCAATTCTATACTTCAATGTAGGTATAGAATTAAAGTAAGATCCCCAATAATATGCATAGGCAATATGCAACGCATAATCTGGAGAAGGAGCATAATCATCGTTATATCCACCTAATTCCAAAAAACAGGATTTATGAAATAAAGATCCTCCTCCACAACTTACGCTTTGCATAAAGTGTCTAAAAAAAGGTAATTTATAAAAAGACTTTCGCCTAAAAAAAACAAAAAATCGCCCTTGAGCAGGATTATGTATTTTAGTATCTATCATATTGGACATACCATCTATACAAACCTTTCCTGAAAAAATAGCCGATTTTCCTACCCGTTTTTTAAGATTCATTAATCGGGACAGAGTATAAGGATAAAATTCATCATCATCATGAAGAAATGTAAAATAGGGAGCATTTGAATATAAGACACCTCTATTCCAACTATTACACCCACCAATATTATGCTCATTTTTATAGTATAATACTTTGGAAGAAGCAACTTGTTCTACAAATCTTTCAAATTCATTCTGATCCATAGTATCATCCATATTATTATCTATAACTATAATCTCATAGTTACCATTATAATCCTGATTAATTGCACTTACGAGAGCTCTTTTAAAATATTCAGGATGATTATAAACTGGTAGAATAATAGATACCTCAATATTCTCCTCTCTTCTTTCACCCCATTTCAAGATGCTCTTTATTTCACTATTTCTATCAAAACAATTAACTTTTTCAAAAATATTAGTCTTCATGCCACTCCCTTTTCTTATCTATAAAAATTCGATATCCCCATAAAGACATTGCCAATGTAATTAAACAATATCCGCTTGTTATTCCCAATACCCCAAAATGCATACCCAATATTATAGTTGATAAACAAGACATCCCCCCTCCTATAATGGAATTCGTTAAATATGGTTCTTGTTTATGACATCTCAAGTATATAGCCCAAGAGTTAACTAGTTGATTTACAAACAGTGGAATCATCATTAATATCATAGGAAAATAATCTAAGAAACGATCACCTAAAATGACTCCCCAAAAAACAATATTATAATATCTAATAGTATAAATAACTATAAACATCAAGAATAAGGCTAAACCATTTATAAAGATAGATTGCTTTAATGTTTTATCAAAAATCATATCCAAATAAGTATATTGTTTTTGTGCTATTAATCCTGCAAATAAAGGAATCTTTGTTGTCATCCAGCTCAAAGACAAAGATTGTATCCCATTCAAAGCTGCAAGTGTCATTCCCATCTGTCCTGCAACAACAGCACCTTCAGTAGCAAATAAAACAGGATTAAACAATTGGAAAATAAAATAGCCACTAATCCAACTTAAAGCAATCTTCCATTGATAAGGAAATATTTCTTTCCGATAGTTTACCCGTTCGATCAAAGGTATACGCCATATATTCAATAAAAGATTTTTAAAATCACTCTTAAAGATAAAAAAGACTATTAAAAAAAAACCAATTAACCAATTTATACCAGATACATACAACTTTACTCCTCCAAGTAAGCCAGCCCAAACAACAAATAATCCTAGTATCTGTTGGTATAAGCGCATTTGAGCTACCTTTTTCACCTTTCCTAAACCTTCAAGAAAAGCAAGGATAGGAGCTAACAACAAATTAAAAACTGTACCAACAGATAACAGAATCCATGGTATACGCCAAACAATATCATTATGCCCACCATAGTGTTCGAAGAAGACAAAACCTGTCACTATTAATACAACCAACAGAATTCCTGCAAAACATATATACCATTTAACGCAGAAATGAAGAAGAGAGGCTAATCGAGATTTATATTTTTCTTCTCCAGATAATTCAAAGGGAGTTTGCCAATGCAAGTAAGAAACCTCATGTGCTACATATTGAGTTATTATAGAATTCATTCCTAGTTCAAAGAATACCTGGATAGCAACTATACTACCAAAAGTATAGTAAAATCCTTGCTCAACTTCAGTCAAGTATCTAGCAACAAATAATATTGAAATGACACCACCTACAGCCTGAATGATCCTTCCTAAAGAAGTGAAAGCTATTACCTTATCAATCCCCAATCTACAGCAAAAACTTCTAATATATCGGTTCATTTTTTTTCCAAAAATTCTAAGACAGATGAAAGTTTAGCAAAATCATGCTGACTGATAATACTTAGAAATTTAAGAAGTATACGGTTATAATGTAATTTCATATACGATGCAGTATCTAGTTCAGCTAAGAATGCATAATTCTCTACAATATAATTAACGCTCATTCCCCAATATTCTATCAGTCCATTTGTCTGTAAGAAACAATTAAAAGTCTCACTCCTAAGAAAATCTGAATTATCTTTTCCATCAAGTATTTCAAAATGGCGCAACAAAAATTCATCTTGTGTTATATCAGAATAATACTCCATTTGAATTATAAAAGTTAGTCTTTTTCTGCTATCATATTTTCTTTCAACTCGTTCTTTGGAAGAAAAGGAAACATATCTTCATACTTTCGCATTACCATTGTACCATCTGGCATTTTATCAGAAGAGACACGGGGAATGATTAACTGCCATTCCTGAGTCAAAACATCACAGATTACTGGACCGTCATAATTTAGAACTTCATCTATTTTCTTATCCAATTCAGTTACATCATTAATACGCACCCCTTTTATCTCATAAGCCTCTGCGATTTTCATTGCATCTGGACACCAAACACCAGAGGATGGACCTTCACCATATAGGCGATCTTCCATGTAATTATGTTGAGTTTGACGGATTAGCAAATAGCCATTGTTATTAAATATAAATATTTTTATTGGTAACTTATTATGTACAATAGTTGCAATATCTTGAATATTCATCTGAAAGCTACCATCTCCAGTTATCACTATTGTTTTCTGGTATTGATTAGCTGCACAAGCACCAATGCCTGCAACCCAATATCCCATAGAGGAAAGTCCACCTGTAGTTAGGAAACGTTGATCTTTCTTTATTTTCCATGACTGACATGCAACATGAAAGCAAGAGCCTGTATCAACCATTATCATATAATCTTTATCCGCTTTCTCACTAATTCTATCAACAAGATAATATGAATTTACTCGTCCATATCCAGTATTCTTATATTCTTCCAATACTACCGGATATTTATTTTTCCATGAATTACACTGTTTGACCCAAGTTTCACTATCAATCCGAGATATAAAACCGACTTTCTCCACAACTGACTGTAAGAACTTTCTCGCATCATCTTGTATCTTCAAATCAATAGAAATACTTGGTTTATCTAACTCTTTAGCATCAATGTCAACCACGATTTTTTTAGCATGTTTACCAAACTGACGTGCATCATGTCCCACTGAAGCTGTTGACAAACGGGAACCGATAGACAAAATAAGATCCGCATTTTGAATAGCCAAATTAGCTGAACGTTCTCCATAATTACCTGGACGTCCGACGTAAAGTTCATGATCACTCTCTATCAAATCAATTCCTAGACGAGTAGTAATAATTGGGATACGTAACTGTTCAATAAATTGCCTCAATAAATCAGTAGCGCCAGACAAACGTACTCCCTGTCCAGCAATTACAACAGGGCGTTTGGATTGAGAAATAAGTGCAATAACTTTTCCTAACAAAGAATTCCGATTATCATTATTTAATACTTCTTCTGGAACAAATCCATAAGTTAGAGTTTCAGGCACCTGCATTCTTTGAATATCTAAAGGTACATCAATCCACACTGGTCCAGGACGTCCATTTCTAGCCATAAAAAAAGCCTTCTCTAAGTAATATCTTATTTTAGTAGGATCATCAACTGTCACAAAATATTTACATGCTTTTTCTACAAAAGGACGAATAAAAATACCCTGAATTCCATATTGACGAATTCCACTTCTTTCTTGATATTGCACACAAGATAGTGCGGATTGGCCAGAAACAACCATCATTGGAGAAGAATCAGTCCAACCACCCACCAAACCGTTAACAACATTAATACTACCTGGACCTGCTGTAACTACAGCTAATCCTAAAGTGTTTGTTATACGACCATATGCATCAGCAGACATTCCACAAGATTGTTCGTGGTGACAAAAAATTGAATGTATCTTTCTATTTTTCGCCAATGCATCATTTAGCCACATAGCTTGTCCACCTGTCACAACAAATGCAGTATTAATTCCTTGCTCAGCAAGAAAATTAAATATATATTCAGAAACAGTCATTTTATTATATTTTATAGTTTTACAATTTACAATAAAGATTCTAATACATAACTTGCATCATCTTTTCTTTTATTCTGAGATAAATACAATGCAACATCAACTACTAAATCTTCTTGTCCACCAACCACTTTACGTTTACCTAATTCAACATAAATATCCCGAGGATCAACACCATATTGTTTGGCAGCATTTTTCACATGTACTGCAAATGCGCTAAAAACGCCAGAAAGCCCACTAATTATACTCGTTGAATCTACTCCTTTTTGATATCCTATTTCATCCCTTACTATTTCATCACCAACATCCATCAAATTATAAAGATTAATATCAGATAATATTGCCTGCTTTTGCAATATCGCAATTAATGCTTCCAGCTGGCAATTCCCTGCTCCAGCACCAAAACCACGCAAAGTTCCATCAATAATGGTAGCTCCTGAATCTATCGCAATGAGTGAGTTCGCCACTGCTAATCCCAAATTATTATGTGCATGAAAACCAATACGTATATCAACATTAGCAACCAATAGCTCTATCTTCTCTTTTACATTCTGAGGTAAATAAGCTCCAGCAGAATCCATTAAAATAACTCCTGCAGCACCATAACTTTCCATCTTCTGCACTTCAATAAGTAATTCCTCTGGAGAAACCATATGGGACATCATCAGAACGCCATATACTTCTACACCTCGCCGACTCAAAAACTCAATATGCTGTTTAGTGATATCTGCTTCCGTACAATGACATCCTATTTTAAATAAATCAACTCCACAATCAAGAGCTGGTAAAATATTGTCTTCTATCGTCCCAAATCCAGGAATCATATATACACCAAGTTTGGGATTTCTTAAATTTTTACGAGCTGCAAGCAAAAGATCCCGATCGGTATTTTTCGATAATCCAACCTGCAAAGAGCTGGCCCCCAGCCCATTTCCATGACCAATCACAACAGTATAAAGTCCAGAATCATCTATACAAGAACAATAACGTTCTACTGTTTTTAATTCCAACTGATGTTTAATTGCATGAGAACCATCACGTAAGGTAGCGTCAAAAATCAATAAATCACATTTCTTCATTGTAATTTCTTTTTAGCATATCTCTCTGCCATATTCACAGCAGCACAAGTAATAATATCCAAATTTCCAGAATAGGGAGGCAAATAATCCCCAAGCCCCTTAACAGTAACCATTGTCACAATTCTCCCATGTTCATAAGTAGGCTCTACTGTTAACTTATACCCTCGTACATATTCCTGTATCTGCTCTACCATATCATTTACCGATTCTCGAATCTTATCCATATTGGGATCTTCAATGACACTATATAAAGTATTATGCATACTAATAGGTGGAGCTGCTGGATTAAGAGTTATAATAGCTTTAGCCTCATTTGCATTTGAAAACTTTAAAAGAGCCTTTTTAGTTGTTTGAGTAAATTCATCAATGTTCTCTCTCGTACCAGGGCCCGCTGACTTTGATGCAATAACAGAAACCATCTCATGGTACTTCACTGATGGACTTACTCGGCTTATGGCATATGCTATAGGAACAGTAGCTTGACCTCCACAAGTTATCAAATTAATATTAGCCATTTCCGTACACTCGTCCCCATTTATGGCAGGTACACACATTACTCCTATTTGGGAGGGAGTTAAATCTATTGTAAATTTTCCTAAATCCTTTAAAATGGGAGCATTTATTTTATGTACATTAGCTGAAGTAGCATCAATAACGATATCACAACAATCAGGATCCTCAATTATCGCTTGAATTGATTTATCTGATAATTTAACTCCTAATTCTTTCGCAAATTGCATACCTTTAGAATTCAAATTTCGACCAATAAATCTCGAACATTCTAAGTAAGGATTCCTTTGTATTTTTACTAACAGATCACTTCCAATATTACCTGTACCAATAATAGCGACCTTTAATTTTTTTATCATATTACTATTTTAAACTACGAATAACATTCTGAATTGCTTCACCAAAAGAGTAACTGGAAATAAAACCAATAGCGGATTTTACTTTCTCAATAGAGGGGTTTAAGGAAACTTTATTTGTGGGGTTAATCACTCCATAATTCAAGATACTTTTACTTTGAGTCAAACAATACATCTCATCAACAAATAGGCGTAACTGACGAGTATCTTCTGATGCTATATTATAAATTTCTGAAACATAACTTGTATTATTAAGAGCATACTCACATAATAAATAAATTTGTTTCACTGCATCACGTATATACAAATAATTCCAACATTGAGAACATGAAGTCAAATTCACCACCTCATCATTTATCATCTTTTTTAAAACACTTGTAATCATTGTCCAAGAATGATTATTCTCCCCAAAAACACTAAAAATACGTAAATGTAAATGCTTGATACCCAAGTCCAAACAAGTTTCTTTACCCAAAATATAAACTTGTAATTTAGATTTTCCATATTCTGACTCAGGATTGCATGTAGAAGTTTCTTTTATTAAAGTGGGTATAAACCCATACTCTGCTTGAGAGCCTGATTCAACAAACAGATAGCAACCTATTATCTTCGCCACATGAATACAACGAAGAGTATTATTGATATTTTCTTTATGTATCTCAATGTCATCTCGCTCAAGATGTTTTGTTCCAGCCCAAGCTAAATTAATAAATATCTCAGCCATTGGAATCTGAGATATTATTGAATCAATAGTTTCCAACTCAGAATAAACGACTTTTAAATTATTCCGGCAAGAAAGTTTAGATAATTCTAATGAATTTCTACGACAAACAGCATATACTATATTACCATTATCTAATAGCAAATGACATAGTGAAATACCTATAAAAGAAGTTGCTCCCGTTACTACATAAGTATGCATAATTATAATATATATTGCTTTATCTGGTCAACACAAACATCATACACCGCCTCTTCCCGGTATCTCTTATACCAGTCCATCGTCAATCCGACCGTCTGCCCGATATTCATCTTAGGCTCCCAGCCCAGACGGAACCGAGCCTTGGAGATATCCAACATCAAAAGCCGAGCTTCATGCAATGCATCCGGAGTAGAAAGGTCACGCAGTTCACCCCGCCCATACTCGGACACAACCCGGGTGGCCACATCCCAAACTGTCGAGATGGACTCGGAATGGGGACCGAAGTTCCAGCCCTCACAATAGTCAGTAGGGGCGTCCCACATCTTTTGTGCGAGCAGCATATAACCGCTCAACGGTTCAAGCACATGCTGCCAGGGACGGATAGCTTTCGGACTTCGGATATCGATAGCCGCTCCAGATTCCAAAGCCTTGATGCAGTCCGGAATGATACGGTCTAAAGCCCAGTCTCCAC
>OGYJ01001545.1_pt1 | contig 18058 bp, 17 predicted proteins | sample 1576531 | NCBI WGS metagenome assembly OGYJ01 (sample SAMEA3541574, study PRJEB24748) | human gut metagenome | biome: human gut; feature: human-associated habitat; material: faeces | place: China | collected 2012 | reverse complement strand
ATAGGAGAAATTCTGAAATTTATTTTTGACGAAAGATGTTAGTCAAAACTAACAACTTTATCAAAAAATTAACATAATTATTAAAAAAATAACGATAACTTTTCATATTGTATACAAAGTTAAAGTGTGTTATACTCAAAAATGGCTGTTAGGGACATGCTAAAATTGTTCCATTAAACAAAAGAAATCAAAAAGAAAGAGGGGAAGAAACCATGGGTTTGGCGACTTTTAAAGGCGGCATTCATCCGTATGAAGGAAAAGAATTGTCAGAAAACAAACCGATCCAGGTCCTTCTGCCAAAGGGCGAACTGGTATTTCCTATGTCTCAGCATATAGGAGCACCTGCAAAGCCACTGGTAGCAAAGGGTGACAGGGTTCTTGCTGGACAGAAGATCGGAGAAGCCGGTGGATTTATTTCAGCAAATGTGATCTGTTCTGTATCCGGTACTGTTAAGGCAATCGAACCAAGACGTATGGTAAATGGCGCAATGGTACCTTCCATCATCGTAGAAAACGATGGTGAGTATGAAACAGTAGAAGGAGTAGGAGAGGACAGAGATCCTTCCACACTCTCTAAAGAAGAGATCCGTTCTATCGTAAAAGAGGCAGGAATCGTAGGTTTAGGAGGCGCAGGCTTCCCAACTCACGTAAAGCTGACTCCAAAGGATGAGAATGCGATCGATTATGTAATCGTAAACGGCGCAGAGTGCGAGCCATATCTGACCAGCGACTATCGTATGCTGATCGAAGAGCCTGAGAAGATCGTAGGCGGTCTGAAGGTTATCTTACAGCTGTTTGATAACGCCAAGGGTGTGATCGCAATCGAGAACAACAAGCCGGAGTGCATCGACCTGCTGTGCCAGAAGACCAAGGACAAGCCTGCGATCGAGGTCAAGCCGCTGCCCATGCGTTACCCGCAGGGCGCTGAAAAGACCCTGGTCGAGACCTGCACCGGCCGCGAAGTGCCCCAGGTGGGCCCCTCCGGCAAACCCGGCCTGCCCGCCGACGCCGGCTGCGTGATTATGAACGTGACCAGTGTATCCACCCTGGCTTTCGCTAAGTCACCCCGAATTTCATCAGCTCCCATAGTAATGCCATGGCTTTTATAATTTGCTGCCACACCATCAACCATATAACGATCTTTATCCGCTAAGGCATTTAATTTTTCAAGGGTCCCCATGGAAATGAGATAGGATGGATCGGAGATGGGTTTGATTCCGTGATGATTGAGCAGCTTTTCCTGCAGTACAGGCGTATCCGCGATCGTCTTTAACGTATCAAAGATATTTATCTCTTTTTTCGGTGCCATGCCAATCTGCCCCATGGCCGTCTTTAAAAGAAGAAGATCGGATGTTGTCCAATTGCCACCAGTCAAATCATAGAAATCTCTGGCAAGGCATACAATCTTTCCCGTATCATCCAAGTCGCTATATTCTACGCCATTCAACTTAAGGTATTCGACAGAGGCTTGCCAGTTAAGCAGTTTCACATTCCATTCTACCTTATCCATTCTTAAACTAAGGCTGATCATATCCCCACGGGTTTTAAGGATAAAATTTCTAAGAATCACGAACTGCTCCTTGAATTTTTCATTGACCGCGTCAATAGAAGCATTGAGTTTATTGTTTACTGCCGTAAGCAGGTCAACAGTCATAAGATTCTGTTCGGCCAGCTTCTGCATCGTCACCTGAGAAGCATACTGAGCGGCCCTCGTATTGCGATTGATCTTATCCTGAAGCCTTTTATTGCTGCCTGTGATTGCGCCAATGAACCGGCTGAAAAAGCCTTTGCTTGCCAGTTCATGCGATGCATCATCAGCCGCCGTAAGAGCCGACGTACATTCAAAGACAAGACGATTGATTTCTCGACGATTATTCTTGTGTGCAGCGATCACATGATCGATATGTTTCTCCAGCTCTGTCTGTTCGTCTATGGTAAAAACTTCATTGCCGTCAACGATGGCTAATTGATTGCTATGATTCATGCTCTGTCTCCTCCATTAAGGTTAAAAGGTCTTCCTCAAGCTATTTCATTTCCTCATGGCAGGCTTTTTCATGTTGCACACGATGTCGTTCACTGTTCTTCATATTCATGAGCAAAGCTTCTTTTTTTATACATAGTCCCTAAACATTTCTGTGCACTAGCGTGACTTTACAAGTTATTTGCAATGAAACCCCAAATCATTAGATTTTATCGCATTTCTGAGCCTTGATTCCCGCTTACCTAACTTTGGTATTTTGCCTTGAGGTTATAAGCTTTTTCTATCTTTTCAGAAAGATCATCTCCCTTTATAAAGGCCTCTATAGTCTTTGGGGTAGAAAGGTCTCCATAAAACGTGGTTACAAGGTTTATGGCACCCATGGATTTCAAAAATTCATGAATTGAGCAGACGATTCCTTTTGAGGCCAAATCTTTCCTCAAAATTGCGCACAAGCGGTATGCCAATACACAGATGAAGATATGTATGGCTATTTTTTGGTCTGTCCAATGGAAAATTGGTCTTACTGTTAAAAAATCCGTATCTTTCATCTGCCTGAACGAATGCTCCACATGCCAGGCACTTCTATAGGCAGATATAATCTGGTAATCAGTCAGGTCATCTCTATCAGTAAACAACGCCGTTTTTCCGAGCTGCCTTTCTGTAATTTCCGCTAATTTAGCGTCAGAGCATGCAAAAGTGAGCAGCAGGTGACCGTCCTTTTCTAATATTTCATACTCAAAAACATCCTTCATGAATTCGCGTGGTGCCAGAAAACGGTCGATTGCTTTTTGGATGCTGTCTGCAGTTGGTTTCTTTCCGCCCTTTATCTCACCTTTGGTGCGTTTTAGGAGCCGACCCTGCATTGCAAGAAAATCCGCTGTTGTTTTCTCAATGTTTATGTATATTCCCTGAAGCTGGCCTCTTTCCAGTTCGGGATTATGGATAACGACTGTTGTCATCGTCCGTCCCAGCACTTTAGTGTGCATCCGAAATGTAGACAGATTCCTATACTTTTCAGAAGCTGTTTTCGGACATTCCAGGGGCTGGTACTGATTCTTTGGAACAGCAAACAAGTCCGGAACCTGGTCTTTTCGCAGACCTCCTACATAGTGAAATTTGAGGCCTTCTTCTTCGAGCAGAGAAATGTTTGCTAAAGAGTTATTTCCCCTGTCAAAAACAATGGTAATTTCGGCATCTTTTCCTGCTATATTTCTGAACCGTTTTTTCATCTGTTTCATGGTATCGGCAAATTGGCTGGAGTCAGTCTTGTTTCCAGGATAGACTTCACTCATGATAGGGATAGAATAGTCCGGAGTTACCGTAAGTGCAAGGCCAACCGTTTTTAAGTCATTTCTCTTCGCCTTGTCATGGCCGCGTTTAGCAAGCTTTGATGGGTTCATGGTGTCAATATAGGTGAAGAAATTGGTCGCATCATAGATTAAGCTGCTGAGTTCTATTTTGTGCACAGAAACCATCCTTTGAAGGATTTCATCCTCAATGGCACGCAGCTGGTCTATAGAAATATTCGTGTTATTCCAGAAATTCTGAGCCGTAAAGAGAGAGGGCTTAAGGCCGGTAATAGTAGTAAGCGCGGTCTTTTCATACCAATCTTTTAATCCGCTTTTAGAAGAAGGAGATACGGCCCGGTTAATGGCCGCAATTAGGAAATACATCCCAACGGATGCTCCTTGAGCCCGTTTAGGAGCAATACGGTCGATGATATCCACAACCCCAAGCTTCATGGCTGCATCATAGAGCAGTGCCACTGCGCCAAAATTAACTTCATGAGCATACAGTACCTGGTCCTGAATCGATTTTTTCGAGTCAAGAGCTATTTTTAGCAGTTTGTCTGCGGTTCCCAGATATTTTTGGTTCACGAATCGAGACTTGCCGTTAACTCGTTTAGTTTCAACATAATAGTAGTAATTGCGCTCTTTTATCTTCTTTTTGACTATGGTTCCCATATAGCCTCCACGTTAGGTTACACGATTCAATTATATTCTGCCATATTTCTTTATAAAAGAGAATATTCATACGAATAATAGTTAGGTAACACAAGTGAAAGGCTAAAAATGCAGTAAATATCGATAAACTCACATCTACAGTTCGATAACTTGTAAAGTCACGCTAGAGTCCCGGCGCGCTACACGCCACCCCTGTGCCTTGTAAATCTGATACAGCTCAGCATCAATACGCCCCAGAGCCATAGCTATAAGCTGACAGTTCATTTCTTCGAACCAATGAGTTAGCTTCCTTTCAGCCTCGATAGAGTCATCAGATTCCTTAATGAGAGAAATGACTGCACCAATTACATTTTCACTCCAAATTTCTCCAGTTTTTGTTATAATATCCATGAGGAAAGCCCTTTCTTTGTTTTATTTGTGCACGGAAATTATAACATTTCCACTCAAAGGGAGGCTTTCCTTTTTTATTGTTTTTGGAAAAATTTCCCTACCGAGTAAAATTTTACACTAAGGTTCACTGCCCTTTGGGCAATGAAGGTTCTGAAGTTTAACGGGCCTTCCGGCCCGAAGGTTTTTAAGTTTGGCAGCCCTTCGGGCTGAGGGTTGTGGTGGCGGCTTCGCCGCATTACAAAATGCGACGAAGGCACCTGAACCCTTGATTTCGGGGGGATACAGCCTTCTGATGTCTGCCGTCTGTGTCTTCCCGCCGACCGGTATTTATCAGCATTTGTCCCGCTGCCTCCACGCACTGAGATCCTTCGCTCCGCTCAGGATGACAGCGTCCGGCGAAAAGCGGATGGCCGACAGCAGCTTCCGCTATCCCACCAGCTCACTCCCTCTCCAGTATCCTGAAGAATTCACTCACCGCCTGAAATCCCCTCTTCAGTTTCTCTCCGTCATGGCCGTAGCCTACGCGGAAAGAGAAGGGCTCTTCGAAGCAGTCTCCCGGCACCGTGAAAGCGCCGGTTTCATAGTACATGCGATGACAGAAAAGGGTAGAGGGCATATCCACGTCATAATAGACCAGGGCCATGGTGCCTGCCTTTGGTTTCACGAAGGATGCATGTTTTTCTCCTTCCACCCACTGTTCAAGGATAGGAAGGTTATGGCGAAGGATTTTCCGGTTTCTCTCCAGTATCTTTTCCCTGTGACGAAGAGCCAGGGCTGCCACCGATTCATCGAAAAGGCTGCAGCTCACCAGGTCATAATCCCTCACCCGCCGGAACTGGGCCAGGGCCTCTTTGTCCTTTGTGGCCAGCCATCCCAGGCGAAGCCCTGCCAGGGAGAAGGCCTTGGACATGGAGCCGGTGGCAATGCCTTTTTCATAGAGGTCCGCCACCGACGGACAGACATCTTCATCATGCTGGGACACGCCGGCATACACTTCGTCGCAGAAGAGATAGGCCCCTGCCTGCCTTGCGATGTCCACGATTTCCTTCATCATCTCTTCAGGAATCAGGGAGCCCGTGGGGTTATTGGGATTATTGAGGCAGATCATGCGCACCCCTGCTTCTGCCGCCTGTCTGAGCTCATCCAAATCCGGCATATAGCCGTTTTCCTTCTTCAGATGGAGCACCGTCACCTGGGCTCCCAGGGAGCGGGGCGCCGAATAGAACTGCTGGTAGCTGGGCGCATAGGCAATGACCCTGTCGCCCGGGCGGATGAGGGAAAAGAAAATATGCTGGTTGCCGCCGGTGGCGCCATGTTCCGTCAGGATTTCATCGGGAGAAATATGCTCATAGAGATGAGAAATTGCCTCCTTCAGACCCCGGTCGCCCCAGATGGGGCCGTAGGTCTGCTCCCTTTGGAAAAAGGTTTCCATGAAATCATTCCTGTCTTCCCCGGAAAGGGTGAAAAGCTCGTCCAGGGTCAGGGGCTTTGCACAGGTATCAGTAATATTGTACCGGGCCCCTTCCTCGTACCGGTCCATCCAGTCTTCTACACCAAACTGCTCAACAATCATATTTTTCTCCCATTACATACCATACGCCTTTGATTCCTCACTTTGCCGAACTTTCCCAGTTCTTGCACACGTCCACCCAGCCCTTGGCCCGGGACGCTTTTTCCAGTTCCTCCAGGGTCAGTTTCACGGCACTGTGGTCCGTACCGGCTGCGGGGTACACCGTGTCGAAACGCTTCAGGGACACGTCCAGATACACCGGCACCGTTGCCGGAAGGGCAAAGGGACATACGCCGCCGGGACGGTGGCCGATATATTTTTCGCAGTCCGCCCCGGGAATCATTTTTGCCTTCTTATGGAAGGTTTCCTTGTATTTATGATTATCCACCCTGGCATCCCCTGCCACCACCACGATGAGGGGCTCATCATCCACCAGAAAGGACATGGTCTTGGCAATCCGAGCTTCTTCCGTTCCCAGCGCTTCTGCAGCCAGTGCCACGGTGGCGCTGGATTCTTTTAAATCAATGCACCTGTCCGAAAGTCCGAAGGGCGCCAGATAGGCCTTTACTTTTTCAAAGGACATATGAAATACTCCTTTCCCTGATTTTTCTTCATAATGATTAACTATACCACGAAGGGAAAGGCCCTTTCAATAGAAAAGAGACAGCTTTCCCTGCTGTCTCTTCTGCCGGAATCATTTTTTCACCCTGCCGAAGGGCACCTTCATTTTCAGCTCATGGGGAATATAGTCATCCCTGCCCCACTCTTCGATATGCATGGTCCCATCTGTTTCTATATCCACCCTGCACAAAGCGCAGTTTCCAATGGGATGTTTCCACAAATCATTCAATGGATAGCCGGCAATTTTGAAAAGAATGGTGCTGAGACATCCCATGTGGGACACCAGCAGGATATGCTTTCCTTTTTCTTTATCCACCATGGAAAGGAAGGCCTTCCATGCCCGCCCCTGCACTTTGGCAAAGGTTTCCCCGCCGTCAATATGCACATCCCCCGGCGTGCTCCGCCAGATGTCATACTGCCCGGGATAGAGCGCATCCATTTCGTCCGGCGTATGGCCGTCCCATTTTCCCAAATTGATTTCAATGAAACCCTTTTCTGCAAAAAGGGGAATATTCCTTTCACCCCGGATGATTTCCGCCGTCTTCTCCGCCCTTTTAAGAGGGCTGGTATAAATCACATCCAGCGGAACCAAAGCCAGCGCCTTTGCCGCAAAGGCCGCCTGCTCCCTGCCCCTTTCATTCAAAGGAATATCACTCCACCCCTGCATGCGGTGGGCCCTATTCCAGTCCGTTTCTCCATGCCGTACCATGTATACCGTAGTCATAGACTGCCTCCTTTGGTTCTATCATACCACGGATGGGCCAGGGGTAAAGGTTCAAAAGGTTCAGAGGGTTCAAAGGGTTCAAAGGATTGTGGTGGCGCCCTGCGGGCGCATTATAAAATGGCGCCAACAGCGCCCACCTCGCAAGCGCAGCGGACAGCCGCTCTCCCGCCCCCTGAGCGGAGCGAACACAACCTTTCTACACAACCTGCGGCGGCAGCCGCGCCACCTTCCAGGGAAGCGCTGATTAATTCATTGTTTGCTTTCATTCTTGTATTTTTATGCAACGCAAGGAATCAATCGACGCGAATAGCGAGCTATTTAAGGAGACTAATGACGCGGCATTGGATAAAAATACATATGAAATTCGATTCTGCGAATGAATCAGTGCTTCCTTAACTCCGCCCCAGACTCCCTCTCACGCGGTCAGGAAGATTTCCAGTCCGATTCCCATGAGGATGAAACCGCCCAAAATGATGGCCTTGTCCGCAAGCTTCATGCCGAATGTCTCGCTCAGGATGAGGCCTGCGATGCAGATGAAGAAGGTGGTGATGCCGATGATGAGGCTAGCAAGGAGCGCGTCGGATGCATCGTATTCTGCAATCGTAAAGCCGACGGAAAGGGCGTCGATGGAGGTCGCAATCCCCTGCAGGAGGAGCGCCTTCATATGGACCTGCGAATGGACGGCTTCTTCTTCGCCCGTCAGTCCGTCCTTGATCATGAAACCGCCGATGGCGCAGAAAAGGATGAGGGAAATCCACGGAATGAGCGGCCAGAGAAACTGGAACACACCGATAAGCATATTGACACAAATCCAGCCGATAAATGGCATCGCGAACTGGAAAAATCCAAAGACACCGGCGATCAGCGTCATCTTCCTCTTTTTCATGTACGGTTCCTGCAGGCCGTTTGCCAGCGAAACGGAAAAGGCGTCCATGGCAAGGCCTGCACCAAGAAGAAGATTGCTCAGAAAAAGCCAAAAGCTCAAAATGATCCCTCTATCCAATACGAACAAAAAAGACCCACGCGCACGAAAACCGTACGCGTGAGTCTCGCGATTCTGAATACAGCCAGGTACCATGACCAGTATGTTGACTGTTTCGCCCAAGGGCTGCTACTCCCTCACACATTGTCATTTATATTATCATTATGGCCATTCCCTGTCAAAGCTGTTTTTATCGATATTACATATTTTTGAGGACATCGGCAGAGGAATCGAAGGTCATATCCGCCAGAGCGTTGATTTCCTCTCTCTCTGCGTCCGAATACTTGTCGTAAATCGCAGCGACAGGAATGCCGGCTGCCTTTGCCGCCCTGACGCCGATCAGGGAGTCTTCGAAAATGAAGCAGTCTTCCGGTTTCTTTCCCATTTCAGCAAGGAGCTTTTCATGGATCTGCGGGTCCGGCTTGATGCGCTCGGCATCTTCCCTCGTGTAGATTTTCACGAAGTACTTGTCGACGGGCGCTTTCTCGCGGATGTTCCTGTTCTTTGTCCGGTAGACTTCCATGTTCGCGCGTTTTGTCGTCGTGGAAATGACGAGTGTCTTCCCAAGGGAAGCGAGCTTCTTGATGAGCTCAGGCGCACCTTCCTTGTAGTCGACGCGGTTCACAAGGAAATCCTGCGCGATTTCATAACGGCGCTTCATGATGTCCCTGCCGGATTTGTCTGAATGGTAAATCTTTCCCAGCTCTCCGCAGTAGGAAACGTAGGGATCGTCGTCAGCGCGGAAACGGGTCAGGAGCTCATCCCTTCTCCTCTGCGTGAAGGACGGATCCTCTTCGGGGCCTCCGAGCTCCTTGATGAGGGCAGCGTCGACATCATTCCATACTCCGACGGAGTCGATGAGCGTGCCGTCCATATCAAAGATGATCGTGTCCCCGGCCTGTGAAAGCCAGCCCTTCTTATTCATTGACGAATGGTTTGACGCCCTTGACGGCTTCTTTCGCATCGATGCGTTTTTCGCCATTGTCGAGGTCGATCAGGACGTAGCGGTCAAATCCCATGCCCAGTTCCTTCATGTAGGTCAGCTGGCGCAGGCCGTGACGGGATTCCATGCGTTCCACGAGGTCGTGATGGTCTTCTTCCTTCATGGCATAGACGCAGTCAACGCAAGCCTGGTCGACAGCGAGGATGTCAAGGGAAGCAAGGATGCCGACGTTCGGGGTTACAACAGGAGCGGCGGCGACGCCTTCGCAGTCGCAGGAAACGGACATATTTCTCATGACATTGATATAAGCGATCTTCTTGCCGAAATGGTCGATAGTTGCTTTTGTAGATTCGGTCATTCTTTCCATGAATTCTTCGGTGCCGATCGACCACTGATCCTGTCCTTCATAGGTGTGGATCATGGCTTTGCCGATGCGGCCGTCTGCGCAGCCGATGCCGATATTCTTGTTGGATCCGCCGAAACCGCCCTGGGTATGGCCCTTGAAATGGGCGAGAGCCAGGAAGGAATCATAGTCCAGAAGGCCTTTGCCGACGGATATAGCGTCGAACCATTTGCCGCCTTTGACCGGAAGCATCGTGGTGCCGTGGGATTCGTCGTCGATGATGTCGACCGGTGCGAAGGTCCAGCCATTGACCTTCAGCGTTTCCCTGTGCTGGGCGGTCGTGTAGCGGTCGCCTTCATAATAGGTGTTTGTTTCGATGATCGTGGCATCCGGGATTTCCTTTTCAAGGAGTTCCTTGACCCACGGGCGCGGCAGGATGTTCGGGCCGTGCTTTTCGCCGGTGTGCAGCTTGACGGCGATCTTGCCTGTCAGGTTTGCACTAATCTTTTCATAAATCTTCTTGAGCCCTTCGGAGGAAAGGTCTCTTGTGAAATAGACGATCGATTCATTTCCTTTTCTTTCTTCGTACGGAATGTAATGATCTCCGCCGGTTCCTGGTTTTACTTCTGCCATAATTCTTTCTCCTTTGGCGGCCGGTCTCCCGGTCCCTTTTCCAAATGCAGATGAAAAATTGATCTTTATTTTAATGAAGGGGACTCCCTGCGCCTCTCGGGCGCACTAAAAATGCAGGAGCTTTCCCCCTGCATTTACTATAATCCCAAATCTACTATATGTAAAATAACCATGTGTTATAGTTCACTATACCTTTAGCGCATAGGCGCAAAACACTAGTCTTTCAGTGTCCCGTCAAGGAAAGCGGCCGCCTCCGGGTTCTTCCTGATTTCCGCCAGATCCTCTTCTGTCGGATACTTCGGGATGTCCCTGTCGTGGTTGACAAGACAGAGGAAACCAAGGATTTCTCCGCGGTCCGCCCTGAGCTGGTGCCACTGCCAGGGGGCAATCGTCAGGAAATCTCCCTCTTCGACAGCATAGACCTGATTGCCCAGAAGGACATGGCCTTTTCCTTTGAAAATCATGACAGCATGCATGTGCTTATGATGCTCAAGCGAAGAGAAGCCGTTCTTCTCCACCTGGAAATAACGGAACTGCACCGGCAGGTCGTTTTCATTGTCAAAAAGGATCTGCTTGGTCACTTCGCGGAATACGCCCGGGTTTTCCTTATAGATATGGGGTTCTACTCCATCCCATCTGTTCTTGTCCGGATGAAATTTATGAATCATGTTGTACCTCCCATTTTCTTCCATTTGTCCCATTGTAGCACAGGAAAGAGATTGAGAAAAGAAAAGGACATGAGCGGAACCCTTTGCGGTCCTTCTCATGTCCTTCTGATGATTATTTTACTGCAGTACGCCGATTTCCTTGTAGTACTTCGCAGCGCCCGGATGGATCGGAACGCCTGCGATATCCTTGACGGCATTCGCTGCGGTGAGGCCCTTCAGGTTCTTCTGGGACTGGCCGAGTTCATCCATGTGTTCCCAGAGTGTCTTCGTCATCTGGTAGACGACATCGTCCGGCAGATCGCCGCGGCAGAACATGACCATCTTGATGGCGGACGTATTCACGTCTTCATTCTGATTCGGGTATGTGCCTGCCTTGATGGTGTAGCTGGTGTACCATGGGTACTTCGCTTTCAGCTTTTCAATGAGCTCGTTCGGGATCGGGACGAGGTGAGCACCGCTTGTCAGTGCCTGGGTGACGGCAGAGGCCGGTGCGCCGGACATGATCCATGCGCCGTCGATGGATCCGTTCTGCAGCATGTCGGCTGCGTCGGTGAAGGTGATGTATTCCGCTTGGATGTCTTCCGGGAACTTCATGCCGGCCGCCGTGAAGTGGACGTCGCATTCGTTATAAACGGAAGACCCTGCGGAAGCTACGGCAAATTTCTTGCCCTTGAAGCCTTCGAGGCTGTTGATATTCGTATTGGCTGCGGCAACAACCTGGTTCGGGTTGAGGTAAAGTCCGCCGATGGCTTTGAGGTCCTTGTACGCATGGCCTTCAAAGCTGTCAGTACCGTTCAGACACTGGTACACGTTGCTGGAAATCGCAATCGATACCTGCGCTTCGCCGTCAGAGACCATATTGAGGTTCGCGATGCCGCCTGCGGAGGCCTGGCTGGCTGCCTGCATGCCTGGGATATTCTGGCTCCACATATTCGTGATGGCTGCGCCTACGGCATAGAGTGCACCGGATGCGCCTGCAGTCGGGAAGTTGATGCGGATTGTCTGGCCTGCTGCCGGCTTCGACTGTGCTTGTCCGCTGCTCCTTTCATCTCCGCATCCTGCAAATGCAGCCGTCAAAACGAGTGCTGCTGCCGCTGCTGCCATTGTCTTTTTCCATTTGCCCATTTTACTTTTCCTCCTATGCTCCTAATGCTCCGGGTTCCTTAGCCGGAGACTTTATCGATTAGTTTCATTATACTATTCTTTTTAGAAATCCGCATTCCTAAGCTGCATTTTCCCCATTCTTTTTGTGGAAATACTGGAATGCAATGACGCCGATGAGGCCAACGGCTCCTGCAAGATCCGTGAGAGACCCCGGGAAGAGCAGGAACGGCGAGGATGCAATGAGAATAATTCTTTCGATCCACGATGCTTTCCTTAAGATCCATCCTTCCAGGCCTGCCACGAGGGCAAAGGTGCCGACGGCAGCGGTGAAGACGCACCAGAGCGTCGCCCACACGGTCGCTGTCTTGTCGACGCCGATCAGAAGGACCGGATTATTCAGGAAGAAGAACGGAATGATGAAGCCGATGAGCCCCAGCCGGACGGCCCAGAGGCCCGTCTTCGTCTGGTCGGATCCTGCAATGCCGGATGCGACGTACGCAGACATAGCGACCGGCGGGGTGATATTGGAAAGGCAGGCATAGATCAGGCAGAAAAGGTGCGCGATGAGAGGCATAGCCCCTGCCTTGATCAGGACAGGAACAGCGACGGCCTGCACGATGACGTAGGCGGCAACACCGGGAACGCCCATGCCAAGGATGGCGGACATGATCATGACGAGGAAGCCTGCGAGGTAAAGGTTATTGTTATGAACGATGGACAGGATGAGGTAGCCCATGTTGAGCCCCATCGAAGTCAGTGTGACTGTACCGATGATGACGCCGATGATAACGCAGCAGACACCGACAGAAATCGCGCTCTGCGAGCCTTCGACGACAGCCGCCAGAATCTTGTCCGGTGTCATTCTCGTATCCTTGCGGAGCCAGCTGGAGCCGATTGTGACAAAGATGGAAATGACAGCGGCATAGAGCGGCGTGAAGCCTGCGAACATGAGGCCGATCAAGCTGATGAGCGGAAGAACCAGGTGTCCCTGCTCCTTGAGGACGATCTTCACGTCAGGAATATTTTCCTTGGCAATGCCAGAAAGGCCGAGACGCTTTGCCTCGAAGTGGACGGCAAGAAGAAGTCCGATGTAGTAGAGAAGCGCAGGGGTCACTGCGGCAAGCGCTACGTAGGTGTAAGACAGGTTCAGGAATTCTGCCATGACAAAGCCGACAGCGCCCATGATCGGAGGCGTGAACTGGCCGCCCGTCGATGCGACGGCTTCGACAGCGCCCGCAAATTCCTTCTTGTAACCCGTACGCTTCATGAGAGGAATCGTGATCGTGCCGGTCGTTGCGACATTCGCTATCGCAGAACCATTAATCATGCCCATGAGGCCGGATGCAATGACAGCCACCTTCGCAGGGCCTCCAGATGTCTGACCGACAAGTGTCAGCGAGAAATCATTGATGAATTTGGAAAATCCGCTGTGCTTCAGGAAAGCGCCAAAGACAACGAAGAGAAAAATATACGTCGCAGAAACGCCGACGCCTGTGCCAAGGACGCCCTCTGTACCCCAGAACTGGGTGATGAGGACACGCTTCAGCGTAAATCCGTTATGACCGAGGTATCCCGGAAGGTAGGCACCGAACCAGTTGTATGCCAGGAAAAGAGCAGCCAGGATGGCCAGATTTCCTGATGCGCGGCGCGCTGCTTCAAAGACGCAGACGATGCCGACAAGCGCAATGCCGATTTCCATATTATTGATGCGCCCGCCCGTCTGGGCAATGCGCGTGAAATTCAAGATCAGGTAACCGAAGGAACCGACCGAGCCCAGGATGAATGCGATATCCCATATCGGCGGAATCTTCCGTTTCCTCGTCTCCGACTTGAACGTCGGGAAGAGAAGGAATGTAAAGACGAGCAGGAAAATCGTGTGGATCGCGCGAAGATTCACTGCGCTGATGGCACCGATCGTCGTGAAGTAAAGCTGGAATGCGGTCCAGACACAGAGAAGGACGATGATTGCCTTCCCGAGCGGCCCCTTGTAAACGCGCAGACGCGAATCCGCGTCCTTCTCCTCAAGGATTTCCTGTGCCTTCTTGTCCAGGGCCTCCTTCTCCGCCATCGCGTCTTCGATGCGGACTTCTTTCCTTTCTTTTTCCATAAGTACCTCCCATGCTCCTATTCTCCATCGATAAACTCTTTATCGGAAGTATTGATTATTGAAAGTATACCACGGAAACGAGGAACGGAAAAGAAAAACCGTTCCTTACTATATATTTTTCTTACATAAGAAAGATACGGATTATTCCGGAGAGCAAGGAAATGGAGAAAGTGCGGGTTTTTATATACCATCAAAAACTGAACTGCTGCCAGGAAGAAATGGCATTTCGGGCATAAGAAAAGACCCGGTTTCCCGGGCCCTTCTTTATATTGCTCTTATCAATTACTTGCTTTCGAAGAATGCTTTGTAAGCGAGGTAGGTTTCGTAAGCGTCAGCCTTGGAGAGGAGGTCGTACGGTGCGTGCATGGAGAGCATGGCTGTGCCGCAGTCTACGACTTCAGCGCCCCAGTCTGCCATCATGAATGCAATCGTTCCGCCGCCGCCCTGGTCTACTTTGCCAAGTTCACCGATCTGCCAGCATACGCCTGCTTCGTTGAAAATGGTGCGGATCTTCTGGAGGAATTCAGCATTGGCATCATTGCTGCCTGCTTTGCCGCGGGATCCGCCGTACTTGGTCAGGTTGATGCCGTAGCCCAGGAAGGATGCGTTGTCTTTTTCGGATACTTCCGGGAACATCGGATCCAGGCAGGAGTTGACGTCTGCGGAGAGCATTTCACTGTTTTCCATGGTTTCATAGAAATCAAGGATGGTGTTCTGTCCCTGGAGGGAGAGGAGCTTCATGACGAATTTGACGAAGTAAGAGGATTCCATGCCGGTGTTGCCGTAGGATCCGATTTCTTCCTTATCTGTCAGGAGAGCTGCCTGTGTCTTGACGCCCGGCTTTGCATCGAGGATGGCTTCCAGGTTTGCATAGGAGCAGACTCTGTCGTCCTGGCCATAGGATGCGATGAGGGAACGGTCGAAGCCTACGTCACGGCTCTTTTCAGCCGGTACGAGTTCGAGTTCAGCAGCTGCGAAGTCTTCTTCTTCGATGCCGTAGGTGTCCTTGAACATCTTCATGAGAGCTTCCTTCGGCTTCTGGTTTTCATCGGAGTTGGTAGCGATGATCGGCTGGAGCTGTTCGCCTGTGATGCCTTCTGCGAGGGATTTCTTCATCTGGTCCTGTGCCATGTGGATGAGGAGATCGGAAATGTAGAATACCGGGTCGCTATCTTTCAGGCCGATATTGATTTCCACTTTTCTGCCGTCCTTGGTGTATACGACGCCGATCAGAGCGAGCGGAATGCAGGTCCACTGGTACTTCTTGATGCCACCGTAGTAATGGGTGCGGAAGTATACGACGCCTTCCTGTTCATGGACCGGGTTTGCCTTGAGGTCCAGACGCGGGGAGTCGATGTGGGAGCCGACGATCTTGATGCCTTCATGGACCGGTTCTTCACCGATGACGGCCAGGATGACGGACTTATCCTTCTGGTTCCAGTATACTTTGTCGCCTGCTTTCAGGGATTTCATATCATAGACAGGTTTAAAGCCTTTTGCTTCTGCCTGACGGATGATTTCTTTGGCTGCCAGTCTTTCTGTTCTGGCTGTATCAAGGAATGCTTTGTACTTTTCGCCATAGTCCATGACGGCTTTGCGTTCGGTTTCGTCCATGCGCTGCCATACGGACTTGGTTCTGCTGTATGTTTCTTTCATGTCATACCTCCTAATAGAGAATTATTATCACATTTCTTATTATAACGCAAAAGGGACGGACAGGAAATATCCCCGCCGACCCTCTCTTTTATTCCCCTTTGTACGGGAATGCTTTATTCAGCAAGTAGGTCAATGCCACAAAGAGCCCCATGACGATGAAAACCATGGGATACGCGATGACCATCAGGTAAATGGCTGATTCAACAGAGCTCATAGTTTCCTCCTTATCCTAATACAGGGATCAATGCAAGAACGAGACCGCCGGCTACGACGGAAGCAACCTGGCCTGCCACGTTGACGCCCATGGCATGCTGGATGATGTAGTTTGTCGGGTCTTCCTTGAGCGCCATTTTCGCAATGACACGGCCGGACATCGGGAATGCGGAAATGCCGCATGCGCCGATCATCGGGTTGATTTTCTTCTTCAGGAAGAGGTTGGCAATCTTGGCAAAGAGAACGCCGCCCACGGTATCGAATACGAAGGCAACAGCGCCCAGGGCCAGGATCTTCAGTACGTCGAATGTAAGGATGTTTTCAGCTGTCATTGTAGCGCCGACGGTGATGCCGAGGAAGAGTGTCACGAGGTTGGACAGCTCATTCTGCGCAGCATTTGACAGGGAATCGCAGACGCCGGAAACCTTCAGCATGTTGCCGAACATGAGCGCACCGATAAGCGGTACGGAAATCGGAGCAAGGATGCCCGCGAAAAGAACGACCATGAACGGGAAGAGGAACTTCGCTGTCCAGGAGACAGGCTTTTCTTCCTTGAATCCCATGCGGATTCTTCTTTCATGCTTTGTCGTCATAAGCTTGACGATCGGCGGCTGGATGATCGGCACGAGGGACATGTAGCAGAACGCCGTGACCGTCAGCGGAGCCAGAAGATTTGTCGCAAATTTCTGTGCGACGAAGATGGTGGTCGGGCCGTCAGCAGCACCGATGATACCGATTGATGCAGCTTCATTGAACGGGAAGCCGACCATAGCGGCGAGAAGCGCTGCCGCGAAAATACCGAAGTGCGCTGCCGCTGCAAAGAGCATGACGTACGGAGCGCGGATGAGCGGTGTGAAATCACACATCGCACCGACGGCGATGAAGATCAGGACAGGGAAAAGCTCGTTGGCGATGCCTGCATTATAGAGCACCGTCAGGAAACCTGGTTCACCGCCTCCCGTCGGGATGACCGCAAAATGTCCGGGGATGTTCGCCAGGATACATCCGACCCCCATCGGGAAGAGAAGCATAGGCTCATAGTCCTTCTTCACTCCCAGCCAGATGAGGAGCCCGCCGATGAGGAACATGATCCATACCGTCGGATCCTGCATCCCCATGACGCCCGTAAATAGTTCCTCAAGAACTGATTCCCAATTTGCCATACCAATAAGACCTCCTTGAATAAAAAGAAATAACCGGCACTACTTTCCTTAAACCTAAAAAAAGACCCGACATTTTTCGATGCCAGGTCCTATTTTCAGGATGATTTCCTACCCCTGTGCCATACGCAGGAAACCGTATTATGGAATTAAATGTTGTATCCAAGCGCCGGAAGAATCATGAATACAAGAATTGCCCAGATAACGCCGGCTCCGATGAAAATGCCAGCTGTGATGGCAACGCCTTCCTTGGAATGCGGTACGCCCAGCAGACTGAAATTTCCCAAAGGTCCGCGGCGAACCATGAATCCGTTAGAGCTTCTTGGCTTGAACCATTTAAGTTTTCTTTCCTGTCCGATGCTGTAAGCTACGATGACGGCTACGACAGAAGCCACCACCCAGTAAAGTATGAACCGGGCCGCGCTGAAATCATGCACGTCCGACAGATCGATCATTTGCATCTTGTTAGTACTCCTTCTACGTGTATATCATACCAGTACTTCTATTATAATGCAACGGACCCGATTTGGCAAAGGAATACCGTCCCTTGCGCCCCTTTTTATAGAAAACCCTCCGTTATTCTCCATCCGAAGCATTCTTTCGGAAATCTATCATGTTTGCCATGTCCCTGTCAAGAGACATACAAAGTATTTAAGAATTATTCATACAATGCATTCCCATCTGGCAGCAGATGAACTTTTGACAGGAACTACTTCTTCTAGGAAATCGTCTGTCCTTTGCTCTATTTGATAAATGAACCTTTTCACTATCAAAGAATAAATATTTACCGGCTGCTTTTTACTATTTTGTATTCCTGCAACAGAAGAGATTTTGCTGTACTTTTTGTACCTGAAAGAGGCTCCACCAATACCTTCCCGGGCAAAGGATGGAACAACTACATATGCATTTTCACGGCAGCATTCCACGCGAAGCACTCGTCTCAGAGAAAAGACAGGTGCCGGTCAGGGGATAATCCCGCAAATGAATGATGACAGGTGAAAAAATTGGTTCTTCACGCTTTTTTGTGGGATAAAAATAATAACATATAAAATTGGCATT
>OGYJ01001540.1_pt1 | contig 18090 bp, 20 predicted proteins | sample 1576531 | NCBI WGS metagenome assembly OGYJ01 (sample SAMEA3541574, study PRJEB24748) | human gut metagenome | biome: human gut; feature: human-associated habitat; material: faeces | place: China | collected 2012 | reverse complement strand
GATTGGCGGAAAAGATCCGTCGTCCGCGGTCGGGGATTTATTCAGAGGTTCCCTAGGATTCCTGCCAGGCTGCGGCAGAACGGCACCGGCGCCGGTGCGGCCTGCGCGGCAGAGCGGCCTGTGCCGCGTAGCTCTTTGCCGCGTCGGAGTCCGGGGCATAGACCAGCCGGTTTGCGCGCAGCGTACCATCCGTCTCGGCCACGAGCCGGACGCGCACCAGATACGCGCCGTGCTCCGGACACACGGCCATGGTCATATACCGCCGGCCGGGCTGGCTCAGCCAGCGGCCCGCGTGCATCTGCCCGCCGCATTGCGGGCAGGCGTTTTCGTGTGTGCTCATGGCAGCCAGCGCCTGCGTTTTGTCGGCGTAGCCATGGTAGACCTGACGCGCGAGACAGCCGGGAAGCTCCGCGCCGTGGAAGCCGTTTTCATGCTCCTTTGCCGCCTGCCCGTAGGCTTCGATCCCTTCGGCGAGGCGGAGGCGACTGCAAATCAGCGCCGTGTGGTAGGCGTCGCCAAGCGCGTCGTGCGCCGGGCGGCTCGGCTCGATGCCCATCAGCTCCAGTGCTGTTTTCAGGGCGCGCTGCGACGTTGCGCCGTCGGTCTGTGCGTTGAAGATCAGCTGCGCGTTGTACCAGCGGCTGGCCCAGCTGTCGTCCATGCCGTAGAGCGCCAGATTTTCCTTCAGGATCGTGATGTCGTCGAAGCCCCACGTCAGGAAAATGCTTTCTCCGCCGCACCATGCGCGAAAGCGCGCCATCGCCTCCGGGAACGGAACGCCGGATTCGCGCAGCACCGCATCCTTGATGCCGGTCAGGCTGCTGACCTTCCGATTCATCTTTTTGAAATACTTGGGCTGGATGAGGATCTGGAATTCATCCGCCACCGTCCGGTTTTCCAGCAGTCGCACCGCCCCGATCTGCACGATCTCGCCGCGCATGGGCGAGGGCAGCGGCTTTTTCGCCGTATGAGAGCCGGGCCACGGCTGATTCCATTCCATATCCAGAACTATATACTGCATCGTTATGCTCCTTCGTTTTCTCCAAACCATTCTAACACGATTCCGGGCCTATGTAAACTCCCCACAGCATTCCTTTTCCTGCGCACCGCTTCCATGGCTCCGGCATAGAATAAGAAAAACATGGAAGGCGGTATTTTTATGCCCTTTTTGTTTCTCAGCCCCTCGACGCAGGACTTCAACCCCTATGTCACGACCGGAAACGAGCAGTACTGGATGAATCAGCTGGCCGATCGGATGGAGCCGTATCTATTTGCAAGCGGGCTGAACGTCACGCGCAACGACCCGAACGGAAGCGCGGCGCAGTCTATCCGCGCCTCCAACGCCGGTACATACGACTTCCATCTGGCGCTGCACTCCAACGCCTCGCCGGAGGCGCTGGCGGGCCGTCAGCGCGGCGTGGATATCTACTATTTCCCGGCAAGCGAAGAAGGACTGCGGATGGCGAACATCCTCGTGGACAATCTCAAGCCGATCTATCCGCTCCCGGAGCGGGTGCGGGCGCTGCCGACCGTATTGATCGGCGAGGTGCGCCGGACAAAAGCGCCGTCGGTGCTGGCGGAGCTTGGCTATCACGACAATGTGGAGGACGCGGACTGGCTGACCGGAAATCTGGAGGAGATCGCTGCCGCGCTCAGCGAGGGCGTTACGGAGTATTTCGGCCTGCCGTTCCTGACGCCGTCGGAGCCGCGGACAGGGATCGTCACCTTGAGTTCCGGCACGCTCAATCTGCGCAGTCTGCCTACGACGGATGCCGCCGTGCTGGCGCAGCTGCCGAACGGCGCGACGGTCACGATCCTCGGGCAGTTCGACGAGTGGTACACAGTGGAATACGACGGCCTGCACGGATTTGCAAGCAGCCGGTATATTACCGTTTTATAGGCAGCAGACGCTTGACAGCTTCTGTATAATAAAAGAGAGTCAAAATTAAGGAGCACCTTTCATGTACAGAAGAATTCTGGCGCTGGCGCTGCTTCTGGCGCTGGTGCTTACCGGCTGCGCACAGGCCCCCGCCTCTGTGGACGAGGCCTGCGTCGCGGCGACGACCTATCCCGTCTGGCAGTTTACCTGCGCTGTGACGGAGGGGACCGGCCTGCGCGTCGAGCGTGTGATCTCGGAGCCGGTCTCCTGCGTTCATGATTACGCACTTTCCGTTGAGCAGATGAAAATTCTGAGCCGGAGCCGGGCAGTGGTCATTTCCGGCCTCGGGCTGGAGGACTTCATGGCGGACGTGCTGCCGGACGGCGAACGCTGCATCGACGCCTCCGCCGGGATCGAAACGCTGAGCGCCGAGGCGCATGACCATGACCATGACCACGACCACGACCACGACGGTCACGGTCATGACCACGAACACGGAGAGGCCGACCCGCATCTCTGGCTCGATCCGGCCCGTGCGGGGCAGATGGTGAGAAATATCGCCGCCGGACTGAGCGGGCTGTATCCGGCATATGCGGAGACGTTTTCCCGGAACGCGGAGGCGTACTGCGCAGAGCTGGACAAGCTGCTGGAGGACGGACGCGCGGCGCTTTCCGGCCTTTCCTGCCGGGAGCTTGTGACGTTCCATGACGGCTTCGGTTATTTTGCCGACGCCTTCGGACTGGACATCGCGGCGGCCATGGAGGTTGAGGCGGGCAGCGAACCGCCCGCCAGAGAGCTGGAGGAGATCGTCGGGCTTCTGCGTGCGCGCGATATCCCCGCCGTGTTCTGCGAGGCCAGCGGCGACGACGCCGTGGCCCGCCTTGTCGCAAACGAGACCGGCGCGGGCGTTTTTGCACTGGATCTCGGCATGGGTGCGCGGGACTATTTTGAGACCCTGCGGCACGATCTGGAAACCGTAAAGGAGGCGCTTTCATGACGCCATTTATCCACAGACGCGGCGGCGACTGCAACCACACCTGCTGCCTGAAAATTCAGAACCTTTCCGTGCGCTACGGCGCGGAGGAGGCCCTCTCCGGCGTAAACCTGCATATGCACTGCGGGCAGATCGTCGCTCTGATCGGCCCGAACGGCGCGGGAAAATCCACGCTCATTCACGCCATCCTCGGCCAGCAGGCATACACTGGCTCCATCACGTTCCATGGCCCCGACGGCCGGGAACAGAAGCTGCGCATCGGCTATGTGCCGCAAAGCCCGAATTTCGCCAAGGGCGACCCCATCAGCGTGCTCGACCTGTTCTGCTGCTGCATCGGAAAGCGTCCGGCGTTTCTGCGTCCGCGCGCGGCCATGCGGGAGAAGGTCCTGCAGTGCCTCTCCAACGTGGATGCGGAGAGCCTGATCGACCGGCGCGTCGGCGCGCTCTCGGGCGGCGAGCTGCAAAGAGTCCTGTTGGCGCTGGCGCTTGAGCCGATGCCGAACATGCTGATCCTCGACGAGCCGCTTTCCGGAGTGGATGTGGAGGGTATGGCGCTGCTGATGGACATGCTCGACGGCATCCGGAAGAAATTTGACCTGTCCATTCTCATGACCACGCATGATTTTTCCATGCTCGAAAAATATGCCGACCGCGTTGTGCTCCTGCGGGAGCGCGTCCTGTGCGAGGGCACGCCGGAGCAGGTTCTAAGCTCCGACGCCTTCGCGAAGGTTTTCCACATGAGAGGGGGAAAAGCCCAATGAGCCTCTGGTATGCGCTCTGCGACGCGCTCCATCTCGAGCTGCTGTCGATGAACTTCATGAAAAACGCCCTTCTGGCCGTGCTCATTATGGCGCCGCTGTTCGGGCTTTTGTCCACAATGATCGTCACGGGCAAGATGAGCTTCTTCTCCGACGCGCTGGGACACTCCGGCTTTACCGGGATCGCCATCGGCGTTCTCTGCGGGTCGGCGCTGCCGATCGCGTGGGCGGTCGGGCTGGCTGTTGTGTTCGCGCTGCTGTTTTCCTATGTCCGCGCGCGCACGAACCAGTCGGCGGACACCGTGATCGGCGTCTTTTCCTCGACCGCCGTTGCGCTGGGCATCTTCATTGCAACCATGGGCGGCGGAAGCTTCACAAAATTCAACAAGTACCTGATCGGCGACATTCTTTCCGTTACGCCGCTGGAGATCGGACTGCTGGCGCTGGTGCTGCTGGGCGTTGTGCTCCTGTGGTGCCTGTCCTCCAACCGGCTGATGCTCGCGGCGGTGCATCCGGCGCTGGCAAGCTCGCGCGGCATTTCCGTCCGGCGCAATGAAACGCTGTTTACGGTCTGCATCGCCGTGGTCGTGACGCTGGCCATGAGCTGGGTCGGTCTGATGGTCATCAACTCACTGCTCGTCCTGCCCGCCGCGTCGGCGCGGAACGTCGCGCGGAACCTGCGGCAGTATCATCTGCTGTCCGTGCTCGGCGCGCTCGGATGCAGCCTTGCCGGGCTTGTCACGGCCTATTACGCCGGATGCTCTGCGGGCGCGGCCATCGCGCTGTATCTCGCGCTGTATTTTACCGTCACGTTCTGTATGCGCAAATCGCGCGCGTGACGGCCCAAAACGAAGGGAGGCTCCCGTATGCACGATAAGAAAAGCGGCGGACTGCTGGCAGGCGGCTGCCTGATCCTGGGCGCGGTGCTGGCGCTGCTGCTGTCCAAGCTCTCGCTGGGCGGCGTTGCGCGGCTGATTTTGCGCGCAGCGCTGATCGCGGCCATCGCCGTCGCGCTGCTGGTGATCGTGGTGCTGGTCTTTGCGCTTCGCTCGTCGAAGGAGGAGCGGCAGGAGACGCAGAAAACGGAGCTGTCGAAGGACAATGAGGCGCTGCTTGCGAAGGGACGCTCAAATCTGGCGCAGCTGCGCGCCATGTCCGCCCGTATCCGCAGCGCTGCGATTCGCGGCAAGGCGAACGGCATCTGCGCCTCGGCTGACCAGATTCTGCGCGCTCTGCGCGACGATCCGGGCGACATTCCCCGCGTCCGGACCTTTTTCAACTACTATCTGCCAACGCTCGGCACGCTCCTCACAAAATACGAGTATCTGGAGCGCAGCCGCGCACCGCTGGAGGAAATGACCGTCAAATTTTCGGACTGCCTCGACCAGATCCAGTCCGCCATGGACCGGCAGTACGCCAATCTCTTCGAGGACGATCTTCTGGATATGACGGCGGAGATGCAGACCATGACCGCCGTCTGCCGGAGAGACGGCCTTTTGACGGACGGCTCTGTGGAGACGGACGGAGGGATCCGGCTGACACTCTAGGGTGTATCTGAAATGACCGTCCGGCGCAGCCGGACGGATAGAAATGGAGGCATCATTATGGACGCCAATTCTGCGGTTTCCGCATATTCGAAAGCGCTGAAAGCGGGACTCCGGGAGCACAAGCACTGCATGGCCTCCGGTGTTCCGTCCTATGTGCAGGTGCTCGACGAGGTTTTCCCCGACAGCAATTCCGCGCAGCAGCAGAGCGTCGGCCTGATGGAGATCCCCATCGACCTGATCGTCGGAACCAAGACGGCCGGGCGGCAGTATGCGCTCTCGCCCAGCTTTCTGCCGCTGCTGGATTCCGACACGGAGTTCGGCTGCAAATGGATCAATCTCTGCAACGCCCATCTGAGGGAGGAGGGCATCCGCGAACCGATCCGCTGCTTTGAATATTATGGAAAATTCTATGTGCAGGAGGGCAACAAGCGCGTCAGCGTTCTGCGCTATTTTGAGGCGCCGACGGTCCCAGCCTATGTGACGCGGCTGATGCCCACGGATACGGATTCTCCGCGCTATGCGCTTTATCAGGAGTTTCTGGAGTTTTTCCGCATCGCGCGGCTGTATCAGGTGCAGTTTACCGCTTCCGGCTCCTACCGGAAGCTGCTGGTAAAGCTCGAAGGCGCGCAGGAGCCGTGGACGGCGGCGTACCGCCAGTCCTTCCTTTCGAGCTTCCTCCGCTTTGAAGAGGCGCTGCGCGGGCAGGTGTTCCTGCGCGGGCTGAGCACGGCGGACGCTCTGCTGGTGTTCCTGCGCTACCATCCGTTCTCGGCGATTCGTGAGATGGACACGGACACGCTGAAAAATGCGGTTGGGCTGCTCCAGTCGGATATCAATACGCTGGCGCATCCAAATCCCGTCGCAGTCAGCGCGGAGCCGGCGGTCAGCGAGGTGCGCGACCCGTCGCGCTACGCCCTGTTTGGAACGCGCCCGAAGCACCTGAAAATTGCGTTTGTGCATGAGCGCGACGCGGAGCGCAGCACATGGACGAAGGCCCATGAAACCGGCCGGGCGTATCTGGACGCCGTATTTACCAAGCAGGTCGAAACGCGCGCCTATTTCGACGCCGTTCCCGGCAAGGCAGGCGAGGAGATCATGGAGCAGGCCATCCGCGACGGCGCAAACGTGATCTTCACAACCACGCCGCCGCTCATCGGCGCGACGCTCCGCGTGGCCGCGCGGCATCCGGGCGTGCGGATGCTCAACTGCTCGGTCGATATGCCGTATCCCGATATCCGCACCTACTATGGCCGCGTCTACGAGGGAAAATTCATCACCGGCGCTATTGCGGGCGCGATGGCCCGTGACGGCAAGATCGGCTATGTCGGAAGCTATCCGATTTACGGTGTCCCGGCCAGCATCAACGCCTTTGCGCTGGGCGCGAAGATGGTCAATCCGAACGTGCAGATCGAGCTGGCCTGGAGCTGCCTGCCCGGGGACTTCCTCGGAGATTTCCGCAGACGCGGCGTCAAGATCGTCTCCAACCGCGATATCCCCACGCCGGAGCGGAAATACACCGAATACGGCATTTTCCTGATGGACGACAGCGGCAGCTTCTGGCCGCTTGCATCGCCGGTCTGGAACTGGGGCAGACTCTATGAGCGCATCGTCCGCAGCATTCTGGACGACAGCTGGTACCGCGAGGCCGACGGCGCACGCGCCGTCAACTACTGGTGGGGCATGTCGAGCGGCGTGATCGACGTCATGCTCGACGAATGCCTGCCGGAGGGCGTCAAGGTGCTGGCACAGGCGCTCCGGCGCGAGCTGCAGTCCGGGCAGCTCTCACCCTTTGACCGCAGCTTCAGCACGCAGGACGGCCGCCTGATCAATGCCGGCGGCGGAAAGCTGAGCATCGACGAGATCCTGCACATGGATTATCTTTGCAGCTGCGTCAGCGGTCATATCCCAAGCTTTGATGAAATTCTGCCCATGGCGCGCAGCATGGTACGCCTTCAGGGCGTTTACCGCGATCAAATCCCACCCGAGCAGGAGGCCCCTCTGTGAAAATACTGTGTCTTGCCGACGAAGAAAACAAAGCGTATTGGGACTATTTCCGCAAGGAAAAGCTGGACGACATCGATCTGATCCTGTCCTGCGGCGATCTGAAGGCGGATTATCTCACCTTTCTTGTGACCATGGGCCACGCGCCCCTGCTCTATATCCACGGAAATCATGACGAGGGCTACCGCACCCGTCCGCCGGAGGGCTGCGACTGTATCGACGACAAGGTCGTGACCTTTCGCGGCCTGCGCATCGTCGGGCTTGGCGGATGCCTCCGCTACCGGCCCGGAGAATACCAATACTCCGAGGCGGATATGCAGCGCCGCATCCGGCGTATGTCATGGAAGCTGCGCAAGGGTGTGGACATCGTTGTGGCCCACGCGCCGGTGCAGGGCTTCGGCGATCTGGAGGATCTGCCGCACCGGGGCTTTGCCTGCTTCCGGAAGCTGATCGAAAAATACATGCCGAAATATCTTCTGCATGGGCATGTCCATGCCAGCTACGGCCATGGAATGCGCAAGGAGTACAATTACTGCGGCACGCATATCATCAATGTCGGCGAGACCTATATTCTGGAGATCCCGGACGATGCCCTGCAGGGGCAGACGAGCAGAAAATAGCCCGCAGGCGGGCTGGAGTTCTGCACCAACGGTGCGGGATGCCTCCGGCGAGCAATACGGCTCCCTGCCAAGTGCCTCAAATCGGGCAGAAGCCCGTGCCCACTTTTCCGAATGGAATATGAAAAAGGCATGCAGACGCATATAGTGTGAAAGCTCAGATTCACCGCTCGATACGGTAGTATTTGAATGCTCCATCTTCTCCGACAAAGCGGAAGCCTGCCTTTTCCAGCACGTGCTGACTTCGGGTGTTCTTCATCACGGTATCTGCGTTCACAGCAGCCATTCCCAACTCGTCAAAGGCGATTTTTACTGCCAAACGCTCTGCCTGCGTTCCATATCCTTTTCCCTTTACCGCGTCGTTTTGCATATGGATACTCAGTGTGCATTCTTTTTTATCATGGTCTATCTGCTTCAGCTGCAATTCTCCGACCACAGTATCTCCAAGCATGATTGCAAACAACCTGCGCGAAGCATCCTGCCCCTTTGCATCAAAATATCGGTTTACCGCTACTTCGTCATAAACATAGGGGCGGAATAAGCGCATGTCCATATAGATGGATGCGTCATTCGTCCAGTGCCTGTATAGTTCGTGACATAGCTCTCTTGTCATTGCTTTTAACTGAATCGTCTGCATTTTTGACCTCCCAAATTTCAATTTGTCAAACTGTATTTCATAAAGTATACCATGTAAAAAAACGAACCTCAATGCCAAAACCAGAAAAAAAGAAGAAAAATCCGCCCTTGTGCGTGGATTTCGATTACGACGGTGAGCTTGTGCGCGGCGCTGTGAAGCAGATGACGGACGAGACGCCGACGCGCGACGGAACAAGCTCCGGCAAAAGAAAGCCGCCCTCGGCCATGCCGAGGACGACCATGAGGATTGGAATATGGAATAAAGCATGCAGGAATTCTATGGCAAGTATGAGCGACAGTCTGTTCACGGTGAACAGCATGGATTTGCGAACTTCCTGACACACCATATCCGTCGTTGAATCTTCAAAACACAGTAGCTATTTCCCGTTTTCGTGGCATCTGGAAAGATGACGGTTTTTTGTCAAAATCAGAATGGAATCAGCTGATTCCGGTTTTATAGAAAAATCCTGTGAAATCATACGATTTCACAGGATTTTTGGTACGCCCGACACGATTCGAACGTGCGACCTACAGAGTCGGAGTTTTCAGGCATCAACTGATAAAATGCTGTGTTTTCAAGGGTTGTACGGTTTTTAACGAGAACAGCCAGCTTCTCTGGATTTCCAGAAAACCATTGAAAACACTAGGAAAACTAGCTTTTTCGATTTCTTCAGCGATAGTAGTCAAACAGTAGTCACCATCATGTGACGGCTTCCTGATTTGCCGCTCTTACGCAGGAATTGCACCGCCCGCAAGCGGCTTGCCGCTGCACATGCAGTTACAAATACCCGGCAGCAGTCGAGTGACTGCTGCCGGGTATTTTTGAGGGATTCTGCATTTCAGAGATACTGCAAAGCTAAAATTATCGCCGGTCAGCCGTTGATATCCAGATCGGCTGTGACCTGATAGTAGTCACAGGCGTGGGCGGTATAGCCGGTGACGGTACTCTTGGAGATCATGTTCATCTGGAGGAACGAGCAGAACACATAGGCGTTATCGTCCAGAATCGTCTGCTGGAGCTTGACAGCCAGCTCGCCGCGCTTTTCGGTGTCAAACTCAGTCGCCAGTTCGTCGATCATGGCGTTCACGTCCGCGTTTTCATATGCGCCAAAGTTATAGCTCATACCGGGTGCGCAGCAGGATGTGAAGAAATACTGCGGGTCGCCGGACGGCGCTGTGACCATCGCAGAAGCGTAAATATCCCAGCTTGTCATATCAGCGAGGAACTCGCGGCGATTCGCTGTGCAGTTGATATCAACGTCAATTCCGATGTCCTTGAGCGTTGCCTGTGCGGATTCTGCCAGCAGCGGCAGTTCCTGACGGCTGGGGTAGGTCAGCCAGCGGATTGTCAGCTTCACGCCGTCCTTTTCGCGGATGCCGTCACCATCGGAGTCAATCCAGCCGGCAGATTCCAGCACTGCTTTCGCGCCTTCGGGGTCATAGGTTTCGGTCGTCACGTTCTCGCCACCAAACGTTGCAAACCCGTCCGGGAACGCACCGTTGCCGGGAACGCCGTGACTGTCCAGCAGCGCGGAGACAAAGCCCTGCTTGTCAATCCCCATGGCAATGGCCTTACGAACGGCCGCATCTTGGATGATGGGGCTTGTCATGTTCATGGAGGCAAAGAACGCGCGGGAGGTCTGGATGCTGGAGAACTGATAATTACCGTTTTCAAAGTTCGGATATGCCTCATACGCCATGCCGTAAGCTGCGTCAATATCGCCGGCCTGCAAAGCCGCCGAGAGGGTATCGCCGTTGGAAAGCGTGCGGATGGTCAGCTCGTCGATTTTCGGCGTACCGTTCCAGTAATTTTCGTTCTTTGTCAGCGTCAGATGATCGTCCGTGACCATGTCTGTCACAACATAAGGACCTGTACCGGCGACAATGCCGACGTCAAAATCACTGGCGTCTACATCGATGATGCAGCCGTAAGGATCGCCCAGATAGTTCATAAGTGCCGGGTTCGGCTCGCTGGTGGTGATGGTTAGAATCTGACCGTCCGCCTGCATGTCGGCAATCTTAGTGTCGCCGGGTGCGCGGTCATGGTTTTCCAGCAGATGCTCGAAACACTGCTTCACGGTTTCTGCGTCCATCTTTCGCCCGCTGGAGAACGTAACATTGTCCTGAAGCGTGATCGTCCACGTGAGACTTCCGTCGTTTTCCCATGATTTTGCCAGCCACGGCTCAAGCTCCATGCTGTCGGTATAGTGTACCAGCGTTTCGCCGATGCCATAGCGGATGCAGGCCCAGCCGTTGTAGGTACGGTGGGGGTCAACGGTCTCTTCCCAGTTTTCCGAGTTGAACGTCGTATCGCCGATGACCATCGTCTTCTTGGCGGCGGGTTCGGATTCGCCCTGCGACGCGTCCGTCTGGGGCGCGGCCGTTTCCTGTGCGGCAGGCGGTTCGCTTGATGGCTGGCTGGCGTTGCCGCTGCACCCGGTCAGCAGTGTGATTGCAAGACATACGATCAGAAGAAGAGATACTGCTTTTTTCATCTTTCTGTTCCTTTCAAATTTCAAATTCGATTCCGGTCAAGCCGGTTTTTGCATAGAACCTTACAAAATGCTGTCGATCAGACGCTGTGTATAATCATTCTGTGGATGGCAAATTACATCAATCGGGGTTCCCTGTTCCACGATATCCCCGTGGTACATAACCAGCACCCGGTCACAGAACTGCTGCACCAGAGAAATGTCATGGCAGATGAACAGGATAGAGAGCTTCGTACCCTGCTCGCTGCGAAGCGTATGCAGCAGTTCCAGAATTTCTTTCTGCACTGTCACATCCAGTGCGGAGGTTGCTTCGTCGCAAATCAGCACCTTCGGCTTTACAGCAAGGGCGCGGGCAATCGCTGCACGCTGGCACTGTCCGCCGCTGACCTCATGCGGATACCGCCCGGCAAAGGAAGCAGGCAGTCCGCACCGTTCCAGAAGCCGCTCTGCCTGCGCGTCTGCGTCATGCCGGGACATCCCGCAGTTTCGAAGACTTTCCCCAATGCCGTCACCCAATGTGCGGCGTGGGTCAAAGGAATCTGTCGGTGTCTGGAAAACCATCTGCATTTTCCGATAGATCATGCGGAGTGATTTTCCCGTTTTCAGCGTAATGTCCTCGCCATCCAGAAAAATCCTTCCTTCTGTCGCATCCAGAAGCCGCGTGATCAGATTCACCGCCGTTGTCTTTCCGCTGCCGCTTTCGCCGATGATGCCGAGACATTCGCCGGGCAGCAGGTCAAAGCTGATGCCATTTACAGCGGTCAAATTGCTCTGTCCGCTGCGGGTAAAGGTTTTTGTCAGATTTTGAACGCGCAGAATCGGCTCCATCTCACGCCCTCCTTAACCGCGGCACGGCAGACAGCAGCATGCGCGTATAGCTTGCCTGCGGATCATGCAGGACCGTCTGCGTTTCTCCGTACTCTACGGTTCTTCCATCCTGCATGACCAGCACCCGGTCTGCCATCGCACCGATGACGCCGATGTTATGCGCAACCAGTACAATTGCGGTTCCGTAGGTCTTGCGCAGCAGGAGCAGCTCTTCTAAAACCTGTTTCTGCACGGAAACATCCAGCGCGGCTGTCGGTTCATCGGCAAACAGAACGCCGGGACGCAGAAGCATCGCCGCCGCAATGCCGACACGCTGCTGCATTCCGCCGGACAGTTCAAAAGGATAGCTGCGCAAAATACGTCTGCCGTCTTCAAAGCCGAGCTTTTCGAGAAGCTCCAATGCGCAGTTCTCAAATTCCTTTTTTGTCGCAGAGCCGTGCTGCGTCATGATTTCGTAAAGCTGTGCGCCCACCGTGCGGATCGGGCAGAAGGAGCTGCCTGCGCTCTGAAAGATCATGCCAAGCTCCGGCCCGTTCAGCTTCCGCAGCGCTCTTGCAGGCAGATCCGGAAGGTTCCTCCCTTTATACCAGATGTCGCCCCGTGTCACCATGCCGCTGCTTCCGAGCAGCCCCATGGCAGCTTTCAGCAGCGTGGATTTCCCGCAGCCGCTTTCTCCGACAATTCCGAGAATCTCGCCGGGGCGCAGCGTAAAGCTCACATCCTGTACTGCCGGAATTCCGTTGTAGGAAATGTCCACATGGTCATATCGCAGTAATTCTTCCATTGGCTCACCTCCCACGGCTTTTGGGATCCGCGTAGTCCCGAATCGTATCGCCCAGCAGATTAAAGACCATGACAGATATAAAAATTGCAATGCCGGGAGAAAACGTGATCCACGGCGAAGTGGTCGTCAGACTGCGCGTATCGCTCATCATACTGCCCCATTCGGCTGTAGGAGGCTTCGCGCCAAGGCCAAGAAAGCTCAACGCTGCCAGCTCCATCATCATCGTACCGATATCCAGCATGGCCGTCACCAGAATCGGACCGATGATATTCGGCAGAATGTGCTTGAAGATGAGCTTCCCCGGACTGCTGCCAGAAAGCTTCGCCGCCCTCATCCAGACCGTTTCCTTCTGGGCGAGCGTCTGACTTCTGGCAATGCGCGCATATTTGGGCCATGAGATCGCTGCCAACGCAATAATCGCGTTTTGCAGTCCGCCGCCAAGAACACCCGCCACAGCCAGCGCGAACACCAGTCCCGGAAAGGCGAGAAACATATCCGAGATGCGCATCAGCACCGTGTCCATCCAGCGCCCGTTCCAGCCGCAGAAGATGCCGACGGCAGTTCCCAGCACGGTAATGACCGCTACCAGCAGAAGCGTGGAGAAAATGCTCGTTCGGCTTCCCACAATAACGCGCGAGAGCATATCGCGCCCATAGCGGTCGGTGCCCAGCAGATGTTCTGCCGAGGGCGGGGCTTTGGCATTGCTCAAATCCTGCAAATAGGGATCGTATGGGGTAAGCTGTTCTGAAAATACAGAAAACAGAATCAGCAGCACGGCAAGCGTTCCAAACACAATCAGTCGGACTTTGACGCTGCTGCGCCGGATTCTCTGTTTGCGGATCGTCGGCTGACTCATACCTCGCTCACCCCCAGTCTGATTCTCGGGTCGAGCGCGTGGTAAAGAAGATCGGTGATTAAGTTTACCATCACATAGATGATTGCCATCCAGACCACATACGCCTGAATGAGTGGATAATCGCGCATCGTGATCGCGTCCACTGCCAGCTTGCCGACGCCGTCCCACATAAAGATGCTTTCAATGATCGCCGTGCCGCCGAGAAGACTTCCAATGGACAGCGCCAGCAGCGTAATAATTGTCAGCATGGAGGATTTCAGAACACTTTTCCAGAGAATCACCCGTCCGCGCACACCGCGCGCTTTTGCGCCCTCCACATAGTCCTTGTTCAGCTCCTCCAGTACGGTGGTGCGCACCTGCCGCATATACTTGGCAGACATGGCGACAGCGAGCGTCAGCGTCGGCAGTACGGCACTCTGCACAGTCATCCCATTTGAGATCACAGGAAAGATGCTCCAGTGGATAGAGAACACCTGCATCAGAAGCAGCGCCACAAAAAAGTTGGGCAGGGAGTTCCCGATAAAGCTGAAAAAGCGCAGGAAATAGTCTGTGAATTTATCGTGTAGCACGGCCGCCAAAACGCCCAGCGGAATAGAGATGATAACTGTTGCACAAATTGCCAGAACCGTCAGCAGAAGCGTCGCCGGGAGCTTGGACACAAAGGTCTGAAACACGTCGCGCCCGGAAATATAGCTGATGCCCATGTCTCCGGTCAGTATCCCGCCAACCCATGCCAGATACTGCGTCAAAAACGGCTGATCGAGTCCAAGCTCTGCGCGCTTGGCATCGATGATCTCCTGCGCTACCGCGCCCTTGTCACCGTAAAGCTCGGTGATCGCGTCGCTGCCCGCGATTCGCATCATGGCGAAGGACAAAAACGTGATACCGATGAGGACCGGAATGAGCTGTAAAAATCGTTTGAGAATGTATTTTTTCAAAGTGTCTCCTTACTGGAGCAGCGGATATTTCCGCCCTTCCACCAGAAACATTGGTGTTGAGGCGTTGTTGATGCGCTCTTCCTTTGTCCAGACCTGCTTCCAGATCTCCGTATCCGCGGCAGCCTGCATCCCGAGTCCGCGCAGCACCCGCAGATCCCATGCAGGACGCTGGTGCGCGGAAAGCGGTGCCTGCCGCGCGATCGCTTCCATCGCAGAAACATCTGTTCCCGCCGTTTCATCCCGAACATCAGCGCTTTGCAGATTTTTTCTGTCCTGCGCGTGGGCAAGCTGTGCGCCCTCATCCCACAGATAGCGATACCAGTTCGCGTCAAAGTTCAGAAGCACGCCGCCCGGTTTCAAGACGCGCATCCATTGGGCGTAGGCTTTTTCCGGATCATGCAGGTTCCATGTAACATTTCTCGTGACCAGTACATCGAAGGACGCCGTCTGAAAGGCAAGCTTTTCCGCGTTCATCTGCTGAAAGTGAATATGCTTTGCCAGTGCACCGGCATTGTGCCGCGCTTCTTCCAGCATCGACGCCGTATAGTCTACCGCTGTGACCTGATAGCCGAGCTCTGCCAGAATGATCGCGAAAAAGCCCGGCCCGGTGCCAACATCCAGCACCCGGATTTCCTCCGGGCATCTATCCGGGAAGCGTGCGGCAATTCTGCCGGATATTACACCGCGCCAGACTGTTTTCTGGTCAGAGGCAAGTTCTTCCTGATTGACTGTGGAATAACCGGAGGCGCGGTTCGTCCAGTAGTGGATATTTTCTTCCTCATAGGTTGCAAACTGTTTCATGGTATCATCCTCTCTCGTGCAGCGTTATGCTTTCCTTGCCCAAATGCCGAACATCGGCGCGTGCGTCAAATCCAACGTTCCAAGGATTCGCTGCCCGACTGTTGCATCTGACCGGCAGTCGGAAAAACCGATCCTGCGCAAAACACGCATATCCCACGCGGGGCGCAGCTGCCCAATGTCCATGGTCAAGGTGATCTCGTCGTTTTCCTGCTGCAAGGCGTCGGTCATGCCGATATGTCCATACGGGCTGTCCGGCGCGACCTTGCAGTTTTGCATACTGTGGCTGCGCACATTCGCGGCGTAGTCCGCGTCAAAGTTCAGGAGCCAGCCGCCAGGCTTCAAAACCCGGAACCATTCCCGGTAGGCCTTCTCCGGTTCCGGAAGCGTCCATGTGAGATTGCGGCTGAGAACCACATCAAAGCTTTCCTCCGCATAGGAAAGCGCCTGCGCGTCCATCTCCCGGAATACAATATCGAGATTTCGCTGTGCGGCAAGCAATCTGGCTTCCTCCAGCATGGCAGGCGTCAGATCAATGCCCTCTACCTGATGCCCCGCCTGCGCCAGCAGCACCGCAAAAAAGCCGGTTCCTGTGCCGACGTCCAGAATCCGCAAATGCTCCTTCTCCGGCAGAAGCCTTTCTATCTCACGGAGCCATTTTTGTCCCATTTCATTTTCAAGCTCATTTTTTCGCACTGCCCCGAAGTCGTGTGAGCGAAGCGTCCAATAGTGCCGGACGCGCTGCTCCATTGCAGAAATCATTGTCATACTTCCTTTTCCAATTCTCCATATGCGATCATGGGCGCTCCTGTCTCGATTCCAAGAGACGCTGTCTGATACAGCACCACGCCGTCAGTTTCCGCGTGAATCCTGCAAAGCGGCTCGCTGAAAATGTTCCGGATCTCGCCCAGAAGTTCTCCTTTTTGGATTTGATCGCCGGGCTTTTTCCTCGGATACCAACAGCCGCTTGCCGGTGCATCCAGATACCGGCCGTTCTGTACCATCGTGTGGGAATACGATATGGCGGGCGCATCCTTCAGAAATCCAAGTCCGCGCAGGATATTTTTCACATCCGCAATGTCCGCCAGAACCTCATCCTCCAAAAGCAGCCCGCAGCCGCCGCGTTCCAGAATGATCGCGGGAACGCCGCACTGACCTGCGTGGCTGTAAAAACCGTTTCTTGATTCGGAACGGACCAGATATTTCGCTTCGGTCCATCTTGCCATGCGACAGGACGCCGCGCAGACCTCCGGCTTGGCTGCACCGTGGTAATATGCGTGCGGGATCAGGTTCTCACAAAAACCGCCGGAATGTAAATCCACCAGACAATCCGTATTTCGGATGACCTCCGTTTCCAGAAACGCAGCAAGCCTCTGTGTCTGTGTGCCGTCGACTGTCCCCGGAAATTCCCGGTTCAGATTTTTGCCGTCATGGGGTACAACGTCTGCGCTGCGCGAGAGAAAGCCATCATAATTGCAGCAATGCAGCAGTAAAATCGTTCCCTGTACATTTTCGGGTGTCAGCTCCTGCGCCAAGCGGATCAATGCTTCTATGCCAATGTACTCCCGGCTGTGAACGCCTGCGGAAACTGTAATCGTTTTGCCGGTTTCCCTGCCGCAGATCAACGTGGCAGGGATCGTCATGCCCGTTTTCGGCACATGCAGGAGGATTTTCTTTTTGGTATTTTTCGCGTATTTCATGCTTGTTTCGGTCAGTCCACTTCCTCCGCGTCGACGAACAGGTTTGTGATCTGCACGGGGATCGGCAGGCGGCTCTGCTTGACGGCGCGAAGCACCATATCCTTGAGCTCAGCGCAGCAGGGCTTGTCCATCGTGACGATGGTGACGCTTGCAACGTCGTTGAGGCTGAAAATATCCGCCAGCTTCACGGTAATATCAAAGTCGTTTTCCGGGCAGCAGATCAGCGGCACCCGTCCCTTGGATAGTGCGTCATGGAAGCCCGGATAGGAAAATGCCGAGCAGTCCGCCGCAATGAGCAGGTGGCCGTGATGGTAATAGGGCGAGAGCTTCGGCGCTTTGTAGAGCTTGATTGGCCACTGCACCAGGTCGCTGCTTTCCTGAAGCAGCGCTTCGGGGTTAAATTCCCGTACCCGTTTCCACGGGTCAAAAGTCCTGTCGATCATAGCGTTCCTCCTCAGCGAATGTAGCGGTCAATGGCCTTTTTGAAATCGTCAAGCGTCTGTGTATCGCCGGACTGCACTGCGTCCACAACGCAGTGGTCGAGATGGTCTTTCAAAATTACCTTGGCGATGGATTGCAGCGCGCCGATCACGGCAGAAAGCTGCATCAGAACGTCCGAGCAGTCCTCTCCGCTGTCTACCATCGCACGGACGTGCTGCAAATGCCCGGAGGCTCTTGCCAGCCGGTTCTGAACATATTTCGTGTTTTCATGGTGGTGCGGGTGCTTGTGGCCGTCCGCGTGGTCATGCCCGTGCAGCGCTGCATGGTCGTGGTCATGCGTGTGTTCATGAAAATGCTCCTGTTCCAGCTCGTCCACGCATACCGCCACCTTTCTTATTTTGTATTTTACAAAATTTCGCGCTGGCTCGTAAGCCTCCCCGGGGGATGAAATTTTGTGCGCGGCGCAGAAATCGGAACCCCCTCCGGGGGTAAAGGGTGCAGTCATAGGCTATAATTCGTACCTTCTTCCATAATTAGATCAGATAATCAGATATATTGTCCAAAAGAGATCTGTATGTTCTGCGTGGTTTCCCGAATGTGATCGTCACGCCGCATATGGCGTTTTATACCGATCAGGCTGTGAGCGATATGGTAAAACATTCGATAGAAAGCTGTATTCTCCGTGAAGCCGGAAAGAAAGACCCGTGGGAGGTTGTTTAAGAAAAGGGGATTCAGATGATCTGCGTGAAAGAACTTGTGAAAAATTTTGATGATGTATGTGCGGTCAATAATATTACTTTAAATATTCCGGAAGGAGAGAT
>OGYJ01001538.1_pt1 | contig 18099 bp, 20 predicted proteins | sample 1576531 | NCBI WGS metagenome assembly OGYJ01 (sample SAMEA3541574, study PRJEB24748) | human gut metagenome | biome: human gut; feature: human-associated habitat; material: faeces | place: China | collected 2012 | reverse complement strand
CTAACGCGAATGAAACGCAGCGTAGCAGCGCTACGCTAAGTGGAATAAGCGGACGCAAGCGCGGAAAAGGCGCAAGCAGATGGCGCAGGTGAATTTGAAAATAGTATTAGTTCGGATATTGCCGAATCTCGCCCTTGGCTTTGATGACGCAGGGCTTCTTTTTGCGCGGGATCTGCTTGATTTCCATCACGCGAATCGGGAACATCCAGTCGTCGCCGAAATCGTAATGCAGGGTGAACTTCTGCCCTTTCTGCAAGCCGATTTTGTCCAGTGCAATGTCTGTCGAAGGGCTTTCCATGCCCAATTCTTCCGCCAGCGGATTATACTGATAGCAGTGTTCGCTGAACATTTTATTGTCCATGCAGAACTCATACAGATGCTCATGGAAAAAGTCAAACGCCTCCATAATCGCATCGCACAGCTGGTCAAGCGTGCTGTCCCCGCAGATTTCCAGCGTTCTGTAAACCTCGTTCCCCAACCCCAGCGGATAGACCTTCAGCACATACTGATTCACCATCGTTTTATCCTCCTTGTCCTTTGAAAATCTCTACCCACGCAGCCCTAACAGCGCCAGCACCGCCGTTTCCAGCGCGCCGTCCTCGTTGTACTGCCCTGCCTTCACCTTGTATTCCGTGTCAAGGCAGATTCCCACGCCGCGCCGCACCTGCGCACCGGTATAGCCCTGCGCCTGCCGCATCGTGCGCTCCGCCGCGAACGGCGCAATGCCAAGATTCTTTACCAGCTCCTGCCGGCTCAGTTTCTCGTACTGCATGATTTTCACATGCTGCATCAGCCGGTACTGCCGCAGCAGCATTGCCAGAATGCCCAGCCGCTCCTGCCCGGCGGTCAGCATATCGCGCAGGAGCATCAGCGCCCGCGCGCGCTGCCCCGCGACGACAGCGTCCACCATCTCGAACACCGTGCATTCGATGGAGCGCGTCGCCACGGCGTGAACGTCATTCTCCGTGATGGTGTCGCGGTCGCCCGCCAGCGCCGTCAGCTTCTCGACTTCCGCGCGCAGCAGCGCCGTGTCATTGCCGACCGTGAAGGACAAAAGGCTCGCCACGTCCGGCGCGCACTTCTTCCCGTTCTGCTGGAACACGCGGACAATCCACCCGTTCAGTTCCGCATCCCCCAGCGGCTCGAACGACACGATGCCGCCCTTTTTCTTCACCGCCGAATAGAGCTTCTTGCGCCCGTCCGCCTTGCCGCGCACATAAATGACCAGTACGCACGAATCCGGCACTTTCGGGATGTAGCTGACGATCCGCTCTTCCGCCTCGCTCCGCCCGGTCGTGCCATTCAGTTCCCGCACAACAACCAGCCGCTTGTCCGACGCGAACGGCAGCGTTTCACACGCCGCAATAATCTCCCCTGCCGACGGATTCTCCATAACGCTCTCGTTCAGCTCCGCCAGTCCGTCCGCCAGCACCGCCTTGCGCAACGCGGCCAGCGTTACGCTCTTGATGTTCTCCTCCACGCCCTCAAACAGGTACGCGCCGCTGACCTTCCCTGCCTTCAGCGCCTGCACAAATTCATTGTGATTCATTGCATTTCCTCAAATTGTTCGATGGTAAAGTGTCCATCTGCCATGCGGATGATAATAGCTCCGCTTTCCAGCGTACTGTACACATCCGCATCGGTGATGCCGCGCAGATAGTCCGCCGCATTCTCTCGTTTGGTGGACACCAGCACGGCAGTCGGCGCGCTTTCGTCCAGAAACGCCTGCGTCGTGCCGTTCTTTGACCCGTGATGCGCCGCTTTCACCACGTCGGCGGATACGGCGGCGTACTGCCCGTACCGCGCGCTCAAATCGCCCGTCAGCAGCAGCTTCATGCCCTCCGCCTCCACCAGCAGCGCCATCGAGCCGTCATTGGCGTTCGACGCTGAAAATCCTTCCGGCGGAAAGAGCACCGTCAGCTTTCCTTCCGCCCACTGGAGGATGTCGCCGCGGCAGACGGTTTCGATGATCGTGCCGTTTTCCTCCATCCGCGCCAGCAGCGGGAGTACCTCTTCGTCGAAATCCGCCGCCAGGGCGCCGGACGGCATCACGCACCGGCGAATCGGGATGCCCTCATCCAGCAGTTCCCGCACACCGCCCGCGTGGTCGCTGTGCAAATGCGTCAGCACGAGCAAATCCACCGGCAGATGCTCCGCGCGCAGGTATGATGCCAAATCGCCGCCGTATTCGCCCGCATCCACGACCAGCACATGTTTCTCCTGCCGCAGCACAGCGGCATCAGCGTCGCCCATGTCAAGCTGCATATATTCCGTCCCGGAAAACGGCGCGGGCAGCAAAATCGTCGCCATCAGCGCCGCCCCTGCCGCAAGCATCGGCAGCCGCTTTTTGCGGTTCTGCCAGCGGTTCCGGCTCTTCCCGAACGGCAGCAGCGCCGCAAACACCAGCAGCCAGCCGAGTACCACCCACGCATCCGGCTGACGTGTCCACAGCGTCGGCGCGAACCGCCCCAGCGCGTTCACCAGATGCAGAAATCCCTCGCTGACTGCGCGCGTCGCCGCCCCCGGAAGCGCCGCCAGCCACGGAATCGGCGTCAGCAGCAGCGTCACCCAATCCAGCAGGAGCAGCACGTTCATCCCCGCCACCAGCAGCACATTCACCGCAATGCCCAGCAGCGGCACGCGCCCGAACCAGTACAGCTCCGGCAGCAGCACGCCGAACTGCGCCGCCGCGGAGACGGACAGCAGGGACAGTATCTTCCCCTTCCAGCCGCGCTTTTTCTGCGCGTTCGGGGCGGTCTGCGCCGTTATCCCGCAAATCGCCGCCATCACGCCGTACGTCATCTGGAACGACGCGCTGAACAGCTGTGCGGGCGCAAACATCAGCTGAATCATTGCCGATGCGCACAGCACATGCGGCATCAGCACCCGCTTGTGGCGAATCCGACCCCAGCAGACGAGCGCCCAGAGCAGCACGGCGCGGACGGCGGGCGCATTTCCGCCTGTCAGGAACGCGTACGCCAGCAGCATCGGCAATGTCAGCGTCATCCGAAGCCGCCGATGCTTCACCGGCATCATCAGCAGCGTCAGCAAGGCGACCAGCACACCCACATGGAATCCCGAAACGGACAGAATATGCGCAATACCGAGCCGCCGGAACTGTTCCTGTTCCTCGTCCGGCACTTCGTCGCGCATTCCCAGCAGCACCGCACTCGCCAGCTGTCCAGCTTTCTCGCCGCAAACGTCTCTCAATGTCTGTGCCATGCGGTGATTGAACCGTGCCGCCAGCCCATAAAGAGAAAGCCCGTCCGGCAGCGCTTGCAGTTTCGCCGCACCATACAGGCCTATCAGGATATTCTTCTGCCGCAGAGCCTGCCGGAAGTCATAACCATGCGGATTCCGCTGTCCCTGCGGATGATAGACTTCGGCGGTCATGCTGATTCTTGCCCCCGGTGTCAGGAAGTCCGGGATATTTTCATCCGTTTTGAGGTAGTACGTCCAGTACGCGCCAGATGCAATGCGCTCACCGTTCAGCGTCACGTCCCGCAGGATAACGCGCACCTGCCCCTTCTCCGTGCGGAAGTCCACCTCGCCCGCAACGACGCCTGTCACCTGCGCGTCTCCTTCCGGCGGAAGCGTCGGATTCGCCGTGCGGATGCCCAGCGCCGCGCCAAGCAGGAACGTCAGCAGCAAGCAGCCCGCCGCGCGCGTTCTTCGCCGCCCCAGCAGGAGCAATCCCGCCAGCGCCGCCGACACGCAGAGCATCGGCATTGCACTCGTCGGCGCTTGGAAGCCGAGGGCGATGCCCGCCATCATCAGCAGTGCCGCGCAGGGCAGGAGGGCGGTTTGCAGCAATGTACGCCATGTTCGCGCGTCAGACACGATACGTTGCGCCGATATGCGCCAATTCCGCGTCCGTGCGAATCGCCCGCGCCTGTTTGAGCAGCGTTTCCGGGTCGATGTTCGGGTTCAGGTGGGTGATAACGAGCTTCTTCACGCGAGCATCGCGCGCCAGTTCCGCCGTCTGCGCCGCGGACAGATGCGGCAGACCCTCCTGCCCCATTTCCGTCGGGAACAGCCCATCCGCCAGCAGCAGATCCGCGTCCTGCGCAAATTCCGTCAGCCCCTCCACGGTATTGGTGTCGCCGGTGTAGCACAGCGTCTTTTCGCCGTCCGTCACGCGGTACATAACCCCCGGCACAGGGTGACGCGCGGCAAAAACGCGCACGGAAAATTCGCCAATCTGCACCTTGTCGTCCTTTTGCACGTCATGCAGGCAGAAAGCACCGCTTTGCTGCACCACCTTGCGCACCATCGACGATTCATCCACCGGCGCGTAGACATCCAGCGGTTTTGCCGCGCACGCCTGCAAGCGGAACAAGAGCGGCAGCACGTCGCTGCAATGATCGAAGTGCCAGTGCGAGAGCAGCAGCGCATCCAGCTTCTCCGGCGGCATCAGCGCCGTCAGCCTTCCAAGCGTGCCGCTGCCCATATCCATCGCCATGCGCGTCTTTTCCCCGCGCATCAAATATCCCGACGTTGCGCCATTCGCCGCCGGAAACGGCCCATTCATCCCCAGCACAGTCAATTCCATTCGTATTCTCCTTACCTTCGGAGAGGCGCAAGGGGCTTTGCCCCTTGACCCCAGCGGGGCGCTGCCCTGCACCTGCGAAGGGTCTTCGACCCTCTCGACACCCTTTTCGCGATTCAGTTGGGCGCGCTTTCATGCTATGCCCGCGTGTTTATCCGTGGGAAAGTTAGTCAGCCGACCGCCTCGTTGACCGTTTCTTCCTGCATCGCGTCCCACAGCTCCGTCTGTTCCTGCACGAAGTCCTCATCCGGCATCAGCGGCGTCGCGGTGTCCTGATCGTAGGAAACCGTCATCTGCACCAGCACGGCAGCATAGCCCAAGCCATCGACATTGACTTTCTTGTTCAGCCCGACCTTCTTGCCGTCAAAGCGGCGCGTACCCAGCGTCTGCGCGGAGAGGGCGGATTTCGCCACATACACCGCCGCGCGGTCAATCGTGCCATCCACCGTCAATTCCGCCGATACGCTCAATTGACCGTTGCGCACCGTGAACGTTACGCAGCCAAGCTGCACATCGCCGGAGACCATCGGCACGACCATCGGCAGTTGATTATTCAGCGCGCTCAAATCCAGCAAAATCGCCTTTTTAGGCGACGAAACGCCGCTAATATCCGACAGCGGCAGTCCCGCCGTGGTGACGTTGGAATCCGTCAATCTTGGCGCAACGCGAACGACCGTGAAGCTGTTTTCACCGCTGTCCGTGGACAGGGTGACGCGATACGTCGTCTGTGCGCCATTCTGCGGCAGATACACTTCCTCTGACGCAAACATTCCGCTGCACACGCCGTAATCGCGCTGATAGACCGTCGATCCCCACTCATCGCGGATGGTCATTGTAACGCGGCTGTCCGTATCCAGCGGACATGACACGGACAGATACCCCTTGTCGCTCGTCACACTGCCGCCCTGCGACGCATCCGCATAGTACACATCTTCCGCCAGCGCCGGAAAAGCCGCCAGCAGCATGAGCAGCAGCGCCAGAAATACACCCTTTTTCATCAGGGGATTCACCTCTATGAGATATTATGAGATATTGCGCAGACCTTCCCGCCTGCACTGATTCAACGATTTTCCGATGGTTTTTCATCCCGCGCAAAAGGGCTTTTCTCAGTCCACCATCAATGTAACCACCGCCGGCACAATCACCTCGCGGAAGCGCAAATCTGCGCGCTCCGCCAGCACGCCGGGGGTAATGCACTGGTCGATTTTCGCAAATTCCGGCACATTGATTGTCTCGGAGGACGTTGTCGTCAGCGTATGCACGTCGTTTTGGAAGGTATCGCCGCGCTGCGGGCGGATGACCACCAGCCCCAAGCGTTTCATGGCGTATTCCAGCCGTGTCAGCTGACTGAGCATTACCGCGCGCAGTTCCAGCAGGGGCTTGGCTTCCTCGGCGCTCATTTCCGGCTTCATCAGCTTCGCAATCGCCTGATCCACCGCGTCGCCGAGTTTCGTCGCCATGCCGACGTAGCACTGCCCCAGCATCCGCGTATCCGCCTGATAAATCGCCGTCTGCCACTGCTGCATCCGGGCGTTCTGCTCCTCCTGCATCCGCGCGAAATCCTGCCGCAGTTTGTCGTACTGCATCCCCGCGTCGTCAAACAGCTGCGCCGCCCAGCGCGCTTCATCCTCCATCCGCTCGCGAACCGCCTTCTGCTGCTGTCCAAACGCCTCTTGGAATTTGGCGCGCCCTGCCTGTGCAAACTGGGCTTCCTGCGCCTTCAGTTTTTCTTCAAATTCCGCCAGCAGCTTTTCCTTTATCGGCTTGATTTCTTCCTCTGCCCTGCCGGTACGGGCTTCCTCTGCCTTCCTATTCGCTTCCTCCACCTGCCGGGCAGCGTTCTCCAGCGATTCATCCTGCATCTTCGCCATCAGCTGATACTCCTGCAGGCGCGCACGAAGCGCATCTTCCTCCGGTGCGGCACTCCGCCCGTCCCGGCGCGCCTGATAAAGCAGGCGGCTGACCGACCGCAGCACACGCACGCGGGTTGTAAACGATGCGCGCACGGGGAGTTCCGGGTCTGCCGAATAAGACGCCAGCAGCTCCCACGTCATCGGCTCACGCTCGGCAGTGAACACATCCGGCACAGCGTTCGCGGCATCCGCCATCGGCGCATCCAGTACCAGCATCTGATAGCACTGCGTCACCGCGCTGTACACCAGCATGGCACATTTGCCCTGATGCTTCTGCGTCAGCTGTGCATCCAGCTGATCCAGCAGCATGGACGCCCCCAAGTCGCGCAGCTCAATATACAGCCGGGAAAGCAGCTTCTGATAATAATCCCGGCGATTCTGTCGGCTGCCGCCCGCCAGCTGCCCCACCGAATCCTGCTGAAACAGCGCCAGTGCGGACAGCGTTTCACGGCGGCTTTCGTACTCATCATCATACGCCGCCTGCTGCTGTTCCGCCCGCTGATAGCGGTCATCCTCCGCCTTTTCGCGCGCTTTTTCCTGCTGCTGGTCTACCGTCTGCTCCTGCTCCGCCATGGTATTGCTCCTTCCGCGCGTTGTGCGCTTGCTGTCGCTTTTTGCTGTTTCTTAGTATACCATCACCCCGCGCGAATTGCAACCCTGCTTGACCGCGGCGGATTTCCGTTGTATAATTCTCGCCAGTGCTCTATATTTTACGGGGAGGTCATTTCCCATGCAGCCTGATTCTTCCGATGCGCCTGCATATCCAGACGAATCATCGGCAAAAATACCCAAGGCGCCGTGCGGCACAGTCAAGCGCGCGTTTCGGGCGGCTTTTCCCCACACACTGCCGATTCTGGCGGGCTTTCTCTTCCTTGGCTTCGCGTATGGTCTGCTGATGCGCACCAAGGGCTTTTCGTTTCTCTACCCGATGTGCATGGCGATGACAATTTTCGGCGGTTCGCTGGAATATGTCACCGTGTCGATGCTGCTTTCAGCCTTTGCGCCGCTGGAGACATTTCTGATGGCGCTGCTGATTCAGGCGCGCCACCTGTTCTATGGGCTGTCTCTACTGGGCAAGTATGCCGGGACAGGCTGGAAGAAGCCGCTGCTCATCTTTGGCCTGTGCGACGAAACCTTCTCCATCACCTGCTCCGCTGACGTGCCGCCGGAGGTTGACCGCGGCTGGTTCTACCTGTGGGTGACAGTGCTGGACTGGTGCTACTGGGTTGCGGGCGCGGCGCTGGGCGGCCTGCTCGGCGGACTTTTTCCGTTCGACACCAAGGGACTTGATTTCGTCATGACCGCTATGTTCGTGGTCATCTTCGTGGACAACCTTTTGAAGGAGAAGCAGCACTGGTCGAGCCTGATTGGCATTGCCGGCGGCACGATTGTGTATATGCTGCTGGTGCAGATGATGTAATCGCTGTCACAAGCAAATCACACTATTTTCTTTACCGAATCCACTAATTGCATTGGTCAAAACTCATATCAACCCCACCGGAGGACATGCCCATGAAACAGCTTCCGCTCCCTGCGCATCCCGTATTCCCTTCCCGGCTGGACAGCATAGCAGCGCTGCCGGAACTCCTGCGCAGCCGACAAATCGGCTGCGTTCTCGTCATCGGCGATGCCCATGCCGTCGATTGCGAATCGCTCCTGCTCCCCGTGCTGGAGGACAGCCAAATCATGTACGCAGTCCACGCCGCCGTGTCTCTGTCGGACAGCAAGGACGGCGCGCTGACCCGCACGGACGTTGATACTGCCCTGCAAGCCTTCACCGACAAACAGGCGCAGGCGATTCTTGTCGCCGGCGGCAATGACGCAATGGCGCTGGGTCAGGCGCTGCTGGCGCGTCTGCACACAAAAGGACATGCAGAAACATTCGAGCAGTGGCGCGCGATTCCGCTGATTCTCCTGCCAGCAGCGGCGAATGCATCCGCTGTATTCGCAGAAACAGGTGACGTGTTCGACCCGGTGCGCGGAAAATCACGCCGCTTTTCGCTCCGAGCGCATACCAGCCGCTATGTGCTGATGGATGACGCGATGCTGGCGCTTCAATCGCGCGAATCGCTGCTCCGCACAGGGATTTGGACAATTGCGCACGCCATCTGTGCGGGCATGAGCCGCCTTCTGCCGCGCGAAGAGCGTCAAAAGGCGGAAAACGCCCTTCGTTCGCTGACCGGACAGCTGATTGCCGTCAGCGACGATGCTGCCGTGCCGGAAAGCGAACGCTTCTCCTCCGATTTGGCGAGCCGCCGCGCGCTGTACACCGCGTCGCTGAATGCCGCGGAAGCCTTCGCTGTTTCACATGATGCGGTGCTGCCCGCACTGCTGAATGCCCTGTCCACAGTAAAGCAGCTTTCGCCGGACGAGACGCTCCCGCTGCTGCTTGCGCCGATGATTGCGCAGTCCGAAGGCACGCGGCGAAAGGCGCTGTCCGACATGGCAATCGGCGCGGGGCTGTGCGGCATGAATGCGGACGGCGCGGCTGCGCTGGCGGCATGGATGCGCGACCTCGTGTTCCATGCAGGGTACGGCTTGACCCTCCCGACGCTGTATCATCGGGATATTCCCGCCGTCGCACGGATTGCCGCGCAGGACACGCTGCTGAACCGCTTCGCCTTGGAGGACATCCTCCGCGCCATCATGACGCCCGATGCGCCCCATGCGGATATTGCCGCGCTGTTCGCCGCGCAAAAATCCTGCTTTGCGTCCGGCATAACGCGCCCCGTGCCGCATCGGCTTGACCAGCTTCGCCGCCTGCGCCGCGCGATTCTGGCACACGAGCAGGATATTGAAGCTGCCCTGCAAGGCGACCTCGGCAAGTGCGGGACGGAAGCGTACATGTGTGAAATCGGCATGGTGCTGTCGGAATTGGGCTACCTGCTCCGCCGGACACGCCGCTACTGCCGCGATACGCACGTTCTCACGCCGCTGGCGCAGTTCCCGGCGCGCAGCTTCATCCGCCACGACCCGATGGGCGTCGTGCTCATCATGTCCCCGTGGAATTACCCATTTCTGCTGACCATCGAACCGCTGCTTGGCGCGCTGGCGGGCGGCAACTGCTGCATCCTGAAGCCGTCGAAGGATGCACCCGCGACTTCCGCCATCATCCGGCAAATCTGCGCCGAATGCTTCCCGCTGGAGGAAGTTGCCGTTGTCGAGGGCGGGCGCACGGAAAATCAAGCCCTGCTTGACCAGCCGTTCGACAAGATTTTCTTCACCGGAAGCAGTCACGTCGGGCAGGAGGTGCTTCGCCGCGCAGCGGAGCATTTGACCCCCGCAACGCTGGAACTGGGCGGCAAAAGCCCGGTGATTGTCGCGAAAGATGCTGACCTGACGCTCGCCGCGCGGCGGATTGCGTTCGGCAAGCTGCTCAACGCCGGGCAGACATGCGTCGCGCCGGATTATGTGCTGGTGGCGCGCGAAGTCGAAGACGCTTTCGTTGCGGCGCTGCAAAAGCAGTTCGACCAGCTCTGCCCTGACCCGCTGCACAGCGCGGAGTACGTCCACATCGTCAACCAAAAGCACTTCGACCGCCTGACCGGGCTGATGGCATCGGGTCAAATCGTCTACGGCGGCAGTATCGACCCTGCTGCCCTGCGCATTGCGCCGACCATCCTCCGCAATGTTTCGCCGGACAGCCCGGTCATGCAGGAGGAAATTTTCGGCCCGATTCTGCCAATTCTGCCCGTCAGCAGCATCGACGAAGCAATTGCCTTCGCTGCCGCACGGCCGCATCCGCTGGCGTGCTACCTGTTCACGAAAGACCGTGCCGTGCAGCGCCGCGTGCTGGACACGCTGCCTTTCGGCGGCGGGTGCATCAACGACACCATCATCCACTTGGCGACGAGCCGGATGCCCTTCGGCGGCGTTGGACACAGCGGTATGGGCGGCTACCACGGGCGTGACAGCTTCCGCTGCTTCACGCATGACAAGAACATCGTCAAAAAGGCGCTGTGGCTGGATTTGCCGATGCGCTACACGCCGTACAGCAAGAAGAAGGAAACGCTGATTCGCTTCTTCCTGAAATAATACGATTCCCAAACGAAAACGTGCCGCATAATGAATCCCAAAATAGGATAGTCCGAATGGCAAGCCGCTGTATGGATGCAATCGTGAAAGGGATACCCGCTGCAAAAGTGGGCATCCCTTTTTCGTATTTTCTCTGTTTCGGGAAAAGACCGGATTGATTTATGCCTCAAAACGTGATAGAATTAGTTTGTCATAACAAACCGATGGGCAGGAATCCCCCCATGCTGCTGCCGAAAGGCAGTTTTTTCAGCACCTGATGTTAGCGAAAACTAACGAAAATTAGAGGAGTGCAGCGTATGGAAAGTGAGCAGCGGAAAAACGCCATCCGCGGGGCGTATCATATGACCGGATCGAACAATTTTTACGACGGCATGATTACCTGTTCGACCTTCTCCGGCAAGGCGGTCTGCCGCATGGTGTGGGCAATGAATCGGCAGGAGTGCGAGGACTACCTGTCCAAGGCGCTGTCCGGCATCCCGGAGGATTTCGCGGGCAAGATGCTGGAAGTTCCCGTCGGCACGGGCATCCTGACCATGCCGGTCTACCAGACGCTGCCGAAAGCAGACGTGACGTGTCTGGACTATTCGCCGGACATGATGGGTCAGGCAAAGGAAAAGGCGGAAAAGCTGAACCTGACGAACGTAAAGTTCCAGCAGGGGGATGTCGGCGCGCTGCCGTTTGCAGACGGGCAATTTGACCTGGTGCTGTCGCTCAACGGCTTCCATGCGTTCCCGGACAAGGAAGCGGCTTACCGCGAGACATTCCGCGTGCTGAAACCCGGCGGAACATTCTGCGGCTGCTTCTATGTATCAGGCGAACACAAGCGCACGGACTGGATGATTCGCCACGTTTACGAGCCGACAAAGTTCTTCACGCCGCCCTACGAGACAGTGGACAGCCTGCGGAAGCGTTTGCAGGGCATGTACGCGCAGGTGGACGTCGGCAGCTTGAAGAGCATTGCGTGGTTTATCTGCCGCAAGGCGGATTGATAGGGACAGGAGATGCAGGAAGAATGCGTGAAACCAGCAGCAAAGTCACCCTTTCCGGGGTTCCGGAAACCATGCTGCAAACCGTCTACGCCCGCGCGAAGGAAACCCAAAACCGCGGGGCAGTTCGCGACGAGAAAGCCGTCGAAATCATCCGCCGGCTCGACTACGATTTCTCCTTGGCGGATAAGGACAGTGCCATGTCCAGCGGCGTCATTGCCCGCACCATCGTGCTGGATAAGCTCGTAAAGACCTATCTGTCGGCACATCCGGGCGCGGTGGCGGTCAATATCGCCTGCGGGCTGGATACGCGCTGCTATCGGATGCAGGGCTATCAGCACTGGTATAACCTCGATTTGCCGGAGACCATCGTCGTGCGCGAAAAGCTGCTGCCGGAAAACGGAAAAATCTCGCAAATCGCCATGTCCGCGATGGACGACTGGGGCGGTATGATTCGCGAATCAGGCGACGCGCTGGTCATCATCGAGGGTCTGACGATGTACCTGAGCGAAGCGGACGTGCAGCGCATTTTCGACGTAATCGCTCGGCGCTTTCCGCGCGTCACCGTGCTGGTGGAAGTGATGAACCCGCTGGTCGTGCGCAACTTCAAGGAAAAATCAATTGAGGGCAGCCACGCGAAGTTCACATGGGGCATTCGCAGCGGGCAGGCACTGGCGGCGCTGCTGCCGGGCTTCCAGCTGGTGGAAGAGCACAGCCTGACCGAAGGCATGGCGGAGTTCCTGCCGATTTACAAGGTGCTGGACAAGATTCCTCTGGTGCGCAATATCTCAAACCGCATCGTCGTGCTGCAAAAATAAAGGGGATGCAATCATGCTCTGGTCGATTGTCGCGCTGGAAGCCGTCAGCTTTACGGCGCTGCTGACGCTCGGCGCACTCTGGGCGGGCGCTGACATGGGGCTGATTGTGTCGCTGGTGAAATAAGGAGGACTCTATATGGCGTTTTTCGAGAACACCCGCAAGCCGACAGGCTTCGGCGGCCGCCTTATGGTCGCCATGATGAACATCGGGCATCGGGCGCTTGCGGACTGGGGGCTTCGCTTCCTGCCGCTGGCGGAGAATGCGGATGTGCTGGACTGTGGGTGCGGCGGCGGCGCGAATCTGCGTCTGATGCTGAAAAAGTGCCCGACGGGAAAAGTGTGCGGTATCGACTATTCTCCCGTCAGCGTAGAGAAGTCGCGAAAGCTCAACCAAACCGCCGTAAGCGCTGGCCGCTGCGAAGTGCTGCAGGCAAGCGTGCAGGCATTGCCATTTGATGACGCGCAGTTTGACGTGGCAACAGCATTCGAGACGGTGTATTTCTGGGGCGACTTGCCCGCGTGCTTCCGTGAAGTTGGGCGCGTGCTGAAGCCCGGCGGGACGTTCTTCCTCTGCAACGAGTCCGATGGCGATCATGCGCAGGACGAGAAGTGGACGGAGAAGATTCTCGGCATGACGATTTACAAAGACACACAGCTCAAAACCATGCTGGAACAGGTGGGTTTCCGCCAAGTGGAGACGCACAAGAACGGCAAAGGCTGGCTGTGCGTGACGGCACGAAAATAATGGAAAGGACAAAGCAATCATGAAAATCCTCGTTTTCGGTGCGGGTGTTCTCGGCTGTAATCTGGCACGCAATCTCTGCCGCGCGGGGAAAGACGTGACCCTGCTGGCGCGCGGCAAGTGGGCGGAGGAAATCAAGCAGAACGGGCTGCGCATCAAGAATCAGCTGCTGCCGTTTCCGTCGGTGACGCACATTCCGGTAGTGACGGAGCTTTCGCCCGACGCGGCATATGACGTGATTTTCGTCGTCGTGCGCTACACCCAGTTGGAAAACCTCCTTGAACCTTTGCGAAAGAGCAGGGCGGAGAACATCGTGTTCGTCGGCAATAACCTGCGCACGGATGCGCTGGTGGCACAGCTGCCGGAGAAAAACGTCATGTTCGCGTTTTCCCTGTCCGCCGGGCATCGGGAAAGCAGCCGCGTCGTGTCGATTGACCTGAAGAAAATCACGATTGGTCAGCTGCGCACATCGCCGTCCAACAAGGCGCTGATTGACGAGATTTTCGCCGGAACGAGGTACAAGGTCGTCTATCAGCCGAACATGGGCGATTATCTGCTCTGTCATGCCGCGTTCGTCACCCCGGCGGCGTTTGCGTGCTACAAAACAGACGGCAACTTGAAGAAGCTCAAGGGGAATACGGCGTACCTGCGCAAGATGGTGGACGCAAACATCGAAGCGTACCGCGCCATCCGCGACGCCGGGCACGAGATTCTGCCGGATGCCGACAAGGCGTTCGAGAGCGACAAGTACCACAAGGCGTGCCTGCGCTTCTTCAAGCTGATGGCGGCGACGAGCCTCGGCAAAGTCTGCGCATCCGACCACGCGATGCGCGCCACGGATGAAATGAGTGCGCTCAACCGGGACTTGAAGCAATTTTTTGATGCAAACGGCGCGGATTACCCCGTCTGGCGCGCGTTGGAGAAGGAATGCGGAAAGTACCTGAAATGATTGGGCAGACGCGCTTTCTTCGAGTTCGGCAGCATCGAGGAGCACATGAAGTACCGTTCGGCGGTCATGCAGGCGTATCCGGCGGCGAATTTCCCGATTTTTGCGGACTTCAACCACATACAATACCAGATTCGCGACCCGAAAGGCTTTGCGGACATGCTGATAAGCATCATGGACGCGGGCAAACTGCCTGAGCTGCCGTTTATCAAGGCATAGGAGGAACGCCATGTTCTGGGACAACGTCGCATGGGTCTACGATATTTTCGCGGATGGCATCAACCGCAAAGCGAATCGCAAACTGTGCAAGGTGGTTGCGGGGCTGATTTCGCCGACGGACGACGTGCTGGAATGCGCGTGCGGCACAGGGCTGCTCAGCGGTGTGATTGCAAAGCGCTGCAAATCCCTGACGGCGACGGACTTCTCCGCGAAGATGCTTGCGCGCACCCGGAAGAAGTACGGGCATTATCCGCATGTGCGGTTTGAGCAGGCGGATATCCTGCATCTCCCCTACTCCGATGCGCGCTTTGATACCGTCGTCGCCGCGAACGTGATTCACCTGCTGGATAATCCGCATCAGGCGCTGCGGGAGCTTGACCGCGTGTGCAAGCCGGGTGGAAAACTTATCATCCCTACCTACATGAATCGAACGGGCAAGGGCAAAACAAACCGCGTTTCCGGCGTCATCGGCAAGGCGGGCGCGGACTTCAAGCGCGAATTTACGCTGGAAACGTACCGGCAGTTTTTCGCCGACGCGGGCTATTCCGACATGCGCTTCGAACTGTGCGAGGGGCGGATTCCCTGCGCGGTGGCGCTGATTCGCATGGGCGCATCTGCGGGCACAAGGAGGAAATCACCATAACGATTGTGATTCAACTGGCGCTGCACTGCTTTCTGCTGTGGCTGATTGCGAAGGTCGCGGTCGGGAATAACGCCATCAATGGGCTGTACTTCTACCCGAAGGCATTTCAGGAGTGCGCAATTTCGCGGGGGTTGATTGACCGCGCAACGGTGCAGAAGAAGCGCCGGAACTGCATGATTGCGCTGTATGTGCTGCTGCTTGTTGCGCCGGTGCTGATGATTGGCGTGTGGAATCGCGTCACGGACTTCTGGACGGCATACGGACAGGGCGTGCTGTTTCTGGAGGTCATGAACTGGTTTGATGGGCTGGTGATTGACATGCTCTGGGTCGGTCACAGCAAGTTCTGGGCGATTCCGAAGATGGAAGACGTACCGTATACGCAGACGTGGGGGCAGATGCTCAAAAAGCGCCTGACGCTGACGGTGATTTGGCTCGTCGGTGCGTTCATCATTGCGGGGCTGGTCATGCTGATGCCGCACTGATTCTGTTTTCAGACGGTACGGATGAATTTGAAAACAATATACAAGGAGAAAACTGACATGCGTCTAACAACCCTCGATGAAGCATCCATTCAAGCCATCGGTCATGCCTTTGGCTACTACAATTACGGCAAGGAAACCGGAATGGGGGCGGCATGTTCTTCCCCCGACAAAACAGCACTGTATATTTGTGGTTTTGTCCGCGCGATGCTCGCTGCCGGACTGCTCTACACCACCAGTGAGCGCGGCGAAGCGTTCATTGCCTATCGCCTGCCGGGCGAAAGGGTGAAGCTGACAGCGTTTCCCCCACTGCTCAAAGGCGTGTTTCAGGCGATGACCTTCCGGGAACTGTGCCGATTCGCGCGGCTGATGAAGCGCGCCGGGGCAAGCCTGAATGATCGCTACGACAAGGAGAAAAAGCCGCACATCTACGTTGGGCTGGTGTGCGTGACGGAGAAGTATCAGGGGCAGGGGTACATGCGGAAGGTGCTGGAGATGGCGTTCGCGGACGGCAACCGTCTGCAAGTGCCGGTGATTCTGGAGACAGACGCAAAATCGAAATGCAACAAGTATGTGCATTTGGGGATGGAACTGGCTGGCACACGCGATGCGGGCGAACTCGGCACACTCTACGACCTCATCAAATATCCGGATAAATAAAATTCGCCGCAGACACGGGCTGAAAGCAGCGTGTCTGCGGCGTTTTGTATGATGGCAGATTTTCGGTGCTGAACCTCCATCATGCACCATTGTCATGTGGCAGCGCCGTCCGCCTTGTCCTTTAGCGTGTATTTCTCTTTGAACCCGGATTTCCCCGGATAGCGCTCATATTCGATGCCCATCGAGGTCAGCATCTTCGCCACTTCCCGCTCGTGGTCGCTGATATCGCAGAATTTCTCGTGCGCCGTTGTGGCAATCCAGCATTCGCCCTGATAGAAGAACGAAATATCCTCCGGGCGGTTCGGGTAGTTCCACGCAAATATATCATCGACGGACAGCACAATTTCCTTCACTTCGGGGGATAAGCGGTACGTTTCCGCGCAAATCAGCGCCTTTGTCCTTGAAATCGTGTTCGGCCACTCAAATTCAGGTTTGCCCTTTTTGAGGCTTTTGCTGTTGTCTCTGGAGGCGACGCGGAAGGGACGTAGCATCCGCCGAATGTCTCGAATCCGCCGCTTGAGCGGATAGCCATAGCCGCAGTATATCAGCATCATGGCGTCGCTGTGTTCCATTGCGAACGAAACAAACGTCTTGTAGTTCTCGCCCTTCAAGTCGCCGTAGACGGAAATCATGGTGCACCTCCTGTTCTTTTCACCCGTCCTTCGGCATAGATGCCCAGAACCGCTCGAACGTGTACTTTTCCGCTTCCTCCGCCGTCAGCCGATGCACATACGCCGCGCGCTGACCTTGGCTGCCCGCGCCGGTAGATGCGAACTCCGCGTAGTAGCCCGTCGCGGGGAAGCAGGGCTTGTTCCAGTCGTGCCACCCCTCCGGACGGATATGCGCACCCAGTTCGCAGTGCAGCAGGACGGTTTTCGCGAACTCGCGCCACGGTCTGCCGAGGTAAATCACGCCGTCCGGGACGCCCTCGCCCTGAAAGCGGCATTTCATGAACACATAGCCAAATTCCTGCCCTTCCGGGGTGGATGCCGCCGTGCAGAAGCCGAGTGCGGGTTCTTTTTTATCGCCGTGGTCGCGCAGACCGTCGATGCTCACGATGTCGCAGTCCTCGAACCACGCCGCCGCGCCGCCGAAGATGAAGTCGATATCGCCCTCGATGCGGCAATGGCGGTAGACCTGCCTCTGCGGAATGCGCGGCAGGAACTGCGTCGGGCCGATGAAGCCGTCCTTCTGGATTTCGCGGGGCGGCAAGGGCGCGGTGAACAGCGTATCCTGGCAGGATTTAAGCGTGCAGTCCTCGCAATGGAAGCCGTCGCCGTCCACATAGAGGGCAAGCGCCTGACCGACCTGCTCGCGCGGATATGCGCTGTTCTCCACTGTCACGTTGCAGAGTGCGCAGTCGCGGGCATTGATGAGCAGCGTTGCCGTGCGAAACGTGCCGCGTTTTTTGCCGTCGGGGAGGATTTCCGCTGCGCCGTCGTGCCAAGTGATGCGGGTCGTTTCGGCGCTTTCGCCCTCAATGCGGGTGTGCGGGCGGCGAAGCGCGATTTTTTCCTCGTACACACCGGGCGCAAGATGAATCGTCACGGGCTGATCGTCCGCCGGAAGCGCATCAATCACCGTTTGCAGGGATTGCCCTGGTGCCACCTGAATCAGCATCATTTATTCCTCCTGCTTTGCCGCGTGGATGGACGCGCCATGCCCCGCCATCGCCTGATGCTCGCGTGCCAGTTCCTGATACAGCTGGGCGGGCGTCCATGCGAGGTTCGTTTCGGTCATAACTCCCTTGAGCCGCACAGGGGGGACGCGCATTTGCTTCATCGTCGTCAAGAAGCGTTCCACCAGCGGCAGTTCCGAGAACGCGAAGTAGAGCATTTCGCCACCGATGGCATCCTCCGGCGCGGCTGCATCCGCTTGACGCTCCGCCTTACCGCACAGTGCCCCCAGCGTCTGCCCGCAATCCGCCAGCGGCACGTCCATCACGCGCATCCCCATTTTCATCGCGCAGAACCGGATTTTCCCCAGTTTCTGCGGTGCCACATGAAACGCCAAAATCAACTTACTTTCCATATCAAAAGACCTCCCCAGAGGCGCTGCCTCTGGACTCCGCAAGGGAGTTCCTCCCTTGACCCTTTCGCGCGATTGAGT
>OGYJ01001537.1_pt1 | contig 18107 bp, 16 predicted proteins | sample 1576531 | NCBI WGS metagenome assembly OGYJ01 (sample SAMEA3541574, study PRJEB24748) | human gut metagenome | biome: human gut; feature: human-associated habitat; material: faeces | place: China | collected 2012 | reverse complement strand
TTTCACCGTGTAATCTACGGTTTCATGATTCAGGGCGGTTGCCCCGAAGGCACGGGTATGGGCGGTCCCGGATATTCAATCAAGGGCGAATTTGCCGTGAACGGCTTTGAAAACAATCTCAAGCATACAGAGGGTGTTCTCTCAATGGCTCGTTCAATGATGCCCGACTCAGCAGGCTCACAGTTCTTCATTATGCACAAGAACGCTCCGCACCTTGACGGTCAGTATGCCGCATTCGGCAAGGTAATTGAGGGTATGGATGTTGTCAATGAAATCGCAGAGTGTGACACAGACTATTCCGACAAGCCTCTTGATCCTCAGATTATGGCAAAGGTTACAGCCGAAACCTTTGGTGTTGACTATCCCGAGCCTGAAAAATGCTGATGTTAAGAAAGGAATTTTAAAATGAATGTTTTGCTTGCAGGCGGCGCCGGATATATCGGCTCGCACACTTGTGTTGAACTCATCAACGCAGGTCACGATGTTGTAATTGCAGATAATTTTTCAAACAGCTGTCCCGTTGCGGTTGAAAGAGTTGAAGAGCTGACAGGCAGAAAAATTCCGCTCTATGAGGCCGATGTATGTGACAGAGATGCCGTTGAAAAGATTTTTTCGGAGAATAAGATTGATGCGGTAATTCACTTTGCAGGTCTTAAAGCAGTAGGCGAAAGCTGTGAGAAGCCTGTTGAATATTACCGTAACAACATTGATTCAACGCTCACATTGCTTGAAGTGATGAAAAAACACGGTGTGAATAACTTTATTTTCAGCTCAAGTGCCACGGTTTACGGTACCCCGGAAACTGTTCCGCTTGTTGAAACAATGCCAAAGGGTTCTCCTACAAATCCGTATGGATGGACAAAGTTTATGATGGAACAAATTCTTACAGACACCGCAAACGCAAATCCCGATATGTCTGTTGTTCTTCTTCGTTACTTTAACCCAATCGGCGCTCACGAAAGCGGCAGAATCGGTGAAGATCCTAACGGAATCCCGAATAACCTTATGCCGTACATAACACAGGTTGCCGCCGGCAGACTCAAGTGTCTCGGTGTTTTCGGCAACGATTACCCTACGCATGACGGCACGGGTGTGCGTGACTATATCCATGTTGTTGACCTTGCAAAAGGTCATGTAAAGGCTATTGAATATTCCGCAGAGCACAAGGGAACCGAGATTTTTAATCTCGGAACAGGTGTGGGCTACAGCGTTCTTGATATTGTAAAGGCTTTTGAAAAGGCAAATTCGATTGAAATTCCTTATGTTATAAAGCCCCGCCGTGCAGGCGACATTGCAGAATGCTTTGCCGACGCAACAAAAGCCAAGAAAATACTTGGATGGATTGCCGAGAAAAGTCTTGAGGATATGTGCCGTGACAGTTGGAACTGGCAATCTCACAATGTGAATGGTTACAAATAACAAATAAACGATATTTTATTTGTGCATTCCTACAAAAAAACAATATTTTGTCAAATAATCAGCCGGCAAGAGTTTTTAGCATTGACTTTTGGTGGTTGATTGTTGTATAATTAAACTGCTTATAGAAGCATTATCACATAAGGAGGAAAAGAAAATGTTCAAAAAAGCACTTAGCCTTTTGCTGTCTATGATGCTTGTTGTGACATCACTCGTTGCAACTGTAGTGAGCGTTTCTGCTGCCGGCGATTCATATTTCGTATCCGGTTCTGAAGAACTCACAGGTTACAAGTGGGCTGAGACTGAAGCAACTTGCGGAGATAATGTAATGACAGAAAACGGCGATGGTAACTACGAAAAAGTATTTACCAACGTAGCAGTCGGCAACGGCTACCAGTTCAAGATCGTTAAAAACGATACAGAGTGGATTGGTGTAGGCGATACCGGCAATGACAACTTCACATTCAATGTAACAAAGGAATGTGATGTAACAGTAACTTACAACCCTACAACAAATGAAATCACTGCAACAGGTGAAGGTGTTGTAATTCCGAAAGAACTTGTTGTTGACCACATTACAGTCGTTGGTAACGGTGAAGATGCATGGCTCAACGGTAAGGACTGGAAGGTAGATGCTGAAGCTAACTACATGACAGAAACATCTGAGGGTTCAAAGGTTTACCAGATTAAGTTTGAGAGCCTTGATGCTTATGAGAACTATCAGTTCAAGTTTGCTGCCAACGGTTCATGGGCAGATAACTGGGGCCTTCCTGAGCAGGGCACAGCTCCTCTCAATGAGTGGTTTGACCTTACATACAACGGTCAGAACATGATCATTGATACAGATGCAGCTGGTTACGAAGACGGTTATGACATCGTTCTTACACTTGACCTTTCAAACTTTAACTATGCTACAAAGCAGGGTGCAAAGGGTAAGGTTGACATCGTTACTGATGCAGAGCCTACAACAGTAGCAGAGCCTACAACAGTAGAGCCTACAACAGCAGAGCCCACAACAGTAGAGCCTACAACAGTAGCAGAGCCTACAACAGTAGAGCCTACAACTGCAGCTCCTGCAAAGGGTCTTACAGTTACAGCTACTTCAAACCTCTTCCCTGAGAAGAAGGTTACTCTCAGCGCAGATAAGAAGACTGTAAAGGTTACATACATGTTCCAGTCTAAGGATAAGGACATGTTGGACTTCCAGTGGGATATGAACTACGATGCAAATGTACTCAAGCCAACAGCTAACACAACCAGAGCTAAATCATTTGAATATCCAAAGATTGGTAGTTATGTTTGGAATGCTCTTCCGGGTGTAATTAAAGCTAACGGTAATACACTCAGCCTTTATGACACAACATCAAAGGAAATCGTATTTGCTTCTGCTGAGTTTGAAGTAATTGATCCTGAGGCTACAGCAACTACTGTTAATCTTGATGTACAGGTACTTCGTCTTTCAAAGGTTGATCCTGCAACAGACATGGAAATCGGCGATGAAGAAGTTTCGGTTGCTGACAAGTCAATCGTTGACCAGGAAGTATTTGATAAGTATGTTGTAGCTAATAATACTGTAACAGATCCCGACGCTTCAGAAGAGCCTACAACAGAAGAGCCTACAACAGCTCCTGCTGCCGATACTACATATGTAGTTGCCGGTACAACAAATCTTACAGGTTATGAATGGGTTGGTACACCTGCTGCAGCTCCTGAAAATGTTATGACAGCTGACGGCAGCGTATTCACAAAGACATTCTCTGCTGTTCCTGCCGGTAAAAACTATCAGCTCAAGGTTGTTGCAAACACAGGCGACGAGCAGAAGTGGATCGGTCTTGACGGTACAGATAACAATGTAACTTTCGATGTAGAAACAGCTTGTGATGTTACTGTAACATTCGATCCTGCTACAAACAAGATTACTGTAACAGGTGACGGCGTTAAAATGGTAACAGACCTTAAAGTTAACACCATTACAGTTGTTGGTAACGGTGAAGACAACTGGCTCAACGGTGTAGCATGGGGTGTTGACGCTGAAGCTAACCACATGACTCAGGTTTCTGACAAGGTATATCAGATTAAGTATGAAGACATTGAATCTGCAGACGATGCTTATCAGTTCAAGTTTGCTGTAAACGATACTTGGGCAGCTAACTGGGGTCTTCCCGAGCAGAGCGCAGCTCCTATAGGCGAAGAATTTGACCTTACATTCAATGGTGAGAATATGCTTCTTAACACAGTTTCTGCAGGTTTTGAAGAAGATTCACTCGTTGATGTAACAATCACACTCGACGTTACAAACTTTGACTATTCAACACGTACAGGCGCTAAGGCTACTGTTAAGGTTGAGCCTTCAACTCCTGCAGTTGATAATTTAACAATCAACGCTACATCTAATATTTGCCAGGCTATCGGTTCAGGCACATTTAATGTAGGCGACAAGGTATCAGTTTACTATCTCCTTGACACTAAGGACGCACAGCTTGAAGAAGTACAGTGGGCTCTTACATATGATAAGAACCTCCTTACACTTGATTCACTTACAATGCCTGAAATCGCTGACGGCATGGTAAATATGAATGATGTTTCAGGCAATGCTTCAAACCTTGCACTTTATGATTTTGCAGGCGGCAAGAAGCTTGTTGAGGCTGTGTTCACAGTTAACGGTACAGGTACAACAAATGTTGACCTCAATGTAGTTGATCTTACACTTGGTAAGCTCAATCCTGCAACAGGCACAGTTGATGCTGATTCAGAATATGAAGCAGTAGTTAACGGCGACATGGCTAATGATCTCTTTGATCACATTAACTCAGACGCTAAGGTTGAGGCATATGTTGAGCCTACAACAACAGAGCCTGCTACAACAGAGCCTACTACAACAGAGCCTGCTACAACAGAGCCTACAACAGTAGAGCCTGCTACAACAGAGCCTACAACAACAGAGCCTGCTACAGAGCCTACAGACGCTCCTTCAACAGAGCCTACAACAACAGAGCCTGCTACAGTAGCTCCTACTACACCTGATGCTACATCTGCTACACAGGTTGCAACAAAGGGTCAGTCAACAGCTGACACAGCTACTTCTGATACACCGGCTAACGGCACAAGCAGCAACGCAGTACAGACAGGTAATGCTTCTATGGCAGTAGTTATCCTCTTAGCTCTTGTTTCTGCAACAGGTGTTGTTTACTTCACAAGAAAGAGATTCAATAAGTAATTGAATTTCCTATTGTAAGACTGTTAACGGTGTTGACAGATTAAAAAAATAATTTTTCGCCTCTCGGTTTTCCGAGGGGCGTTTTTTTATATCGTAATGTTGTGAAAATCAGTTTGAATTATAATTTCTAAAATATCATTTCTTTAAAGGTGAATCTGCAATTAATTTACTTTTCACATAAATTTCACCGAGAATTGTTAAATTATTGATTGAAATTTTAGACTTAATGATATATAATAGGGATATCAAACTAAAGGAATGAAAAAAATGTCTAAAAAAATCAAAAATATGCTTTCAATTCTCTTCGTGGCTGTACTTACCGTGTCAGCATTCTGTATTCCTGCAAGTGCTGCCGAGGATGACCTTACAATCAGCATTTCAACAGATGAAAAGGATTCCGTAACAGCTAAAGCCGGCGATACGGTTAAGTATGCTATTTATATGACCGATACAAAAGAAGAAGTAATCGGAGCTGCAATGAGTTTCTTTTACAACGATGAATATTTGAAGTTGAATGCCGATTCAATAAACTGTGAAAGCTTTAAAAATGCGATTGGCAATCCTAAACTTAAGAATTTTTACACCTTTACATGGACAGATGTTCAAAATTCCGTAAAGCTTAACGGTGACAAGGCTCTCGTTTCTGCTGAATTCAAGGTACTCAAGGGAGGCAAAACCGATCTTTCATATTTCATCTCGGATATGTACGGCGATGATATGACATATCTCAAATCGTATAAAATCACCTGCAAGCTTTGGGTGAACGGTAAAGAGGTAGAGGATAGTGCCGTTCCGATAGTAAATAATGATACGGCAAATTCCGAAAAAATTCAGGGCGATTTTGTAAACTACATTGACGGAATGGGCGAGGAAAACTCACCTAACAAAGACGACCATAAGTCGGTAGTCGTTGAAAAAAAGTACATTTCAACTCAGCAGAATAGTCAGGTTGTAGATGTTACAAAGGTTGTTGAGAGCTCTGCAAACGGTTCGGGTTCAAACACGACATTAATTATTATAATTGCAATTGTTGTTGTTTTGATTGCCGCAGGTGCAATTATTTTCGTAAAGAAAAAGGACGAAAAAAAGAACAAAGCTGCGGACAATAATGCAATGTCGGACGAGGCAGATGCGGATAAATAAAACAGATAAATATCTTTTATAGGAAAATTTTTTATAATACAAGCTAAATACACAAAATTGCGATTGCAATTTTGTGTATTTTTTTGTTTTAAGCTTTTTGAAAAAGATTGCAATTTTGAAAATTTTGTTATATAATGATTCCATACCGATAGAAATCGGAAATTTTTTTGGAGGAGATTCAAATGTCAAAAAAACTTATCAGTATCATAGTGTCATGCGCTCTCGTTCTTTCACTTGCTCTTGTAGGTGTAATCGGCGTTTCCGCAGCTATTGATACAGACGGTCGTTATGTCCCAAGTGAGGGCGTAAAAGAAACACACAAAGTTTACTTCCTTATGCCTGAGTCATGGAAGAGTGAAAAGTACAATGCTCATGATGCAGGTGCATACTGGTGGAACGGTTCAGATCCATGCGGCTCTCTTGACGGTACGTCAGTAGGTCCTGCTTGGCCGGGTTATAAGATGCAGGTTGAAAATGCTGAAAATAACATCTTCTATCTTGACCTTCCTACAGATGTTCCTAATCTTGATTTCAACAACTACCTTAACGGCGGTCAAAGGACAGAAGATGCCGCAACAGGTAAAGTAACTTACGAGTTTACTGAGGATCAGTTTAAGGCTGCTAAGCAGACTGCCGATGTTTCTTGTCAGTACTATTCGGAAGGCGACAATGAATATTATGACAGTTTGCTTGACGGCGAATTCTGGGCAAAGGCTCAGGAAGCATTTGACGGTAATGATAAGACATTCCTCGGTAAATTTGCTGACAACTTCTTTGAGGATCCTGACTGGGGTATCTCAATGTACCTCACCAACATGATTTATGTTATAGACCCTACCAACACTTCTGTAAGCGTAACAGGTAAGGAAACATATGCCGGTGAGTTCTACTTCTACTATGGTCTTAACGAAGAAACAGGCAAGTACGAGTACGGTTCACTTCCTAACTATGATATGGCTAAGGAAGCAGGTCTTGTTCAGACAGTAGACAAGAATGCAAAACCTGCTACTCCTGATCAGGCTGCAACAACAGCTCCGTCAAGTGACAAGAAAGATGACAACAACTCAAATTCTACAAAGAACACAGTTCCTACTGCAGGTCAGAACCCAACATCTTCTGCAAATGCAGTTTCAACTGCTGACACAGCAAATAGCACAGACAACAGCGCAGTTCAGACAGGTGCTACAACAGCAGCTGCAGTTCTCGCAGTTCTCCTCGTTGCAGGCGGTGCAGTTCTTTACACACGCAAGAGATTTGAATAATCTTAAATAATTATACATAATTATTTGATGCCCTCCGCTTTGGAGGGCATTTTTGCATTACTGTTTATTATTTGTTCTCTTATGTATGACTGAATAAGCGGAAATTACGGTTGAAAATATGCCAAAATTCCATAAAATGCAAACTTGGTGGAATTTAACACAAAAATTTGGTTGTTATTACATTGAGATTAAGGCTCAAAATTCCCTGTAACACTTGATTTTTACTGCGTTTTATACTATAATAAGCATACAGATGCAAGTATGGTGTCGGAAATTCATAAGGAGGAAATACAAATGTCCAAAAAAGTTATCAGTCTTTTATTGGCTGTTATGCTCACAGCGGCAATGATAGTGGTTGCTGCAATAAGCGTTTCTGCCGATACGGACGATGAAGGCAGTTATGTGCCTTCTGAGGACACTGAAACCTACCATATATATTTCTGCAAGCCTGATGACTGGGAAAACAAATATACATCTGATGCAGGTGTTTATTGGGAAAACGGTTCGGATACTCCTTCGGCGTGGCCGGGTTATTCAGCTCGCAATGCTGATATCAAAAATGTTTACTGTTCTGATGTACCGACCGATGTTGATAAAGTAATCTGGAACAACGCTCTTAGCGGTACAGACGATCCGACAAATCCTGAATATAAACTTGCTTATCGAACAACCGATATTAATTTTAAGGGTTATGATAAAGGCGAGTCTGATTATTATCCCAACGGTGTTGAAAGCTTTGACAATATGATTTATATTATCAATCCTGAATTTACTTCCGAGAACGATAAGGATGAATTGTTTTTTGCCGGTGAGTGGTTCTACTACTACGGTAACGGTGAATACGGCAATGCTCCTAAAAAGGCAGACCTCAAGGCCGGCGATTATTACGGCAAAGACGGTGTGTTCCCGACAGAGTACAATCCATCGGGTGAGGAAACAACAGCCGAATCAACAACAGAGGTTGTAACAGAATCGGAAACAACCGAGTCTGCAACTGATGCCCCCGTTGCAACAGAGGGTACAACATCGTCTGCTGAATCTTCGCTTGCTCTTACAGTAAATGCAACATCTAATTACTTCCCAATGGCAAGTGCAAAGTATAATGCAGTTACAAATCAGGTAACGGTTACATATATTATGCAGTCTCCAAAGAATGTGCTTGACACGCAGTGGCACATTTCTTATGACCCTTCAATCCTTTCGGTTGCTGATGTGAATACTGCTAAGTCGGTTTGCCCGACAATGGACGGCAGAGGTGTATATGTAAACTTCAAGAATAAGTCGGAAGGCGTTGGTTATGTAAGATTCGGTGCAAGTAATCTCGGTCTTTATGACTTTAGCGAAAAGACGCTTTTTGCAACAGTTGTTTTTGATGTTAAAGACATTTCAAAGGTTGCACCGGTTTCGACGACGGTTGACCTTGTTGTTGAGGTGCTTCGTGTTTCGGAAGTAAATCCGGACACAGAAATGACTGACGGTTCAAAAGAAGTTATTCTTGTTGATAAAGAAGTAGTTAAGAAAGATCCTGTTGCTGTGGCAGCAAAAAATGGTCTTTCAACTGAGCTTACTCCTTCAACCTATGCAGAACCGACAACAGCCGAGCCTTCAACCGCAGAGTCATCTACTGAGGCTACTAAGGCTACAGAGGAAACGCAGGAATCAACTAAGGTTACAATTGTTCCTGTAACTTCACAGGATGCAACATCTGTAACAAAGAAAATCAGCTCAACATCCGACACTCCGGATACATCTGATAACAGCGGCGGCAATGACGGCGTTGTCCAGACAGGTGAAGCTCCTCTGGCTGTTGTAATTCTTACACTTCTCATCGGCTCAACTTGTGTAATGTTCGTTCTTCGTAAGAAGGAAGAAATCCTTTAACGGCTGATAAAGACTAATAATTAAGAGGGCTGACCAAACTAAGGTCAGCCCTCTTTCTGTGCTGTGATTGAGGTTTAAAATTCTGATAAAAATACAAAAAAACAGCTCCACCGTAAATAGTGGAGCTGTTTCGTAATCTGTAAAATCAGTTAGCTCTGGTAACCTTACCTGAACGCAAACAACGGGTGCAAGCATATACACGCTTTGGTGAACCGTCAACAATAGCCTTAACACGCTGTACGTTGGGCTTCCATGTTCTGTTTGATCTTCTGTGTGAGTGAGATACCTTAATACCGAACTTTACATCCTTACCGCAGAATTCACATTTTGCCATGCGTCTGCACCTCCTTAAAGAAAACTAATTCTATTTCTAACTTTGTTATAATAACAGAAAATGAGAGAAAATGCAAGTGTTTTTTGAAAATTTCTTAACTTGTTTTTTGCTCTTGTAATTTTTGACGATATATTATATAATTAAGAATAAATATAGTTACACGATTGTTACCTAAAAATTCAGATTTCAGGACGCTCTTATGCTCTCATTACTACTTAACGGCATCAGAAACGGCAACCTTGATTTTGGCTCGGTAATTGCCGAAATATTGGCTGTACTCGTTATTATATTTTTAATTCTCCCGTTCCATGAATGGGCGCACGCTTTTACTGCGTCACTTCTCGGTGATAAGGCGGTAAAGGGCAGAGGCAGACTTTCGATTAATCCGCTCAGCCACATTGATCCTATGTGTGCTTTGTGTATGCTTTTGTTCGGATTCGGTTGGGCAAAGCCTGTTCCGATTGATCCGAGAAATTTTAAAAATCCAAAGGTCGGTATGGCAATCACCGCAATTATGGGTCCGATTGCAAATATCGTTGCCGCATTGGCAGGACTTCTCATTTATTATCCGATTATCCTTTTTACAGGCGCATTTCCGCTTTCAACAATCGGCGATTACATTGTTCAGTTTTTAAGTTTCTATATTTCGTGCAATGTCGGACTTGCAGTGTTCAACCTTATTCCCATTCCTCCGCTTGACGGTTCAAAGGTTCTGTTCGTATTTTTACCCGACAAGGCTGTTGAATTCTTTTACAGATATCAGATGTACTTTTTTATCGGTCTTTTTGTTCTCTTGTATGTGGGAATTCTCAACACTCCGATTAACTGGCTCAGCAATCAGATTCTTAACTTCATCAGCTGGCTTGCAAGCCTGCCGTATATGCCGTTTGTCGGTTGATTTCAAAATCATTCGTAACATCAAATCATAACTGAAAATTATTTATGGAAACACAACAACTTCAATATAAGCTGTCGGCATTTGAAGGCCCTCTTGACCTTTTGCTGACGCTGATTTCTAAAAACAAAATAGATATTTACGACATCAGCATTTCCGAATTGCTCGACCAGTACATGGAGCAGATTAATATGATGCAGGAAAATCAGATGGATATCGCATCTGAATTTCTGACAATGGCGTCAAGGCTTGTTTATATCAAGTCTGTAATGCTCCTGCCAAAATATGAGGAAGAGGCTGAAGAACTCAAGAAAGAACTTTCGGGACAGCTTCTTGAATATGCCGTTTGCCGTGAAATGGCGGCAAAACTCGGCGATATTTATGACTTTGACAGCTTTTACCGAGATGCTTCTCCTGTTGAATTTGACCTGACATATAACCGAATTCATCCGAGTGAGGATATCGCAAAGGCATATGTCAGCGCAGTCGGACGAGGCAAGCGTAAGCTTCCGCCGTCAAAAGACGCATTTTCGGGCATTGTGTCGCATAAAATCGTGTCGGTAAACAGTAAGATTATCCATCTTATGAGAAGGCTCTGGCACGGCAAAAGGCTTGAATATCACGAAATTTTTGAGGTGTGCGAGGGCAAAAGCGACCTTGTGGCAACATTTCTTGCAACGCTGGAGCTGGTAAAAGGCAAGCGTATCAGAATTGAGGGCAGCGGTGAAAATGCCGTTGTTCACATGATTGAGGATAAAAACGCAATGCCTTTGCCACAGGTTGACGAGGACGAAAACAATGAAAATGAGGAGGTGCAGTAATGGCTGTTGAAAATATTCGTGGTGCGATTGAGGCGATTTTGTTCGCAAACGGTGCGTCGGTTGAATTTTCCCGAATAGCGCAGGCACTTGAAATTTCCGAAAAAAAGGTTAAAGAGCATATTTCTGCACTGATTGATGATTATGAGGCGTCAGGACGGGGCATAACTATAATATTGCTTGACAATTCCTGTCAGATGGTTTCAAAAAAGGAATTTGCTCCGCAGATTCGTACCGTTATGGATTTGAGAAGAAACACTCCGCTTTCACAGGCGGCTCTTGAGGTTCTTGCAGTTGTTGCGTACAATCAGCCTGTTACAAAGGCTTTTGTTGAGCAGGTGCGTGGTGTTGACTGCAGTGGTGTAATCGGCAGTTTGACAACAAAGGGACTTGTTGAAGAAAAGGGCAGACTTGAGTTACCCGGCAGACCGTTGCTTTACGGCACAACCGAAAACTTTTTGCGTTGCTTTAACATTTCAAGTCTTGACGAACTTCCTCCGCTCCCCGAGGGTGATGAGGACAAGGAGTCCGAAGAAAACGGTGAAGAACAGGAAAAGACTGAAAACGGCAATGAGCAGATTGATTTGCTTGCCGATCAGCCTGTTGACAGGCAGTAAAATTTAGGGGGAATTCCCTTTGCTTTGGCTATATATCCTACTAGGAATTGTGCTGTTTATTGCGCTTGTGATGTTTATTCCGATTACTTTGCGTGCATCATATAAAGAGGAGTTTTGGTGTGCCGTGTATATCGGATTTGTAAAGCTTCAGCTTGTGCCGGCAAAACCCAAAAAGGAAAAGAAGAAGAAAAAAGCAAAAAAACAAACTCAGAAAACCGAACAACCTAAAAAAGCAACAGAAAAAAAGCCGAGCCTTATAAAACAATACGGTATTGAGTGGCTTTTGAACCTGATAAAAAAAGTTGCAAAGCTTGCAGTATCTGCATTGCAGGATTTTTTCAGCCACATATCGGTTAAAAAATTCTCACTGAGTATCAGCGTTGCAGGTGACGATGCGGCTGATACGGCTATAAAATACGGCAAATACTGTGCCGTTGTTTATCCGGCAGTAGGCACAATTGTCCGTGTTGTAAAATGCAAAGGCTACGGAGTTGACATAAATCCGAATTTTTCGGAAAAAGCAGAAACAGAAATTAACTTTGACTTTGCCGCAAGAATTTTCGCATTCCGACTTATCGGTCTTGCCGTTAAGCACGGAATCAAGGGGATTAAACTTCTTGCAGAAGTTAAAAATGATTGATATAAATATTGTTGAAAAAGGAGAATGGCTATGGAACATCCTATCGGCAGTTTAATGGATACCACAATGGAAAAAATCAAGGAAATGATTGATGTAAATACTATTATCGGCGAGCCTATAACTTCGCCTGACGGCACACTTATCATTCCTGTTTCAAAGGTAAGCTACGGCTTTGCGGCAGGCGGTTCGGATCTGCCTACCAAAAAGGAAAACAAAGACTGCTTTGGCGGCGGCAGCGGTGCAGGTGTGACAATTCAGCCTGTTGCATTTCTTACCGTTTATCAGGGCGATGTAAGGCTTGTTTCCGTTGACAGGGAAGAAGGTACAGCCGACAAGCTCGTTAATATGATTCCCGATGTTCTCAAAAAAGTAAAGGGAGTTTTCAAAAAGGATAAGAGCGAATCCGCAGACGATTTTTCCGAAATCACACAGGACGATATTGACGGCTGATTCGTAATATTGCAATACCCCTCGGCATAGATTTATGCAGGGGGTGTCCTTATGAAAAAAATAATCTCGCTTGCGGTGTGCTTTGTTATGCCGTTTGTGCTTATGGGCGCAAAAACTGCGGAGGATACTCCTCCCACAACTTCTGCACAGGCATTTGTCCTTTATTGTCCCGACAACAACACGGTTATCTGTGCCAAAAATGCAGATGAAAAAATGAAGCCTGCAAGCACCACAAAGATTATGACATCTCTCATAACGCTTGAGGAGGCGGCATGCTGTAACAGCGAAGTAACCTTCAAACAGGAAATGGTTGCCGAGGGCAGTTCGATGTATCTTAAAGTCGGTGAAAAAGTCCGACTTTCGGACCTTGCGTCAGGAATGATGATGGCGTCGGGTAATGATGCGGCGAATGCGGCGGCATATACGATTTCGGGCAGTCCCGAAAAGTTTTCACAACGAATGAATGAAAAGGCAAAGCAAATCGGTATGACGAATACCAATTTTGTAACGCCGAGCGGACTTGACGATGATAACCATTATTCAAGTGCAAAGGATATGGCTCTGCTTATGTCATATGCACTTGAAAATGACGATTTTGCAAATCTTACGGCTAAGAAGAGCGTGACCGTTGAATTTCTTGAACCGAAATCAAAGAAAACCGCATATGCAAATCATAACAGGCTTTTGTCGCTTTATCCCTACTGTACAGGCGGAAAAACAGGCTATACAACGGCGGCAGGGCGGTGCCTTGTTTCCTCTGCAAAAAAAGACGGTGTAACGCTTGTGTGCGTCACTCTGAATGACCGCAACGATTGGAATGACCATATTTCTCTTTATGATTACGCTTTTGAAAAGTACAGGGGAGTTGACTGCAAGGACGCTGACTTTTGCGCCGATATTCCGTGCGTGGGCGGTGATAAGGACAGCGTAACGGTTACAGGTGAGAAGAACAACACAATCGTTTTAAAGCGTGAGGACTGCGATAAAATCAAGAAAAAAATCTTCATAGACAGCTTTTTGTATGCTCCGATTGAAAAGAACGAATCGGTCGGCAGAATTGAATACACACTCGGCGGAAAGCTGCTTTATAAATGCAACATTGTTGCAGGCGAAAAGATTAAATCGGATAAAAAGAGTGTGTCAATATTTTCGGCAATAGGAAATCTGTTTTCGTGACAGCTTAAATATACAGAAAATTTTAATAAAAAGGAATTTACATATGGCTAAAATTGAACCTATAAGACTTCAGAAATTCATAGCGCAATGCGGTATTGCGTCAAGGCGAAAGGCCGAGGAGCTTATTCTTGGCGGTCATGTCAAGGTGAACGGCAAAACCGCAATTCTCGGTGATAAGGTTCTTCCTACAGACAAGGTGTTTGTAAGAGGCAAGAGGATTGTTGTGCCGAAGGGCGGTAATTACCGATATATTATGCTCAACAAGCCCCGTGGATTCATTACCACAATGAATGATGAGCGTGGCAGAAAGTGTGTTGCACAGCTTGTTGAGAATGTCGGCGAGCGAGTTTATCCGATTGGCAGACTTGACAAAGACAGCGAGGGTATGCTTGTTTTTACAAATGACGGTGACTTTGCAAACAAGGTTATGCACCCGAAAAACAATGTTTATAAAATTTACAGAGTAACCGTTCGACCGTCAATTGACGAGGATCAGCTTGTAAAGCTTGAAACAGGCGTTGAGCTTGACGGCAGGAAAACCGCTCCTGCATATGTCCGTGTGATTCACAAGGAGCAGGGCAGAGTAGTTCTTGAAATGATTCTTCACGAGGGTAAGAACCGTGAAATCAGAAGACCATGCGAGGCTGTCGGGCTTGAGGTTGCAAGACTCAAACGCACCCAGATCGGCGGAGTAAAAATGGGTATGCTCAAACAGGGCGACTGGAGAGATTTGACCGAACAAGAGGTTAAAAAACTGCTTGCAAACCCGTTTTTAAACGGCAAACAGCTTTAATTTTCCGTTTTTGAAAAATACTTCCGAAACGGTCAATCAAACTATTTGTTAATTTGACAATAAATTAAAGGTTTTCACGGAATAACTATTAAATGTGTTCAAAATTGAAATAGTACAGCGTGTTTTTCTTGTACTTTTGAAGATTATAGAGTATAATGTATGTGTAGAAAATTAGTATGCACGCTCAGTTTTCGTGCATATTCAATACATGGTATTGGAGGATTTTAAGATGAGTATTGAAAAGATCAATCAGGCAAAGGCTGAAATTGCCGCAACTTCCGCTTATAAGACAATTACGGCGTTTTTTGATGCAGACAGCTTTTGTGAAATTGATGCCTTTGCAAAATCCGGTGAAGGTTTTGCCGAGGTTGTTGCAGGCTTTGGAACAGTAGAAGGTATGCCTGTTTATGCGTTTGCACAGAACAGCGACATTTGCGGCGGTGCTATGAGTAAGGCACAGGCTGCCAAGCTTAAAAAGCTGTATGGTCTTGCACTCAAGACAGGCGCTCCTGTTGTAGGTTTCTATGACAGCGTTGGCGGCAGACTTAATCAGGGTACAGAGCTTCTCGCAGGTTGCGGTGATGTTCTCAATGCGGCTGCGTCACTTTCAGGTGTTGTACCGCAGATCTCGGTTGTTCTCGGCACTTGCCTCGGAACAAACGCTCTTAACGCCGCAAGCGCAGACATCGTTATCATGAGCAAAGACGCACAGCTTTCACTTTCGGTAACAGGCAAGCATTCCGATGCCGCTTACAATGCTGAAAACGGTATTGCCTCAATCGTTTGTGACGATGCAGACAAGGCAATCAAGGCTGCAAAGGAACTTATCCTTTATCTTCCGTCAAATAACCTCACAATGGCTCCTCAGTCATTTGAAGAAGCTCCGGCAGAGGACGGTTGCGGTTGTGTAGTCAGCAGAACAGTTGACGGCAACAGCATTGTAAAGCTCTTCAATGATTACGGCAAGGAAGCAAATGTTCGTTTTGCAAGACTCGGCGGTCAGGTTGTAGGTATTGTTGTTACAAAGGGCAAGGAGCTTGGCTGCAAGTCTGCAAACAAGGTAGCAAAGTTTGTTCGTTTCTGCGATGCTTTCTCACTTCCTGTTGTAACATTCGTAAACTGCCCGGGCTTTGAGTCAATCAAGTCGGCAACAAAGGCGTCAGCCGCTTATGCTGAGGCAACAACAGTTAAGATTTCTGTTGTTACAGGCAAGGCAATCGGTTCAGGCTATGTTGCTCTTGCAGGCACAGGCGCTAATGCAGATGTTGTTTACGCACTTCCCGATGCGGTTATTTCACCTGTTAATGTTGAGGCTGCCGCATTCATTATGGCTCCCGAAGTTATGAATGTTGCCACAGATAAGCAAGCTGAGGTTGCTCAGAAGTTTGCTGACGAGAATCTTTCTGCTTACAATGCCGCTCAGAACGGCTATGTTGACGGTATTGTTGAAGAAGCTCAGCTCCGTCAGACTCTTATTTCTGCTCTTGATATGCTCTCGGGCAAGCGTGTTTCAACACTTTCAAAGAAGCATTCAACTATCTGATAAATGATTACTTGTTAAAATAAAAGGGGATACTAAAAATGAAGAATTTAAGAATTACAGTTAACGGCACAGCATATGATGTTCAGGTTGAAGAACTCGGTGGCTCTTCAGCTCCCGCAGCAGCTGCTCCTGCTCCGGCAGCCGCTCCCGCTCCTGCAGCAAAGCCGGCAGCTCCCGCAGGCGCTCAGGGTTCTGTTGTTGTAAAGGCTCCTATGCCCGGTACAGTTGTTAATGTTGTTGTTTCGGCAGGACAGGCTGTTAAGGCTGGAGATGACCTCGTATTCATCGAGGCTATGAAGATGGAAACTCCCGTTAAGGCTCCGCAGGATGGCACAGTTGCAACAGTTGATGTTGCAAAGGGTGAGTCTGTTGACTCAGGTAAGGTTCTCGTAACACTTAACTAATCAATAATTCGGAGAAAGGGATGCTGTAAAATGGCAAAAAAAATCAGAGTTACCGAAACTGCTCTGCGTGACGCTCATCAGTCACTCATTGCAACAAGAATGACAACAGAGGAAATGCTCCCTGTTCTTGACAAACTCGATAAAATCGGTTATTACTCACTCGAATGCTGGGGCGGTGCAACATATGACTCATGCCTCAGATTCTTAAACGAAGATCCGTGGGACAGACTCCGCACAATCAGAGAGCATTGCCCTAACACAAAGCTCCAGATGCTTTTCAGAGGACAGAATATGCTCGGTTATCGTCACTATGCCGATGACTGCGTTGAGTACCTTGTTCAGCGTTCAATCGCAAACGGTATTGACATTATCCGTATTTTCGATGCTCTTAACGACATCAAGAATCTTAAAACAGCTATCAAGGCCGCTAACAAAGAAGGCGGTCATGCACAGGTTGCTATCAGCTACACAACAGGTCCTGTATTCACAGATGAATACTATGTTGAGTATGCTAAGAGAATTGCAGACGCAGGTGCAGATTCAATCTGTATCAAGGATATGGCTGCTCTTCTTACTCCGACAAGAACCGAAAGCCTTGTAAAGGCTATCAAAGCCGCTGTTCCGGAGCTTCCGCTTCAGCTCCACACCCACTACACATCAGGTCTTGCATCAATGTGTCTTTTGAAGGGTGTTGAGGCAGGTGCCGACGGCATTGACACAGCAATCAGCCCACTCGCTCTCGGTACATCACACGCACCTACAGAGTCAATGGTTGCCGCTCTTTCAGGCACAGAGTTCGACACAGGTCTTGACCTTAAACAGTTCACTGACATCCGTGCTTACTTCATGACTCTCCGTGAGAAGTACATCAAATCAGGACTTCTTGATCCTAAGATGCTCGCAACAGACGCTAACGCTCTTATCTATCAGGTTCCGGGCGGTATGCTTTCCAACCTTCTTTCACAGCTTAAGCAGGCAGGCAAAGAGGACAAGCTTGACGAAGTTCTTGCAGAAGTACCCCGTGTTCGTAAGGATTCAGGTTATCCTCCGCTTGTTACTCCGACATCACAGATTGTCGGCACACAGGCTGTATTCAATGTAATCACAGGCAAGCGCTACTCAATGTGTACAAACGAGTTCAAGGGACTTGTTGCCGGTGAGTACGGTACAACTCCAATGCCGATTGATCCTGAGTTTCAGAAGAAGATTATCGGTGACAAGAAGATTATCAAAGGCCGTCCTGCAGATCAGCTTGAGCCTGAGCTTGATAAGCTCCGTGGCGAGATTGAGCAGTGGATTGAACAGCCTGAGGATGTTCTTTCTTATGCACAGTTCCCGAAGGTTGCTCTCGACTTCTTTGAAAAGAGAAGAAATGCCAAGGTTGGCATCAACGGCGACAAGCTTGACAAGAAAAATATGGTTCACCCTGTTTGATTTGACAACAAAAATTAACATTTATGCCACTTTCGCTATGAAAGTGGCATTTTCATTTGAGCAGAATTATTTTTGCTAAATTTT
>OGYJ01001527.1_pt1 | contig 18244 bp, 13 predicted proteins | sample 1576531 | NCBI WGS metagenome assembly OGYJ01 (sample SAMEA3541574, study PRJEB24748) | human gut metagenome | biome: human gut; feature: human-associated habitat; material: faeces | place: China | collected 2012 | reverse complement strand
GGAAGTAGAAATCTACTACCGCTTCATCGGCAAAATCGACTGACCTTTCTTTTTTACCCAACAATATCTTTAATTAAGGGAAACGGGCATCGGTTTGCCAGACATAAACACATTAGAGCCTCTGGCCAACGCTCTGCAAATGACCTTGGACGAACTAATTCACGCCGAAATAAAGCAGGAGCGCAGTACTGCTTCAGCTGTACAAGCATTTGTCGATTTGTTTTCTCCACAATCTCAATCTGTTTGGCGAACAATACGTTCAACCTGTTTTATCCTTTCTGTAGCTCTTTGCATAGTTGCACTCGCACTCTGCCCAGGCAATGTTGCCATTCAATGGAAGGTCAATTTTTTTGCTGTCCCCATAGCCTACGCAGGAAAATTCGTGGTGTTTCCCGCTTTGGCACTATTGGAAGCGGGCACATTGTATTTTTGGAAATTTTGTGATGCACACATTTCACTTCAAGAAAAACATTTTTTGACGTGGTGTTATATTCTTCATCCGCGCTTCGCAGAATTTGTGAAGTTGCTTCGAGAAGCAATTTTCCTGTTCTTCTTTGGCTTTCTTATCCCTTTTTGTGCACTTATGACCCTGTTGTTAAATACTCCTCATTTCTAACACTTCCTAATTCTAACAAAAATCCCGCCACTTGACGGTGGCGGGATTTTTAGTACAGGTTAGTGGTCGTAGGCAGCCTCAGCGGCATCGCGGGCGATTTCCGCCTGCACAAGCTCCTCCTCGACCTCCGGCAGACCAGTGCCGGCGGGGATGAGCTTACCGATGATGACATTTTCCTTCAGACCTGCCAGCGGGTCAACCTTGCCCTTGATGGCAGCCTCGGTCAGGACACGGGTGGTCTCCTGGAAGGAAGCAGCGGACAGGAAGGAGTCGGTAGCCAGACTGGACTTGGTGATGCCCAGCAGGACCTGACTGGCCTGGACCAGCTTCAAATCGGTCTCACCGGCATCAATGCGGGCCTGAATCTCCTCGTTCTTGATCATGACATCGCGGCGGTTCACGATGCTGCCCATGATAAAGTCGCTGGAGCCGGAATCCTCGATGCGGACCTTGCGCATCATCTGGCGGACGATGACCTCGATATGCTTATCGTTGATGTCAACGCCCTGCAGACGGTAGACCTTCTGGACCTCGCTGATCAGGTAGTTCTGGGTGGCGATAGCGCCCTGAATCGCCAGAATATCCTGCGGGTAGGCATGGCCCTCGGTCAGCAGTGCGCCCTTGGCGACCTCATCGCCCTCCATGACCTTGAGACGCTGACCGAAGGGGATCAGGTAACTCTTGGTGATGGGTGCGCCGTTCTCGTCCACGCCGTTGATCTCAGCATGGCGGGTCTTTTTGGTATCGTCAATGTGGACGGTACCGGCGATCTCGGACATGATGGCCATCGCCTTCGGGCGGCGGCTCTCAAACAGTTCCTCAACGCGGGGAAGACCCTGTGTGATATCTTCGGCCGATGCAATACCGCCGGTATGGAAGGTACGCATGGTCAGCTGGGTACCGGGCTCGCCGATGGACTCAGCGGCGATGATACCAACAGACTCACCGACCTTGACGCACTGGCCGTTGGACATGTTGGAGCCGTAGCAGCGTGCGCAGACACCCACATGGGCGCGGCAGGTCATGACGGAGCGGATCTCCAGCTCGGTGATGCCGGCGTTGACGACCTTCTCGGCGTCAAACATATCCATCATCTTATCCTTGCTGACGAGCAGCTCACCGGTGGCGGGGTCCATCACATCATGCAGCGCGTAGCGGCCGTTCAGACGCTCCTTGAAGCTCTCGACAACGGAGTTGCCCTCGCTGATCTCGCGGACCCAGATGCCCTCGGTCGCGTGGCAGTCCTCCTCGCGGATGATGACCTCCTGAGAGACATCGACCAGACGGCGGGTCAGATAACCGGAGTCTGCGGTACGCAGAGCGGTATCGGCCAGACCCTTACGGGCGCCTCGAGAGGAGATGAAGTATTCCAGAATATTCAGGCCTTCACGGTAGTTGGCGCGGATAGGCATTTCCAGCGTCTTGCCGGCCGTGTTGGCCAGCAGGCCGCGCATACCGGCCAGCTGCTTGATCTGGTCCATAGAACCACGGGCACCGGAATCGGACATCATATAGATGGGGTTGCGCTGATGGTTCTTCTTCAGGTTGTCGCTCAGAGCCTCGGAGACTTCCTCGGTGGCGGCCTGCCAGATCTCAACGGTCTTGCGGTAGCGCTCCTCATCGGAGATCAGGCCGCGGTTGAAGTTCTTCATGACCTTCTCGATCTTCTTATCGGCGGCAGCCAGAATAGCGGGCTTTTCCTCGGGCATGATAGCATCGGGGACAGCGACGGTGATGGCGGACAGGGTGGAGTACTTGTAGCCCTGTGCCTTGATCTGGTCCAGCATCATAGCGCAGGTCTTGGTGCCGTGCTTGGTCAGGCAGCGGCTGATGATGTCGGGCAGGCCCTTCTTCGTCAGCTTGTCGCTCTTGCCGCCGGATGCGATCTTGAGGGTGCGGGGGTTCATCTCATAGTCGAACTTCGTAGCCGGGTCGGTACGATCGACATAGCCCAGATCCTGCGGGATCGGGTTGTTGAAGATGATCTGGCCCATCGTGGTATCGACCAGACCGGTCTCCTCCACGCCGTCAAAGGTCATGGTGCGGCGCACCTTGATGGGTGCCTGCAGGGTGATCAGACCCTCGGAGTACGCCATCATGGCCTCGGCCTCATCGCGGAAGACCTTGCCGTGGCCCTTATCCTCGGGGTTGACGAGGGTCAGGTAGTAGCTGCCCAGAATCATATCCTGCGTGGGCACGGTGACGGGCTCGCCGTCAGAGGGCTTGAGCAGGTTGCCGGAGGCCAGCATCAGCATCTTGGCCTCGCGCTGGGCCTCGGTGGACAGCGGCAGATGGACAGCCATCTGGTCGCCGTCAAAGTCAGCGTTGAAGGGGGTGCAGACCAGGGGGTGCAGCTTGATGGCACGGCCCTCGACCAGGACAGGCTCAAAGGCCTGAATGCCCAGACGGTGCAGCGTAGGCGCACGGTTCAGCAGGACGGGGTGGCCCTTGATGACGGTCTCGAGAGAATCCCAGACCTCGGGGCGGGCACGCTCGACCATCTTGCGGGCGGACTTGATGTTGTTGGCAATGCCCTTCTCCACCAGATCCTTCATGACAAAGGGCTTGAACAGCTCCAGAGCCATCTCCTTGGGCAGACCGCACTGATCCATCTTCAGCTCAGGGCCGACGACGATAACGGAACGGCCGGAGTAGTCAACACGCTTGCCCAGCAGGTTCTGACGGAAGCGGCCCTGCTTGCCCTTGAGCATGTCGGACAGGGACTTCAGCGCACGGTTGTTGGCACCGGTGACCGGGCGGCCGCGGCGGCCGTTGTCGATCAGGGCGTCCACAGCCTCCTGCAGCATACGCTTCTCGTTGCGGACGATGATGTCGGGGGCACCCAGCTCCAGCAGGCGCTTCAGACGGTTGTTGCGGTTGATAACGCGGCGGTACAGATCATTCAGGTCGGAGGTCGCAAAGCGGCCGCCGTCCAGCTGCAGCAGGGGGCGCAGATCCGGCGGAATGACGGGGATAACCGTCATAATCATCCACTCGGGGCGCTGGTCGCTCTCAAGGAAGCTCTCCACGCACTCCAGACGCTTGAGCAGACGCACGCGCTTCTGGCCGTTGGCATGCTCAAGCTCCTCGCGCAGCTCTTTGCTGAGCTTGTCGAGGTCGATCTCGGCCAGCAGCTTCTGGATCGCCTCGGCGCCCATGCTGGCTTCAAACGTATCCTCGTACTTTTCGCGCATCTCCTTGTACTCACGCTCGGTCAGCAGCTGCTTTTTCTCCAGCGGGGTGAAGCCGGGGTCAGTGACAATGTAGTTGGCGAAATACAGGACCTTGTCCAGCTGACGGGGGCTGATGTCCAGCATCAGGCCGATGCGGCTGGGAATGCCCTTGAAATACCAGATGTGCGAGACAGGCGCGGCCAGCTCGATGTGGCCCATGCGCTCACGGCGGACCTTGGCGCGGGTGACCTCGACGCCGCACTTGTCGCAGATCTTACCCTTGTAGCGGATGCGCTTGTACTTGCCGCAGTGGCATTCCCAGTCCTTGGTAGGTCCAAAAATGCGCTCGCAGTACAGGCCGTCGCGCTCCGGCTTCAGGGTGCGGTAGTTGATGGTTTCGGGCTTGGTGACCTCGCCGTAGCTCCATGCACGGATCTGGTCCGGGGAGGCAAGGCCGATCTTAATCGAATCGAATTCTTTATTTTCCATTCAGCGAACCCTCTCAAATTCAATATGACACACGATACACTCGATCAATTCGATCAATCGTCGAAGGAATCAGACTCGATCGCGGCGAGGTCCTCGGCGCTGGGGCCGGCATCCTCATCCAGATCATCGTCAAAGCCCTCGTCGGCATCCTTGACGCTGTAGTCGTCCTGCAGCTCACTCTCGACCATGACATTATCGCCCAGGTCGTAGTCGTTGTTCTCAAAGCTGCTGTCATCGTCGTCAAACTCCTGACGCATATCGACGGCGTTGCCTTCCTTATCCTGCACAACGATATCCAGACCAAGGCTCTGCAGCTCCTTGAGCATAACGCGGAAGCTCTCGGGGATACCGGGGCGCGGGATCGGCTCGCCCTTGACGATGGCCTCGTAGGTCTTGACACGGCCCACGACATCGTCGGACTTGATGGTCAGGATCTCCTGCAGGGTGTAGGCGGCGCCGTAAGCTTCCAGCGCCCAGACTTCCATCTCGCCGAAGCGCTGGCCGCCGAACTGCGCCTTGCCGCCCAGAGGCTGCTGGGTGACCATGGAGTAGGGGCCGGTGGAGCGGGCGTGGATCTTATCATCGACCAGATGATGCAGCTTGAGGTAGTACATATAGCCTACCGTGACCTTGTTGGGGAACTGCTCGCCGGTACGGCCGTCATACACAGTGGTCTTGCCGTCATCGGTCAGGTCGATCTTGGAGAAGTCAATGACATGGCCCTTCTCGCCCATCAGACGGTCGAGGTGGGTCGGGTACTCGGGGGCGTTCTCGCCGTGCCACTTCTCGCGGGCATCGGCGAAGCAGTCGCGCAGGTCAGACTCGTGGGCACCGTCAAAGACGGGGGTCTGGACCTTCCAGCCCAGCGCCTTGGCAACATAGCCAAGGTTGACCTCCAGAACCTGACCGATGTTCATACGGGAGGGAACGCCCAGGGGGTTCAGCACGATGTCCAGCGGGGTGCCATCGGGCAGGAAGGGCATATCCTCCTGCGGCAGGATGCGGGAGACAACGCCCTTGTTGCCGTGACGACCGGCCATCTTGTCGCCCGGCTGGATCTTGCGGCGCTGCGCGATGTAAACGCGCACGACCATGTTCACGCCGGGGCCGAGCTCGTCGCCCGCCTCGCGGGAGAAGACCTTGGCGTCGACGACGATGCCGCTCTCGCCGTGGGGCACCTTAAGGGAGGTGTCGCGCACCTCGCGCGCCTTTTCGCCGAAGATGGCGCGCAGCAGGCGCTCTTCCGCAGTCAGGTCGGTCTCGCCCTTGGGCGTGACCTTACCGACGAGGATATCGCCGGCGTGGACCTCCGCGCCGATGCGGATGATGCCGCGCTCGTCAAGGTCCTTGAGTGCGTCTTCGCCGACGTTGGGGATATCGCGGGTAATCTCTTCGGGGCCGAGCTTGGTGTCGCGTGCGTCAAGCTCGTACTCTTCGAGGTGGATGGAGGTGTAATAGTCCTCGCGGACAAGGCGCTCGTTCAGAAGAACGGCGTCTTCGTAGTTGTAGCCTTCCCAGGTCATGAAGCCGACGAGGATGTTGCGGCCCAGAGCGATCTCGCCCTGATCGGTCGCGGGGCCGTCAGCAAGGACGGTGGGATCTTCCCACACGCCGTTCTCGTTCAGGCGGCGGCCATGCACGCGCTCGCCGACGTCGACGATCGGATGCTGGTTGATGCACGTGCCGTGGTTGGAGCGCAGGAACTTCGTGAGCTTGTATTCCTTCGTCTCACCGTTGTCGTAGGCGACAGTGATGGCGCGCGCGTCCATCTTGGTAACGATGCCGTCGCCTTCGGCGAGGATGACGACCTCGGAGTCCATGCAGATCTTGTGCTCCATACCGGTGCCGACGATGGGCGCCTCGGGGCGGAGCAAAGGAACGGCCTGACGCTGCATGTTCGCGCCCATCAGGGCGCGGTTCGCGTCGTCGTTCGGCAGGAACGGGATCATCGCCGTCGCAATGGAGACCATCATACGCGGGGAGATATCGATATAGTCGACGCGGTCGCGGTCGACCTCGACGATCTCGTCGCGGTGGCGGCAGGTGATACGCTGGTTGACGAGGCAGCCGTTTTCATCGACAGGCTCGGCAGCCTGACCGACGATGTACTGGTCCTCGACGTCTGCGGTCATGTATTCGATCTCGTCGGTCACGCGGCAGGTCTCGTGGTCGACCTTGCGGAACGGCGCTTCGATAAAGCCGTACTCATTGATGCGGGCGTAGGTCGCGAGGTAGGAGATCAGGCCGATGTTCGGACCTTCCGGCGTCTCGATCGGGCACATACGGCCATAGTGGCTGTAATGCACGTCTCGCACTTCCATGTTCGCGCGCTCGCGGGAAAGGCCGCCGGGGCCCAGCGCGGAGAGACGGCGTTTGTGCGTCAGTTCGGCGAGCGGGTTCGTCTGGTCCATGAACTGGGACAGAGGGCTCGATCCGAAGAACTCCTTGATCGCCGCGGTGACGGGGCGGATGTTGATGAGGCTCTGCGGGGTGACGATGTCGAGATCCTGGATCGTCATGCGCTCGCGAATGACGCGCTCCATGCGGGAAAAGCCAATACGGAACTGGTTCTGCAGCAGCTCGCCCACACAGCGCAGGCGGCGGTTGCCGAGGTGGTCGATATCGTCCTTATAGACGATGCCGTGCGCCAGCGCGTTCATGTAGTTGATGGAGGCAAGAATATCGTCGACGAGAATGTGCTTGGGGACGAGGCGGTCGGCGTTGTCACGGATAGCTTCCTTGAGCTCTTCGCCGCTGTACTGCTCGAGCAGCTCCTTGAGCACGCTCTCGCGCACGCGCTCTTTGATGCCGCACTCGGCCACGGGGTCAAAGTCGACAAAGCGGTCAAGATCGACCATGTGGTTGGAGAACACGCGCATCGTACGGCCGTCGACCTCGATGGTCACATCGTTGACGCCGATGGCATCCATCTCGCGCGCTTCCTCGTCGGTGACGATGTGGCCTGCGTCGAAGAGGATCTCGCCCGTGCGCGGGTCGGCAACGGGGAAGGAAAGCTTCTGCCCGCGGATACGCGCCCACAGGGAGAGCTTCTTGTTGTACTTGTAGCGGCCGACCATGGACAGGTCATAGCGGCGCGGGTCGAAGAAGAGGTTGTTGATGAGGGTCTCGCAGGCCTCGACCGTGGGCGGCTCGCCCGGGCGCAGCTTGCGGTAGATCTCGAGCATCGCCTCTTCATAGGTCTTGCAGGCGTCTTTTTCGAGCGTGACGGCCACGCGGTCGTCATCGCCGAACAGCTCGAGGATCTCGGCGTCGGTCTTGAAGCCGATGGCGCGCACCAGCTCGGTGATGGGGATCTTGCGGTTTTTGTCGATGCGCACCCAGAACATCTCATTGGCGTCGGTCTCGTATTCGAGCCATGCGCCGCGGTACGGGATGACGGTGGACGTCAGCAGCGGGAGGTCAGTCTTGAGGTCGATCTCCTTGCCGTAGTAAATGCCGGGGGAACGGACGAGCTGGGAAACCACCACGCGTTCGGCGCCGTTGATGACGAACGTGCCGGACTCGGTCATGAGCGGGAAGTCGCCCATGAAGATCTCCTGCTCCTTGATCTCGCCGGTCTCCTTGTTGTAGAGGCGCACACTCACCTTCAGGGGGGCAGCATACGTCGCGTCGCGCGCCTTGCACTCGAGCACATCATACTTGGGCGCTTCGTCCATCTTGTAGTCGATGAAGCTCAGCTCCAGGTTGCCCGCGTAGTTCGAGATCGAGGCGACGTCGGAAAAGACTTCGCGCAGACCCGTATCAAGGAACCACTGGTAGGACTTCTTCTGAAGCGCCAGCAGGTTCGGCATCTCCACGATCTCCTCGTGTCGGGCGAAATTCTTGCGAAGGGTTTTGCCATACATCTTGTCTTTGGCCATTTTGCTCTTCACGCCTTTCTTTTCTTCAAGCCCTGTCCGCTTGAAGGAATGTATTGCGGCGGCTCTATTCAGTTCGACACACCCGGCTTTGTTGTAAAACAAAGCGAACTGCATCTTGCTTTTTTTGCCGCGGTATGCTATTCTCTCGGTAATGGGTGGGGAATTTCCCTCGCCCTTTCCCGTTTATAAGCGCTTTATTTTACCAAATGGGTACAGAAAAGTCAAGGCATTTTTTGTGAACATCTGCGGTTTCCGCAGATGTTTTTTTGTGCGCTTCGACGGATTTTGCCGCGGATTGCAATATATTTGTCGCTGTGGTATGATGTTTGCGTGATTTTGCGCCGCTCTGCGCGCAGACGGATGAAAGGAGTTTTCCCATGAAGCCCATCGCCATTGACGATTTCTGCGCCGTCCGCTCACTTGCGAACGTGACGTTCTCCCCCGAGGGGACAAGTGCCTGCTTCACCGTGAGTCAGGCGAAAAAAGAAAAAAATTGCTACGAATCCCGCCTCTATCTTTTAAAAGGCGGCCGCGTCCGCGCGCTGACCGGCGGCGGCAAGGAATCCTCGTTCTGCTACTTGGATGAAAACACGGTTCTTTTCGCGGGCGACCGTGAGGGGGAAAAGGAGCCATCGCTCACGAGCCGCTTCTACAAGATCGCGCTCGACGGCGGCGAGGCCGATCTTGCCTACACGTTTCCCATCCCCGTCTCGCAGGTCTTCCCTCTCAAAAACGGCGACCTGCTTGTCGCCGGCTCGACCTTTCCCGGCTTTGAGGACCTCTATAAAGGCGACAAGAAGCTCGTGAAAGCCTACTTTGACGACAAAAAGGAAAACGAGGATTACGAGGTCATCTCTCAGCTACCCTGGTGGTGGAACGGCGGCACATACACGCGCGGCGCGTATGAAAGTCTCTTCTACTACGATGCGAAGAAAAAGTCCCTCACCCGCCTGACGGATGCGGGCTTCAACGTCTCCGATGTCCAGCTCGCGGAGGATCAGAAGACCGTCTATTTCAGTCTTCTCGACGTCTCCGTCCCCCGCCCCGCGCACTTCGGCGGTCAGGACCTTTACCGCATCGACCTTGCCTCGCGCCGTCAGGAGCTCGTCGTCAAGAGTCGCCCCGACTTCGTCATCGCGACATACGCGCTCGGCAAGTCCTTCCTGCTCGTCATGGCCGCGGACGGCAAGTTCGGCATGAACACGGACTGCGACTTTTACAAGCTCGACTACGAGACGCTTGCCGTCACGCCCTACGCCGTCTACGGCGAGGCCATCGGCACATCCGTCGGCTGCGACGTCCGCCACGGCGGCGGTCAGGCGTTCAAGATGGACGGCGACGTGCTGTACTTCATCTCGACGCGCTTCGACGGCGCGGGGCTCTACAAGCTCGAAGACGGCGCCGTCTCCCCCGTCCTCGTGCGCGACGGCAGCGTCGACTGCTTTGACCGCAAAAACGGCAAAATACTCCTCTGCGCGCTCTGGGATATGAAGCCGCAGGAGCTCTACGACGAGACGGGCCGCCGCGTCACGCACTTCAACGACGCAATGCTGCGCGGCAAATATGTCGCCCAGCCCGAGCCGCTCAACCTCACCGCGGGCGACCACGAGGTGCACGGCTTCGTCCTAAAGCCGATGGGCTTCGAAGCGGGCAAAAAGTACCCCGTCATCTTCGATATTCACGGCGGTCCCAAGACCGTCTACGGTCCCGTGTTCTATCACGAGATGCAGTACTGGGCGAGCCGTGGCTATTTCGTCATCTTCTGCAATCCCACCGGCTCCGACGGCCGCGGCGCGTTCATGGATATCCGCGGCAAGTACGGCACGGTCGACTTCGATGATCTGATGGCGTTCTGCGACGCGGCGCTCGCAAAGTATCCCGAGATGGACGCAGATAACCTCTTCGAAACCGGCGGCTCCTACGGCGGCTTTATGACCAACTGGATCATCGGCCACACCGACCGCTTCCGCGCCTGCGCCAGCCAGCGCTCGATCTCGAACTGGACGAGCTTCTATGGCGTGTCCGACATCGGCCCCGACTTCTCCGAAGACCAGTGCGGCTCGACCATCTGGCCGGATGTTGAAAAATTCTGGTGGCACAGCCCCATGAAGTACGCCGACAAGGTCAAAACGCCGACGCTCTTTCTCCACTCGCTCGAGGACTACCGCTGCCCCGTCGATCAGGGCTATCAGATGTACTCCGCGCTGATCGCGCACGGCGTCGAGAGCCGCCTTGTGCTCTTCCGCGGCGAGAACCACGAGCTCTCCCGCAGCGGCAAGCCCAAGCACCGCATCCGCCGCTTAAACGAGATCACCGGCTGGTTCGAGCAGCATAAGGGCTAAAATGGAAATTCGCAAAACCACCTTGCAGGACGTCGACACGGTGCTGGACGTCTTCGCCGCCGCAAAGCGCTACATGCGCGCAAACGGCAATGCCTCGCAATGGGGCGACGAGTACCCAGACCGCAGCATCGTCACCTATGATATCGCATGCAGCAGCAGCTATGTGATGCTTGAAAATGGCGAGATCGTCTGCACATTCGCCCTCTTTCTCGGCGAGGACGAGAGCTACCGCGTCATCGAAGACGGCGCGTGGCATCTCGATCAACCCTACGGCACGATCCACCGTCTCGCCTCCAACGGGAAAGCGCGTGGCGTGTCGAAGGCCTGCTTTGACTTCTGCACCGCGCAGATCGGCTATCTGCGCGCCGACACGCACGCGGATAACCGCCCGATGCAGCGGCTTTTGGAAGCGTATGGCTTCCGGCGCTGCGGCGTCATTCACGGTGCCTTCGACGGCGGAGAACGCATCGCGTACGACTGCATCGCGCACATCTGAGCCCGTTTCCGCCGAAAGTCATCATGTAAGAGAGGTCTGTCATGGAACGCAGAATTGTCGACGGCGAGATCACTCTCGTCCCGTATTATCCCAACTACAAAGCGTCGCTTCCGTGGTATCAGGATGCGGATGTGTGCAAGCAGGTCGACAACCGCGACAGTGTGTACGACCTGAAGCTGCTCAAGGCGATGTACCGCTATCTCAACGCGCGCGGCAGTCTTTTTTACATCAAGTACCGCGGCCGCCTGTGCGGCGACGCCTGCCTGCATCCGGACGGCGAGATCAACATCGTCGTGGCGAAGAGCTTCCAGAACAAGCACATCGGCAGGCGCGTCACCGGTGAAATTCAAAAGCTCGCAAGGGAACAGCACATCCCCAAACTGCACGCGGAGATCTACTCGTTCAATGCGCAGTCGTAGCGGATGTTCGAGCGCGCCGGATTCCACAAGGCCGGCGATGAGCTGTATGAAATGAAATTATAACTTTCAAATAGAAAAAGCGCCCGCTCGGTGAGCGGGCGCTTTTTTCATTCTTCAGAACTCGGGGCCGTCATAGTGGTAGTAGTCGTTGCCGCCGATGAAGCGATCGTCGCGCGAGAGCTTTTTGATCATGCGGTATGCCGCGGCGAAGAGCAGCACGACAAACGCAACGAAGATCCAGGCGTAGCCATCGTACTCATAGGTCGCAATGAAGTCGTACGTGCCGTGCAGCAGCACCGGCACGAGCACGGCAAAGCGGCGGCAGCGGCGGCTGCGGTACTCGTCGCCAAAGTTGTCGTAGCGCTTGGCAAGGCCGTAGAAAGCGCCCATGAACACGCCGAAGCACGCGTGTCCAGGCACAGCCGTGACGGCGCGGACAGCCGCCGTGCCGAGGCCGAACATCAGCACATAGCTGATGTTCTCCCACAGGGCAAAGCCGAGCGCGACGAACACGGCGTACACAATGCCGTCGAACTGGCAGTTGAATTCGCCCGAATACCACGTGCGCTTTTTGAGCAGCAGATACTTAAAGCCCTCCTCTGACAGCGCGACCACAACGAAGTAGAGCAGCGCGTTGTATGCGGTCGAACTCTGCGGCAGGAGAATGCCCAAGATTGCCTCGCCGATCTGCTCGGTCACGATGGCAGCGAACGTCGATAGAATGCCGAAAATCACGAGCGAGAGCAGCAGCCCCGGCGACTCTTTGTCGAGCCGGTCCTCCTTGTAGACAAAGCGCAGCAGGACAATGGCCGGAATGACTGCCGCAGCGATCAATATCGGGTTTACATAAAAGAGAAACATGACAGCTTTCCTCTCTTTTTTCTGATGATATCACAGCATATCAGCCGCGAGAATATTTGTCAACGCGGTGTTTTTTCTTTTTCCCACTTGACCGGAAGGAAAAGCGCGCGTATGATAAATGCATTCACTTTATTCATATAAAGGGGGGGAAGAATCATGGAACGTCGAACGCCGTGGCTCGGCTATCTCTGCGTGATCCTGAGCGCCGTCATCTTCGGCTGTATGCCTCTGGGCGCGAATTTTCTCTACGCGCAGGGCGTAACGCCGATGTCGCTGGTGTTTCTGCGCAATCTTCTCTCGCTCCCGGTCCTCGCGCTGCTGTGCCAAAAGCAGGGCGGGCTGCGCATCAGCCGCGGCGCGCTGCTTGAGACCAGCCTGACCGGCTTTTTCGGCTGCTGTATCACGCCGATCCTGCTGTTCAGCTCGTATCGCTATCTTGCCTCCGGCATGGCGACGGTATTCCACTTCGCCTATCCCGTCATCGTGGTGCTCGGCAGCCTGGTGCTGCGCGAACGGGTGCAGAAAAAAGCGCTTTTCTGCGCGGTCCTGTGCTCCCTCGGCATTCTGCTTCTCATCGACCCAAGCGGTGCAGTCGATCCGCTCGGTGTCGCGCTGGCGCTGACGTCCGGCGTGACCTACGCCGTCTACATTCTGCTTTTAGCGCATTTCCGCCACCGCGAGGTCATGGGCTTTCGTATGACCTTCTACATGGCGCTCATCAGTGCGGTCTGCATGTTCTTTCTCTGTCTCTTCTCGCACCAGCTCTGCCTGCCGCAGGCCCTCGCCGGATGGCTCGCGGCGCTCGCCTTTTCGCTGATGATCTGCATCGGCGCGGTCATGCTCTTCCAGAAGGGCACGTTCCTCATCGGCGCACAGCGCGCAGCGATTTTGAGTACGTTTGAGCCGATCACGAGCATTTTTGTCGGCATTCTCTTCTTAAATGAAACGCTCACGCCGCGCATCCTGCTCGGCTCGGCCATCACGCTGGTCGCGGGCGTGTTCATCACCCTGGGCGGCAAAAAGGACGAAGACAAAGAAGAGGCGGCCAAGGACTGATTCCCTTATTCCGCCTCGCTGCCGCCGCTTTTTTCGCACGCGCGCAGAGTGACGATCATCGCAAGGCTGTCGCCCAGCTGCGTAAAGATGGCGGCGAGCAGCGCGACCTCTTCATCGCTCTTTCCCTGCGCCATGGCCGCCGCGGCGGCGCTGACGGCGGCGGGCAGCGCGTCCTGACAGGACATCGTATCACCTCAGGTCAGTTTATGCACCGGGCGCAAAAATAACCGGCGCATTTCTGCTTCGTTTCATCACCACATGGAGGTTTCCCGTTCCCATGCACAGCAAATCACCCGCGGGCGCGGCATTGAAGGCCGCGTTTCCGCACACCATTCCAATTTTCGCAGGCTTTTTATTTCTAGGTATGACCTATGGCGTTTATATGCGCACGTCGGGCTTTAGCTTCTGGTATCCAATGATCATGAGCATCGTCATCTTCGGCGGCAGCCTTGAATTTGTGACCACGAGTATGCTGCTCGCACCGTTCGCGCCGGTGCAGGTCTTTCTGATGGCGGTCATGATCCAGGCGCGTCATCTGTTCTATGGCATTTCGATGCTCGACAGGTATAAGGGCACAGGTTGGAAAAAGCCTTATCTCATCTATGCCATGTGCGATGAAACGTTCAGTGTCAACTATACAGCAGAGATCCCCGAGGGTGTGGACCGCGGTTGGTTCTACTTCTTCGTCTCGCTGCTCGATGAACTCTACTGGTTTCTGGGTGCGACGCTCGGCGGCATCCTCGGCGGGCTTCTGCGCTTCAATACCGAGGGGCTCGACTTTGTGATGACGGCGATGTTTGTGGTCATCTTCATGGACCAGTGGCTCAAAGAAAAGCACCATTTCAGCGCGTGGATCGGTCTTATCGCAAGTGTTGCGTGTCTGCTCATTTTCGGTGCGGACAACTTCCTCATTCCCACGATGATCTGCATCCTCGTCGCACTGACCGCGCTGAGAAAGCCCGTCGAAGCCAAGACGCAGGAGGCGGTAAAATGACGATCTTACAACAGGCCATCACCATCATCCTCTGCGCGCTCGGCACGATGCTCACGCGCTTTCTGCCATTTCTCGTCTTCAGTCCGAAAAAGCCGACGCCGAAATACATTCAATACCTCGGCTCGGCGCTGCCGGGCGCGATCTTCGGCATGCTCGTTGTCTACTGCCTGCGCAATGTTGACGTGCTGCACTTTGCCTACGGCCTGCCCGAGCTCATCGCCATCACCGTGACGATCAGCCTGCACCTGTGGAAGAGACAAATGCTGCTCTCCATCGCGGGCGGCACGGTGTGCTATATGCTGCTGGTGCAGTTCGTGTTCTGATTTTGATTTCAACAGAAAGGAAGATGTTCCCATGCGCGTGCTTGACCTGACCCACACCATCGCTGAAAATATGCCGGTCTATCCCGGCACGGAGACACCCATTTTCGCCGGCGCGAATACCTACGAAAAGGACGGCTTCAAAGAAACCAAGCTGACCATGTACACCCATACGGGCACGCACATGGATCCGCCCGCGCACCTTTTTTCCAGCCGCACGACGCTCGACGCGTTCCCCGCCTCGCAATTCATCGGCAAGGCGCTCGTCATCGAGTGCAGCGACTTAAACGAGGGAGAGGCCATCACGCTCGAGCGCATCCTGCAATACGGCAAAGACGCGGAAAATGCCGATTTTCTGCTCTTTCACCTCGGCTGGGACAAGCGCTGGGGGACGGATGCCTACTTTGGCGACTATCCCTGCCTCGACGACGCGGCGCTCGACTACATCATCGCGGGCGACTTTAAGGGCATCGGCTTCGACGTGATCGGTCTTGACCCCATCGCGGATGAAAACCTGACACGCCACAAAAAGCTCTTCCAAAATAAGGACATCGTCAACATCGAAAACCTCAAGGACCTCGACAAATGCGGCAAGGGGTTGTTTTCGTTCAGCTGCTTCCCGCTCAAGCTCGAAAACTGCGATGGTTCGCCCATCCGCGCCGTGGCATGGTTCGAGGACTGATCCGTTACGCTTTGATGCAACAAATTGAACGTTCAGGAGGAATACCATGGTAGAAAAACAGGCCTTGACCGCTCTTTTTGAAAAATATATCCGGAAGCTGAGGATCACACCCACGTGGGATATCCGCCTTGAATTTGTGGAAGACCCCGCGTGGCCGAAAACCGGCGACATCAAGATCGACTGCGCCGACAGGAAAGCGGTCATTCTTCTGAATATTGCGAATCCCAAGCGGGAGGAAAACTTTGAAGAGATCATCGTTCATGAGCTGATGCACATCAAAATGTATCCGCTCGATCAGGTGACCGAATCGCTGATCGTGAATTGCTTTGAAGAAGGCTCGGCAGCAAACAAGTTTGCCTATGAGCAATTTTTTACGACGCTTGAGCAGACCGTGGAAGAGCTTGCCAAATGCTTCTTGCTGGAATTTGGCGAAAACAAAGAGCTCTCCTACGGAAGATGCCGTCAGGAAATGTCCTTCAACGATCTATATGACGGTCTGAAGAACATCGACTGACAACAAATTTCTCCGTCTCATTATGGATAACAGTTGCCCCTCCGTATTCAAAATACGGAGGGGCAACTTTATGGTTCTTTTTATCGCTCAATGAGTTTCTGGCCGCTGCCGTAAAGATAGTCGTAGTTTTCGCGCATGATATTCTTGATAAACGGAATGCACAGCACGGCGTCCGCTGCGATCCAGGCGAAGGGATCTGCCACGCACAAACCGTAGACCGCAGCCTGCGGCGCCTGCGCGCTGACCACGCCGCCCGCGAGCGCAGCGGGCAGCAGCAGACAGACGGCAACGCGCGCGACAAGCTCGGCCGCTCCCGCGCCCAACACGAACTGCGGCTTGCCGATGCCCTGCACACAGTTTCGCGCGACAAAAATAAACCCGAGGAATGCGTAGAGCGACAGGTCGATATAGAGGTAGGAATTGCCAAAGCGGAGCGTCTCCGCCGTCACCTTATCCGCGCTGAGGAAGATGTGAAGATAGGTGCCGTTGATCGTCAGCAGCAGTCCGATCAGAATGGAACACGCCGCCATGATGAGCATAATGATGAGCGACTGGATCGTTCCCTTCTTGATGCGCTTCGTGTCGCCCGCGCCGAGGTTCTGCGCCGTGAAGCTCGTCATCGCGGAGCCGAGGCCATTGAGCGGCGTCATCAAGAGGTTATTGATCTTGTTTGCCGCGCCAAAGCCATTCTGCGCGGAATTAGAGACCATCACGCCGTTCAGCATGTCAAACTGGACGACGATACTCTGCACCACAATGATGCCGATCGCCAGCACGGAAAATTGAAGACCGAGCGGGATGCCCTGGATCAGATGGCGCGTCACATCATGGCGCGTGATCTGCCAGTCCTCCTGATGCAGGCGCAGCTCGGGATATTTGGAGAAAGCATAGGCAAAGCAGCCCAGCGTGCTGATGAGCTGCGCGCTCACCGTGGCGATGGCCGCCCCGGCGACACCCCAGCGGAACACAATGATAAACAGCAGGTCGAGTCCCACGTTCAGCACCGTGGAAAACAGAAGGAACGCCAGCGGCGTCACGCTGTCGCCCATGCTGCGCAGGAACGAGCAGATGAAGTTATAGAACAGCTGCGCGCCGATGCCCGCAAAGATGATCGCACAATACGTATAGGCCGCGCGGTAGACCTCGCCGTTGTCTGGCGTCACATTGATCCACGCAAGCATCGGATCGAGCAGAAGCAGCGCAAGCACCGTCAGGATGACCGTCAGCGCGGCGGAAAGAACGATCTGCGTTGTCAGCGAGCGCCGCACCCCAGCAGGATTGTGCGCGCCGACATTGCACGACGTGACCACGCAAAAACCCGCGCTGACGCCGAAGGCAAATTGCAGGAAAATAAAGATGAGCGACGTCGTATCGTTGACGCCCGCGACCTCCTGCGCTGTCAGCGTTTGGCCGACGATGGCCGCGTCGCTGATCGTGTAGACCTGCTGCAGCAAGTACGAAACAATGATTGGGAAAGAAAACGCCAAAATCGTCTTCCAGCATTCGCCCTGCGTGAGCTCCACCGGTCGGAAGAGCGAAGATAAACCTTTTTTCTGCATCATAAAAATCTCCATCATTTTTTAACTGGGCGATTATAGTCTCCCAGGCGAAACTTGTCAAGGCAAAAAATAAACAAAAAAGAAGTCACTCGCATGAGTGACTTCTTTCGTGTTGGCGCTACCTATCTTTCCGGGCCGTCTCCAGCCAAGTATTGTCGGCAGAAGCGAGCTTAACTTCCGTGTTCGGGATGGGAACGGGTGGACCCTCGCCCTAATCAGCACCAACTGCTGTATTGCAACTGCTTATATACAGTAACAAACCTTTATTCATTTGTCAAGTTCGGAAAATGGTGACCCGTACCGGATTCGAACCGATGTTAACGGCGTGAGAGGCCGCTGTCTTAACCACTTGACCAACGGGCCATGCCTTGCGTCGTGGGGTCCCCACTGGATGGTGCTCCCATCCAGTGGGATGGTACACCTTCAGGGACTCGAACCCTGGACACCCTGATTAAGAGTCAGGTGCTCTACCAGCTGAGCTAAAGGTGCATGTCTTCAAATCGAACCTTCAAAACCGAACAATGTAACTTCAAAGCTCCTCTCAAGGCCTTGCCTGCTTCATTCGTAGGTCAAGCCCTCGGACTATTAGTACCGATCAGCTGCACACATTACTGCGCTTCCACCTTCGGCCTATCAACCAGATCGTCTTTCTGGGTCCTTACTCCTTGAAGGATGAGAGATCTCATCTTAGGGGGAGTTTCACGCTTAGATGCTTTCAGCGTTTATCTCGTCCGTACATAGCTACCCAGCTATGCCCTTGGCAGGACAACTGGTGCACCAGAGGTACGTCCATCCCGGTCCTCTCGTACTAAGGACAGCTCCCTTCAAATCTCTTACGCCCG
>OGYJ01001518.1_pt1 | contig 18295 bp, 21 predicted proteins | sample 1576531 | NCBI WGS metagenome assembly OGYJ01 (sample SAMEA3541574, study PRJEB24748) | human gut metagenome | biome: human gut; feature: human-associated habitat; material: faeces | place: China | collected 2012 | reverse complement strand
TGGCTATCGTGTTTGCTCAATGGCTTTCTCCTGAGTTCTATTTATGGTGTAACGATCGGATCAAAGAGATCCTAGCTTATTTGCGGCGTATTGAAAGACGATATAAACAAAAAGGTAGAATTCCATAACTTGCTAAAAAAGTGGCTTAGAATTGCTAAAAACAGCCTTTATTTGAATATTCAGCAGTAGACAGTTCGTCTCTTTCCCCTATTGTTATGTTTTCCGGAGGGTTGTTAGATTTTATTTAGACTCCGATTTAGGGTTATATATTTGTTTTATAGTCATTTAATTTTGATTCTGAAAGCTTGTTAGATTGTTTTTAAGCTCCGAATTTTGTTTTTTTGTTATATTTTGACATTTTTTAATTTGCATTTTTGGGTTTCTTTGTTTTTTTCTTACGCAGTATTGATTGTTAGATATATTTAATATTATATATATGATAGTATACGAGGGCGTAATCTGTTGTTACTTAGTTATTTATGGAGGCTATTTGGGACAAAAAACATACTAAATTGGGACAAAAAACATACTTCTTTTTTGTAATTGGGACAAAAAACATACTTCTTTTTAAGCGTTTTTTTGTAATTGGGACAAAAAACATACTTCTTTTTTGTAATTGGGACAAAAAACATAGAACTCGGGCCAAAAACAGCTAAATGGGACAAAAAACATACTTCTTTTTGAGCGGTGTTTCTTTGTAATTGGGACAAAAAACATAGAACTTTTGCCTTTTGTGTGAATTATTGTTAAATATATGATATTTATATGATAGTATTATTTTTATGTTTACTTTTGCAAAAAATGAACTAGAGTTATGTACATTGTTGCTATCAGAGAAGAATTAAAAAGGTTAAGAAGCCAGAAAAAGCTGATTTATCAAGATGGAGATAAGCCTCTTCTTGATAGAACTGTTAGGCAGATGTTGAATGACGATTTTAATATGGAGTCTTTTTTTAGAATGGTAAAGGCATTAGGATGTGTGTTTTTGGCAGACGGGAAATTAGTTTCATCTACAATTGAATTGGGGCAATACCTGGCTTCAAAACGCTCTTCAAAAGGTGTTACACAATTCGATATAGTTAAACAAACAGCATTAACCCCACAAAGGATCGTTACGATAGAGAAAGGTAAAAATTATCGCTATTCTACTTTGATTAGATATTTGAGTGCCTTTGAAGATGATTTTATTGATTTTGAAATTATTTGAAATTATTTATCATGAAAAAAGAAAGAAGCATCATAAAGTCTAAATTGCCTAAATCTCTGATAAAGAACGATACAAAGGAAACCTGGTTAGTACAACCTACTGCTATAACCTTTATGCGATACGATTATAGCTTGATTCAATCGAAAATATTTATGCGCATAATAGCATCTATGCAATCTGCTATACAAGAAGCTATTGATAATTATTTGAAAAAGCGTGAAACAGAGCTTTCTATATTTAACCAAAACGAATTTAAAGATCTAGAAGATCCGAACATGATCAGTTTAAAAATTCCAATTAAAGAATTTGGTATTCCTGCTACACAATATGCTCAGTTAAAAGAATCATTGCTAGCATTAGTTACTATCCCCATCGAAACTCCTATTAAAGATAGTACAGGAAGAAAATGGATAGAACTGGATAACCTTTGTTCCGTGAGAATACCTGATATGGGTAGAGTAACCTATGTTTATATTCGAATAAAAAAATCTACGGCCGCAATGTTGCTAAATATGGATTTGGGATTCACAAAATTCCTAGAAGAAACTATTAGTTTTTCCACGAACGTATATACTCCACGGATATATCTAATCTTATCACCATTCTTATCGACCGGGGAATGTAGAATAAAAACTCAAGATCTACGGAAGTATTTACGGTTGACAACTAAGTATAAAGTCTTTAAGGATTTTGTTAAGCGAGTTATTACTCCCGTGGAAACAGAGCTTAAACGCCTATCTGATGAAGGAAAATCAAATTTGTATTTTACTTGGAAAAAAAAATACAGTGCCGACGAACGCAAATCAGGAGAACCCATGGAAATCATATTCTCTCTTTATCCGTCAAAGAAAGTGATTGCTGAAGAAAGAATTGAAAAGAAGAGACATAGCGTATATGAAATGCTTCGGGGACAATACATCCTCATGGATGAAAAATATGCAACAGAAATATCTCATCTGGTAACGATGGGAAATTATACGTCGATAGTCAGCAAATTAGCTGATTTAGTATCATATCTCTCAAAGCCTGACAATAATGTAACAAACCCAGGAAAATACACTTATTCCATATTGAAAAGTTTAATACAAGTTCAATGAGTTAAGCTTTACTTTTCAAAGAAATATCGTTTATTGTCAAATAACGATATAAAGTGGCCGTTGATATATTCAAAGATGAACAAATCTCTTTGACAGTTAGGAGATTCTGCGTATATAATCTTACTGCTTCATCTGCAATCTGAAGCCGGTTATCACTCAAACCTTTCTTCCGTCCAAGAATCGTTCCTCTTTCTTTGGCCGCCTGTAAACCAGCTTTCGTCCGCTCACTAATAAGAGATCTTTCCAGTTGTGCGAAAGCCCCAGATATATGTAGTAAAAATTCCCCCATTATAGAATTAGTATCTATATTATCTTGTAGACTTATAAAGTTAATATGTCTTCTTTTCATCTCTTCAATAATACTAATCAAATGGCTAAGAGATCTTGCTAATCTATCGATCTTCCAGACAACAACAATATCTCCTTCAGATAAATTTTCCATCATCCTCTCTAATTCCGGTCTCAAAGCTAATGCACTTTTTTTTTCCTTATAAATTAATTCGCACCCTTCTTTTCTAAGTGCATTGATTTGTAAGTCTAAATTTTGATCCGTTGTACTCACACGAGCATATCCTACCTTCATTTCTTTCAATCAAATTCTTGGTTTACAAAGATAGCAAATACTTCCTTTATTTTCATAAAACGGTCGTTTTGTGAAAAACAATGGAGCCGGTACGATGATAGACGAAACACGATGATACGGCTACAAAAGAGACTACTAATAATAAAAAACTTCGGTAACGAAGATGAATGGAATAATTAAAAAACAGTAAGTTATGAACTATTCTAATTTTGTTTTTAGTCTAGGTATAGTCTATGTGCTCTATTATGGCTCAATGATAGCACTTGACTATTACAAGGCCGGGAAAGAAGGGAAGAGTAACAAGGAAGGAGAGGATATCGACATATCTGGCTCTATAGCCCAATATAAGCCATTGGGGGCAAAAGAGGTGGTTGAACATGAGGAAAGCCAGAATGAGATCTACAAAAACGAAAATGAAGAAGTAGATAACGATCTGCCTGACAATACGCCAGATGATACTACACAAAACCATGGAACTGGCTCCATGGAAGAGAACCTATACTCCATAAATGAGGGAAAAGAAGAAGAGGAAACCGTACCTCTTAATATATATGGTGGAATGACTCTTGTGGACATGCAAGAGATCATCAGAGAAAACTCCGGGGAGAACTTTTTCGCAGATATAATCCCTGTTTCTTAATCCTAAAAACAGAATCCTAATAATTAAATACAATAAAAATGAAAACAATCAAATTGAAAATCTCAAAGATTGGAGCGAAAAGCTTCAGGCAAAGTTTCTTCTTGTTGTCTTTGCTATTAATTTACACATTGGCCAATGCACAAGGAAGTGCCGCCGGTATCGGTGCCATCGAACAGGTAGCGCAAGACATTAAGGCTTATATACCATCAGTGCAAATGCTTATATATGCGATTGCCGGAGTTGTTGCTTTAGGTGGTGGTGTATCTGTATTCATTAAAATGAATAACGAGGAACAGGATGTGAAAAAATCCATCATGTTGCTTGTTGGTGCTTGTATATTCTTGATCGCAGCCGCTCAAGCCCTTCCATTATTCTTTGCTTGATTCAATCAGATATTTTATGGCAGAGAAAGAATATCCCACTTTCAATGTTTACCGAGGGTTACAAAAACCGCTCATTCTTTTCGGAATGAAAGGACAGAACATCTATTGGGGGGCAGGAACATTCTTGACAACCGTAATAGCTGTGGGAATAGGATTGTCCTTTTTCGGCTTTCTGGTAGGATTGATTATGGGATGTGGTACCGCAGGGATAGGAGCTTACAAGATTAGCCAGAATATCAAAAAAGGACTGCATAACCGAAAAGAGATGAAAGGGATTTGGGTAGTAAAGAACCTTGTCAAGCCCACCTTATGAAAACAAAGGCATTTATGCAAATATCTAATATTTAATTATTTACATCTTAAAATCAAGTAAAATGAAAAAAATCTATTTAATGGCGGCAGCGTTCGCCACACTGGTAGGAGCAACTTCTTGCTCTAACGAGAATGATCCTGTACAGGTTCCACAAGGTGAAACAACCCTGGCTGTAAAAGGAGTCGGTTTAAATTCCTTGAACACAAAAGCAGGTATTACAGCTACCGCTTTCACCGGTACTGAAAAACTTGGTTTGTTCATCTATCGGAACACAGGAATCAGTGATGCTAACAAGGATTATAACGATGCGACATCTACGATTCGGACCGTAAACGTAGAATATAGTGCTGTTACTCCATTTGCGGCTGTTGGCCAAGGCATTGTTCTGTCAAACGTGATGGGTACTGTATATAGTTATTATCCATATGATGCCGCAAACGAATCACAGGACGGAACCGCTATCCCTGTAACTGTTGCGGATAATCAAGGAACAGGACAATCAGACGGGACAAAAGATGTCAATGAACAAACAGACTATATGTGGTCTGATCCGGTTTCAAACATTTCAAAAGCCCAGCCGACCGTAGCTCTAAGCATGAACCATGCCCTGGCTATGGTTTCATTCAAATTCGTACAAACAGACGATGAAGGTATCAAATATCCAGGTGAAGGCAAAGTGTCTGCTATCGTACTGAAAAACAAATCGACAAAAACTGCGATTAAAAGCGGTAACGCAACCATGCACATTGGAACAGGAGATATCACAGGAGGAACCGCAAGCGCGAACGGAATTTCCTTAGCTCCAAGTACGTCTGAATCCTTGATGGATGTTGAAGATCCCGCTAAATTGCCAAGATTACTTCTTTATCCGACTGCTGTAGCCGCTGGAGATGCCGAAGTAACGATCACCGTTGACGGTAATTCCTATACCCTAGATATCCCCGCTGTAGTTGAAGGATACAAGGCTGGAAACAATTATGAATATACTTTCACCATGAAAGGTACAGACTTGGAAATCACTAATGTTACAATCAAAGCCTGGATCACCACAGAGATAAATGGCGGAGATATCCAGAATCCGGATTGATCGTAATGCTATCAAATAAATTAAACTGAATGTAGGGAGGGAAACCTCCCTATACTAAAAAGAATATGAAACATGAAAAAGATAATTGCCATTCAAATCATGCTTTACCTGTTTCTCGTATCATCCCATGCGCAAGACTGGAACGTGAAAACGAGTGCTACATTATGGGCGACCGCTACCCCAAATATCGAGTTGGGTTATGCGCTGAATAAACATGTGACACTACATGTGCCCATACAATACAACCCGTTTGTGTTTGGTGATAATAGTCGTTTTCAGCAACTCTCCACTATGCCTGGCGCAAGATATTGGTTCTCCAGGTCACACGTTGGAGCATTCGTCTCTGCTTACGCAATAGTTTCTCGATTTCATGTAGGAGGCTGGTTTGACCAAAAATATCGATATGACGGAAAAGGATTCGGCGGTGGGATAGGGGCCGGATATAGCTGGATATTGACAAAACGATTAAATATTGAGTGTGAAGGAGGTATAGGACTGATTCATGCGGACTATGATAAATGCGGATGGAGAAAAGATTCCAGATTATATGCGCATATAAAAGGAATACGAGTGATACCCGCAAAATTGGACGTAAGCATTGTGTACTTTTTTTAATTGGGGGAATTGGATATGGAAAACATGATGTATCTGGAACAAATGCTGAAACTTGAGGAAATTCATAAAGAAATCCAAAAAGAACATACCGGCAATCCATCGAATTTTGCGAGTAAACTGCATATGTCGGTACCTACGTTACAACGTAAACTTGATGGTTTGCGGAGTATAGGTGCAAAGATTTCTTTTGACAAGATATTGCAGACTTATCGTTATGATAACAATTTCAATTTGCAGGTGATAATATCTAATGATGATTAATACAAGTTCGTTATGAGAAAAAGATACACGATATTATTACCTATGGCCAGTGCCGTGATACTATTATTATCCTGCTCGACTAATAAACGGATAAAAGAAGCCTATATGAAAGAGGGAATAATAAATATCCGACAACCTAACAACAGGGAAAAACAAACGGACACGACCTCTTTCGTTCCCTCCATCGCAAAGGTAAAGGACAAAGATGGGAAAGTAAAGAACGTGGCACAGACTGAGAAAGACAAGAATGGAGAAGATATTGCCTCCTTCTCGCTCGGAGAAATTGAGGTCGTGGCAAAATCAAAGATCGTACCGGAAAGGGATGGAATGATAACGATAGGATTCATTGTCACCGTACCATCTACCTATTCGCAGAAAGACTGGCGTATCATCGTTTCCCCAACATTGGACAATGATGGAAACAAAATAAAAATGGCACCCGTGGCCATCACGGGAAAAACGTTCGAAGCAATTGAATTGCGTGAACAACTGCTCCAAGCCAAGAGGCTGAAACGGCAAATCTCACTTGAAAAAGGAATATCCGAGAGAGACAAGGGATTCTATCCCTTTTTCTACAAGGAAGACAAAAGGGTACAAGATAAGGAAGAACAATACGAAACCTGGGCCAAAGGATTAAACCGGTCATGGGTTCTCGATACTATGATACAGAAAGATGTGGCAATAAGCTATTTCTACAAACAGGATTTTCCGACTGAAGAGATGCGAAAGAACGTGAAGCTATACGTCAATTCGGAAATGGAAAGTCTTGACAATAAAAAATATACTCTGGAAAGAGGGGACACGCTGACCTATGTGATCTCTTCCATGACTCAGTTCATGGACAGGCAGACACGCTATATCAGAGAAACCGTACTTAGGAAAGCGACAGAAGACGTGAGTTCCTTTATCTATTTCCCGGCAGGAAAAACAGAGGTGATCGATACGCTTTTCCATAGCCAAAACAAAAAAGAGATAGATAAGGTCAGTCTGAAAATGAAGGAGATAAACGAAAGTAACATATTCGTTATCGACTCCGTGGGAATCGTAGCGAATTGTTCTCCGGAAGGTGACTGGCGGATGAACGAGAGACTTGCCAAAGAAAGAGCGGATGCGTTACAAAAATACATGGAACCGATACTTTCGACAAACCAGGAAGCTATAAATCTCGTGAAAGCCAGGAATGCCGGGGAAAACTGGCAAGGATTGGAAAAATTGTTGGAGGAAAGCGATCTGGTCAATGCGGACGCTATCATCCAAGTGATCCGGGAAACAAAGGATCCTGACAGGAGGGAAGATAAGATAGCGACCCTTTTCCCTACTGAGTACCGGACTATACGGGAGGATTATTACCCGAAACTGAGAAGCGTGGACTTTACGTTCTATCTCTCACGACGTGGAATGGTAGAAGATACCTTATACACAAACGTAGTGGATACGGCCTACGCCGAGGCGATCCGTCTGATGGATGAACGCAAGTATAAGGAGGCCATGCCAAAACTACTGGAATATAGAGATATGAACACCGCCATCTGTTATATGTCGCTCGGATACAATGGAACCGCCGTTAATATCCTGCTTGAACAACCGGTAACGGCAGAAAGGGAATATCTATTGGCCATACTTTACGCAAGGCTGAGAATGACAGATGCCGCTATCCATATGTTTAAACACAGCATAAAAATGGATCCGAGTAAATTGGAACGGGGAGAACTGGATCCGGAGATTGCCAGACTTATAAAAGAAAATGATTTACAGAAAGAATTGTATTAATAATCAACGATATGAAAACAAAGATTTTACCGATAAGATGGAAGATGCCAATGATGGCACTCATTGCCGGGACTCTCTTTTCATGCGAGCCGATGGACGATAGTTCTTGGATCTATAATGAAACATTTCTCGTAAATTGGAAAGAAGCGGTACCTGAAACAGGAGAACGCCCCATCGGGCAGGAAGTAATCGTGGCACATCTGTACGGAGGGGAAAAAAATCATCAATACTTCTATCTCACTCCGGACGGGAAAAAAGAAACGAATGTAGAATGCGGAAAATACAAGGCAATAGCCATACAAGGCAATGAGTTTGTCCAGGACATGGACGGGTTCGGAACCGCCTCTATAATCCTGCCAACAAACAATGACAACGAACTACGGGAAACGGAAATCGAAAATAACCCGACTGAAATGATGTATTTCGGTAGGATAGATAAAATGGAAGTCTATGAGGAATACAAACAGACACATACCTTCCATATGAGAAAGGCCTTGAAAAAACTGACATTTATGGTATCTGTCCTGGATAATGAGGAACTGAAGGACAATTGTGATATAGACATATCTGGTCTGGCCACAAGAATGAGCTTGGCGAACGGTACTGTAGATCAAGAAACGGAAGCCATTCTCAAATTCTCCATTCCTAAAAAAGGAAGACCTCTGACAGAAGGTGAGAAAAAAATACAAACAAAATATAAGGGGAGCTGCTACATTCTGGGAACATCCGGAAAAAACGTAGTAAGGGTGACATATACCGATTCCAAAGGGGAGAAACAGACGGTTGAACATGACGTGACGCATAAGCTGAAAGAGTGGACTACCGACGAGGTTGGCGTCGTGATCCGCATAGACGCAGAAACCGGGATGACCAACGAATGGGATTGGGTGGATAATTACACGGAAATTGATTTTGACTTTTAATTCATTAAAAACATTGAGGATATGGGCAAATTATATTTCAATTTTAAATATACGGTGAGCTATTTATCAACCGTTTGCGACTGCATGATCCTTTCACTCTTTTTCCTCTTGATCAGTTCTTGCAATAAGTTAGACGATGAGCACATACAGAGTGGTAACGGCCAGGAACAAGAACAGGGTGGAGCGGACGAGGATGGTATGCTCAAAATACAAATCCTGGATAAGGATTACAACATTTCTTGGAAAGAAGAGGAAATAATGGGTGTTTTCGTCACCGATACACTTTTACCAGGCAGTAAAGGACAAGATAATTACGAAAACATAAAAGCGACCTATGAAAGGGAGAGTTGGAATCTGTCTGAAAAAATTATCCTTCCGGAAGATAACAAAGACATATACGCCTATTTGCCATACAAGGAAGGAATGATGCTTGATTCCATGGATATTGAAACAGGAATGAGTACGGTTCCACTTTGGGGTAAGGCGAAACACTGTGTCAATAAGGAAGATCCTATTGCGCTTATCGATCTAAATACCCCGATGACTTTCGTAAAAGTACGGATCAGGAAAGTAAACTTTCCGGGAGAAAAAATACTGCAATCGGTTCGTATCTACAACGAAACAGAAGGTCTGCCGGTAAAAGGAAAGATGAACATGCTTTCCGGGAAAGTCAAGGCATTTGAATTCAATGAATTGATATCTGAAAATATCCAAGCAAAGATCAACGATATTTACACCGACGCAGCTTCCGCTTCTTTCCTCACGTTACCTTCTTCCGGAGAGAGAGGAGAAACTATGATCGAGATCATTATAGATGGGAAAATATATACAGCGAAACTGAATGCAAATGCGGCTCGCTGGGAAAGCGGTATGGTAAACGAGATAGCCGTTACTTTCAATGGAAAGATTTTGAGCGTCGAAAACGTATCTATCAAAGAATGGATAAAAAATTCCATCCATATCGGAGTGGAATGGTAGCTGAAGAATTTTGTATTTAACAGGGGCAACAGGTATCCATTAATATAGAACCGCTTTTATTTCCCTGTTGTTTTTTTCCCGTCAATATCACTTTCTGAAAGTTTTAGGCGGTATGTTAGCGGCCATAAACACATATATGTAATGAAACAGATAAAGAAAAACTTATTGACCATGACCGCTATATTACTATGTGGCGGCATTCTTTCTTGTTCCGACGATTCAGATGTTCCGGGAGAAGATAATACACCTAAAGAAATGGATGTTCAAGTAACAACATCTTCCGTCCTAACAAAAGCATTGGTGACAGGAGAATACTTATCCGACAGAGAAAGCATAGGCGTAAAATTGGTAGATGCGACCAATAGCACCTATGATGGACTCTCCTTTGACAATATCAAATATACAGCCAGTGGAGTCGGGACTAGCCAGAAATGGGAAGCTGCATCCACAGTATTACTCTCTTCCACGATAGGCACTGTTTATGCCTACTATCCGTATAAGGATGGTACAGACATAACAAATATCTCTATCTCTTCCGGACAAACTGACTTTATGTATGGATTTGCGACCGGGGTTACAAACGCAACGGCCACGGCAAACGTAAAACTCAATCATGCGCTAGTTGCCATAAAAGCAAAGATCATAAAAGGAGATTATACGGCCAAAGCTGAGCTTACAGATATCTCCATCGTTTCCACCGGCTTGGCAACGAATGCATCGCTAAACGCCATGACAGGGGCATTAACAAAGATACAAGGAGCAAACACTAATATTAATTGGAATGGGACACAGACTTTGCAGGGATCAAGTACGGATATCCTATTGGCAGGTGTACCCACAGCCGCAACAAACCCTTCCATCAAATTTTCCTTGACAATCGATGGGGCCAAATATAATATCAACAGCACTTATACAGGATCATATATACCAGGTAATGTTTATGAATACACATTGACCTTAAACGGAAAAGAATTGTTATTGACCGGCATAACGGTATCTACATGGAAGATTGAAGATAAGGGATCTCTTGCCCCCATGCCGTAAAAAATTTCATAATCCTTTTTCACGTACATATGCAAACAAGTACACTCCATATCCAAACACTACCAAGTGGACTTGTAGACCTTCGGAAGTTCATCTTCCGGAGGTCTTTTATATTGATGGAATATAGTTAACAATTTGTCCCAATTACTATCCTATATAATTATGGCACAATATAATAAAATGATATTTTTCATGCAAAAAACCGTCGTTTTTTGGGACGAAATATCACTACGTGATAATCAGATTCAAATGGCTGGTTCCACTATATCCAAGAATTGTACTCCCAATTTGGTTTCCAATTCCGCTACGCTTTTAAAAGAAAAATTTACACTACCAGACAACAGTTTACTAACATACTGAGGGGTCACATCCAAACGCTCTGCCAATCCAACACGATTTAATTTGTTTTTCTCCATGTATGCGATCAAAGACACGGATATATGACGTGACCACAGCAACCATTGCCTGTTTTCCCGTCTCCATTGTGCTTTTTCCTCAAATTTAGAAGGAATAGCACTTTCATTCGCCTTTAAAAATTCAATACCTTTATTCATAATCATTCCTCCTCGTTAAAGTCAATAAAACTATCTTTATCAAAAACCCCATTTTTTTTGAGGTAAGATTTGCATCTATTGAGCTTCTCCAATTCTAGCGTAGTATGTTCACGATCTTGCATGGTATGTGTCAACTTGATAGCTCCTCCTGTTACTACATAGACATTTGGCTCAAGTCTGATAGCATAAATTCTCAACCAACTTGGATGTCTTTCACGTCCCTTGTTTTTTGCTTTTTCTCGTGTTAATTCTCTGCTCGACGCATCCTCCAAGGCAAGAGGATTAAATAATCCATCTAAACTCTCAGTGTAAGGAAAATCCAAAATCAACTCTTCCAATACATCAGCATCTTCAAACGTATCTTGAACAGCATGAGATATTTTCTCAATATGAAAATACTTTTTCAGATCATCCATATTGTTCTTGAAAAAATCAAATAAATAATCTGCATCATTCCAATTCTCGAACAATTGGGTCAACTCATCATATTTTTTATTTGGATCCTTAACAGCCCACAGATGGTCATAGCCTTTAATAACTCGTGAAAACTTCATATCCTTATGTCAAATTCTTTAACGCAAAGATAAAGATAAAAAAGATACTAAACCTATAAGTTTAATATTTTAACACAATAATATCTACAACAGGGAAAAATAACATCCATACATTATACAAACATCCAACTATATAGATATTCAACTAAACATATATACAATTATATATTTATAAAATCGTATAGTTAAATAATTATATAATTTAGCAATTGATAGAAAACTTTATTACCTTTGTATCAAAATTTTCCATATATTTGTGTAGGGTATAAGAACCCATAGAAATGGAGGTATTTATGAAGATTGACGATATCCTTGTTATTGTATTCTTATTAGTATCCTTATTCGCTATATATAAGATTATTAGATGCTGTGTGAGATATATTAGAAGATACGGCATCCTGGCCTTTATTATCGGTATTGCCGTCCTTGCGGGAGCGGTTGCGGGTATCGCTTGGGCTATTGACAGGTATATTAATACCATCATTCCTATAGCTGTTTGTATCTTCGTTCTTTATGCTTTTTTCACTAAAAGGAATGCTGAAACTGATGAAGCAGAAGCTGAAATTGAGGAAACTCAGAAATGGATAGCATATGAGCAAGAACGAGAGTATTACGAGAAACACTTTGGCAACAAGGGGTAGCTCACGCTGAGTAAACTCTATCTACCCCTTCCTCTGTTTCTTGTTTCCGAAATAGCAACTTCCACCCGGTTATTAATCTCTGGCCGTATCCTGTCAATCCAAGTTGTCAACTTGAATTTCCTATATTTCTTTATCCTCTAGCCACAAAAGTGTTTTTTGAGAAAAGAAAGACGCATTAGCGAACATAAAGCAAATCCTTTGAACCAAAAAAGAACAGTAAGGATACGACAAAAATCATACCCCTACTTTATTAATTCTGAAAATTACTTTTTTATAGCGGAAAGATCTATAAGTTGAATTGTTGATATCATATCAGGAATAGATAAAATAGGAAGATTCATGCCTTCAAAAGGTGTACTTTTTTCTTGAACGAAAAGACTTCCACGTATAAATCCCACTGTTATATCCAACATTTTACTGACTTCTTCAGAGTTTTGTATGTCAACATTCGTAGCACCACTACTTAACTTTTCTTTCCACCCAGCTATTGTAAAAGTCAATCCTACATTATATGAAAAAACCTGCTCTTTTTCATACTTCATAATCAAATATAAGCGCATCTCTACAAGATCAACCCCCTTTGCATATAAGAGTTCCGAACGAATTCCTAAAGACAAATTCTTTCGAATTGCATCTGACTTAATATCTAAAGTCCTATTATAATTAAAAGGACTCTCTGTTGCGTTTATAAAAATTATATTTGCCATAATTATTTTCCTATTTGATTAATATAATATTTAATTGACGATTCATTGTTACAAAAATCAGCATCAAAAATATCATCTACAATATCGATTCGATTAGTAACATCATTATGACCAAGACTTATTATTGTCCCATTGTTACCTTTCTTTCTGTTCCATAGATATTTTTCAATAGACAGTTGAGATAATTTACGCAAACCTATGGTACGTTCCATATAATCAACCACCATTTGGACATTCACTCTCAGCAAAAGAGAACTAAATTTATGAGAGTCTCTAGATGCCTGTTGTATAGCTAAATACATTGTTTTATCCTCACCATTAATATATAATGATGCATATGGACTACCAAAATCTTGTAAGACTCCTAAAAGTTTAAGCTGCATCATGATAAATCTATTTTTATAGGTTCAAATGTTTTATCTATCAAAGTTTCTACATCTACATCACTATATAGCAATGCTTGTTTATGAGTTCCATCATCTTGAGGGCCAACAATTGCTGTTTCTGGCGTATAGTCTACCTTAATGATGTATTGACCTTTCTTACTTATCCATTTTTTTATTTCCGCTAATATTTTCTTTTCACTGACATTTGAAATCCTTTTAGATAATATACGCCTCCATTCCTCAGTTGCACTTTCTACAGACACAAAATTTGAAAGAGAGAACCAGCTAACATAATCTAATATAACCCCTCTAGGGGCATCAACAGGGGGCACCACTAATTGTTCAGGACACATAGGATTACTTTCCTGAAAAATCTGAGGCCTATAGTCGTCTTGATTTTGAGGAACATGCATCCATCGGTAAAGAGATATGTTTATGGGTTTGTATTCCTCCTCTATTATAGACAAAAACGGAGCGAGTTCTTCCATATGCGCTAACTTACGCTGTTTTACAGAATTACTCACTTTCTTACCTACCTTTCTTCGCCTAGCTAAATTTTTCTTATGTCGCTGCTTTGTTTTCATACATTAAAAACATCATCACGTTTTGCACGTGTGTCACGAATTTCTAATACAAAGATAATACATTTTCTATCACAAACATGTACATAAAAGGATATAAGCTTTTCCCCTATTGTTTTTTTCGTCAATATCACTTTCTGAAAGTTTTAGGCGGTATGTTAGCGGCATAATTTAAAAGAAATGAAAAATAGTAACACCCGCAAAGTGACTATCAAACATTCCTTTACAATGAAAAACGGTAAAGGAGAAACAATAACGGTTACTATCGTTAGAAGTTGGTACGATTGTCCGGAAATAGACAAGGAGGAAAGATATGGCAAAAAAAAATGAGTTTGATGGGCTATACCAAGCCATAAGGGATGAGATGAAAGGGGTAGGGGTAGCTTATACCCGGAAAGGGAATTTCTCTGTTTTCATCAAGATAAAGAACCCCGTGGAACAATACTCTGCGGACATAGAGGCATATTACTCCGCATGCGCATTATATACAAGCATACTGAAAACTTTAGGAGATGGTTATGCCTTGCAAAAGCAAGACATATATTCCAGACAGACCTTTCACCACGAAGAGCAACAGAATGAAAAATTTCTGTCAAAAGCTTATATGGCTTATTTTGAAGGCCGAAGCTATATGCAATTAGAAACATATCTGATTATCACGCAAGAATTAAAAAGATCATCATTTTATTCATTTGATAAGAAGAAATGGGCTGATTTCTGGACTAAGATACAAAAGATACAAGATATCCTATCCTCTGAGAAAATTGAATATAAGATACTTGACAGCAAGGCTATTACGGAATATTTATACAGATATCTTGGTTTATCATTCCGTAAAGGTGCTTTCTCTTATAACAATTTCAAGCACATGGATAATTATGTCAAGGCCGGAGAAAAACTTTTCAAGATGATTGATATGGTGGACATAGACGAAGTGATTATGCCCCCCAAAATTAAACCGTACAGGAGCGTAAATGGATTGCCGCTTGATCTTTTTTCTTTTCTGGGGAACGTGCCGGATACTGAATGCGTCATTTACACACAAACAATCATTATCCCTAACCAACGTCGGGAAAACTCAAAACTAACAAACAATATGAACCGGAAGAAAAACATTCCGGATCCGGCGAATCTATTGGCCGCAAAAGATATAGAAAATGTCATACACGATATAGCTGTTGATAACCGGTTACTTGTCTATACAAACTATACCGTAATGATAGCGGTTGAAGGGGATGAGCAATCCTTAAATAAGGCATTCAACTATGTGGAAAAACAATTCTATGATAATGGAATTGCGATAAGCAAGAATGCTTATAACCAACTGGAATTATTTATCAACTGTTTTCCCGGTAATGCCTTCAGCCTGGAAAATTACGAAAGGTTCTTATGCCTGCACGATACGGCAGTTTCCTTCATGGCTAAGGAGCGCATCAAAACAGACGAGGATACACCGATCAAGATTTACTATACAGATCGGCAAGGTGTTCCCGTCGCAGTCGATGTCACAGGAAAAGAGGGAGAGATTAAATACACCACAAACTCTAACTTTTTTTCGCTCGGTCCTTCCGGTTCCGGAAAGTCATTCCACATGAATAGCGTAGTACGACAACTCCATGAACAAGAAACGGATATAGTACTCGTGGACACAGGAAACTCATATGAAGGATTATGCGAATATTTCAACGGGCGGTACATTTCCTATACGGAAGAAAAACCCATAACCATGAATCCTTTTTTCATCACCAGAGAAGAGAATAATATTGAGAAACAGAATTTTTTAAAATCACTGATCCTTTTGATATGGAAAGGAGCGGATGGGGAAGTGACAAAAATAGAAGATGGGATCATAGAAGACACCATAAACACTTACTATGAGTATTACTTCACCCCATTCAACGGATTCAACGAGACACAGAAAAAAGAGATTCGTGAGATGATGATCTTGCAAGATGTGGACGAGAACCAGTATGCGGAAACGGAAGAACATCAAAAAGAAAGAGAAGCGATCTTGGATAAAGTGAAGAAACTCGAAAGCATGGCCGATGGCGGAGAAGGAGGGGAAGTGGAAAATAGTAAAGCCGCAATCGCCAAGATACTTTATTCCAATGGCATGACAAGAGAAGAACTGGAAGATCCGGAAAATTATAAGTTGAAGAAGATTAATAAAGAGATAACAAGCCTGGAAAACCGCTTGAAAAAGTTGGAAGTAAAGGAACTCAACTTCAACTCGTTTTACAACTTCTCCATCCGCTATATCCCTATCCTTTGCAAACGGAAAGGAATATCTTTCAACATGAAGGAATTCGCATATCTCCTTGGTAAATTCTACAAAGGAGGAAAATACGAACGAACGTTGAACGATAATATGGAAGGATCATTGCTGGACGAAACGTTTATTGTTTTTGAGATCGATGCCATAAAAGACGATCCTGTCCTTTTCCCTATCACGACATTGATTATCATGGACGTATTCATCCAGAAAATGCGATTGAAAAAAAACCGGAAAGCCCTTATAATCGAAGAGGCCTGGAAAGCTATCGCTTCCCCCATGATGGCCGGGTATATACAATACCTGTATAAGACTGTCCGGAAATTCTGGGGTATCGTAGGGGTCGTGACACAGGAATTGAATGACATCATTTCCAATGATACGGTTAAGGAAGCGATCATCAACAACTCGGAGATCATCATCCTGCTCGACCAGATCAAGTTCAAGGAACGCTATGATGAGATCGCCAAGCTATTAGGACTTTCAGAAGTTGAGCTAAGAAAAATCTGGACAATCAATCAGTTGGACAACAAAGAGGGACGTAGTTATTTCAAAGAGGTGTATATCCGTAGAGGAAGTAAAGGAGATGTGTTCGGAGTGGAAGAATCCCCGGAATCTTACATGGCCTACACCACGGAACGGATCGAAAAAGACGCATTGAAAATCTATATCAAAAGATATGGAAATTACGAGGACGCAATAATCCATTTCTGCCAGGATTGGAAAAAAGCATGTGGAAAAGGATCTAAAGCGGATAAATACGCTGCGATCGTTAGCAAAGCAGTCAAAGAATATAACAGGAAATATGGATCTGAAAAAGAGGCCATAGACAAACTGATAGAAGACTGGAAAAATTCCGACGTGAAAGAGAATGTTGATTTTCTCACTAAAATTTAAGCGACATGAGAAAGATAACAATCATATCAGGAGCGATTTGTTTTTTTACGCTCATAGGCTCGCAAAACATGAAGGGACAGGACATAGCCACCGCCGAACAGATTGCGGAAAATATGGGAGTAGCTTTAGGTAGCGAGGCCTTATATGACAAACAAATCGATAAAACGAAAGAGAATAGGGAAACTCTACTCATGAAAGTTTCCATCCGTAACCTTATGAAACAAAGCGACCGGGCCGCACGTGATGTAGCGGGAGATCTCGGACAAGAAGGAATAGTTTATAAAATGATCTGCAAAGAAACGCAGCTATTGATGGGAGCATTGGATAAATTGCTTAGCGAAGCGCAAAAGCATCCCGAACAATTGCCGAATGTCCGGAAAGGTATTACGGAAGTGATAAGCACCGGAAGCAATTTAGTCACCCAAAGCGTGAAAATCGCCATGGGAGGGAAAGTCAAAAATCCGTTCGGGGATGATGGAGAGAAAAAAGGGGATGGTCATAATCTTATGCTACAAGACGAACGTCTCGATATATGCAATAACACCATAATGGAACTAAGGAAATTGCGAACTGCGGCCGAAGTGGTAGCTTTCAAACTTGGATGCGAATACACATGGAGAGACAATCTTCAGAAAACGGCCGGTCTGCACTACTATTGGGCACTCGGTATAGAAGAGAGTTTTAAGAACACGGTCAAATCCATAGAGAATGCTCCTTGGAGCAAATAACACAACATACAAACATAATGGATATGGAAGGTATGAAAGTTTTCAATTACAACGACACGCCGATCACCTTCGAT
>OGYJ01001509.1_pt1 | contig 18374 bp, 14 predicted proteins | sample 1576531 | NCBI WGS metagenome assembly OGYJ01 (sample SAMEA3541574, study PRJEB24748) | human gut metagenome | biome: human gut; feature: human-associated habitat; material: faeces | place: China | collected 2012 | reverse complement strand
GGGCTTTGAGCGTATCCATTTCCAGATCGCGTTCGAGCAGTCGGGCGCTCAATCCCGCGTGTACGAAGAGGTTGCGGCCGATGCGCAGCATCGTGTTGCGGGTCGCGAGCCAGCGGCCGAGTTCCGTGTCGGGCGAGAACAGTTGGCGGTAATTCTCCATGCCGAGCTGCCGCGCCGTTTCGAGGTACTTCCCGCGCGTGTAGCGCACGTCGCCGGCCAGCACCATTCCTTCGTGGTTGCCCAACAGCAGCACGGCGGCGCCTCCCGCGTCGGCGGCCTCCTGTTCGAGTTTGTACATCAGCCACAACAGCGGCAGCACGTCGTAGCCGCGGTCGAAAATGTCGCCGATCACCGCCAGCTGGTTGTTTCCGTAGCTCCACCGGCAGTCGCCGTCGATCACGCCGTGGGCCTGGAGGAGCGTCGCAAAACTCCGGAAATCGCCGTGAAGGTCGGACGTGACGAACAGTTTCGGGGCCTGCGGGAGTTCCCGGGGACCTCGCTCGACGGCGTGCGGCGTGACGCTGAAGAGGTATGCGCCCCGGCTCGAACGGACCTCGACCGGGCCGCCTCCGTAGGGCATCACGCGGACGCGCCCCCGCTTGTCGGCGGTCGCTGCATAGGCGCCCTTTTCCGCGTCGTAGACGATATAGGGTCCGTCGGCCGGGTGTTTCCGGCAGAGGTTGTATTTCGTCGGTTTCGGCTGTGCTGCGGCGTCCGCCGCCGGGAGGGTGCAGAGCGCTGCGGCCAGAAGCGCTCCGAACAGCAGGGTCAGGCGTTTCATCTTCCGGTGCGATTCGGGGGCGTTATTCGGTCTCCGTCTTGAACAGGTTCACTTCGCCCCGCTCGACCTTGCCGTGCATGTCGGCCAGTTCGGCGATCACCGGAGAGATGAATTCGAGCGTGTCGGCGACGGCCGACTTTTCGCCCTCGCCCTTGATGCGGTAGAGCATGGCGGCGTACAGGGCCCTGAAGCACAACTCCGTGTCGTTCATGCCCGGATTGCCCAGCACGGCGCGCAGGCGCGGCAGTTCGGGTTCGAGATGGGCGTATGTCCTGCGGTAGTGCTCGCCGACGGGGAGCTTCATCAGCTGCAGGTGCAAGTCGTGCAGGTCGCCGATCAGGTGGAGCGTATGCTCCAGATGCCCTTTCTCGTCCTTGCCCTCCTGATGCAGCAGGTTGGCGATGTCCATGTACCAGAGCAGGAATACGTGCTTCTGCTCGTCGGCGATGTCCTTGCGGGGGGCTATGAGCGTCGAGAAGATCGCTTCGGGGCTGAATTGCAGCGCCCGCAGCAGGTCCTCCAGCTGCCAGAGGTAGAGGATGTATTCGGCGATGTTTTCCCGGCGTTTGGCTTGTGCTATGTCCATGCTGATCCGCGCTTATTTGGTCGGTTTGATCCACCGCTGCGGCGCGCCCGCACGGTGTTTGAGAAAGTACTGCTGCGATTTCAGGAGGTTGCGCGACTGCAGCACCATGTTCTTGGTCTCGGTCAGGATCGTCAGGTAGAGCATCGACGCCTTGGTGTTCGACCGGGCTTCGTTGATGCGCCCAAGCTCCGATTTGATGGCCTCGGCGATCGACTCGAACAGCTGGTCGCGTAGCGCCAGCACCATCTCGATCTCCGTGAAGTCGCCGTCGCGCAGCATCTGGTTGATGTGACGGTAGATCGACTCCACGTCGTCGTTGATCGACATCAGGTCCTTGGCCTGCTCCTTCGACAGTCCTTCGTGGTTGTTGTCGATATGTTCGAACGCAGGGCGCGTGATGTGCATCAGCGCCTTGGTCATTTCGTTGAGGTAATCCACCACCTGCACGTAGTAGTGGGCCGTGTTCACGTCGCCGCTCTGCAACTTCTTGAGCGTGGGCAGCAGCGTGTATTTGCGTTCGCGCGACTGGTAGAAGAGGTCGTTCGACTCCTTGACCATGTCGCGCAGCACCTTGCGGTTCTCCTTGAAGACGGCGATCAGCGTGCGGTCGTAAATCTTCGTGGCGCACTCCATCGTGTGGCAGACCTCTTCGCGCAGGTTGGCGATGATGTCCTCGTTGGTGCGCGTGTCGGCGTTGGCCGCCGTGGGGGAGGCGGATTTGCCTTTTTTCAGGAAGTTGCTGTGGATGAGCATGTAGCCGCACAAGAGGGTGACGATGACGAATGCGACGGTTCCGCCGTAGATCAGGGCCAGCCCCACGACGAATGCGATCAGGAATCCGCCCAACGCCGTGATGAACCAGCCGGCGACGACGGTCATGACGCCCGAAATGCGGTATACGGCGCTTTCGCGGCCCCATGCGCGGTCGGCGAGCGACGAACCCATGGCCACCATGAAGCAGACGTAAGTCGTCGAGAGGGGCAGTTTGAGCGACGTGGCGATGGCGATCAGCATGGCCGAGGTCGTGAGGTTTACCGTGGCGCGGATCATGTCGTACGGCGCGCCGCTGTGTTCGATGTCCTCGTATTCGAAGCGGCGCGAAATGGCGGCCCGCACGCGCGGCGGGATGACCCGTTCGATGCCGGCGTTGATGTTGAGTGCCGCGCGGACGATCGTGCGCGAGAGGACCGACGAACCGTACTGCTCGGTGCCTTCGTCGCCCTGCGCCGAGAGCGACAGCTCGGTTTCGGTAACGTGCATGGCCTTTTTCGAGGTCCAGAGCGTGAGTATCATGATGGCGCCCGCGGCCAGCAGGATCAGGAAGTTGGCCGGAACGTTGTCGTTCAGCACGCCCATCAGCATTTGGGAATCGCCGCTGTGCCGGGCGATCGAGTAGGCGTCGAATCCGGCGACGGGTACGCCGATGAAGTTCACCAAGTCGTTGCCCGCGAAGGCCAGCGCCAAGGCGAAGGTGCCCGAAAGGATCGTGATGCGCAGGATGTTGATCTTGAACCGCTGTATGAAGAAGAGCAGCAGCGAGCAGACGACCCAGCAGATCAGGAGCGACAGCAGCAGGTGATTGTCCACCATCGTGACGAAATCGTGTCCCGCCAGAATGGATTTAAGCCCTTTGAAGACGGCGAAGTAGACGATCGCCGTCAGCGAGGCGCCGCACCACATCGACCCGAAGCGGCGGAACGGAAGCGTGTAGCGGAACGAGAAGATCGTGCGCGAGACGTACATGACGAAGGTTCCGCAGGTGAAGGCGATGACCACCGACAGGAGGATTGCCGAGACGATGCCCATGGCGCGGGAGGTGTTGATGAACTGTCCCAGCGCGCCGACGCCGAGGTCGGGGGTGTTCGAGATTTTGTAGATCGACACGGCGATGGCCGATCCGAGCAGGCAGAAGATCAGCGATACGGTGGTCGAGGTAGGCAGTCCCCACGAATTGTAGAGGTCCAGCAGGATGATGTTGGCGAACATCACGCCCAGATAGAGCATCATCACTTCGTGGAAGGTGAAGAGTCCGGGATTGAACATGCCGCTGCGGGCGACCTCCATCATGCCGCTCGACGTTACTACGCCGATGATGATGCCGATCGAGGCGACGAGCAGGATGGTGCGCATGGGTGCGGCTTTGGAGCCGATGGCGGAGTTGAGGAAATTGACTGCGTCGTTGGTGACGCCGACAAAAAGACCGGATATGGCGAGAATGCCCAGAATGCCTACAATGACAGTGTAGATTTCACTCATGTTAGGGTTTAGTGCAAATTGTGAACAAATTTACGCCATTTTTCCCGATGAAACGGTTTTGCCGCCGAATATTAACATTAATTTAACATGGAGTTTCGCGGATGCGGCGGTAGAATTGACGCTCCAACGCAGAACCGGATGAATGAGCGGGCACCGTGCTTTCCTCATGCCGGATTTTTCTGCCGTGTTTCTGCGTCGCATTCGGATAACAGCCGGAGAAGATGCCGCCCCGGCGCGTCGTTCCATGAAAAAAGGGCAGGACCCCTCGGTCCTGCCCGCTCTTTTCGGCCGGAACGTTTGTCCTGCCCGCTCTGTTCGGGCGGTGCCGTCGGTCTTGTTTTTTTTCGTCCAGAACCGTCGGTTCTGCCCTTTCTCTTCGGCCGGGGGCCTACTCCTCGTCGGTGTCGGTGTAGGCCTTCAGCAGCTTGTCCTGCACGTCGGCCGGAACCTGCTCGTAGGAAGAGAATTTCATCGAGTAGGTCGCCGACCCCGACGTGAGCGACGAAAGGGTCGTCGAATAACGGTACAGCTCGGCCAGCGGAACCGTGGCGTTCAGGCGGTCGAAGCCTTTGTCGGACTCCATGCCGGCGATCATCGCGCGGCGGTTCTGGAGGTCGCTCATCACGGCGCCCATGTAGTCGCTCGGCACGAGGACCTCGACGTTGTAGATCGGCTCCATGATCTTGGGTCCCGCGTTGCGGAATGCCTCCTTGAAGGCGTTGCGCGCCGCCAGCTTGAACGAGATTTCGTTCGAATCCACCGGGTGCATCTTGCCGTCGTAGATCACTACGCGGATGTCGCGGGCGTAGGAACCCGTCAGCGGGCCTTCGTCCATCTTCTCCATGATGCCCTTGAGGATGGCGGGCATGAAGCGCGCGTCGATGGCGCCGCCCACGATCGCCGAGTAGAACTGCAGCTTGCCGCCCCACGGCAGGTCGTATTCCTCCTTGGTCTTGGGGTTGACGACCATGTCGCCCTTACCCGGAACCTTGTAATTCTTGGGTTCGGGCATGCCCTCGTAGTAAGGCTCGATGATCATGTGCACTTCGCCGAACTGGCCTGCGCCGCCCGACTGCTTTTTGTGGCGGTAGTCGGCCTGCGCCACCTTGGTGATGGTCTCGCGGTAGGGAATCTTCGGCGCGATATAGTCGTACTGGAGGCGGTTCTCCTTTTCGATACGCGTGCGGAGGATATTGAGATGATGCTCGCCCTGACCCTGTATGATGGTTTGTTTCAGCTCCTTGGAGTATTCGACCAGAATCGTCGGGTCCTCGAATTTGGCGTCGTTGAGCACCTTGCCCAGCTTCTCCTCGTCGCCCTGCTCCTTGGCTTTGACGGCGGCGCGGTAGCGCGGTTCGGGGAACACGATCGGTTCGACGGTCACCGGCGCCGACGGCGCCGCGAGCGTGTCGTTGGTGCGCGTGCCCTTGAGTTTGACGGTGCAGCCGATGTCGCCCGCCATGAGTTCGGTGACTTTGATGCGGTTCCTGCCCGCCACGGCGAAAAGCTGCGACACCTTCTCCTTGTTGCCCGTGCGGGTGTTCACCAGCTCGGTGCCCTCGGCGATACGGCCGCGGATCACGCGGAAATAGGTGATTTCGCCGATATGCTGTTCGACCTGACTCTTGAATACGAAAGCCACGGCGGGCGCCGTCTCGTCGGCCGCGATCTCTTCGCCGTCGGTCGAGAGGAAGTTCGGGGCCTTCAGCGGGCCGGGAGCGACGTTGATGATGAACTCCATCAGACGCTTGGTGCCGATGTCGCGCTTGCCGCTGGTGCAGAAGATCGGCATCACCTCGCGTTTCGAGAGGCCGATTTTCAGACCCGCGCGGATGTCGTCCTGCGTGAGCGTGCCCTTGTCGAAGTACAGTTCCATGAGGGCTTCGTCGTGTTCGGCGGCCATCTCGACCAGCTCCTTGTTCAGCTCCTGAGCCTTGTCCAGCTCTTCGGCGGGAATTTCCAGCTCCTCGCGGTGGCCGTCGTTGTCCTTGAAACGGTACATCTTCATCAGCAGCACGTCGATGAAAGCGTTGAATTCGGGACCCTGATTGACCGGGTACTGCACGATGACGGGCTTCACGCGCGACGAGGCGCGGATCGACTCGACGGCGGCCTCGAAATTGGCCTTGTCGGCGTCGAGCTGGTTCACTACGCCGATCACGGGTTTCTGCAGCAGACGGGCGTAGCGGGCCTGAATTTCGCTGCCGACCTCCCAGCCGTTCTGGGCGTTGAACAGGAAGACGCCCACGTCTCCGACCTTGAAGGCCGAGAAGAGGCTTCCGCAGAAGTCGTCCGAGCCGGGGCAGTCGATGATGTTCAACTTGCGGTCCATGAATTCGGTGAAGAGGATCGTGGAATAGATCGAGCGTTTGTATTCGTGCTCGATATCCGTATTGTCCGAGAGCGTGTTGTTCGCCTCGATACTACCCCTGCGGTCGATGACCTTACCCTCGAAGGCCATCGCTTCGGCAAGGGTAGTTTTACCCGTGCCGGGCGCGCCGATGAGTACGATGTTCTTGATCTCTTTAGCTGAATAATTTTTCATATTCCCGTGTGGTTTTAAGGTTTTCGGGTGGTTCGGGGCGTCGCCGGAGGTGTTCCCGCGGGGCGTATTCCCGGTTGCGGAAGGCGCCCTTTCCGGGATTTTCCGGTTAGCCGACTATAAATATACAAAAAAAACGGGATAACCAAACCGGGGCATGAAAAAATCGCCCTCAGGAGGCGATTTTTCGGTCTAAAAAAGGAATGTCGAGCCACGTGAGCTTTTTCCACAGCCACTCGACAGGGCCGTGCGAATGGCGGCGCAGCCATATCCGGCAGAAGGCGTACTGTACGAGGATGATGCCCACGCCCGCGAGTGTGCCGTAGATCACGTCCACGTGGCGGTAAAGCCCCATGCCCCAGTTGTAGAAGAGCGCCGTTCCGAGCAGCGATTGCAGCAGGTAGTTGGTCAGGCTCATGCGGCCGAAGAAGGTCATGCCGTGCAGCGCCCGCCGGAATCCCGGCAGTCCGTACCACAGCAGGACCACCGCCGCGACGATGGCCGTCGCCGTCATCAGGTTGCGCATCGCCTCGAACGGCACGAGCCATGTGCCGAGAATGCCGGCAGCCAGCAGCCCGCCCCAGATGCGCCGGTTGCGGCCTTCGTCGTAGAAGAGCCGGTAACGGCCCGCCAGCATGCCCAGCACGAACATCAGCAGCGTCTGCGTGGCGCGGCCGTGTTCCAATCCCCATGCGAACGAGCTGATCGGCCCGTAGGCGAGGCTTGCGCGGGCGCTCTGGGCGAAGGTTCCCGTGGCGAGGGTCGGATAGAGGGTCTCCATGCCTTCGATGCCGCGGATCGAGAGCGTATGTCCGCTAAAATACTGCCAGAGTTCGAGCGGCTGGATGAAGAGCAGCGCCGCTATGACCCACACCCAGCGGTTCGGGAGTTTGCCGATGGGGATCATCAGCAGCCCGAAAACGGCGTAATAGGTCAGCACGTCGCCGTTGTAGATCGCGGCGTTGACCAGCCCGATTATGAACAGCAGTACCATGCGCCATGCGAACCGCAGCGAGAAGTCGTTGCCCCGCTGGGCCTGATTGTCGCTCTGGATGAAGAAACTCAGTCCGAACAGCAGTGCGAAGATGGCGTACATCTTGCCCGAAAGCAGGAATCCCAGCGCGCCGGCCACGGTTTGCTCCCAGTCGCCGAATCCGGCGCGGAGGTAATCCAGCCCGCTCCAGTAGAGGTTGAAATGCTCGCGGGCGTGGAACAGGATGATGCCCGCCACGGCGATGCCGCGCAGGGCGTCCGCCACTTCGATGCGGGTGTTGGGGAGGTTGGTCGTGCGGTACATTTTCCGGCGTTTGGAATGTGGGAGTAGTCGGCGGCGGTATAACGGTCGGTGCTTGTGCGGCTTGTAGTGCCCGTGTTGCAGCGCACGGCGTTTTGCGGAGGCATCTTTGGGCCGAAGTAAGTCCCTTTCGAATTCTTAATTTTTCATTTTTCATTGTTTTGCGCTTTTGAGCGCAAAACAATTCCCGTCAGCGCCTCGACGGCCCGGCGGCCTTCGATGCCCAGCGAGAGCGAATAGTCGTTGACGAAAAGCGCGATGTGGGCGTCGATCACGGCGTCGTCGAGTTCCTGCGCGTGTTCCTTGATATATGCGCGCGACGCTTCGGGGTGCGCGAAGGCGTATTCGATGCTTTGGCGGATGAGGGTCTCGACCTGCCGCCGCATCGCTTCGGGCAGGCTCCGTTTGGCCGCGATGCCGCCCAGCGGCAGGGGCAGCGCGGTGGTCCGCTCCCATAGCTGTCCGAGGTCGGCGACCAGCTCCAACTGCCGCTGCCGGTAGACGAAACGCCCCTCGTGGATCAGCACTCCGGCGTCGAAGTCGCCCCGCTCCACGGCGGCGGCGATCTGCGAGAAGAGCAGGGGCGTGCGCTCCGTAATCCGGGGGAAAAGGCGCATCATCAGTGCGTTGGCCGTGGTGTGGACTCCCGGTACGGCCACGCGGCGGATCGGCGACCGGTCCCCCGCACGGCGCACCAGCAGCGGTCCGTTGCCGCGTCCGAGCGCCGCGCCGCTGTCCAGCAGCGCGTAACGGTCCGCAACGGCGGGCAGCACGGCGCAGCTTATCTTGCTCACGTCGGCATCCCCGGCCTGCACCCCGCGGTTGAGCGCCTCGATGTCGCGGTATTCGACGTCGAAATGCAATCCGCCCGTGTCGATGCGTCCGTTCAGGAGCGCGTCGAACATGAAGGTGTCGTTCGGGCAGGGCGATATGCGCAGGCGGAACGTCACCGTTTCTGCGCTTCGGTGATGTTGCGCACGTTCTCCTGATCGCGGTTGCGGTTGCGCCTGCCGCCGTAGCGGCCCAGCAGCCAGCCCGCCGCGAAGGTCAGCGCGAGGACGATGATGTCGATAAATACGTTGGCCAGCCAGCGCTGGATGGCAGGGGCGAACTGCCAGATCAGAATGAAGACGACCAGTATCAGGATCAGTCCCGCCCAAAGTGTCCATTTTTTATTCATCGTTTCCGAATATTTGGGTTAATGTTGCGGTAAGGTTTTCGACGGCCAGCCCTACGGCCCATCGGTCGAAGGGTTCGCCGACATAATTCGACACGGCGCGAATCTGGCAGCAGGCGACGCCCAGCGCTTCGCACACGGCGAAAAAGGGCGCGCCCTCCATGTTCTCGATCTCAGGCAGCGCGCTTTGCCCGTCCGTGCCGTTCGTGTCGCCGATCGCGGACTGCATGTCCGAGGGCTGTTCCGGGCTGTCCGCCCTCTCTCCGGTAGGTTGCAGCGTCTGTCCGGCCGGGGCCGAAACTGCGTCGCCGGACTTCGTTTCCGGCTCCGGAATCCCGTACCCTGTTTCCCGGAACTCCTGCTCCTGTTCCTGCTTCCGCCCCGTCTCCCGCAGGCCGTCTCCCGAACGGTTTACCGTAACGCCCGCCGCGAGGGGCAGTCCCAGATCGGGTCCCGAAGTTTCGTATTCGCGGGCGTAACGTGCCGGAATCCCGGCGATCCGCTCGGAGACCACTTCGACCACCTCGCCGCGCTGCAGGCTCCGGTCGTACGCCCCCGCGATGCCTGCGAGCACGACCAGCTGGGGCTTGCGGGCTTTCACGGCCCGGATCGTCGCGGCCGCGATCTCCGCCGCGCCGACTCCGGCCACGAAGACCGGATCGCGGGGCTGGGTGAGGATGAACGCCTTGGCCTCCTCGATGGTGGGGAAAATGAAAATCCGCTTCACGTTACCGGCCCACTGCGGCTTCGAGTTCCTCGACCGTGATCGGAATTTTCCTGTCACCCAGCATGCGGCTGCCCTCTTCGGTGACCAGAATGTCGTCCTCGATGCGGATGCCGCCGAAGTCGCGGTACGCCTCCAGCGCGTCGTAATCGACGATGCCCTTGTAGAGACCCTCGGCGCGGCACTTGTCGATCAGCGCCGGGATGAAGTAGAGTCCCGGTTCGTCGGTCATCACCGTCCCCGGTTCGATGCGCCACGCCGTGCGGTAGATGCAGCTTCCCGACTTGGCGGCGCGGTCGGCGATCGTCGAGAAGTCGAAACTCCGCTCGCCCATCGCCTCGCAGTCGTGTACGTCCATGCCCAGCCCGTGTCCCAGTCCGTGGGGCATGAGCATCGTCATGGCGCCCGAAGCCACGGCGTCGGCGGCCGTGCCCTTGAGCAGTCCCAGCGCCACCAGCCCTTCGGCCAGCGTCATGTAGGCGGCGTTGTGTATCTCGGTGTACATCATATGCGGCTTGACGATGCGCGCTACATGGTCGTGCGCCGTCAGTACGACGTTGTAAATCTCCTTCTGCTTCTGCGTGAACCGGCCGCTGACGGGGTAGGTGCGCGTGTGGTCCGAGCAGTAGCCGTCCACGGTCTCGCAGCCTGCGTCGCACAACAGCAGCCGCCCCTGCTCCAATACGCCGTCGGCGTTGAGGTTGTGGAGCGTCTCGCCGTGCTGCGAGACGATCGAGGGGAACGACAGGCCCGAACCGCTCGATTTGGCGATGCCCTCGATGGCGCCCGCTATCTCGCGCTCGATCACACCGGGGTGGCACATATGCATCGCCAGCGTGTGCATCTGGTAGCCTATCAGGAACGCGCGTTCCATCGCCTCGACCTCCTCGGCGCTCTTCTTCTCGCGCATTTCGGCCACGGCGAACATCAGTTCGACCGACTTGTAGTCGTGCAGCAGTTCGGGCTTGATGCCGAGCAGCGCCGACAGCTGGAGCTTCGTCTCGCTGCGGTAGGGCGGCAGGTAGTGGATCTTGCGGCCCAGCGAAACGGCTTTGCGGAGCCGCTTTTCAAGCTCGGCCATGGGGAACGTCGCCGTGACGCCGACTTCGGCGCCCAGTTCGCGCAGCGTGGGCTGCGGACCGGTCCAGATGATGTCCTCGACCGTGAAATCGTCGCCGTACAGCGCCTCTTCGCCCGTGTCGGCGTCGATCAGGCCCGCCAGCGACGGGGTGTTCAGTCCGAAGTAGTAGCGGAACGACGAATCCTGCCGGAAATAGTAGGCGTTGTTCGGATAGTTGTTGGGCGAAAGGGAGTTGCCCGGCAGCAGGATGATCCCTGAGCCGATCTTCGTACGCAGCATGTTGCGGCGCGCAGCGTAGGTCTTAGCTGAAAACATAGTATGGCGTTTTAATTTGCATTCCGTTTGCGGCGCCTGCGGCTCGTCGGCGCAGGGCTTGTGCGGCGGCACATTCTCCACCTTTTACAAAAATAGTAAAAATATGACAAGCCCGCGCCCTGCGGCGGCTATTTTTTGCGGAAAGGCTTCTGCGGAGGGTGCGGACGGGGGTAAATGTCCGGCGGGGCGGGCCTGCGGTCAGAATTCGACGCTTGCGCCCGCATCGTTGACCGTGACGGCGACCTCGCGGCCCATGTAGAGGGCGACGTTGGGGTCTTCGTGGCCTGCGGGGATGCCGAATACGACCGGAATCCCCAGCGGACGGACATAGGCTGCGATGATGTCGCAGGGGTCCCAGACGCCGAAGTGCTTCTGTCCCAGCATGTCCGTAAAATGCCCCACGAGAACGGCCTTGCATTTGGCCAGTATTCCGCTCCGCTCCAGCTGCTGCATCATGCGGTCGAGTCGGTACATCTGTTCGCCGATCTCCTCGATGAACAGCACCGTCGGGGTGTCGAAGTCGGGCTGTTCGGGCGTCCCGATCGCTGAGCAGAGCAGCGAGAGATTGCCGCCCGCGAGCCGTCCGCGGGCCGTGCCGGAGACGTTGAGCGGGTGTGCGGCGGCGTCGATGCGCGTCCAGCGGCCGAAAAGCGCGCTGCGCAACGATTCGTCCGAGACGATCGCTTCGGGTTTTTCGTCGGCGCCGAAACGGAACTTGCCCGGCATCGTGGCGTGAAGGCTTTCGACGCCCAGCCGCCCCAGCGCCATGTGGAGCATGGTGACGTCGCTGAATCCGACGATCCACTTGGGATGTTCGCGCAGCGGCGTGAGGTCGAGCAGCGGGAGCAGGCGCACCGATCCGTAGCCGCCCTGATAGCTGACGACGGCTTTCACGCCGGGATCGTCGATCATGGCCTGCAGGTCTGCGGCGCGCCGGGCGTCGGTCCCGGCGAAGTAGGGCTGTTCGCGGTCGGCGTAGTGCGCTCCGAATTTCACTTTCAGGCCCCACTCTTCGAAGCGTTCCCGGACTTTGGCCGTGTCGGCCTTCTCCTTGAGTTTGCGCGCCGGGGTGACGATGCCTATGGTATCGCCCGGCCGCAGGTAGGGCGGGCGGACGAAAGGTGCGTCGGATTTCTGGGCGGAGAGCGCGTCGGATTGCCGGAGGGAGTCGGGGCGTCGCATTCCGAGGCTGTCAGACCCGTGGACGGTGTGCGCGTCGGATTGCCGGAGGGAAAGGGTGTCGGGCTGTAGAAGGGTGTGCGTATCGGGGTGGCGGGCGGTGAGGTTTGCAGAGCAGAGCAGGAGGGCGGCGAGCAGGAACGGATATTTCATGTCGGATCTGTATTCGGGGTGTAGAGGGATGTTTGTTTCGCTTCTTCGGGGTTTCGGGCGGAGATGCCTCCGGTTATTTTCTGCGCCGGGTCAGCCCTTCGGGCAGCGGCAGCCGGATGCGGGTGATGCTGACCACGGCGCCCGTCAGGGCGAACCCTCCCGCGAGCAGGAGCGCCGTATGGGTGCTGTTTTCGGGGACGATGTGGAACAGGAGGGCCATCAGCGCCGCGCCCGTGGCCTGGCCCACCAAACGCGCCGTGGCGAGCATGCCGCTGGCGCTTCCGCTGCGCTGGGGCGGGGCCGAGGCGATCAGGATGCTGTTGTTGGGCGACTGGAACAGTCCGAATCCCGCGCCGCAGAGCACCAGCCGCCATGCGATGTCGAAAGGCGCCGGGTCATCGGGCAGGAAGGCCAGCAGGAACAGTCCCGCGGCCATGGCCGTAAGTCCTGTGCCGCCCAGAAATCCGGCGTGGACACGTTCGACGAGGATGCCGGCGATCGGGGCCACGACCATGATCACGGCGGGCCATGCGGTCATCAGCAGTCCCGTGGCGACTTCGTCGTAGCCGAATTCGTGCTGCAGGTAGAAGGGCAGGGCCACCATGGCGAGCATCTGTCCCAGAAACGAGCAGATCGACGTTAAGACCGAGACCGAGAAGATCGGGATGCGCAGCAGGTCGAACGGCAGCAGCGGATAGGGTTCGCGCAGCTGGCTGCGGATGAAGAAGAAGCCGACGACGAGCAGTGCGGCGATGCCGGCCGAGAGGATGCGCGGATCGAGTCCGTGCGAGAATCCCTCGACCGAAGCCATCAGCAGCCCGAACGTGAGTGCGTTCATCACCGCGTCGCGCCAGTCGAAGCGGTGGGTGCCGACCCGCACGGGGTTGTCGGGCAGGAAGCGGCGGCTCAGCGACAGGGCGACAAGCCCGACGGGAATGTTCACGGCGAAGAGCCACGGCCAGTGGGCGATCGAAAGGATGCCTGCGGCGATGGTCGGGCCTGCGACCGACGACACGGCGATGACCGTGGCGTTGAGACCCAACCCGCGGCCCAGCTGCGCCTTGGGGTAGATGATGCGGATGAGCGTGGTGTTGACCGACGTGACGGCCGCGGCGCCGAAGCCCTGCATGACGCGCGCCAGCACCAGCGTGGCGAGCGACGAGGAGAGTGCGCAGCCCACCGAAGCCACCGTGAAGAGCATCAGCCCGCCGATGTAGACCTTGCGGTAGCCGACCAGCTCGCCCAGCGCCGAGAACGACAGCAGCGAGACCATGATGGCCAGCTGGTAGGCGTTGACGATCCAGATCGAGTCGGCGGACAAAATCCCCAGCTCCTGCCCGATGGTCGGCAGGGCGACGTTGGCGATGGCGCTGTCAAGCACCGACAGTCCGACGCCGAACGCCACGGCCAGAATGGCCCACAAGCGGCGGGGCATCGGCAATCCGTCCGCAGGCGGCGCTATGTAGGGAATGGTGCTCACGGAGTGCAAAGGTAATACATGCCGTCCGCAAATCAAAACGGGTGCCGGGCTTGCATGAAAACGGAGACCCGGAAATTTCCGGGCCTCCCTCTCACAACTATGAATTTGAACTTTTTACTTTAAAAAACGGTATGGTAGTATGCTTGTGGCTGGTTGTGATTCCGGTTTATCTGCGGTCGCTCTCCGGCACGATCCCGCCCTGCGGCTCGACGCCCTTGAGGTATTTGGCGAGGAACTTCTCCATCGCGCGGTAGAAGTCGAAACGGTTCTCCTCGTTGTGGAAGCCGTGGCCTTCGTTGTCCTTGACCATGTAGTCCACATGCACGCCGCGGCTGCGCAGCGCTTCGACCATCTGGTTGCTTTCGTTGATGTTCACGCGGGGATCGTTGGCGCCCTGCACCACCAGCAGCGGGGTCTCGATGCGCTCGGCGTTGAGGGCCGGCGAATTCTCGCGCAGCATCTCGGCGTCCTTTTCGGGGTTGCCGACCATCTCGTACATCATGTCGAGCATCGGTTTCCAGTAGGGCGGAATGGTTTCGAGGAACGAGAAGAGGTTCGACACACCTACGTAGTCGATGGCGCAGGCGTAGAGGTCGGGATCCTTCACGATGCCCTGCAGCGTGGCGTAGCCGCCGTAACTGCCGCCGTAGATGGCGATCTTCGCGGGATCGGCGATGCCTTTGCCGATCAGCCAGTTCACGCCGTCCGTGATGTCGTCCTGCATGGTCTGGCCCCACTTGCCGTAGGCGATTTCGGTGAACTTGCGTCCGAAGCCCGTCGAACCGCGGAAGTTCATCTGCAGCACGGCATAGCCGCGGTTGGCGAGGAACTGCGCTTCGGGGTTGAAGCCCCAGTAGTCGCGGGCCCACGGGCCGCCGTGGGGATTCACGACCACGGGCAGGTTCTTGGCGTTGTGCACGGTCTTGCCCACGGGCAGCGTCAGGTAGCCCTCGATCTCCAGACCGTCGCGCGAAGTGTAGTTGATAGGGATCATCTCGGCCATCTGCGCCTCTTCGATCCACGGCGCGAGGTCGGCCAGCTTGGTCATCGTGTCGGCCTCGACGTCGTAGAGGTAATAGGTGCCCATCGTGCGGTCGCCGCCTGCATAGACGATGTATTTGTCCTCGGCCTTGTTCGAGCCGGCGATGCCGATGGCATAGCCGCGCAGGTGCTTCTCCATGCGGCCGAACATCTCGCCCGTCGCCTTGTCGAAGAAGTGGCGCGCGGTGCCTTTGTGGCCGGTGTAGGAGACGCCGAGCAGTTTCTTCTGCGCGTCGCTGTACCAGATGTTGTCCAAGTCGTATTTGTCGTTTACGTAGAGCTGTTCGATCTCCTCGCACGTCGCGGGGTCCATCAGCACGAGGGCGACCTTGTCGCGTCCGAGGTTGGTGACGGCGTAGACCTGCTTGTTGTCGGGGGTGAAGGCGGCGAACGAGACGCTCTCCTTGAAGTTGGTCGTCAGCACGGGGCGAAAAGGCTCGGCTTCGGTTTCGCGGTAGCGGATCTGCGAATTGACGCCGTCCACGATGGCGTAAGCCACGCGCAGGCGGCCGTCGTGGTCGGTCTGCCAGCCCTGAATGTCGCCGGGATTCTCGCACAGCATCGTCATCTCGCCCGTGTTGAGGTTCAGCCGGTAGGGGTCGAAGATCATCGGATTGCGCTGGTTGGTGCCGATGATTATCAGCGAGTCGATCTCTTCCAGCGGGTCGATGATCTGCGTGCGGACGCCCGGAATGGCGGTGTAGGCCTTCGGGTCGCTGCCGTCGATGTTCACGCCGTAAAGCTGGTAGTTCTCGTCGCCGCCCGTGTCCTTCAGGTAGAGGATGCGGTTGTCGCCGGCCCAGAAGTATCCGGCCAGATCGCGCTCGGTCTCCGAGGTGATGCGCACCGCCTGCTTGCCGTCCACGGGCTGTACGAAGATGTTGCGGCGGCTTTCGTAAGGCGCCATGTAGGAGAAATAGCGGCCGTCGGGCGATATCTGGTAACCGGTCTTCTCCGAATTGCGGAAGAAGGTTTCCATCGGCAGCTCAGGGGCCGTCTTGGGTGCGCAGGAGGCGAGAACGGCCGCCGCTGCGGCGAACAGAAGGAGTTTTTTCATGGGATTATTCGTTTGTGTTGTCGTTTTGCTTTTCGGAGCGCAGGGCGTCGCGCCAGATGGCGCAGACCGAGAGGATCAGCAGTACCAGCAACGGCGTGTCGGACAGGTGCGAAGCTTCGGGGAACAGAAGCCGGGCGGCTACCGAGAGCGCGAAGGCGGTCACGACGATGAATACGGCCAGCATGCGGATGATTTTTTCGATCTCCATAGGATGTCTTTTTTAATTTCGACATTGCAAACTTACGAAAGAATTTTTTGAAAAACAACTGAAATTTATTGTTTTTCGATAAAAATTTTATGATAAGCGGGTCTGAGTGCTTTCGCTGGCTGAAAATCGTAACGAAAAAAACGCCCGAAGGCGTTTCCTTGATATATATGTCGTCCGGCATACGTGCTGTCCGGCCGGCGCGGGCTATTGCGCATCGACGAATTTATAGAGCTGGTCGCCGCGGCGTATCGTCCCTTGGGTGCGTACTGCGCACAAGGTTCCCTGAGCGACGGACGGGACGGGCTTTCCGTCGGTGTCGTGCAGCTCGGCGAGCGTCTGTTCGGCGACGCCCGTCGTGGCGCCCATGAAGAATATCTCTTCTCCCACGGCCAGCGGAGCCGCTTCGACCAGCACTTCGGCCACCGATATCCTTTTGTAGAAGTTGGTCACCTTGCCCACGTAGACCTTGCGCCGCGTGGCGGCCGATCCGTAATGTTCGCTGTGTTCGGCGACGGGCCGTCCTGCGTAGTAGCCTTCCCAGAATCCGCGGTTGAAAACCGTAGCGAGCCGCTCTTTCAGTCCGGCGGCCAGTTCGGGCGTGTATGTCCCGGCTTCGATGGCGCGCAGCGCCTCGTCGTAACACTCCACCACGCGTTTGACGTACTCGGCGCCCCGCGCCCGGCCCTCGATCTTCAGCACCCGGACGCCCGCGCCGATGAACTTGTCGAGAAAATCGACCGTGCAGAGGTCCTTGGGCGAGAGTACGTAGCGACCGTCCACGTCCAGCGCCGCGCCGGTCTCCTTGTCAGTGACGGTGTATTTGCGGCGGCACAGCTGGCGGCATGCGCCGCGGTTGGCCGAGCAGTTGGTCTCGTAGAGCGAAAGATAGCATTTGCCCGAAACCGACATGCAGAGCGCGCCGTGAGCGAACATTTCGAGCAGAACCAGTTCGCCGCGTGGTCCCCGGATGTCGTTCTCTGCGATTTCGCGGTGAATCCGCGCCACCTGTTCGAGCGTCAGTTCGCGGGCCAGCACCACCGTGTCGGCCCACTGCGAAAAGAATTTCACGGCTTCGGAGTTCGAGATGTTGCTCTGGGTCGAGATGTGGACCTCGACGCCGATGCGCCGTGCGTAGAGAATCGCCGCGAAGTCGGAGGCGATGACGGCGTCGATGCCCTCGGCCTTGGCGCGGTCGATCACCTCGTGAACGGTCCGCAGCTCGTCTTCATAGACGATGGTATTGACCGTCAGATAGGTCTTCACGCCTGCGGCGCGTGCCGTGGCGACGATCTTCGCCAGATCGTCGAGCGTGAAGTTGGCGGCCGACGCCGAGCGCATGTTGAGCTTGCCGACGCCGAAGTAAACCGAATCGGCTCCGGCCTGAATGGCCGCCGCCAGCGATTCGTACGACCCCACGGGGGCCATGATCTCTATATCGGAACGTCGCATGTCAGTTTTTGCGTCCTATCAGGCTTTCGGCGTATTCGCGGATGCGCTGCGTGCGGGCCTTGTCCGCCGACAGCGTATCGAGGATCGAGAGCGCCCGCTCGAACCGCAGCGAAATCTGCTGTTCGGTCAGACGCGGCACGTCGAGCCGGTCGTAAATGGATTTTACCGCGGCGATCTTTTCGGCGTCGGACAGCCGCGCGTCGAGACGGGTCGTGCGCAGCGCTTCGCGCGTCGCTTCGTCGGCGCGGCTCATGGCCGTAATCATCAGGTAGGTCTGCTTGCCTTCGAGGATGTCGCCCCCGATGGCTTTGCCCAGCCGGTCGTCGCCGTAGCTGTCCAGCAGGTCGTCCTGAAGCTGGAAAGCCAGCCCCAGCTCGATGGCGAAACGGCGCAGTTTGCGGCAGTCCTCCTCCGAGGCGCCGCCCAGCATGGCGCCGATGGTGACCGAGCCGGCCAGCAGCACCGAGGTCTTGAGTTCGATCATGTGCATGTATTCCACGACCGAGACCTTTCGTTTGCTCTCGAAGTCCATGTCGTACTGCTGTCCTTCGCAGACTTCGAGCGCCATGGTGTTGAACGTGCCCAGTATCCGGGGCAGCAGCTCCGCGGGCACTTCGCTCAGCAGGCGGTAGGCGCAGATCATCATGGCGTCGCCCGAAAGGATCGCCACGCTCGGCCCCCACTTGGCATAGACCGAAGGTTTGCCGCGGCGCACGGCGGCGTTGTCCATGATGTCGTCGTGCAGCAGCGTGAAGTTGTGGAACACCTCGACGGCGGCCGCAGCCGGCAGGGCGGCCTGAAACCGGTCGGTGAAAATGCCGTGTGCGAGCATCAGCAGCATCGGGCGCAGGCGTTTGCCGCCGCCCGCCAGCGAATAGCCGATCGGTGCGTAGAGACGTTCGGGTTCGGCCGGGAACTCGGTCTGGGCCAGATAATTTTCGATTGCTAAGAGCAGTTGCTCGTTCGTTTGCATCATTGTAGTACTACATTTTGGAGCGGAATCTGTCCCAAAAGTAGGAAAAAAGTTTGGAGTAGCCGAATTTTGGATTAA
>OGYJ01001483.1_pt1 | contig 18600 bp, 16 predicted proteins | sample 1576531 | NCBI WGS metagenome assembly OGYJ01 (sample SAMEA3541574, study PRJEB24748) | human gut metagenome | biome: human gut; feature: human-associated habitat; material: faeces | place: China | collected 2012 | reverse complement strand
CCAAATCTACTTTTCCCAAAGCATAATCAATGGCAAATAGTTTTGCCAAACTTGCGACAGTGGGCAACTGGCTATCACCCTCGTAAAATAAATATTCTTCTTGCTCAATATCATAAATAGAAAACGAAAGTGCATCCTGTGGAATATCAAGTTCATTTGTATTCATTTGAAAATCAACTTTTTTTAAGACATCTTTCAAAAAGTCAAAACGATAGATACCTGTTTTATACAGTCCAACTGCCGCAACAAGTGATATGAACAGCATTGTTACAAAAATTATTATTATCTTTTTATATTTTCTGCTTCTGCGTTTTTTCATATTTATAATCCGCCTTTCTGCGAAAGGCACCAATCAGGGATGAAAAAGTGCTATCGCTAAAATAGAATGTATCTATAAATGAGCATCACTAAAAAATGCACAAAAAGATAGGACAACAGTCCCAAAAAGAGTTATAATGTACTTGTGACCTACATTAACTCAAAGGAGTGTTGTACTATGAAAACAAGTATACACTATTCTGAAGAAATTTGCAAGAGATTGGAAGCAAAAAAATTGACGGAAACCATTTCGCCCTATGCGATGGAATACATCAATACGATCATGCTTGCGATAATTCAGATTTTGCAGGAGTTTTAAAGACTCACTCCCCCAAAAACTTCTCCATAAGCGTGTGTCCTTCGCTGATGAAAAGTCCCGTTTCTGCCGCGGTCTTTTCGCTCCAGCCGTCTACGCCCTCTACTTCGCCCTGCTTGTGGTAGATCAGGAAGGGTATGGGGTCGTTGGTGTGCGTTCTCAGCGAAAGCGGAGTCGGGTGGTCGGGGCATACAAGTACCTTGTAATCATCGTACTGCTCCAGCGCCGCAACTACGGGCGTGAGTATCTTCTCGTCGATGAGCTCTATCGCGCGCTTCTTGTTCTCGATCTCGTGGCGGTGACCGCACTCGTCGGGAGCTTCAACGTGTATGTATACAAAATCCTGACCGTTGGCAAGCTCATCGATGCACGCCTGCGCCTTGCCCTCGAAATTCGTGTCGATGTAGCCCGTAGCGCCCTCTACCTCTACAACGTTCATTCCGCTGAATTTGCCGATGCCCTTCAGCAGGTCTACCGCCGAGATTATCGAGCCTTTCAGTCCATACTTTTCGGTGAACGGCATGAGCGACTTGCGCACACCCTCGCCCCAGAACCACATAGAGTTTGCGGGACGCTTGCCTTTAGCCTCGCGCGCCTTGTTTACAGGGTGGTCTTTCAGCAGATCGTAGCTTTTTACCATCATATCGTAAAGCTTGGCGGCGTTGGGGTGGCTGGGGATATATTCCTTTATCGGCTTGCCAGTGATGTCGTGCGGCGGGGTAAGTGTGCCGACGTCGAGCGTGCCCTGATTCCAAATAAGGCAATGGCGGTAGCTTACGCCGGCGTAAAGCTGGAACTCTTCGGAATTGAAATGCTGAGCCAAAAACTCTATCAGTATGCGCGCTTCCTCGGTGGAAATATCGTCGGCGCAGTAATCCAGAATGGTCTTGTCCTCGTAATTTTCCTCATCGGAGAGGGTAACGAGATTGCAGCGGAAAGAAACATCGGTCGGCTTCATATCAATGCCGATAGACCCTGCCTCCAGCGGAGAGCGGCCCGAGTAGTAGATAGCGGGGTCGTAGCCGAGTATCGAGAGGTTAGCGACGTCCGAGCCGGGTTTCAGACCATCAGCAACGCTCTTTACCAGACCAACGGCAGCTTTTTTAGCCAGCTTATCCATAGTAGGCTTATAAGCGGCCTCCATAGGGCTTTTTCCGCCCAGCTCTTCAACGGGGTAATCAGCCATACCGTCGCAGAGCATTACAACATATTTTGTCATAAGTATCTTCCTTTCAAAAGCATTATAAAAAACTTCATAAACATTATAACACAATTTCGACAAGATTTCAATACCTGTTAAAGAATTTTGACGATTGGGGTATGTAGGAAAGTACAAGGAGAGGAGAAGAGCATATAAAAGAGCTGACTGATTTCAGAACGATCAGTCAGCTCTTCGTTTATTTTATCGGTATGAGTTGGAAGATCACTCCCACTCGATAGTAGCCGGCGGCTTTGTGGTAACATCATACACAACTCTGTTGATGTTCTTTACCTCGTTTACTATCCTCGCCGAGCATACTTCCAACACTTCGTACGGTATGCGCGCGAAATCTGCTGTCATGAAGTCGGTCGTAGTTACCGCCCTCAGCGCAAGCGTGTAGTCGTAGGTGCGGAAATCGCCCATTACGCCTACCGAGCGGTTGTTCGTCAGCACCGCGAAATACTGACCTATGCTTCTGTCCAGACCCGCTTTCGCGATCTCCTCGCGGAATATCCAGTCTGCGTCCTGCAATATCGTCAGCTTTTCGTCAGTTATCTCGCCCATGATCCTTATCGCAAGTCCCGGGCCGGGGAACGGCTGACGCCATACCAGCGTGTCGGAAAGCCCCAGCTCTTCGCCCAGCTTTCTCGTTTCGTCCTTGAATAACATTCTCAGCGGCTCGATTATGTCCTTGAAATCTACATAGTCGGGCAGTCCGCCTACGTTGTGGTGCGATTTGATTGTCGCCGCGTCGCCCGAACCGGACTCGATAACGTCGGGGTATATCGTGCCCTGCGCTAAGAAATCTACCGCGCCGATCTTCTTCGCTTCCGCCTCAAATACGCGGATAAACTCCTCGCCGATCAGCTTGCGCTTGGTCTCGGGGTCGGATACGCCGTTCAGCTTCGCCATAAATCTGTCCTTTGCGTTCACGCGGACAAAGTTTACGTCCCAGTCGGCGAACGCCGCTTCTACCTCGTCGCCCTCGTTCTTGCGCATGAAGCCGTGGTCAACAAATATGCAGGTGAGCTGGCTGCCGACAGCTTTTGAGAGCAGCGCCGCGAGCACCGAGCTGTCCACACCGCCCGAAAGCGCCAGTAACACCTTGCCGTCGCCGACCTTCTCGCGTATCTCCTTGATAGCAGTTTCAGCGTAATTCGCCATTGTCCAGTCGCCCTTGCAGCCGCAGACGTTTTTAAGGAAGCTGTCGAGCATCGCAAGACCATTCTCGGTGTGGTTCACCTCGGGGTGGAACTGCACCGCGTAAAGCTTTTTCTCAGCGTTCGCCATAGCTGCGCATGGGCAGTTGGCAGTGTGAGCAGTGATCTTGAAGCCCTCGGGAATTTTCGCGATGTAGTCGGTATGGCTCATCCACGAGATCGCCTTTTCTGGCATATCCGCACCGAAAAGCACGCAGTCCTTATCATATATAGTTTCAGTTTTGCCGTATTCGGAAGTTATGCAGGTCTTTACCTCACCGCCTAAGGTATGCGCCATAAGCTGCGAGCCGTAGCAGATACCCAGCACGGGGATACCCAGCTCAAAGAGCTCCTTATCGATAGCGGGCGCGCCCTCGCCGTAAACGCTCTGCGGGCCGCCTGTAAAGATTATGCCCTCGGGAGAAAGCTCTTTTATTTCGTCGATAGTTACATTTTTGTATGATTTTACCTCGCAGTAAACATTACATTCGCGCACGCGGCGAGCGATAAGCTGGTTATACTGACCGCCGAAGTCGATTATAAGCACATATTCGTGACCCTTTTGCCTCATTTTAACAACCAATCCTTTCAAAACCGCCAAAAGCGGGCTGATAAAAATACATAATTTATTATAACACAGAAATGGCGATAAAGCAAGTGATTTGGGGGAAAAATTTTGAGGAATCCTGCAACCCCCTGCTATTGACTTTTCCACCCCATCATGCTATAATTTTTTCATCGAAAGGGGGCGGCGAAATGGCAGTAAAATGCAGACCTGTGGCGGCTAAAGGCGCGCTGGCGGCGCTCGGCTGGCTTGTTGGATCGGCAAGTTTCCTCGTGCTGGGCAAAGTTTCCTTGCTCATATTGACAGCTGTTTTCGCCGTAACGCTCACGCTTCTCCGCCGCTCGGACAAGCTGCGCGCAGCTGTGATGATCGGCATTTTCGCAATCGTCGGCGGGCTGTACGCGTTGTATTATCAGACAAATATTTACAGCAGACTTACCGCTTTCGACGGCAAGACCGCGCAGGTCTGCGGCGTTGTCACCGACCTTTCGTACAGCGAATACGGCACGAATGTCACCGTACGCGGCAGACTCGAGGGCACGCGTGGGCGGTTCACTTTTCTGCTTCCCGACTACGCGGGCGACCGCCATGACCTCGCACCGGGCGACGGCGTGAGCGTGACTGCGCGCATGAAAAAGCCGACCTCCACCGCCACTTTTGACGGCGAAAATTACAGCCGCTCGCTCGGCATCTACCTCACCGGCGGACAAGTTGAGAGCTGGCGGATCACGGAAAAGCGCCGCAGTCCTGCCACATTTTACACAAAATCTCTGCGCAGCGACCTTTCAGGCAAGCTTGCCGCCGCGTGTTCGCCCTCTGCGGGCGGATTTCTGCGCGCCATGCTCTGCGCCGACCGCTCCGCCCTGCCCGCCGCCGAAAAAGCAGCCGTTTACCGCAGCGGATTAGGGCACATTTTCGCCGTTTCGGGCCTGCACGTTGTCATTCTCGCGATGTTCGTTAGCCTGCTGCTGCGCCCCCTGCCGCTAGTCCGTGCTCGCGCCGCCCTGCAAATCGCCTTTATCTGGAGTTTTGCGCTCTTCGCGGGCTTTTCACCGTCCGTCACGCGTGCCTGCATCATGACCAGCGTTTCGCTTACCGCGCCGCTTTTTCGCCGACGTTCCCACACCGTGACCTCGCTCGGGCTGGCGGCAATGCTGCTGACTCTCAACTGCCCATATGCGCTGACATCGGTTTCATTTCTTCTGTCATTTGCCGCAGCGTTCGCCGTCGGCGTGATCTCGCCAGCCGTCTGCAGGGATAATGTCAAAGACCCGAAGCTCAGAACCGTGATTTCATATATTTGCATAAACGTCACAACTCTGCCGCTCTGTGCGATCTTTTTCTCCGAGTTCTCGACAATCGGGATCATTGCGAACATAATTCTTCTCCCGATGTGCAGCATCGCTCTTGTAATCTCATTTATTTATATCATAACAGGCTGTAAACTGCACTTCGTTATCCGTGCGGCAGATGTGATCGTGCAGATAGTCATAAAAATGTGCCGCGTGTTCTCCGCAAAAAGCGTCTGCTATATCGGCACATCCAAGCATAAACTGCTTGTGATCGCAGGCGTTTTCATGCTCAGTATACTTATCTTTGCCGCTATCTCGAAACGGCGCAAACGCTTTTTCACACTGCTGACAAGCGCTCTCTATCTGACGTTTTGCATTACGTCCGCGGCGCTCTCTAAGGTTGGCGATAAGGATAAAATCGTTATAATACCCACCGACAAAGGCTACGCGGCAGTGCTTATCAGCGGCAATTGCGGTATGGTATTTGACATGGGTACGCGCGGTCGGGCGGCTTATTCCGTCAACTCAGTGCTGACCGAACACCATGTTTCAGATATTTACATATACTTGCACGATGAACCGATCTTCAACAAGATCAGCTACGAAAAACGTCTTTACGATAACGTGCAATACGTTGCGGGCGAGGGTGAATTTGACGTTAATATTTTTTCATTCGATGTGCTGAACAGCAGCGTGACAATGCAGTTTAGCGGGAGGGAGATATTCCTTTCAGACGAGCAGATAACGATCGGCAGCGAAAGATTTGACCCAAGCGGGTTCAGCAAGATCTCACAATTTATGGCATAAAAAATCGCTCCCACGGTCGGGAGCGATATTTTTTATCAGACTGCGGCGCGCTCTAGGTGCGGAAGCTCGCGGCGCTTGATACGGCGCGTGAAGAGCATATAGTCCGCGATGACGATGGCGGCGCAGGCTATCCAGATCACGGGTTCGGAGATGCAGATGCCGAAATAGCCCAGTTTCGGTGCAAAGACCGCGGCGGCGACTATCTTCAGCGCAAATTCCACCGCGCTGCCCGTCACGGGAACGAGCTTTCTGCCAACGCCCTGAAGGCTGCTGCGAAGCACGAGCAGGAAGCTGAGCACGAAGAAGAACGAGATGTTCCAAACGATGTATTTTGAGGCGGTCGCGATGACGGCGGGGTCGGAAGTGCCCGTTAGCGCGCGGATCATCGGGCGGCGGAACAGCACCGCGACGATAACCGAGAAAGCGCTCCAGCCCAGCGCTATGAAAATGCTGTATTTTATGCCTTTTTTTACGCGTTCCATCTTACCCGCACCGAAATTCTGGCTCGCGAAAGTGGACGACGCCAGCGCTATCGTGCCGAGCGGAAGCATGAAAATGTCATCGATCTTTCGCGCGGCGGTGTGCGCGGTGATGGTGCTCGTGCCGAACGAGTTGACCGCGCCCTGCAAAATTACCGAGCCGACCGAAACTATCGCGTACATCAGCCCCATCGACATACCCGTAGTGGCGAGGTCTGAAAGAAGCGGCTTATCGAGGGTGAGCTCGCGGCGGCTGAAAAGCAGCACGCGGCACTTTTTTACGACGTACCAAATGCAAAGCGCCACGGAAACGCCCTGCGAAATGACTGTGGCGTAAGCCGCGCCCGCAACGCCCATCTTGAACGCGCCGACAAAGAGAAAATCAAGCCCGATGTTTACAAATGTGGAAACTATAAGGAAGTAGAGCGGCGTTTTGCTGTTGCCGAGAGCGCGCATCATGCCCGCGAACATATTGTACGCGATGGTGACCGCTGAGAAGAGCATTATAACGCGCATATATTTTTCTGTGTCGCCAATTATCTCGGGCGGGGTCTTGAGCGAAGCCATCAGCGGGTGCAGGGCGATCAGGCTCGCGACGGTCAGCACGAACGCTATGCCTGCCGAAAGCAGGTAGGTCAGCGCGACCGATCTTTTCACGCCGCGCTCGTCGCCCGCACCGAAAAAGCGCGCGATAACTACCGCGAAACCGTTCGTCAATCCGCCCGCGAAGCCGATCATCAGTCCGTAGACGGGGGCTGCCGCGCCGACTGCCGCAAGCGCGGTGTCGCCGAGAATGTTGCCTATTATCGCTGTGTCAGCCACATTATATAATTGCTGAAATATATTGCCGATGAGTACAGGCACTGCGAACCATATCAGATTTCGCAGAATGCTGCCCTCGGTCATGTTGAGCGAAGCTGTTTTACTTTTCATACCTTTCACTTTCCTCCCGCGCCCTGCGCTTTAGTTGTCATTTTAAAAATCATCTTTTTGCGGTATTTATGATAGCAAAATCGACACGAAAAGTAAAGCACTTTTATTGTTTTTTCGTCACATCTATTGACTATATTTCTGAAATTTGTTATAATATTTTTGGGTGATTTTATGAAAGAGAATATCGAAAGACAGCTTGCATATCTGGAATTTGCAAACAGGGAAAACAGTTTTCGCCACCACCGTTACAGCGATGAAATGCTGCAATACGAGCTTATCCGCGACGGCGACCCGCGCGCAGAAGAAGAGGCGGAGCGCATGATACACTCCGCCGAAATGGGGCATCTCTCAGACGACCCGCTGAAAAATCTTCTGTATCTGCTGATATGCAACATCACGCTGGTAACGCGCTTTGCGATAAGCGGCGGCATGGAGGCGGAAAAAGCCTACAACGCCAGCGACCTCTACATCAGAAAATTTGACGGCGCGCGCACCACCGCCGAGCTTTACGCCCTGCACCGCGAGATGATCGCCTACTTCGTGAAAGCCGTCGCCGCCGCGAAAAAAGGGCGCATCTGCTCGCGGCAGATAGTCGGCGCGGTGGAGTACATCGGCACGCACCTGCACGAGCGGATAACCGCCGCCGCGCTTGCGAAAACCGCGGGGCTGAACGTTTCGTACTTTTCGACGCTTTTCAAGCGCGAGGTCGGCATGAGCGTTACAGAATATGTCATTTCAAAGCGCATGGAGGCGGCGGAAAATATGCTGCTTTACTCCGACTACACGCTTACGGACATTTCCGATATTTTATGCTTTTCCAGCTACAGCCATTTTGCACGCACGTTTCGAAAATACTACAGCGAAAGCCCGAAGCAGTACCGCAGCGAGCATTTCCGCGCAAACGGCATGAAGTAGCGTCAATATTTTCTTTGCAGCACCGCGAAAACCGCCGAGTAGACGACCAACATTCCGCAAAGAACGAGGGATACGCACATCGCAAGCTCTTCACGTCCCATGAATTTCAGCACCAGCACGGCGGCCGCCGAACCGAGCGCCGAGATGTGGAACGCCCATGCGCGGGCGCGGATCGCGATGAAAGAAACTCGCTCGTCCTTTTGGCTGACGTCCATCTTCTTCGCAAGGCTGGGATCTCTGCGGTACTTTACACCGTTGACAAGCCGCACCAATCCGACCGCCGCGATGCCGCCGCCGAAACCCGACCAGAACGAATCAAGTGTGCCGATACAGCTGAGCACTATCAATACTATTCCTGCCGCTAATATAAATGTGTACCATATCATCTTTCTTTTGCTATACATATCTCATTCCTCCTCAAAAATAAATACGTCCTCGATCCTCAGCCCAAAAGCCTGAGCAATATTGTGAGCCAGCATGATAGAGGGGTTGTACCTGCCGTTTTCGAGCGAGATTATCGTCTGGCGGGTAACGCCGAGCCGCTCGGCAAGCGCCTGTTGAGTCATTTTGTTCTCCCTGCGCAGGTCAGCTATTCTGTTTTTCAAGCCATGCACCTCCCGAAATGTAAAGCTTGCTTTACAATATCATTATAGCATCTGTCCGGAAAAATGTCAAGCATACTTTACATTTTTAGATGTAAAGTATTCGTGAATGAGAATGTTTACAAAAGATAATATTATTGCACATCTGTACGATAGATGGTGACTGTCAAACCGTTATCGGTAGTTTCGATCATTGAGCGCAGAGGAACTTGCTCGAGAAAAGCAAGCGTGCGGCTGTCGGTAACGATAAACGGCATGCAGTTATCCGCTGCCGTACCGCTGTTTTCTATGAAAATGCGGCACTTTTCGCCCTCGCAGTCCTCGCCCTCGAGCATATAGCGCGCCGAAAGCTGCGCGCCGCCGCGGGTTATCCGCTGGCTGTCTACACCTGTGCCGATAATATCGCCGCTGAAATACGGGCCAAAAGCCTTGCCGCCGAAAGGCACCATCACTACAGCGCACTTACCGCCCATGACATTATACGGTGCGCCGCAAACGATCTTGATCGTCATGATGAGCGATCTTTTTGAAAATTCCATAATTATCCCACTCCCCACAAGCACCGCCGATCAAGTTATTTGACTCTTGACAAAACAGCGGTGCGTATAGTATAATTATATATGAAAGCACTGCAAATTGCAAGGCATATCAGACCGAAATGAAAAATTTCACAAATCGACCGAAAGTTGATAAATGTATAATTGGAGGAAAACTATGATAACAATACAGATCAAGAAGATCGCGCTGCTGCTGACGGCGGGCGCAATGCTGACGGCTGCGGGCTGCACATCTAGCGATGACAGCTCTGCGGAAAAGACATCATCGGCGGCTGAGAGCACGTCGCAGGATACGGAAAGTGCTTCGGAAGCCACGAGCAGCGGCGGATTTAAGGTAGACGGCACAAAGCTGCTTGACGCGAACGGCAACGAATTTATCATGCGCGGAATAAACCACCCGCACTCGTGGTACGCCGACCTTGATGGAACGGCATTCCCCGCGATAGCAGGCACGGGCGCGAACTGCATAAGAATAGTGTGCTCCGACGGCGGACAGTACAGCAAAGACAGCCTTGAAACGCTGGAAAAGCTGATACAGCTCAGCATCGACAACGACATGATCGCGGTGCTGGAAGTGCACGACGCGACGGGCAGCGACAACGTTAGCGACATCAGCGCGGCGGCGGACTACTGGGTAGAGATGAAGGACGCGCTCATCGGCAACGAGCAGTACGTTATCCTAAACATCGCGAACGAGTGGGTAGGAAGCTGGAACGCAGACGTCTGGGAAGAGGGCTACACCACGGCGATACCGAAGCTGAGGGAAGCGGGTATCAAGAACACAATAATGGTCGATTCGGCGGGCTGGGGACAGTTTGGCGACTGCATAGCGCAGAGCGGAAAAGCCGTTTTCGACTCAGACCCCGAAGGCAACACGATGTTTTCAGTGCATATGTACGGCACGGCGGGCAAGAACGCGGAGACCATCGAGAAAAATCTGACGAACGCGACCGATCAGGGGCTATGCGTATGCGTGGGCGAATTTGGCTACACACACTCGGACGGCGACGTTGACGAAGCGTACATAATGGAATACTGCGAGAAAAACGGCATCGGCTACATGGGTTGGAGCTGGAAAGGCAACAGCGGCGGGGTAGAGTACCTCGACATAGCGAACGAATGGGACGGCTCGGTGCTCTCTCCCGACTGGGGCGAGGTGCTGGTGAACGGCGAGAACGGCATCAAAAAGACCGCTAAGAAGTGCAGTGTGTTTGAGTAAAATTACGGCGGATATAAAAATGTTTTTGGCAGATCAGGCGTAAAGAAAAGTTACAAAATAATTTAATTAAGGAGAAAAGATTTATGAGATCACATCGCTTTTTGGCATTAGCCGCAGTATTTACACTCAGCACTGCATTATGCTCATGCAGTAATGTCGGTAAAACAACATCGGAGGAAAACAGCGCTTACGATGTAAGTGATGATAAAACATCGACCGGATCTGTCTTTATTGACGATGCATCTTCGGAAAATTATTCGCAGGTGGATCTGGATACGGAAAGCATCGGCGAAGAAAGTACTATTGATAATACGATGGGATACATATCTCCATTTTCTGATACCGTTTGTATTTATTATAAACGCATTTCAGACCATGAGATCATGACGAATGATGGAAAGCTTAAAGGAAGCTTTACATACGAGGTGAATGAAAGTAAAAACGAGATCGAATTCACAACAACGTATGAAAACCTCTCAGACGAAAGTATATGCGCCGATTTCAGGCCGAGTATACCGTTTATTTCGGATAAAAAGGACGATTCAAGCCCGATCGTCACCGCCGATTTCGATGGTCATACGATTGCTCCCGGAGAGAGCTATTCCTTTACGACCAATGTTGAAATAGGCGAGTATAGTGAAGTCATGCTGGATTACAAATTTTGTATATCAGTTGACCCTGATACATATGTATATGAAAACGGTATGAGCGTAAGTTATACACCCGAAGCAACTGTTTTTCCGTTTATTATTCATCTTTTTAAATAGGCCGATGAATTTTCGGGTGCAGGTATCTAAATAGGAGAGTTTTGGCGAAAACGCGTACATCTAGATAACCTACGATCAAGCGAAACGTAGAGTGAAGAATTTAAATTATAAAAAATACAGCCGTTCCTTGGTGCGGGTTATTCGCATGGGGAACGGCTGATTTTGTTTTATTTTAAATTGATGAGTTGAAGTTTAAAATTATTATAGATAATTGCATATAAAATCAGGTAAGAAATGGCTCTGCGAAAAAATCTCTGTAAATTCAAAAACTGTGATAAAAGTGATATATTGGAGCGAATAAAAAATAACCGCTCCAATTTTTTTACAGTATACAACGGATACTGTAATTTGTCAAGGTTCTTTGGATATCAGCCTGCCGGAATGGAGCGCAGCGGAATGGAATCAGGCTGATATCCGCCGGCTCAGCCCAGCCTGTCGGGGTACATAATTTCCAGCTCTCCCAAGACTCTGCCCCAGTTTCTCAGCGGCATAGTCCACTTCTTGGCTATCTCGTGGGTCGCTAAATACAAAGCCTTCAAAAGCGCCGTATCGCTGGGGAATACGCTTCTCTGCTTATTCAGACGGCGATAGCCGCTGTTAAGGCTCTCAATGGCGTTGGTGGTGTAAATGACCTTCCTGACGTCGGAGGAGAACTTAAAAATTGGCGATATTACGTCCCAGTTCTTGTACCAACTCTTCATAGCATTGGGATAATCGTCTTCCCATTTTTCTGTGACACGGTCGAGAGCTTCCAGAGCAGCGTCCTCGGAAGGCGCATGATATATCGTTTTCAGGTCGTTTGCGAACTCCTTCTTGTTTTTCTCTCCGACGTATTTCAGCGTATTTCTTACTTGATGAACGATACAGCGCTGAAGCTCAGTTTGCGGAAAGGCTGCTGATACGGCTTCCTTCATGCCTGTGAGACCGTCTGCGCAGATGACAAGAACATCCTTGACTCCGCGATTTTTCAGCTCGTTCAGAACGCCGAGCCAGTACTTGGCACTCTCGTTTTCACCGATATGTATTGAAAGAACTTCCTTGTGACCTGTCATGCTGACAGCCAGTATCACATATGCGGCAAGCTTCCTGATTTGTCCGTTATCGCGTACTGAGAAGTGTACTGCATCGATGAATACTATCGGATATACTTCGTCCAATGGACGTTTCTGCCAGTCCTCTATCTGCGGGAGAAGGCGGTCTGTGATATCTGATACCATACCGTCGCTGACTTCAAAGCCGTAGATATCCTCGATAGTTTCGCTTATCTGGCGTGTGGTCATGCCTTTAGCATACAGTGATATTATCTTCTGCTCAATGTCTGAGATATCCTTCTGACGCTTCTTTACGACCTTGGGCTCAAAACTGCCGTCACGATCCTGCGGTACTTCTATTTCAGTTTCTCCGAAATTTCCGCGAATTTTCTTGGTTTTCCTGCCGTTGCGATAGTCAGGATTGCTGGAACGCTCATATTCCTGATATCCCAGATGCTCGTCCATTTCGGACTCAAGCATTTCCTGGATCGTCCCTCCAAGAAGGTCTTTGAGGGCATCCTCAATATCCTTTGCAGACTTGATGTCGTATTCCTCAAGCAGCATTCCTATGATGTTCTTCTTTCCCTCACTCATCGGTTCTCTTTTCCTTCTTGCCATAAAAAATCAGCCTCATGTGTTATTATTTCTATTTTATCACAGTTTGCTGACTTTTTACAGACTTTTTTTCAGAGGCTCACTTAAATTCCAGTTTATAGTGCTGCAATAAAATTATTATCAAGAAAACAGCCACACCCTGTGCCGATTTGACAGCACGGGGTGTGGCGTTTTTTATGTGTGTTTTCTCAGCTTGTGCTGACCTTACTCCTCCTCAAACATCCACTTGACCGCCTTTTCAGCATATTCGCTCCAGAAAGCCATATCGTGGCTGCCTTTGCTTTCAAAATACTCGTGTTGAACATTTCTGCTTTCAAGAAAATTGTGAAGATCACGGTTGTTTTCAAGCAGAAAATCTTCCGTGCCGCAGCACATAAATATATCGGGGATATTCTTGCCCTCTTGCTGAAGCTCGTCTATGAGAAATTCGGGATTGTTCCTGCTGTTCAGCACCTCAGACGTTTCGCCGAAACATTCTCTGTAATATTCATAATTCGCCACGTCGTTGCCCTGCCCCTCTGACATTTCTGCGACCTCGTGAACAATAAGCGCAGAGGACAGCGCCGCTGTCTTGCCAAAGTTTTCGGGATATGCAAATGCCGTATGAAGCGCACCAAATCCGCCCATTGAAAGCCCCATAATGTATGTTTCTTCGCCGCTTTTTGCAAGTCTGAAAACACGTCTTACATAGTCCACAAGTTCCTCGCCGACGAATTTGCAGAACTGATGACCAGTCGAGCGTCCATTAAGCCAAAAAGAATTTTCACCCGCGGGGATAACTACCGCAAAATTGTACTTGTCCGAAAGGTATTCAGGCACCCAGTTTTCTGCGTCGCCCGTAAAACCGTGCAGCAAGAAAAGCGCTTTCGTGCTGTTTTCCGAGTATTTCGTATCTGTCTGTCCCCAGTCCTGCCTTATATCGCAGGGCAGGTACATTTTAAACGAGGTGTATCTGCGCAGGCAGTTTGAATAAAATCTGATAGTTAAGTTTGACATAGCTTTTCCTCCTGTTTTTTTATATAATTATACTCCATAAAATCGGGTTTGTCTATGGACTTCAAAAAATTTATAGCAATAAAAATGCGGCGTATGCCCATTCAAAAGTACACGCCGCATTGCATTTTATATCAGCTATCTCACGCAGATAAGGGTCGATACAAACAGTAACGCCTTTTTTATGCTCTGCTTGATCTGCTAAGCTTTTTGACAAAGAGTACAGAGATAACAAGCAATGCTGGAAATACACAGCCTGCAAGCAGTCCTTTCTGAATGTCATCTCCTGCGTTTTGCGAAATGTTGCCAACGATAGCAGGGCCGAGCGCTCCGCCCATATCTCCTGCCATTGCCAGCAGAGCAAACATAGCCGTGCCGCCCGAAGGTATCTTTGCAGAGCAAATGCTTATTGTTCCGGGCCACATTATGCCTACCGAGAAGCCGCAGATCATACAGCCTGCAAGCCCTGCCAAAGGCAGTTGCGATAAAGAAGCGATGAGGTAACAGCCAAGGCAAAGCGCACCAGAGCCTATCATAAATTTCATAAGATCAAGCTTCTCGCCATATTTTCCGTACAGTGAGCGGCTTATACCCATTGTAACGGCAAACATACAAGGACCCGTGATGTCGCCCATTGATTTGGAAAGCCCCAATGCCGATTCTGCAAAGGCAGACGCCCATTGCGCCATTGAAAGCTCCGACGCGCCTGCGCATATCATAAGCAGTATGGCGAGCCAGAACAGCGGAACTTTAAGCAGACTGCCGATGCTCAAACCCTTGCCGTCCTCTGTGGGGTGCTCGATAGGGCAGCCCGCAAAATTAAACACGTTGCAAAGAGGTATCACCGCCCATATGCAAGAAAGCACTTTCCAATTTTCTATACCGAAAAGCGAGAAAAACAGCGTTGAAAGCAGTATAACTCCTACAGCACCCCAACAGTAAAAGGAGTGGAGCAGACTCATTGCCGCCTCTTTGTGTTCAAACGGACAAGCCTCAACTATAGGACTGACAAGCACTTCTGTAAGACCGCTGCCTATGGCGTAGAGTATTGTACTGATAATTATTCCCGTAAACGGATCAGTTGTGATCTGCGGCAGAAAAGCAAGTCCTACAAGTCCGATCGCCGAAAGCATCTGCGAACCCACAACGCATTTTCTGTAACCTATAACATCTGCAAAGCGTGCACACAAAATATCCACTATCAGCTGCGTGATAAAGAAAACAGATGAGATAAGTGCTATTTTTCCCAAAGGTATCCCATAAGATTTATGAAATGTGAGAAACAGCAGCGGTGCAAAATTTGCAGCTATCGCCTGTGTGACAAATCCCATATAACAGGCTATCAGCGTTTTTCTGTAATTCATATGGGCATCTCTTTCCTTTCTGTATTACTATTTTAACAAAGCCTTTTGCCCTTATCCAAGTCTTTTAAATACTGGCATAATGTCAAGAGGTGCAGGTACAGTCACAGTCTGACCTCCGTTGTATACTTTCTTGTCGGAAAGGCTCTCCCACTTGCCCTTAGGCAGATATACGCTGCGCTCTCTTGCACCAAGCTCAAGCACAGGGGCAACAAGATAATCGCTGCCGAACATATACTGTTCCGGAAGCTCCCAACACTTTTCGTCGTCGGGGAACTCAAAGAACATCGTTCGGATAAGCGGAGCGCCTGTTTTCGCCGTTTCCTCCATAAGTCCCGCAATGTAGTTCTTCATAGAAAGACGTATATCCAGCCACTTTTTCATGATCTCATATGCTTCATCACCGTAGCTCCAAAGCTCGTTGGGGTGACCTGTATAAAGATATCCGCCGCCAAAATCACGGTCATCAAGCTTTGGAATATCCCAGTCAGGACCACGGTTTCCGTGCATACGCAGGATAGGACAGAATACACCGTACTGATACCAGCGTATAAGAAGCTCCGTAAAATCGGGATCGTCCCAGTTGTCCGTCATAAATCCGCCAATGTCCGTCGTCCACCAAGGTATACCTGCAAGACCCATGTTCTGACCTGCAATGACCTGATCCTTAAAGGATTCAAAGTTGGACTGAATATCGCCTGTCCAAACAAGAGTTCTGTACTTCTGGCTTCCTACCCAGGCAGAGCGACAGAGGTTTACCGCTTCATGATCTCCCTCAGCTTCCTGTCCGTTATAGAATGCCTCAACATATTTCTTCGGGTATTCGCAGCCTACCTTTGAGCCACGTCCGGTATAGTAGCGGTAATTTTCAAAATCGTACTTGGTGCTGTCAGGCTCGGAATTATCCAGCCAGAAAAGGTCAATGCCCAGGTCACGGTAATTCTGCTTGCATTTGCCCCAAACAAATTCCTGTGCTTCGGGATTGAAAAAGTCTACTGTGCCGCAGTCGCCCTCATAATCATAGGTCTGCACCGAGCCCACATCAGTGGTGCTTATGAGCGCCTTCTGCTCCATTTCATAATAATTTTCACTGCGCTTATCTACGGAAGGCCATACGGATACCATGACCTTAGTTCCCATATTGTGCAGCTCGTCCGTCATTGCCCTTACAGCGTCCCTGCTCCAGTATTTCTCGTCAAATCTCCAATCGCCCTGATATGGCCAGTGGAAAAAGTCGATAACTATAACGTCCAGCTTTATGCCAAGCTCTTTGTATTTTCTTGCGACCTCAAGCACTTCGTCAGGGGTGCGGTAACGAAGCTTGCACTGCCATAGACCAAGATAATCCTTGCTCATAACAGGTGCTCTGCCTACACATTCGGTATAATTTGTCACGATCTGTGCAGGGGTATCGTCGGCTGTTATCCAATAATCCACCATGTCGCTCTCATCGGATATCCACTTTGTGATATTTGTTCCGAAAGCCGCCTCGCCCGTTGCAGGATTGTTCCATAGCATACCATATCCCTTGCTTGAAACCACAAAGGGAACGCTTACCTGAGAATTTCGCTGTTCAAGAGGAAGAACAGCGCCTTTAAGGTCAAGTATAGGCATCTGATACTGACCCATGCCGTAAAGCTTTTCATCGGGATCAGACTCAAAGCGAACAGTTATCTTAAAGTCGTCGGAAGCAAGACCCTTGTATTCACGGGATCTGGTCTTGTAGCATATAGCTTCCTTGCGGATAGAGCCGTAATAATAGCTGTAATACTCCTGCAAAATAAGCTCGTTGTCTTTATAGAAGCATATTATGCCGACGCCGTTGATAGTTGCCTTTATCTTACCGTTTACTATCTCTGCTGTTTCATTTTTGCTGTCTATAGATATTTTGGCACTGTGGCAGACCTTTTCAGTAAGAGCGTGGGCATTTTCGGGAAGTTTTTTAAGCAGTGTTGCTCTTACACGCAAAGCGTTGTTTCCCCAGCCCTCGATACGGATAGTTTCATTTCTGGACCGTGCGATGAGCGCACCATTATCTTCAATAAATCTTATCATTTTAATACCTCCTGTGGAATTTTAGTATTGACGTTCAATTAAATTTGCAGTATAATTATAACATCAAAAAGCGGAAATAGGTATAATTAAATTATCTAAAACTATGAAAATAACGTCAAGTGAGGAACAAAAATGTCAATAGTTGATTACAGTGTACTGAAAAATGAAGAACACGGCGCTGAGCCGCCTTTCAAATCTGACGAATCCGGGCTGCACGGGGAAGCTGATTTTCCAATAGCCGTTTACGATGCCGATGTTACGAATAATTTTGTGAGCTGGCATTGGCACGAGGAGCTTGAATTTGGCTATGTGACAGAGGGCAGCGTGCTTATCGAGTGTGGAAAAAACAAGCATATACTGAACACAGGCGATATATATTTTGTAAACGCCAATACACTTCACGCATTGTTTAGATCAGGCTCGGGAACTAAAAGCGTTTTTCGCTCTGTGGTCGTGCACGGTTCGATAGTCGGCGGAAGAGATAACAGCGTTTATCACCGAAAATATGTTGCACCTATAACTGGCAGCAGCGGACTGCGTGAGCTGATACTTACCCCAAAGGACAGCGGATATTCAAAAATACTGGGGCTGCTCACGAACATATGGAACACGGAAAACACAAAAATGCCCGACCACGAGCTTTATGTACGCAGCGAGCTTTCTGAACTTTTTAGCATTCTTATAAGTATTTCGGAAAAGAACGTATCGGCACGCCCCGCCGCAAGCATAGTGCAGGAAGCAAGGCTTCGTGAGATACTGCTTTTTATCCACGACCATTATGCCGAAAAGATCACCCTTGAAGATATGGCTGCTGCGGCATTTGTCAGCAAAAGCGAGGTGCTGAGGTGTTTTAAGAACATAACAGGACAGTCGCCGTTTGAATATCTTAAAAATTATCGTCTGCGCAATGCGGCATATATGATAAAAAACACATCTGACTCGATAAACACTATCTGTGGGCTTTGCGGCTTTGACGATCACAGCTATTTTTCAAAAGCCTTTAAAGAAGCTTACGGATGCAGTCCAAGGGAGTTTAGAAAGTAAAATATACGGGAGATAATTTACAGATCCGGCCGCCTGCCATAAATGCCGCAGCTATTATCATAATGAAATTGTTTTTCACATTCGGTGGTGGCAAAAGCAGACCGGATTTGGTTTGTATCGGTGGGTTTTATCGGACAGACTTGCCTCCGCCCTTGCTTTCCCCGCTGAAAATGCCAATGATCGTACAGTACGCTATGGCAAAGGAATAACATAAAGCCCGCTTATGATGAGGACGAACTTCTTGATATATGCGGGATATTACCGATACGAAAAAATGAGTCTGAATACCCAACCGTGTAAATGACAATAATACCCACAAAGAAATTTGGAG
>OGYJ01001481.1_pt1 | contig 18620 bp, 20 predicted proteins | sample 1576531 | NCBI WGS metagenome assembly OGYJ01 (sample SAMEA3541574, study PRJEB24748) | human gut metagenome | biome: human gut; feature: human-associated habitat; material: faeces | place: China | collected 2012 | reverse complement strand
ATTGTGGCCCAATGTCAGCACAGGGAATAGCTGATGCCTTGAATAATTCAGAATATACTGTATGGGAATATCACAAAACGACTGGTAATATTGTAACAAACAAGGATGTGCGAACTTGCATAAATAACAAAAATCAGCATTTGATTATTAAACAAGGAAATGATTGGTATGTTGCTAATTAATAAAATACTATGATTATGATTTGGAATCGGATTGTTAAGTGGTTTCAAGATATGTCGGAACGCCGCAAGTTAATCAATGAATGGAATAATAATGCACGAGAGGCTTATATATCAGGGGCAGTCCCCTCTTTGTTAGAAGCATCTACATCAAGTGGAAATAGTAATTATCGACATGAAATGTCAAAATGGATGATGTCGGGCTTCCGAATAAAGGTAAAAAGCGGCAAACCTCTGACAAAAGAGGAGCTACTGGCTATTGGACGCATTATTCTTTATAACAACCAACTTGTTCGTCGAATCGTGATTTTAGGCTGGGATACGCTTGAGGTTTATGATGCGGCTAATAAAAAAGGAGTTCAGTGGGCATTTAAGGATTTCATAAGTTTAAGACTGAATTAGATATGTTCTGTACAAATTGTGGACAACGGCTGACGGATGATGCCAATTTTTGCGGGCATTGTGGGCAACGCATAATACAACCAGATTTGGCGTCCATTTCTGAAACCGTCAAGGATTTGGTGACGGATAAAGCCGAGGATATAGTAATTCAAGATGATAACTTATCATCTTGCGATAATCTAAAAAATGATGATGTTGCCCAGAAAGCATCGTATATTGGAGAGATAAGTTATTCAAAAACATCTAATATCCCGAATAGTGTACAACAGAAAAATGAGCCTCAATATATAGAAACCCACAGCCCATTTTTAGTAGATTATCTAATCATAAAAAGAGAAAATACATCTACCCATAGTGTTTCATATTGTTTGTTGAACACCATATCCAACAACCAGAGTGAATGGTTTGATTGCATTAATTACTGTGGATATGGCACTTTCTATATCGAGAGGGGCGGTTTAAAAGGATTAATGGAAGATTCATTTGGAAACTACCAATTATGGGATCAAATGAGTAATTCAGAAAGAGGTTACTATTGTGTTGCAAAAGATGGCAAATGGGCAGTTATCACTATTCGACATAAAAGAATAGAACAAGTAACAGCTTACGAATATGATTATTTTTCACCTTTTATAGAAGGTGCAGCTATTGTTAAACAGAATGGGAAATATGGCTATTTACTTTATGATAAAGATACAAATAAAATGCGAATGTTACCTCGCGTTTTGGATGATGCTAAAGAATTTGTCATCACGACAAAATGCGTTGCCGATGTAATTTATCAAGGAAAGTCTTATGAAATGGACAAAAAGGGGAATTTATACGAAAAAGAAAAATTGGAACGTAATTGGGTGGAAATCATAGGAACAGCTTTCTTTATCTGGTTATTTCTCGTTGTAGGAGTGGGTGTTTTATATAATTATGTCTTCAATGAAATGTCGCTCGATGAAGCATATCACGCGCAAATTTCGTTTGATGCGCCAACAGTTATTATAGCACTTGTAACGGCTATTAGTGCTTTAATGTTATCAATAAAATATCATAAACAGGATGATATCTATGTGCTTAAAATGAATATAGCATCATCCAAAACCAACGACAAATGAAATATCTAATAAGCATCTTCGCCTTGCTGATTGCAGGGTGTGGCATATATCTTTGGGCTAACTCCATATCGAAAAAAGAGCGGTTGGAATTGCTCAATGGAGAATACGAATTAGTCGATTGGCAGATTCGCCCGAAATCTGCTATTCATGCGGATTCTCTTACGGTGCATGATGTTCCCCAGCGTGGCGAACGCTTAACCCTACAAACGAACGATAACGGAGATTTCCGCTTAACGGCTAAATCATCATTACCAGTCCTACAACAGTTAGCTGATTTGGAATGGCAACTACTCTATGTTCGACGCACGTGGTTTGCATGGCGGCATCGTGTCATGGGGCTATATCATGCGAGCGAACATTCGGCAGATGTTTACTGGCATCGGGCACTTATCAATCAAAAGGATGTAGGCATTGCTTTACAACTACCTGACCCGACGAATGAAAAGATTAGCTGGTTTCTGATTTTACAGAAGAAATAATTTAGGACCGACTTTGTCAGAGGGTCTTAATATAGACCTTTTGAAAAAGTTGGTCAGACTATCCACGCGATAATAATATGAAAAACTACTTAATACCTTTACTTGCCCTACTGATTGTGTCGTGTGGAGATTCCCGACCAAAACCGACCTATGATGAAATGTTGCATGATGTCGTTCTGAATTTCAACGTGGGAACAGTAGGCGGCGATAGTGTGCTGAAAAACTTTGTAAAGAAAGCGCAGGCAGATTCAGTCGCTCGGCAATATTCCAATCCTACAATGAAAGAGGAAATGATGTTCACTCTAATCTCTGATTATATAGATGCAGGACAAGTAGACAATGCACAGCACCTATACGATAATATGCTGAAAGATGCAGAACAGGAATATGGAAAGGTCTGCCAAATGACAGCAATAACCTATAAGGAAAAAGCGCATTTATACGAACGTGTAGGAGATTTGGACAATGCTATTCAGATGATGCAAAAGTCCGCAGAGGTGTTTAAGAAATTGCCCAAGAATGACATCAATTATTATAAGGATGCAGAGGAGTTCATAAGGAGATGGGAAGAACAGAAGCGGATTAGGTGACATAATTTTCAAGGGCTATATAATGGATATATTTACAAAATGCGTCACCCTATCCTTTAAATGAATTAACCCACGTTGTAAAAGAAGATTGGAGTAATTTATAACAGAAGCTATGGAGCGAGATAAGACAATAAACATAAACAAAGAGAAAATAACGGCACTTCGATCATGGCTTGAAAAATACCCCGAAGATGCAGATGCTTATATGGCACTTGCGAAAATATACCAGAAACAAGGAAAGTACGCCAGCGCTTCTATTGAGATTTGCAACGCTTTTAAATATCATACAGAGGATAATATTTTTCCCCAATATGCCCTTTACCGATTTCGTGCAGCAGAATTGGGCGGAGGTTATGGAGGGAACGAAGAGGATTATAATATTGCCTACCAGTTAGCAGTTAAAGAAGTAACCGATATTCTCCACAAACGTGCTCGGATGAAACGCTCTTTTAGGTGGCTCTACGGCAGAAAATCCGATGATGAAATTTTAGATCGCTTTGATGCTTATTGTCAAGATTACCGTTTGATATTAAAGCATGATGAAACGGATGAACAAGCAATGATTAGTTTGTTAAGTGAACTCATAAGAAAAAGAAAAACCAGAATCTACAAAGGCGGTCTTCTTGGGGCAATAATAGGCGATATTATCGGTTCTCGGTTTGAGTGGAATAATCATAAATCGACAATCTTCAACCTGTTTACGCCTTCCAATAAATTTACAGACGATACGGTAATGACTATTGCTATTGCTGATTGGTTATTACATGGAGAATCATTAGTCGATGCAATGAAAGATTGGGCCGCAAAATATCCGAATCGTGGTTATGGGAGCAAGTTTTGGCAATGGCTGTTTATATGGAAAAATAAAGAGCCTTACAATAGCTATGGCAACGGTAGCGCAATGAGGGTCAGTCCTTGTGGATACTTTGCACAAACACTCGATGAAGCGTTAAATTTAGCAAAGCAATCGGCAGAATTGACACACAATCATCCCGAAGGAATCAAAGGAGCACAAGCTATCGCCGCATCTGTTTTCTTGGCACGTCAACAAATATCCAAAACGGAAATACGAGATTATATCGAATCTACTTTCGATTATAACTTACATCGAACCTGCGATGAAATACGACCGATTTATGAGTTTAATATGACGTGTCAAGGTTCATGTCCCGAAGCGATAATCGCCTTTTTGGAAAGTTCGGATTACGAATCGGCAATTCGTCTGGCAGTTTCTTTAGGAGGGGATAGTGATACCATTGCTTGCATGACAGGCGGCATCGCGGCGGCATACTATGGCATCCCTGATGAGATTGTTTATAATGCCAAAGAATATCTACCCGATGATATGTTAACGATTATACTTGAGTTTGATAATCACATTCGATGATACGATGAAAACCTATCTACTTCCCCTATTCGCCTTGCTGATTGTTGGGTGTGGAAATCAATCGCAACCGAGTAATGATGCAATATTGGACGATGTTACACAGAATTTCAACGGCGAAACAGAAAATTTAGATTCGATTCGTGTTTTAGTCAGATGTAAAGAAAAAGCGCAAAATTATTTTAGAGAACATAGTCCAACAATCATTAGTTATAAAGATGTCGAATTCTGTGCGCTTGTAGATTCAATAGAACAAATTTATAGTCCTTATAAGGATTTGATTTTAAAAGCAGCGGGACCTATTTCAGCATTTACCCAAGATACATTATTATTGAATCATGGCTATTATAAATCTGCTTTTGACGGTTTGGGGCCAAAGGGAAGATATTTGGCTTCTTGTGAACTCTGGCATTATATTACCAGACTATATAAATTGATTGATAAATATTATATTCTGTGTTGGGAGAATACGAAAGATGAATCTGGTTTTTCTCCATTACCATCCTTTCATGCGCAATGGATTGATGCTTTTGATAATAATTTTATAATGATGGGTGGGTTAAACGAATGGACGATAACCCAAGATGTTCTGGATATGCTCTTTCAGAGATTGCTGTTTTACTATCATGGATGTCAAACCTCTCCCTGCTCTGACAGATTTGATTGGTCATGGATAAAGTGACTTGTTTTTAAGGGCTATATAAACAGCACATTTCAAAATTGCGTCACACGGTCAACCACAATATTTAGGACTGTGGGAGCCAAAAGAACCGACTTCCGACGGGGGGCTTATAATAGACCCTTTGAAAACGTTGGCCCGATTTTATCAAACGATGACAGAAACAGAAATAAAACAAATAAAGGAGAAAATCAATGTAGGGATTCTACTGCCCGAAAGCGTCTGATTGAGAAAACCAAGACAGAGGACGGTAGTAACGGAACAGACGCACGTATTAGAGGTAAAGAATATTACTCCACAAAAAATGGAGTTATATATACTATATATCTTAAAAGGTTAAGGGCAGGCCGAAAAAAATGCGGTTTTCCTTTGACTTCAAAATTAGGACCGACTTTGCAGGATGGTCTATTTTAAGACCCCCTGCACAAGTTGGTCCGATTTTATCAAACGATGAATGAGATAAAATTAAAAATAAATAGCAATTAGTTTGGAGTTAAATTGCGTCATATCTTAAAGAATAGGGAAAGAGGGCCGAAAAAATGCGGCGTTTTCTTTTGCTTTCAGTAGACAGACACAAATTCTCGGCTTAACGGTCGGGAATTTTTATTTGAAAACTATAAATTCACTATGCCAATGAATAACAAGAAAGAACGTGTTACAGAACTTATTTAGCCCATTAAACAATTCTTTAATTAACAATCATTTACAAACCAGTAGACAGACGCAAATGTTTAACCATCCGTTTAACCAATGCGAAAAACATGGTAAAACACATTCGAGAAAATCGTCGTAAAAGGAAATAGATCAGTTGGTTACCCCTAAACGCGTAGCGTTTTGGGGGCTTGAGAGCGCAACCTTGCCAAGGTTGGGGTCGCGAGTTCGAGTCTCGTTTTCCGCTCTGAAACGCAGAGGACAATCGAAAGGTTGTCCTCTGCGTTTTTCAGTGTATTGAGGTCCGGATGAATGATCCTGTATCTCGTCTTTCGAGGGGCGGGAGTATCAATAAAAGTTTGCGAAATTACCTGTCGAAGCGCTGGTTCGAATTCTGTTTCCTTCTTCATGAAAAGATGGTTTATTATTCGGGAGAAGAGTTGATGCTCCTGCGTGATTCCAAATATATTATCAGACGGGATACGGATAAGTTCAGAGAATTTTTGAGGAAATGGAGAGTCCGTTGTTCCTGTTTGACAAGGCAATGGAAAGATTTTTGGCAATAAAAGAAAAACTCCTGCTTGTCACCGACAGGCAGGATATAATTGGATCCGGGGAAATATTTTGAGGGACCGAAGCCAAAAGCCTTTTATTTTCCGGCAGATAACGGCGTCTGTTTCACTCTCTTTCGGGAATTATCGCTCTAAAACCGACTGTTGGCTCTGGCCGACCAGTTTCCCGTTTCGATATTCAGTCGGAGAAATCCCGACGTACTGTTTGAAATATTTGCCGAAGAAGGATTGGGTCGAAAAATTCAGTTCGGAAGCTATTTCCTTGATACTTAAGTCCGAGGAACGGAGCATCTGTTTGGCGTCGGCAATGACCATGCGAATGATCCACTGCAGGGCCGAAATGCCCGATTTCTCTTTGATGATTGCCGAAAAATAGCGGGGTGTCAGATATTGTTCCTGGGCGTAGTAGGTTACCTCCCGTTCCATGCGGTGATTCTGGTAAAGAGAGATTATGAAGTTCTGGAACACATGGTCTTTCCGGTCCTTGTGCTGGGGCTGTTGGGGTTGGCGTGCGAAATAGATGCTCAGAATTTCATAATAGAGTACTTCGCCCATTGCCGTTACCAACTCGTGATTGATGATCTTTTGTTGCGTATTTGTCACCGAGGTGTTTATTGCCGCAATCCGCTTCCGCAATGCGTCGATCAATTGGTCAATGTGTACGTATTGTTCTTTCGTCAGAGACAGGCAGGGGTTTTCGTAGATGAAAAAATTCCAGGTCGGATGGAATGTCTTTTTCGCATTGGTCAGGACGTAATCTATATCGACTGTGAGTACGACGCCCTTCAGATCCTTGCTCCTATGTTTTATCTGAATGGACATAAGAAGAGGAGAGATGTATATGTCTCCCTGGCGGATGTGATATGTCTTGTCTTCCTGAATGATGTCGAGTTCCCCGCCTTGGCAGAGGAAAAGGCTGCATTTATCCGTTCGGGAGAAGGTATAACCTTCTTCCTGCATGGTGGATGTGAGAGGTGGAACAGTAGAAAATTCTACTGGAGTCGTCATAGAATACGGTTTTTTGTAATTTGGTCGCAAAATAGGAAAAAAGGATATAAAGCACAAATAATATACAATATTCCGTTTGATAATCGTACAAATAGGATAATGAATAAACAGAATTAACCTGCCGGATTTCCCTTGCGAAGGCAATACCGTTGCCGGGATTTCATGATTGGAAATCGGAACTGTTTCGTCGGATGTTTGTACCGATGGTTTTTCGTTTTCCCTACTCGTTGTCGGGTGGGGAGAAAGGATGACCGGACGCAACTTTCGTAGAGAAACTGCGTCCGGTCGTCGGAAGGAGATGTTACGGGAGGAGGTTTTTCAGAAAGCGACGGATGGCCGCCCATACTCCTGTTTTGCGGAACACTACGGTCAGGAGTATTCCGAGTGCGATGCCGGTAAAGAGCGTGCGAAACAGATTGCCGGAAGATTTTTTTCGGGTCGTCGAGGCGTGTGTTTCACGCAGGAGGGTCGTATCGCGGGCGAAGGAGGAAAGGTTTCGCAGACCGGTATGGCTTGCGAGGCTGTCCGATTGCCGCTGCCGCCGGAAAGTCTGGTTTGTCAGCAGCCATGTACGCCGTTCCGCTCGGTCGCTTATACCGGTGACGATGAGCGAATCGTCCTGTTTTTCGGCTCGGATCGCGGCCCGTCCGCTGCGGGCGGTGTAGGCCGCACCCGGGGGAAGATGGTCGAGGTCTTTAAGCGGGATCGCCAGCCGGGTCCGGTCCGTCGGCAGGGATTCGGTCGCAATCAGCAGGGTTCGTGATGTCGAGTCGGACTCCTGTTGCTGTTGCCGTAGTTGTCGTACGAGGCTGTCGCGTTGCGATTTTTCGACGCTTCGTTCCGAATGTATTCGGGTCTGTATGTCCGAGGTCTGCGTCGTGGTGCGGGTCGTCGCACATCCGGCTGCCGTCAGGAGCAGCAGCGGCAGCAGCACGGGCCGTTTTTTTCGTCGGGGAGGTTTCATCGGTTTTTTTCTGGGTTTTGCGGTTGAAGTTTTTGCGGAGCCCTTCGACTTCGCGGGTCAGTTTGTCGATTTTGCGGAGCAGTTCCTGTTGGGCGACCAGCCAGTCGGCTTTTTCCCGGCGCAGGGTGACGTTCTCCTGCAGTACGTCGTTGTACTTTTCGCACAACAGGTCGATCGAGCGCTGCATGTCGGCCAGCATGTCGTTGCGGCGCTTGCGGCGGCTGACCAGCCAGGTGACGGTTCCGGCCAGAAAGCCGCTCGGCAGGGCATAGGTCAGCAGGTCGGTGATAAGTGTCGGGTTCATTTCGGTAGTTCGTGTCGAAGGAGGTTAGAGAATGCCGGTTTCCCGAAGCCATGCCTGCACGTCGAACGATGGGCAGGCTTTGGCTGCCAGTTCGTTATGCCCTACGACGGCTGCGCCGGGAAATCGGGCGACGAAATCCCGGACGTAGTGTTCGAGGGCGCTCTTTTGCTGCGGAGTGCGGGTATCGCAGGGGGTCGTGCCGTCGGCGGCGACTCCTCCGGCGTATGCGATGTGGCGGCTGGTGGCGTTGTAGCCGCAGGCGCCGTTGGTGATCTCCCAGGGATCGACCGTGCGGTCTTCGTTGTTGGGAACGAGCCGTTCGACGCTGCCGTCCAGGTGGATGAGGTCGGTATAACCCACCTGACGCCAGCCTCGGCCGCCCTGGGAAACGGGGGCTGTGTGCCACCTGCGGATATCGGCGGCACTCACTTCGCGGCCGGGCGGCGTGGCCGTGCAGTGGATGACGAGTCTTTCGAGTTTTGCCATAATAAAAAAGTGTGAAAGGGGTTGGAATCGGGGCGATGACCGGATTCGGACGGGAGTGGATAAGGTTCCGCCCGAGGAGACGGGAGAAGGTAGCCCGTTTCGGATTGGGTCGGCGAAGCGCAGGACTTCGGGGCGGGGTGACGGTTTCCGCTTTTTTCGGAAAAGCGGGGAGAGGCCGATGGGTGTTTGCAAAGATAACGGGAGACGCCCCGGAATACAAATCGGAGGGACATCCTGCGGCTTTTCGGCGGCATGATGTCGGTTTATTCCGTTGCGATGCGGCGGATTTCCGGTTTTTCGGATTATCTTTGAAACGGTTCGACGGCTCGGGATATGAAATTTCCGAAATGCACGTTTGTTGTTCGATATGAAACGTAAAATAATTCGCACTATGATCGTTTTCCTTGCAGTCGCGGCTCTGTTGGTCGCGGCGATCGCTCTTTTTATGAATCGACCCGAATTCGGACGTGCTCCGCGCGGGGAGCGGCTGGAACGGATCTGGCGTTCGCCCAATTACCGCGACGGCGCTTTCCGCAACCGGCATGCGACGCCGCAGCTCACATCGGGAAAGGGCTGGTGGGCTACGATGTACGACTTCCTTTTCGAGCGTAAGGAGCGCAATCGTCCCGATCATGCGCTGCCTGCAGTGAAGACCGACCTGAAAGCGCTCGATCCGAAAGAGAACCTGCTGGTCTGGTTCGGCCACTCCTCCTACCTGATTCAGGCAGACGGGCTGCGTATTCTGGTCGATCCCGTTTTCGAAACGGCTTCGCCCTTGCCGTTTTTCAACAGACCTTTCGAGGGGACCGATCTCTATAAACCCGAGGATATGCCTGGGATCGACCTGCTGGTCATCACACACGACCATTGGGACCATCTCGACTACGGCACGGTAACGAAGCTGCGCGACCGCACGGGCCGTGTCGTCTGCCCGCTGGGTGTGGGCGAGTATTTCGAATATTGGGGTTTCGATCCGCAGCGGATCACGGAGCTCGATTGGGGCGAACAAGCTGCGCTCGGCGGCGGCTTTACGGTATATTGCCGTCCCGCGAGGCACTTTTCCGGACGTACGTTTCGGGCGAACCGGACGCAGTGGGCTTCGTTCGTCGTCGAAACTCCGTCGCAGCGGATTTTCCTCGGCGGCGACGGCGGGTACGATACCCATTTCGCCGACGTCGCACGCGAGTTTCCGAATCTGGATGTCGCCGTGCTCGAAGACGGCCAGTACAGTGAGGATTGGCGCTATATCCACATGCTTCCGGCCGATCTGAAGCGGGCCGTAGAGGACCTCGGCGCCCGGCGGGTTTTTCCGGTGCACAATTCCAAATACGCTCTGGCGCGGCATCCCTGGGACGAGCCGCTGAACAATGCGGCTGCACTCGCGGCGGAGAATCCCGAGGCGGGGATCGTGCTGCCGCGAATCGGCGAGCCGGTACGTTTGGACCGGTCCGACACGCTGCCGGGCAGGTGGTGGACAGCTCCCGAAAATTGAAAGAGAGCGAAGATCAGCCTTCGCTCTCTTTTTTATCTTTCTCCGGTATTCCCGGCGCTATTTTTTGCCCTGATTGGCTACGGCTTCCATCAGCTTACGGATCTGTTCGGGATCGCCCAGAAAGTAATCTTTCACCAGACGTAACTTGTCGTCGAATTCGAAGACGTATGGCACGGCCGTCGGGAGGTTGAGTTCCGAGATCGCCGCGTCGGAGATACCTTTCAGGTGTTTGATGATACCCCGCAGGCTGTTGCCGTGCGCTACAACCAGGATTTCGTCGTGAACGGACAGTTCGGGGAAAATCACGCATTGCCAGTAGGGCAGCGCCCGTTCGATGGTTTGCTTGAGCGATTCGGTGCGGGGCAGCTCCTCGTCCGGGATTTCGGCGTAGCGGGGATCGAAGCGCGGATTGCGGGGATCGTCTTCGGCCAGCGGATCGGGTGCTACGTCGTAGCTGCGCCGCCAGATGTGGACCTGCTCTTCGCCGAAGCGGGCCGCCGTTTCGCTCTTGTTGAGCCCTTGCAGTACGCCGTAATGTTTCTCGTTGAGGCGCCAGTTTTTCTCGACGGGGATCCATTCCTGATCGAGCCGGTCGAGAACACAGTTCAGGGTCCGGACGGCCCTTTTCAGGTAGGAGGTGTAGGCTTTGCCGAAACGGAATCCTTCGGCTTTGAGCAATTCTCCGGCTTTGAGGGCCTCTTCGACGCCTTTGTCCGTGAGATCGACGTCCGTCCATCCCGTGAAGCGGTTTTCGCGGTTCCACGCGCTTTCGCCGTGCCGCAACAGTACGATTTTTTTCATGGTATGATCTGTTTTTATTTGTATTTCACTTCGTTGAGGCACTCTCCGTGGGAGAATGCCTGAATGTTTTCGAGGGTCGTGCGGGCGATGTTGTCCAGCGCCTCGCGGGTGAAGAATCCCTGGTGGGAGGTGAGGATCACGTTGTTGAAGGAGAGCAGGCGTGCCAGCATGTCGTCGTCCATGATCCGGTCGGAGGTGTCCTGATAGAAGTAATCCGCCTCTTCCTCATAGACATCCAGCCCCGCCGCTCCGATCTTTTTCTCCTTGAGTCCTTCGATCAGGTCGCTCGTGCGGATCAGCTGCCCGCGTCCCGTGTTGATGATGATGACCCCGTCTTTCATTTGACCGATGGCTTCGGCGTCGATCATGTGGAGGGTTCGGTCCGTGAGGGGACAGTGCAGCGAGATGATGTCCGAGCGGCGGTAGAGTTCGGTCAGCGGAACGTAGGTCATACCTGATTCCCGGGCGAACGCCTCGTCGGGGCAGGGGTCGTAGCCGAGGACCTCCATCCCGAAACCCCGCAGGATGCGGATGAGGGCACGGGCGATTTTTCCCGTGCCGACGATGCCGGCCGTTTTGCCGTGCATGTCGAATCCGAGGAGGCCGTGCAGGGCGAAATTTCCGTCCCGGGTACGCCAGTAGGCGCGGTGTACCTTGCGGTTGAGCGAGAGCATCAGTGCTACGGCGTGTTCGGCCACGGCATAGGGCGAATAGGCCGGTACCCGGACTACCGTGATGCCGTGCTCGGCGGCGGCTTTCAGATCGACGTTGTTGAAACCCGCGCAGCGCAGGGCGATCAACCGTACACCCATGCGGGCCAGCTCCCTGACGGTTGGGGCATCCGCCGAGTCATTGACGAAGATGCAGACCGCATCGGCGCCTTGTGCCAGGGGTACGTTGTCGATGTTCAGGTGGCTGCGGTGGTATTTGATCCGTATCCCGTAGTCGGCGTTGATCCGGTCGAACGATTCGCGGTCGTAGGGCTGTGTCCCGAAAAAAATGGTTTTCATGGCGTATATTTCATTTAATTATAACGTTTTTGTCGAGGCGGTATTATCCATTCCGTTCACGGATTGTGCCAAGAGCGGGAGATTTGTCGCACAAACCGTATCGAAAGCGATACGTCCTTCGTTCGGTTCGGATTTCGAAGCACTCTGTCTCATGGCACTTTTTTTGTCCCGTTTGTTTCCTGAATAAACATGCAATGAGGAATCCGAGAGAACGCATACGCAACAGTAGGGGGTATAAATGGTGGATTTTGAGCCTCGTGATGCTCGGGACTTTCATGGCCGTGATGGACGTGACGGTCGTGAACGTCGGCCTGCCGACCATTATGTCGGTATTTCACATCCCCATTTCGACCGCCGAATGGGTCATTACGGCCTATATGATTACCATGACGCTCATGCTGCCTTCGGCGGGTTGGATCGCCGACCGCATCGGCAACAAACGGATGTATATTCTGGGGTTGGTGCTCTTCACCTTCGGATCGTGGCTCTGCGGCCGCGCCGGGAGCGATATGTTCCTGATTTCGGCCCGTGCCCTGCAAGGCTTCGGCAGCGGCATCATCCAATCGCTCGGCCTGGCGATCGTTACCCGGGAGTTTCCTCCGCAACAGCGGGGGCTGGCCCTGGGGTTGTGGTCGGTGGCGGCCGCCGCTTCGATCTCGTTCGGTCCTCTGATCGGCGGTTATCTGGTGGACGATTACAGTTGGCACCTGATCTTCGATGTCAATGTTCCTGTGGGACTGGCGGCCATTCTGTTTGCAATTTTTATCCAGAAGGAGTGGCGCGGTGCCCGTGCGGGCAGTTTCGACTGGCCGGGTTTTCTGTGCGTGGTCTGTTTCATGCCCCTTTTGATCTTCGCACTGGCCCGAGGCAATTCGCCTTCGAATCCCGAGGGGTGGAGTTCTCCGGAGGTGATCGGATGTTTTGCGGTTGCGGCTGCGGCACTCATTGTCTTTATCGTCCGGGAGCTGCGGTGCGAAAATCCGCTGTTGAATCTGAAACTGCTCGGCGAACGTAATTTCGGCGTTTCGATGGCTGTGCTGGCGATCTTCGGTATCGGCATGCTGGGCGGTACCTATTTGCTGCCGCTTTACATGCAGAAGGGGCTGGGCTATACGGCGATCATGGCCGGAAGCGTTTTTCTGCCCGTCGGCCTGATCCAGGGCGTGCTTTCGACCTGCTCGGGATTCCTGACCCGCTACGTCAAGCCGCTTTTCATCGCCGTGACCGGCATCCTGGTCATGACGTTGAGTTTCTATTTCGCCAGCCGGTTTACTCTTCATACTACGCATGCACAGATCATGTTGGTACTCTATCTGCGCGGCTTCGGCATGGGACTGACCTTTGCCCCGCTGAACGATTTCTCGCTCATGAATTTGAGCCAGTGCGATATGGCTTCGGCAGCCGGTATCTCCAACAGCATCAAGCAACTCTCGGGCAGCGTCAGCATCGCCCTGCTTACCGTTATTCTGACCGGCCGTACGGCGTTCCATTCGGCGCAGGGCGGGCTCTCTTCGGCGGAAAGCTACGTGGCCGGTATCTCCGACGATTTCCTTTTCGTCACATTCGTTTCGTTGGCCTCGGCACTGCCCTTCCTGTGGCTGCTGCGCCCGCGCCGCAAGGCGGCTTCGTTTAAGAGCGAAGGAACGGGCACCTGACGGGTTTGCTTTTATCGCCTTGAATCCCTATTTTTGTCCCGGGGAATCGTCTTTTCCCGGAGGATTTTGAAAAACGATCAGCAGACATACGTTCCCGATCCCGAGGTCGCTTCGCGGCTCCTGGAGTGGTACGGACGCGAGGGGCGCGACCTCCCCTGGCGTCGCACACGGGACCCTTACCGGATCTGGATTTCGGAAGTGATCCTGCAACAGACCCGCGTGGCGCAGGGTATGTCCTATTATCATCGTTTTCTCGAACTGTTCCCCGACGTCGCGGCCCTCGCTTCGGCTCCCGAAGATCTGGTTCTCAAGTGCTGGCAGGGGCTCGGCTACTACTCCCGGGCCCGGAACCTGCTGGCCGCAGCCCGGCGGATCGTGGAGACGCACGGCGGCGTTTTCCCGACGGCCTATGCCGACGTGCGGGCATTGCCCGGCGTGGGCGACTATACGGCTGCGGCGATCTGTTCGATCGCATACGAGGAACCCTGTGCCGCACTCGACGGCAATGTCTTTCGGGTGCTTTCCCGCCTTTACGATCTCGATACGCCCATCGATACGACTTCCGGAAGGAGGACGTTCGCTGCGCTGGCCGATTCGCTGATCGACCGGCAGCGGCCGGGACTTTACAACCAGGCCATTATGGATTTCGGGGCTCTTTGCTGTCTTCCGGCACAGCCCCGCTGTACGGAGTGCCCTTTGCGTGACCGCTGTCTGGCTTTTGCCGCCCGTACGGTCGATGTCCGTCCCGTCAAACAGGGGCGTACGGCTGTCGAACCCCGCTATTTCAACTACCTGCACGTCGAATGCGGCGATGAATTGGTGTTGCGCCGACGGGGTGCCGGCGACATTTGGCAGGGGTTGTACGAATTTCCGCTCATCGAAACTCCCGAACCGGTGGAATATACGGTGCTGGCCGCGATGCCGGAGTTTTGCGCTCTCTTCAAAGATGCCGGGACGGTATGCCTTGCCGGGACCGTCAAGATGCCCGTGCATCAGCTTTCGCACCGGGCGATCCACGCTGTTTTCTACCGGATCGTCGTGGAGCGCTGGACGCCCTCCTTGCGCGAAATGCTCGTTATTCCGCGTGAAATCCTCGGCGATTACGCCGTTTCCCGTCTTACGGAGCGTTATTTATCCCGCTGATTCTTCGTCTGTGCGTTTGCGGCACACGGTTTGCCGTTTGATTGACGTGAAACCTAACGAAGAAAACGAGATAAATTATGTTTACAGGTGTACAATTCACGCATTTCATCCAAGCAAATCCCGCGCTGGCCGTTTTTTTGACCATTGCGCTGGGATTTTTGTTGGGTAAGCTGCGCATCCGCAGCTTTTCGCTCGGAACGGTGACCAGCGTGCTGCTGGTGGGCGTGATCGTCGGGCAGCTTCGTATCGAGATTCCCGAACCGGCCAAAACCCTTTTCTTCCTGATGTTCCTCTTCGCCGTGGGATATGCGGTCGGCCCGCAGTTCTTCCGGGGGTTGAAGAAGGACGGATTGCCGCAGGTGGCCTTCGCCGTGGTGGTCTGTTTGCTGTGTTTGGGGTCGGTATGGCTCTTCTCCTGGCTGATGGGCTATACGCTTTCGCAGGCTGCGGGGCTGCTGGCCGGGTCGCAGACGATGTCGGCCGTGCTGGGCGTGGCGACCGATACGATCCGCGAACTGCCGGGCGGAGCGGAAACCGATCTCAGTTCAATGCCCGTTTGTTATGCGGTAACTTACATCTTCGGTACGGCGGGTTCCGCATGGGTGTTGAGTTCGATCGGACCCCGGCTGCTGGGCGGCGTGGCGAAGGTGAAGCAGTCTGCGCGCGATCTGGAGCAGAAGATGGGCGAAGACGTCAGCCTGAAAGCCGGCTTCGACCCGGCGGCCCGGGAGATCGTTTTCCGGGTTTTCAGCGCCGATAACGAATGGTTCGAGGGCGGGCGTACCGTCCACGAATTCGAAACCGTCATGCAGCGCGACGGAAAGCGTATTTTCGTCGAACGGCTCTGCCAGCAGGGGAAGGTCGTCGATGAGGTGACACCCCGGACAGTGATCCGTCCGGGCGATCAACTGGTCGTCAGCGGTCGCCGCGAATACGTCATCAGCGAAGAGAAGTGGATCGGTGCCGAAGTGTCCGATACGACACTGACGAATTTTGCCGTTCAGGTCCTTCCTGTCGTGGTCAATCGCAAGGGGGCTGCCGGGGAGAGGATCGGAAAGGTCTTGTCGGCTAAATTCATGCACGGGGTCAATATCCGGTCCATCGTGCGGGCGGGTGTGAAGATCCCCGTGCGGAGCGGAGCCAAACTCGATGCCGGCGACCGGATCGAATTGGTCGGGCTGCCGCAGGACGTGCGACGTGCCGCCGCACAGTTGGGTTTCAGCGATCCGGTGAAGACCGAGAGCAGCGTTCCGTTGCTGGGGCTGGGTATCTGTCTGGGCGGTCTGATCTTCGGATGGATGCTGGTGGCCAAGATAGGGGCGATTCCCCTGAGTCTGACCGTGAGCGGCGGCGTGCTGCTCGCAGGTCTTTTCTGCGGCTGGGCCCGTTCGCGGCGCCCGACTTTGGGAGGCATTCCCGAACAGACCGTGTGGTTCATGAACAATATGGGACTGAATACTTTCATTGCGATCGTCGGCATTTCGACCGGACCGTCGTTCGTCGCCGGTTTTCAGCAGGTGGGCTGGAGCCTTTTCCTGGTGGGGGCCGGTGCCACGACTCTTCCTCTGGTGCTGGGCGTGTTGATCGGCCGTTACCTGTTCCGTTTCAACGATGCCCTGACGCTCGGATGCGTCGCCGGAGCGCGAACGACTACGGCGGCTCTCGGTGCTGTCGAGGATACGATCGGCAGCAATGTCCCCTCGCTGGGATATACCATCACTTATGCCATCGGTAATACGCTGCTCATCATCTGGGGCGTGGTGCTCGTGTTGCTGTTGGCCTGACGGAGCCGGTCGATGATTCGGGCGGGTCTATGGTTTTCCATAGATCCGCTTTTTCGTGGTGTGAATCGCTAAAAGCGGATGAATCCGGCGGATTTTTGAAAAAAAATTGATTACTTAGCATTCTCTTTTAACGATTGCGACGATGAGTGCGAAACTGGCGAAGTACGACCGGTTGTACGAGCAGATCAAGGGCTATGTACAGACGACCGACGACATTTGGGCACGGCTGGCCACGATGGAGGCCGTGTTGCATCATAAGATGCAGACTTTTTTCTGGACAGGGGTGTATGCCCTTATCGACGACGAACTGATTGTCCGCTCGTACCAGGGGCCCGTTGCCTGTCAGAAGCTGCGGCATCATACGGGAGTTTGCTGGGCGGCGGTCAGCACGGGAGAAACCGTGATCGTGCCCGATGTGGAGCGGTTTCCGGGACATATCGCCTGTAATTCGAAATCCCGCAGCGAGATCGTCCTGCCGATTCGGGACCGGGAAGGGCGTGTGTTCGCCTGTCTGGATGTGGACAGCGACCGGTTGGATGCGTTCGACCGGGAGGATGAAGAGGGGCTGAAAAAGATTCTCTCCCTTCTTTTTGATTAGGCGGCGATCCTGCGTGGGCGGCGTATCGTATCTTCATCACCCGCGAAATCCGGTGCGTCTTTCAGCGATTGTCGTATAAAATAAATTCCGCTGACGCGGATGTCCGAGCAGATTCGGCGCTGCGTCGGCTCGATTATTTTTGTACCGGACAGGAGGCGGTTCGGCGATCTTTACGTACGAATCCGTACGATTATTCGCCTCTTTCTGATCCTTGCACAAAAAAATCCCGCTGTATTTTACAGCGGGATTTTTTTTGTATTTGGCATTTAGCGGATTACCGTTACGCGGTTCTCCTGCTCGGTCTTGAACGGAGACTTGGTGTCGCTGTAACCCTTGTACTGCAGGTTCTCGGCTTTTACGCCTTTCGAGATCAGGTAGTCGTAAACCTTCTTCGCACGCTGCTCGGCCAGGCGGGTATTCACGGCCTTCGAACCGGTTTGGGGATCGGCATGGCCTTCGATCACGTAAATCTTGTTTTTCGGCGCATTCTTGATTTGGGTAGCGATGATGTCCAGGCGGAGTTTCTCTTTCGGACTCAGCTCGGTCTGGCCGATGTTGAAGAAGGTGATGCCTTTGCCGGTCAGATAGATGTCATCGGTGTAGGCATTGCCGTCGAGCTGGTCGGCCGGGATAGGATTGGGACCCCACTTCGCCATTTCGGCAGCTTTCTTCGCGGCGGCAGCTTCGGCAGCGGCTTTTTTCGCAGCTTTGTTTGCTGCAGCCAGGTCATTGGCCAGTTCGGCGTTGTCGGCCTGTACAGCAGCCAGAGCCAGGTCGCGGTCGGCTATGACAGCCTGGTAAGCCATTACATCTTCGACGGTGTAGGGCGAAGCCTGTTTGAAGCCGCGGCGGTTGAAACGGTACGTAAGACCGATCGTGGCACTGTAGGCTGCGGCTACTTTCTGTGTTCCCGAATTCAGGATTGAGGGCATGTTGCTGCTGGGCAGCATCCAAGCCTTGAGTTCCAGTTCGATGTCCAGGGCCGGGCATACGCGGAACTTGTTCAGCAAACCGGCCGTGAAAGCGAACGAGTGGTCCGTCCCGTAGCCCCAGTCGCGCTGGAATTTGTCGGTGAAACCCGATACGTGGTAACCGAAGCCGGCGAAAGGCACTGCGTAATAGACGCGGTCGTCACGCTCGCCGCCGATCCAGTTCGACAGATTCACCATGAAGTCCATGTGCGTGAAGATGTACGGGTCTTTCATGTATTGGTTGCCGAATGCCGTGTCGTTCTGGTACTGGCCGCCCTGAATTTGCAGGCGGGCACCCATTACGGGGTGGAACCATTTGGTCAGCGAGAAGTCGGCCTGCCAGTTGATGTGGTTGAAGCGCG
>OGYJ01001476.1_pt1 | contig 18665 bp, 14 predicted proteins | sample 1576531 | NCBI WGS metagenome assembly OGYJ01 (sample SAMEA3541574, study PRJEB24748) | human gut metagenome | biome: human gut; feature: human-associated habitat; material: faeces | place: China | collected 2012 | reverse complement strand
CCCCCCGATCAAAATTTAACTATTTTTATATTGTTATATCGTTCATTTTGTTTTTCATTTTTATTGTTCGTTTAGTCGTGTAATTCTGTTTGTTTTATGGCTGGTTTTGCTTTTTCGCAGGTTTTTTTCTCTTTTATCATACAAACGTTTTTTCGTATTTTCAGTTCTGTATGTATTGTTTTATTTTCACTTTTTTCTTTCCGACCTGCACCTGTATCGCGCCGACCTCCGCCGTGGAATACCAGCGGATTCCCCGCTCTTCCAGGCGTTTCAGCGTTTCCGGCGCCGGATGCCCGTACCGGTTGTTTTTGCCGCAGGAAATCAGGACCAGCTCCGGCTGTGCCAAATCCAGCAGTGCTTCTCCCGTCGCATTGGACGCGCCGTGGTGCCCGGCGTCGAGGATGGTGCAGCGGAGGGGATTTTGTGCAGCGGGCTGGGGCTGCTCCACGGCGGGTCGCGCCTGCTCCACCAGCCAGTCTTCGCCGCTTTTTTCCAGATCTCCGGTCAGCAGCATCTGAAAATCGTCCTGTGACAGGCGCAGCACCAGCGACGCATCGTTGCGATCCTCCGGCACTTTTTTCGCATAGGGGTGCAGGCAGGAGATCTGCAGCGCGCCATCGGTCATGCGCTCTCCCGCAGAAAGGTATTCCACGGAGACCTCCGCCTCTTCGATCTGCTGCAGCAGCGTTTCCAGCACTTCATCCTTCAACGCCACATCCGGCAGAAAAATGCGCCGGATTTTGACCCGGCTGCTTTTCGACCACTCCAACAGCTCCCCTACCGCGCTGATGTGGTCTTCGTCCCAGTGCGTGATGAAAATTCCTTCCACGCTCCGCGTCCCGATATATTTCAGCCATGGAATAATCTGGTACTGTCCTGTCTTTTTCTTCGACGTGCTTCCGGCATCCACCAGATATACATGATGCTCCCGGGTTTCGATTCCAACGCACTCTCCCTGCCCGACGTCCAGCATCGTGACGTTCAGTTCACCCGGCAGGCGGATCAGGAAAATCCCCATCAGACACACAGCTGCTGCAAGCCGGAGGTGCGGACGGAGTTTTTTGCCTGACACAGCCAAAGCAATCAGTCCGATTGTATACGCGGTCAGTGTCTGCCAGGTCGGATATCCGGTGTGCAGGATACTGCCCGGAAGCGCCGTTGTAAACCGGCACAACTGCTCATAGCAGGAAAAAATCGCTTCGATGGCGGTGCAAAGAAGGTGCTGGGGAAGCTCCAGGCAGTGGGTAAACGCAGTCAGACGGGCGACCAGCTGCAGTCCGATCAGGCACGGCAGCAAGATTCCCATCAACGGAATGACTGCCAGATTCAGAAACACCGACCACGGACTCCATTCATAAAAATGAATCAGCAGAAACGGCAGCATCGTCATGGTAATGCCCAGACCGGCAAGGATATTTTTGCGGAGGAGACGGCAGGTCCGGACGATGGCAGTCCGGGCAATATTCCATCCGGCAACTCCATCGGTAACTCGCAGTGAAGGTGCTGCGTCCTCCCAGCCATCCTGCAAAACCGGAATCATTACCGCAATCCCGAGCACTGCCGAAAACGAAAGCTGAAAGCCTGCATCCAGAATCCGCTGCGGCCTGGGCACAAGCAGAAGCAACGCCGCAACCGCAAGGGAGGTTGGCAGATCGGGCGTGCGTTTGAGCAGTCCCGCCGCCAAAAACAGCAAAAACATGACAAGGGCGCGCCGGGTAGAAATGCCCATTCCGGTCAGCTGCGCGTATACAATCAGAATCCATGTGGAAATTCCGGCGCTCAAAGCAACCGGAAGCCGTACTTTTTTCAAAAGTCCGAACAGTCCTGCGCCGATCAGGGACAGATGCAGTCCGGAAATCGCCAGCAGGTGGCTGATTCCTGCGCCCTGGTATAACGCTTTTACTTCGCTGTCCATTCCTTTCTTTTGTCCAAGCACCATGGCGGATGCAGTCGCACCGTTCTTTTCCCCCAGCAGCTTCCGGAACAATGCATCCGATTCATAGCGCAGCTGCGAAAGAAATTCTTCCAGCCGTCCATAGTTTTTTGTCTGAGCGGTAATTTTTGTTTTTCTCAGCGCAAACAGGCAGTCTTTTCTCCGATAATAGGCTGCTGCGTCGAATTCTCCAGGATTCGTTGCCTGCAAAAATGGCAACACTTCACCGAAAACCCGAACATAGCTGCCTGCCTTTGGAAGCGCTTCGTCTTCCTGCAAATAGCACAATGTACTCGCGTTTTTCCCGAATATTTCCTGCATTTCATTGATTTGTGAGGTTGTTTTCTGAGAAGAAATAAGAATTGACATCTGGTCCGCATCTGCCGAACCGGATATCTGTGACAGGTTATCGGTCGTTTCCGCCGAATCCCCTGAAAAAACAAAAGATGAGGCATCTGCCTCGATAGAAAGGTCTTTTAAATAAAAGCTGGCGTTTTCCTGGGTTCCATCTACAGGCTGCCAGCAGTCTGTGACTTTGCCCGTCAGGCACAGGGTTTCGCCATCCATGGCTTCCAGCCAGGTGTCAAGCTGTGTAAGCGAGGTGCGTCCGCCAATGGGCGCTTTCTCTGACGTGTCTGTGCCAGCGTCCGTTCCCACCCACTCCGGCAGCAGACGCGCTGCCAGATAGAGGGTCAGGAAAATCAGGATTGCCGTACACAGCGGTCTTCTGCAATTTTTTATGATTGTAATTCCTCCGTTTCGTAAACCAGATCAAGGTTCCGGTCAAACACGTTAGACAGTGAAATTTTTTCCCGGAAAATCATATCTGTATTCCCATTTACCGCAATCTGCACCTTGTTGATGTTCGACAATTCTACCAGAGAGTTGACGATGGAATAGATCTGAACCTCTGCGGAAACATTGTAGGTCTGTGTCAGGAAACCGTTATCCAGGTTTACATAACATGTTCCATCCTTTACCGTCACGCCCAGCACCTTTGTCGCAGGATTGATGACCGGGTAAAGCTCTTCGTTTTCTGCATCCGGTCCGGCAATCAGCCGCTCTACCACCAGCTTTTCCATGGAAATGTTGCTGCTGTATACAACCGGTTTTGTCTGGACACCGATCAGGCGCTCGCCGTCTTCATTGGTAAAATAAAGAAGCAGACGTGTTTTTTCGTATGCATTGATTTCATTTCCGGCGTTGTCGATAAACAGATCTGCCGTCATAGGGCCCACCACATTGCCGAGGCTGTCCGTCAGTGCTTCTCCACCGACCGTCACCGAAACATAGGAAATTCCCTCCAGCTGCGTCATCGTGCGCACAATTGCAGCCCGAACCAGCACTTCTGAGGACGGAGACAGCTTTTTATATTCCACACTCATGTCCAGTACCAGCTGATCGTCTTTGACATTCCAGCTGTTGATCGCAAAACCGCTGATCGGTGAGCGCAAAGACAGCTCTACCGGATTTTCCTTCAGCTGGGAAATGCCCCATTCCGCCTGTTTGGAAAGGGTGTCGCCCTCCGGCTCTTTTTCCACTGCCGTAATTTTCGTTTCTTCTTTATTAATATAATAAACGCTGACCGTATTTGCAGGCGTCTCTTCTTTCTTCCCGCACCCGGCAAATATTCCGGTCAACAGCAGACAGCCCAAAAGCAGCGCAACCGCCCGCATTTTTCTGATCTCTGACATAATCTTCTCCAAATTTTCTGAAATCACTTGATGTAGGACAAGGGGATTTTCACCGTAAAGGTCGTGCCCTGTCCTTCCACGCTGCTCACTTTGATCGAACCGCGGTGCAGTAGGATCGCATTTCTGGTAATCGCAAGTCCAAGGCCGGTGCCGCCGATTTCACGGGAATGCGATTTATCTACTCTGTAAAAACGTTCATAAATATGCTCGTAATCCTCCTCCGGGATACCGATGCCGGAGTCGGAAACCTCTACCGTGAAAAACTGATGATCCGCATCCAGAAGCACCTTGACCCAGCCGTGTTCTTTATTGTATTTAATCGCATTTTCCACAAGGTTCGTAAAAATCTGAGATATTTTGACCTCGTCCACCTCTGCCGTAACCGGGCGCAGGCTTTCCAGAACCACCTCGATGTCCCGTTTACGGGCGATGGGACGCAGGCGCTTTAGCGTCGTTTCCAACAGCTCGTTGATATCCACTGCGGAAATGTCCATTGAGCCTTCGGTTTTGTCCATTTTTACAAGGGAAAGCAGGTCGTTGATGATTTTATTTTCCCGCTCGATTTCCTCCGTAATGTCCTGCATAAACTCCTGATACAGCTCCACCGGCACGTCCGGCTGCTGATTCAGGGAATCCGCCAGCACCTTGATCGAGGTCATGGGCGTTTTCAGCTCGTGAGAGACATTCGATACGAATTCCTGCCTGGAATCGTTGATGACCTTCATTCTGCCCAGCAGCTGGTTGAAGGCATCCACGATATGCTCGGTTTCCAGATAATCCGGTACGGAAATCGGCTCGTCCGTGAAACCGTCCTTGACCTCACTGATCGCCTGGGTTACGCGCTTAAAGGGCATAATCAGGATGTGCGAGAAGAAAAAGACGATGCCGATAATGATAATTCCCATCACGATTTCCAGAATCAGGGCTTTCCGGCTCAGGATGTCCAGCGTCGTCGCAATGCTGTCCGTCGATGCACTGGCCAGAATCACGCCGTGCACGATGCTCGTCTGCCCGTTTTCCCCGTCTACCGTCTCCGTAATCGGAACCGTCATCTCGATATAGCCGTTCGTCTTGTCGTAGCGGGTCGTACTTTCCCCGCGGAAGCACTTGATAACCTCTTCGGAAATCATGGTTTTGCCCTCGCTCATGGCGTAGGTGTCTTTCACAATGCGGAAATTGCTGTTGATAATCAGCACGCGGCCGTCATACAGGTTGGACATCTGCTCCAGCTCGGCATTGACGACATCGGAGGTTGGATTTTGCAGGTAGTTGTAATTGACCAGGTGGTTTGCGATAATCCGGTACTGGGACGCGACGTCCGAGCCGCGCAGATTCACCGCACGTTCTTCGTAATTATTCAGAATGCCCAGCCGCATGATGTCGCTGGGCACGATTCCGATGATCAGCATCAGGAGGAAAATGTAGGCCTTCAGGCTGCGGAAGATCGGAATTTTATAAGTGAGCCGCCGGAATAATCCGGGGATTTTGCTGCTTGTGTTCATGGGTGCCTCCACCTAAACGCGGAAGAAGTATCCCACTCCCCATTTGGTGTGGACGTAGCGGGGTTCGCTGGGGTTGGTTTCAATTTTTTCGCGGAGGCGGCGGATGTGGACGTCTACGGTGCGGACATCCCCGGGATAGTCTGCGCCCCAGACGAGGTTCAGAAGTTTTTCACGGCTGTAGACTTTACTCGGATTGCGGATCAAAAGCTCCAGCAGGTCGAATTCTTTTGCAGTGAGATTGACCTCTCTGCCGGAAATGCTGACGCGGCGGCTTTCGCAGTCTACGCGCATATCTCCGCTTTCCAGAATGCTTTCCGGCTTTGCGATCTGTCCTCTTGCAGAGGTACGGCGCATGATCGCCTTGATGCGCGCCTTTACCTCAAGGATGTTAAAGGGCTTGGTGATATAGTCATCTGCACCGTATTCCAGTCCCATGATTTTGTCCATGTCGTCGTTTTTGGCTGTGAGCATTACGATCGGAACATCCGAAAACTCCCGAATCTGCTGGCATACTTCGGTTCCGCTCAGTTTTGGCAGCATAATGTCGAGCAGAATCATATCAAATTTCTGCTCTTTCGCACACAGCAGCGCCTCTTCTCCGTCATATGCGCAGGTCACTTCCATTCCGTCCTGCTCCAGGCTGAACCGGATTCCTTTTACAATCAGCTTTTCATCGTCCACAACCAAAACTTTCTTTGCCATGTTTCTCCCTTTTCCCGACCGGACAATCCGTTTCTCGCTGTTTGTCCGGATTCTTTCTGTCTATGATTAAACTGTAATTTTATCTTTGATTTTTGAAAATGCAGCCTGCTTGATTCCGCTGATTTTCATGATATCCTCAATCTGCGCAAACGCTCCATGCTGCTCCCGATAGCTTATGATCGCCTTTGCCCGGCTTTCCCCGATTCCAGGCAGCGTCATGAGTGCAGCGATATCCGCTGTGTTGAGGTTGACCAGACCGTTCTCCAAGGCCGGAGCGCTGTTGCTTCGCACATTTCTGTCTGTCGTTTGCATATCGCTGTCCGGCGAAGTCTGGATTCCGGCTTTCTTTTCTGTCTGTCCGTCGGCGCAGCTTTCCGTTTTTGTCATGATATAAATCTGACAACCGTCCACTATTTCTTCCGCCAGGTTACAGCATGCTTCATCCGCTTCCGGCAAAAAACCGCCTCCGGCCTCCACGGCGTCTATAATTCTGCTGCCTGCCGGAAGCTCATAGACCCCCGGAGCGGATACTGCTCCGCAGATGTGCACCACAAGGGTTTTTGCTTCCTCTGAGGAAGCATCGGAGAGCTCTGTACGGCCTGTGCTTCCGTCACTTGGCTCAGCCTTGCGGTTTTGATCCGTGTCCCCGGCATTTGACTCAGCCTCGCGGTTTTGGTCTGTATTCCCGGCATTTAGTTCAGCCTCGCGGTTTTGGTCCGTGTCTTCGACCTTTGATTCTACTTTGCGGTTTCCATCCCCATAGGCTATGCTTTCCTTTTCCGGCAAAAAGAGCTCTTCCCGCTGTGCCCCGCAGGCCCCTAGCGTCGGGCATAGCATTGCCCACAGAATTCCCCATAAAACCACTTTCCAAAGCCGGTCTGTTCTTTTTTTCTGTTTCCAGGATCTTAACTTTTCTCCTGCGGCGCGGCATGCCGCAGCAACTGTTTGAAATATCGGCATTTTATCCTCCATCTTTTCCATGTTCGAAAAGACCCCATTTCCTGCCGCATATCAGTATTGTATGTCAGAACCGGGTATTTGACAAGCCGGAAAGCTTTCCAAAAATGCTTCCGTCACAGCCCCTATTTCCTGTATTTTGCCAATACGGAAAGCATTTTCCCAACGTCCAGGGGTTTGGGCAGATGCTCATTCATGCCTTCCTTCTTCACCCGTTCTGCATCCTCCAAAAAGGCATTGGCCGTCAAGGCAATGATAGGGATACTTTGGGCATCTGCACGGCCGCTGCTGCGGATCTCCCGCACCGCCTCGTAGCCATCCATTACCGGCATCATCAGGTCGGTCAGGATCGCATCAAAGGTACCTGCCGGCTGTTCCAGATAGCGCTCCATCTCTTCTTTTCCATTGTATGCCTTTGTGATCTGTACACCTGCATCTGTCAGAAAGGTTTCCGCGATTTCCATATTCAGTTCATTGTCCTCTGCAAGAAGCACACGCATTCCGGAAAGATCAGCACTCTCATCCCCTTCTTCGATTTTCTTACCTTCCTGTTCTTTGGGTTCTTCAAACAGGAGCGTCACCGTAAATGTGGTTCCAACTCCCTTCTTGCTCTCCACCGTAATGGTTCCGCCCATCTCGTCCACCAGATGCTTGACGATGGACATTCCCAGTCCGGTTCCCTGGGTTACACTTTTTTCATCGGTATTTTCCCGGGAAAAGGATTCGAACAGGTGGGGAAGAAATGCTGTGCTCATACCGATTCCGTTATCCGAAATCACGGCCCGGCAGGATATCCGGCTTTCCCCGATCGCCTTTATCGTCACCTGACACAGGACATGTCCGCCGGCATCCGTATATTTGATCGCATTTCCCAAAATATTGATAAAGATCTGTCTGACATGCAGAGGGCTTCCAAGGACACAGCCGGCTGCTGCACCTACTGTCTGTTCTTCATACTTTAAAAGGATTCCTTTATCCGCTGCCCGGGGTTCCACGATCGTGATAATTTCCTGCCAGAGCTCTTTTAAGCAAAAGGGCTCTTTTGTAAGCTGAAGGTTTTCTTCATCCAGCTTGTTAAATTCCAGTACATCGTTGATCAGCTCCAGCAGATGCTTTGCCGCAACCTTTTCCTTTACACGGTTTGCATCCACCAGCGCTCTGTCCTCCCTGTGCCGGTCGCTGATTTCGATCATTCCGATAATGCCGTTTAACGGTGTCCGGATATCATGTGACATCCGGGACAAAAATCCGGTTTTTGCTGCATTTGCACGCTCTGCCGCCTCCTTTGCCTGCTTTAACTCCTCTTCATTTTTTTCAATCGCAGCGATCGAGCGCTCCGTAACATAAAAAACAAACAAAAAAGAAAGCACCAGTACCAGAAACATGGTCGCAGCAACATAGATCAGATTTTGGGTCGCCTCTAAAATGCCGTAAGAAACTGCAAGATTATATTCCCCATACTTTTCATAGACCAGATACTGCTTTTTGCCACTGATTTTCGCACTGGTCCGATACCGCTTTCCTTCCTGCAGTTTTCCGTCTCCCAGCCGGTCGGAATCCTGCAGCTCATAGAGCAATACATCCTGCCGCGTGGTTGCAAGCATTTTTCCTGTGGTGGCATTTAGCAGAAAGATATTCATTCCGGAGGTAATCGGCATCTGCCGAACCAGATTTTCCACGCTGGCACTGTTCATTTTTGCAAGCAATCGACTGGGGGTAATGCCAATCTGGATCATGGCCGTACCGGAAGAATTCCAGACAATGGCATACATCATCATTTTCCCTTCTGCAGTATTCGGCACCATATCCTGACACATGGAAAGCGTTTTATCTGTCAGCATGGGCTTAAAATATCCCATTTGCTCGCCGGAAGAAAAGCTGTAGCCAAAATACTCCGGATTTGTTCCTGCAACGATACAGCCGCCCGTATTGATAATGTGGATTTCGTCCACACGCAGCTGTTTTGCGATCTTCCGGTACTCCTCTGTGGTCTGGTATAGTCTTTCTTCCATTTCAAGGAGATTTGCCACAATCTCTGCCCGCAGCGTATAATCTTCCTTCAGGGTTTCCAGAAGGGTCTGATAGCTTTCTTTATTTTCTTCGATCACATCCTCCAGCTGCTGCAGGATCATCTCGCTGGCGATCCAGGCACTATGCCGATTGTTCAGCATCTGAAAAAAAGGCTTCCTATCCATATGATAACAAACGATATCAGAATGATTCCGTAAATCCGTCTGGTCCGATTTCCATGCTTGCTCATTTCCACCCCTTCTCAGCTTCTGCTGATGCTTGCTTTTTACAGGTTTCCTTCTGCTTCCATACCCCGATATCTAAGTATAGCATTTTTTCGATGTTTTACATAGTATCTTGTGTTTCTTTACAGACAAGTCTATACTGACCTTGTGAAGTATTTTTAAACGGAGGGTTATTTTACTTTATGAGTAAGCAGGCAGCACAAAGCACAACAAATCAGATCACTGAAGGAGTCATCTGGAAGCAGCTTCTGATTTTCTTTTTCCCTATTTTATTTGGAACATTTTTTCAGCAGCTCTATAACACTGCGGATGCCATCATCGTCGGCAACTTTGTCGGCAAGGAAGCCCTTGCCTCCGTTGGAGGCTCTGCTTCCACCATTATCAACCTGCTCGTCGGCTTTTTCGTCGGGCTTTCTTCCGGTGCAACTGTTATCATTTCCCAGTATTACGGCGCAGACAACCGGCGCAGGGTCAGGGATTCCGTTCATACCGCAATTGCACTGGCCATTGCAGGGGGCGTTGTCATTATGCTGCTCGGTCTTGTTTCCGCACGCTTTGCTCTGACCGCCATGGGAACGCCGGACGACATCCTTTCCCTCTCTCTGACTTATATGAAAATTTATTATCTCGGCACGATTCCATCCATGATCTACAACATGGGCTCCGGTATCCTGCGGGCTGTGGGCGATTCCAAACGGCCGCTCTATTTCCTGATCGCTTCCTGTCTGGTCAACATTGTGCTCGACCTTTTATTTGTCGCCGTCCTCGACATGGGCGTTGCCGGAGCTGCCATTGCCACCATTGCGTCCCAGTTTTTCTCCGCAATCCTGACACTGATCGCCCTGCTGCGCACACAGGATTCCTATCGCCTGATCGTTTCCAAAATCCGGTTTCACCGCGATCTTTTATTTGATATCATCAAAATCGGTCTGCCTGCCGGTCTGCAGTCCGCAATGTATTCGATTTCCAACCTGTTGATCCAGTCCTCCATCAACTCCTTCGGAACCGACACGATCGCCGCCTGGACCGCTTACGGAAAAGTGGACAGTATTTTCTGGATGATTATGGGTGCTTACGGTGTTTCCATCACGACCTTCGCCGGGCAGAATTTCGGCGCCGGAAAATACGACCGTATCAAAAAAAGTGTCCGCATCTGTCTCGGTCTTGCTGCTGTGACCAGCCTTTTTCTCAGCTTTATCGTTTTGAATTTCGGCGGAACGATCCTGCTTTTGTTTACACGCGATGCCAATGTCATCAACATCTGCATCGGCATGATGCGTGTAGTTTCTCCCGCCTACATCACTTACATCTGTATCGAAATCCTTTCCGGTACCTGCCGCGGCTGCGGGGATTCCTTTTTCCCGATGCTGCTGACCTGCTTTGGGGTCTGTGTCCTGAGAATCCTCTGGATCACGATTGCCGTTCCCCTCAGGCACGAGGTCGCAACAGTGGCATTTTCCTATCCACTGACCTGGACCATTACATCGATCTTGTTTATCCTCTATTATAAGCGTGGAAAATGGATGCAGAAGGATACCCTGCGCAATGCGCCGCAGGGGCAGGGAAAGGACGCATAAGCGCTTCTGTAAAAAAGAATGTGTCGCGGCACTTTTGTCGCCTGGGATCGGACGTAAAAAACTCCCGGCAGAGCCTTTTTCAGGGGCTTTGCCGGGAGTTTCTGTTACAGAACTTTTAGCAATTGAATCAATTTTTCAATACAATCCAATCCGTTTACTCTGCGATTTCCGCCGATGCTTCTGCAGCAGTTTCCTGCTTCAACACCTCCGCTGCCTGCTTTGCTCCGTCTGCGTTGATCGTGATATTGCGGTTCACTTTTGCATCATAGGTTCCTGCTTTTACAACTTCCGCAAGGTCGATGCCCACGGTTTCTTTCATGGTTTCAAACAGCTTTGTCATCACTGCCGGTACGTTTCCTGCTACCTGATCCACGCCGTTTGATCCGTCCGAACCGCCGATGATCGTGATCTTGTCGATCTGGGTCAGAGGCTCTGCGATCTTGCCTGCGATGTCAGGCAGCACCTTGATGAGCATTTCCGCCATTGCCGCGTTGTTGTATTTCTGATAAGCCTGCGCACGTTTTTCCATCGCTTCCGCCTCCGCAACACCTTTGGCGCGAATTGCTTCTGCTTCGGCTTCGCCGACCATGCGGATACCTTTGGCTTCCTGTTCTTTAGAGAACAGATCTGCTTCCGCCTTCGCACGCTGCGCCTCTGCAGCCTTTTCCGTTTCAAATTTCTTTGCTTCCGCTTCTTTCTGGCGTTCAAACAGCTCTGCTTCCGCTTTCTGCTGACGTTCGAATTTCTCAGCTTCCGCTTTTTTCTTAACCTGTGCATCCAGCGATTTTTCCATCGTCTCTGCTTCACGCTGTTTTAAGAGTACCAGACGTTCCTCTTTTGCAATGTTGGCATTTGCCGCAGTTACTTCGATGGTCTTTCGCTGTTCCTCTTTCTGGATCTCATATGCCGCATCCGCTTCCGCCCGCTTGCTGTCCGCGTTTTTCTGAAGCTCTGCCTTCTGCATATCCAGCTCGTTGTTCTTGATGGCGATCTCTCTTTCGGAATTGATCCGCGCGTCGTTGGACTGACGATCCGCTTCCGCCTTTGCTACCGCGATTTCTTTTTCTGCCTCAGCCTTTGCAATCGCTGCCTTTTTCTTGATCTGGGAAATGTTGTCGATACCAAGGTCATCAATGACACCATTGGAATCCGTAAAGTTCTGCACATTGAAGCTGACAACGTCCAGACCCATGGCAGCCAGGTCAGGCTCGGCATTTTCCTTTACCAGGTCCGCGAATTTCTGACGGTCGCTGACCATTTCCTCCAGACGCATGCGGCCTACGATCTCACGCATGTTGCCTTCCAGAACCTCTCTCGCTACCTGCGCAATGTACTGGGTGTTCTGATTCAGGAAGTTTTCTGCTGCCTGCTTTAATTTTTCGGGCTCGCTGGAAACCTTGACGTTAACTGCTGCGTCCACCTGAATGTTGATGTAATCCGCCGTCGGCACCGCTGCTTCTGTCTTCACATCGATCGGGATCAGCTTTAAGCTCAGCTTGTCAAGACGTTCCAGAAACGGGATCTTGATACTCGATTTCCCGATAATGATCTTTTTGCGCAGGCCGGAAATGATATACGCCGTGTCCGGAGGTGCTTTCACATACCCGGAAGCGATAATTCCAAGCAGCGCGATCACTGCGATTATGGCAACAACAACTCCTAAACTAATTCCTGTAAACATACTCATTCTCCTTTTCTCCACCGGTCTGGTGGACTCGTAAAGTAAATAGCTTCGGTCGCTGTCAGGCGACTTTTCCGGAAAAGTGCTTTTCCCCCGGAGGGTTTTGTTTCCTATGGACACCCTTTCCAACGAAACAAAAAACGAGGCCTCTATTACAGCCTGACAGCTGCAATAAAAGTCTCGCGCGTTTCATTTAATACGGACATCTGCAGCAAATCGATTATCACCTGGCTGCTTGTCGGGGTGACGGTTTCAAACCACCTCTCGGTGCTGGCTACTCCCTTTTATTGTTGAAATAAATTATAGCACTTTTTTATATTTTGTCAACACCCTGTCGATATATCGTTTTGTCAAAGAAATGTTTGCGTCAGACCGAATACATGTTTTGCGGCACCGCATTTGGAGAATATCTGGGAATGATTTATGATTTCTATTGACATAAAAATCTGCTCTGCCTATAATAATAGTAGTAGGAAAAGCGTGCTTTTCCAGTGGGCTAACACTAAAATCTGATATGCTTGTCAATCCTGTGATTGACCGTTGACGGACAACACTAAAATCCGATATTTTTACCGGTATTTTACCGGTCGTTGGCAGACAACATTAAAATTAGCCGCAAAGAGAGAGTATATAGTACAATGGTGCTATTGCTCTCTCTTTCCATATCTGTTATTTATGATTTTTCAGGAAAATCTATGTAGTCCAACTGTTATTCTTTATGGAGGATTTCCGAACCATTTATGAAATTTACAAAAGAAGATGCCCGCAAAAGAGTTCTGAATTGTGCGAAACAATATCAACAAAACCTTTTGCATAAGAAATTGCTTATCATTTTCAGAGAAAAACAGGATAATTCCATTCGTTTTATAGAAGTCGTATTTCATGAGAGAAATTACCAACACCTGACCGGATTAGAACTGATAAATACAGAGGGGAAAATACTGCAGCATCAATCCATGAACTTTTACAGAAAATGTATTGAAAACAAGCTCGGCTTAAATGACGTTGATAAAGTGATGGGCGGTGTAAATTTCTGCCTTGGTCTAAGCAGGGAAAATGACGTATTTATTCCCTCTTCTGCCCTTTTAGAAGATATCAAAAAGCTTACCTCCTCTCCTTCTCAGGTTCTCGCAATTTTCGAAAAAGATATCGACTCTGAGCTCTATTCCACCGTCAAACACGTTGCCAAAGGTCTTAATCTTCACCATTTAATTTTACCTCCGGAAATCAATTCTAAAATTTTGTTGCCAAAATAAAACTCCCGCTGCAAAGCTGCAATCCATCTGAAAACGTCAGCGTCAGGACTCCGTTCTCATACGTCTGCGTGCAGGCAGCCGCACCACCAACCGTCACCACTGCTTTTTCCATTTCGGTGCGGAGCGCAAGTTGTTTCAGGTTCAAACAACCGCCCAGGCACTCGATCCTGATTTTCTTTTCCGCAATGCTCAGTTTGCCATATGCGCCCGGCACAAACCACGGCGCGGTGAGTTCAGGCAGGGCGGGCGAAAAGCTGAGCTTTTCTCTGGGCATATCTGCCTTTAGACCAGTCAAAGACTGTAACATTGCCCAGGATGCCAGCGCACGATAGTAGTGTTCCCCACATTCCTCGTGGTTGAAGCGTCTGCCATTCTGTGTGTGCCGTCTTTCGACCGTTTCCACGATCCGAGCTGCTTCCTTGTATCTGCCGTTTTCCAGCAGGAATGATGCGAAGGAATATTCGATGCCGGACCAGTTGCTCTCCATCTGCACATTTTTCCAGGTATACAGTGTCGGAGTTGCCTGCGCCGGATAGGAGGCGTTGACCAGACCGGATTCTGGGCTGAAATTTTCCGAAAGAATGCAGTCTGTCGCAATGTCGATCTTATCCTGGGGCAGAAAATTGCCCAGCCCGAGCAGACGCGCATACCACTGTCCGTCTATCTGGTCCGTCATGCAGCAGTCGTCCCGCTTGTCGCCGTCCGCCCAGAGACTGAAATATCTGCCGTTCCAGAGCTTTTCCACAAAGGCCTTGCTGCCCTTTTCCAGCAACGCTTCCCACGCTGCTGCACGATCCTGCACCCCGAGATCCTGGGCCATGCGCACTGCCGCTTTTAACGCTGCCAGCCACAGGCTTGCGATATAAGCGGGCGTCCCCTGCATCGCCCATGCATCGTAGGTGTTGGCTCTCGTATCATGATCCGGCAGACCGTCCCCGTTGCCGTCCAGAAGCTGTGTGTTGTCCATCGCCTTTTCGATATGCGGCCACATCCGTGTAAGGTATTCCCGGTCGCCTGTCCAGAGATAATCTCTGCACACAAGCAGCACGAACTGCGGGTTCATATCCACACGATCATACCCGTCATCCACGCCAGATAGGTCCGGTGTGAAGAAATGATGTACGCGTCCGTCCCCACGCTGGAATTTTGCGCCCATTTCCATCTGTTTTTTCTGAAGGTTCGGGAACAATGCCAGAATACCAAACGAACCCTGGTAAGTGATATCTGTCGTGTGGAAGCCGCAGCTGCCGTAGCCCTCCCACATGCCGAACTCGCCCCGTTTCGTCCACCAAGAGCATTTGATCAGTGTGCTCAAATGATCCGACCACGCATCCGCAAGCTCGTGCGGTACGCTCGTATTTTTTAATAAAACGGAAAAATCTTCTGCCGCAGGAAGAATCGTCTCCCGCTCCTGATTCAGATACGCAACGACTTCTCCTGCATCTGCAAAACGCTTTGCATACCAGTGTCCCTCAAAGCGTCCGGAATCTCCGAAATGGTTCGGGAAATGCCAGCCGATCACAAAACGGATCTGTTTTCTTTCGCCGGGTGCAAGCTTACAGCTGCCGCAAAGTGCGGAATCGCCCCAGTTTTCCTGTCCGTTTTCATCCGGAAAAATTCGTTTTATCTGACGAATGCTCGCAATGATAAACTCCCGTTTCATTTCCGGCTGCGTCAGCAGCTTTTCGTCAAAGTGGTGCACTCTTTCATACGGATGTCTGACGCATGCGATCTGCAAAAGCTTTTCAAAAATCGCATCCAGCTCCTGCTCATCCATCAGGGAAATTTCTTCTTCCGTCAGCTCTGTGCCAAACTCCGGCAGTGTCTCTGTCCCGAGGTTTGTCAGCTTTCCGGTATCCTGAAAATCAAACAGATAGGATTCCTCCGTCACGCCGAACATGCTGTGCATGACATAATTGGTAAAATACGGTGCAAATTCCCCTAAAATCCAGCTGACCTCATCCGCAGAAACGCTCCATGCAAGGCTTCCGTTGGATGCGTTCGGCTTTTGGGAATCGCTTTTCATCACGATCTGTGCGCAGCCTTTTTCAGCCGTCAGCTGATTTTTCAACCGTCTATGTTCCATCCCGCGGTTGACCGGATTTTTCAATTTACCCAGAATCGAAACCTCCGCTTCCTGATCGGAAGGATTGGCGATTGTAAAGGTCACATAAAAACCCGGCGTCCCTGCGATTTCTTCTTTTCCGGGTACAAACGGAGATGCAAACTCTGCCTCGATTTCCACCGGGAGCGCGCTGTCCTCATACTGCAGCCTGCAAACCGGAAAATACGGATTCCAGCAGGTTGTTTCCCAACATATACACCGGTTTGAAGATATGTACTACAATGCGTCCGTATGCGCTATACGGGTCCAGCAATCCCAATACCACTGAGAAGCCACATACGGCGGCAATTACAGTCACTCCGAGCACGGTCCATCTCAGTATATTCTTTGCAGGACTGTACCGATATCTTTTTTTCTTCTTTCCCACAGACTTTGAAATGCGTGCTATAACATCCTGCCATATTCCCATCGGACAGATGGTAGAGCAATAGATACGTCCGAACAACAGGGTTAGCGCAATCAGCACAATCAGTATGCCTATGCTGAGAGATAGCACGGCAGGGACAAACTGTATATGTGCCAACCGATGAAAACTGTTCGGCAGAATATTAGCAAAATCGAGAAAATAAAAAGTAATCAGTGCAAAAAGGACGACTGATATTCCGATACGTATCTTTCTTAACATGGTGGTTTACATCTTAATTCGCTTGACATTCAGTTTGTCGATGTCCATCGTTCCTACTTTCAGTGCTTCTCCTTTGGCAAGGTGACCTACAGTGTCCAGCGGCATTTCGCGTACTTGATTGAAGAATTTGGCTGCGGCTGTATCTACGGCTACGATATCCGGTGAGATAAAGAGACCTTTCGCCAGCACCACGTCCGAAGCGGAACGTCCTCGCGGTCCGTTGGTCTTCATGATACGGTAGGCGTCTACGACATTAAGCACAGCTTTCTTTTCCAGTGTACAGATGTCCGCAATGCATTGCTGCAGGTCGTTCTGGTGGAAGAAGCCGCGGTCCCAGACGATACCCATATGGTTTTTCATGGAGATAGTCAGGTTGGCGCCTCCGTGATTCTTCAGGATAGGGACGTTAATCCATACATCACAATTCAGGATGGCTTCATGTATTTTCGCCTTCTTCATCTTTTGTCCTTTTGGCAGGTCAACGGGTTTGTAGTAAGACTCCAGGTGGGCCGGCATAACTTTGGCTCCGGCTTCTTTTGCTGCCGCTTCGATACCGCTGTTTTTGTAGCACTTCTGCCAATCGTCGCAGGTATGGTCGAATACGGTGACCTCTTTGGCTCCGGCGGCAAAACATTGTTTGATGATTTCCGTGATCAGTTTCGGATTCGTGTTTCCTGCCAGTTCGGGCACTTTATCCCATCCGATATTGGGCTTTACCACTACTTTCTGTCCGGGCTTGACGAATTGCTTCATACCGCCCAGCTCGCTGATAGCACGACGGAACATGGCTTCCGGTTCACCGCCCATGACGGCCACCAGGTCCGGTTTGTCACCATTTGCCTTATTGATTGTCTGAGTCAGTATTTCCATCGCCTCTGAACGCTGTATAGTCATGGCGGCACCAGTAATAGCTACTGTCTTTAAAAAATCCCTTCTGTCCATCTTTCTTTTTTAGTTTAGAGTTTTGCAATTGCCTTTAGCAGGGCGTATCCGCCAAACCATTGAATGAGCATCCCCGGAATGCCGATACGGAAATCTTGTACTGCGATATAGAAATCTCCCTCGATCATCCATTCAAAAGCGGTTCCTATGAGTTGATAGGAGAGAATTACTCCAAGGACGGCTAACAAAGAAACGGTTTTCATGGTACGCGCAGCAAGGGCGGAAGCACCGGCAAGCAAGGTTGATTTTATCAGTATAATCGGGAGAACGGCTTCGGATGGCATGGCAAACAAGACATGATTGATGACAGGAGAAAGAACAGCTGTCAGCAATCCTACCCGAAAGCCGTATTTATAAGCGGCAATTAAGGTAAAAAAGTAAATTGGTAATAAAGTCGGTCCACCGTAAGGAACGAGGTGGCACAGTTGTGGAAGTGCGATGTTGCCTGCTACGAATAACAGGGCGAACAGGTAAGTTTTCACATTGCTGTAATTCAGCGAATAGAGTTTGGCGGATGTTTCCATTTTCATTGATGACTTTAATGTTTAGATTGATGATATCTTAAAGATTAGACTATTCTCGTTTGAAAAAGTTTAATCGGTCTCATAATTTCTTGGCCGGTCAAATCATGATTGGGCTTTGATGTTTACAAAAGTAGTACAAATTTTCAATGAAACGTATTATTTTATCGCTTTTTGTTTATTCATTGAAGTACGAGAATCGGAACGGTGGATTTCTCCTTCCGGTAACAATGAAAAAAATGTATGATTTATGAATCATCGGTGTTTGTGTTTATAATAAACTTTGTGATAGTTTTAGTAAAACGGTATCTGAGTTTATTATAAACGATGTAATCCCGTTTATGGCTTGCTATGCTGAAATTTGGCAACAAAAAAGGCTGTGACTTCCAATGGAAGTCGCAGCCTTCAGTTCATATACCGATGACTTATATCTTATTCTTTATAGGGAAATAGATATGTCTTGTTGTAATATTGTACTCGCCTTACGGACTGATCAATCTTGACTGTATGTTGCCGTTCATGTGATACATTACAGCAGGTATGTTGAAAGACAGACTTCTTTTCATTGGTTACGGTTTTATAGGTTTATTATTGTTCTGCTTACAAATATACAACATTAAAAAGGCTTTGTCAAGTCCTGACAGTAATAACCCGTTAAACTCTGAAAAAGTATCCTGTTTAGAAATTAATATCGGATACGTTCTTCTTGCATTCTTCAAGTCTTTCCAGCGTCTCCTTGGATAACTGCGGATAATGTAAGTCCAGTTTTTCCATGCGTTCACAGATAATTTGCCCGACGGCATATCGCATGAACCACTTGTTGTCTGCCGGAATCACATACCACGGAGCAATCTCTGTTGAAGTTTCTGTCAGTACATCCGAGTAGGCTTTCATG
>OGYJ01001463.1_pt1 | contig 18766 bp, 17 predicted proteins | sample 1576531 | NCBI WGS metagenome assembly OGYJ01 (sample SAMEA3541574, study PRJEB24748) | human gut metagenome | biome: human gut; feature: human-associated habitat; material: faeces | place: China | collected 2012 | reverse complement strand
ACACTTTCTCCATTCTGTGTCACTGTACATCCGGAATCTGCCACATCAGGTTACTCAAAAGCCCCTCTAAATCTGCCGCATCTGCTTCTCATCCGGCTTCATGCCCGCTTTTCTTCCCCGTCAATGCGCAAATTTCTGCGTACTCTTGTCCATTATAGTGGCAGATTGCCTATAAATCAAGAAGTGAAAATATTAAAAACCTGTGAACTCCTTATAAATATAGGTACTTTCTCTGCATATATGAAATAAAAAACATTCTATCATTTTTGATCTATGCTATAATGGATATACTGAATCAAGCTTTGCCAGACTTAGCATAACAATAATCCGCAAAAAGGAGATTTCACCATGCCATCCCACATCATCCACCCAATCCCGCCTGTTTTTAACGCCGACTCCCGCATCCTAATCCTCGGTTCCTTTCCGTCGGTCAAATCCCGAGAAAGCTGTTTTTTCTACGGGCACCCGCAGAATCGTTTCTGGAAGCTCTTAGCGCGCCTGCGAAAGGAAGACGTTCCATCCTCCATCGAGGAAAAGAAGGAATTTCTGCTGCGGAACCACATCGCCGTCTGGGACACCATCCACAGCTGTTCCATCGAAGGATCCAGCGACAGTTCCATCCGCGATGTTGTTCCAAACGACCTCGCCTCTATCCTGGATCACGCTTCCATCCAGGCGATTTACACAAACGGCGGGCTGTCCGGAAAAATGTACGACCGCTTCTGCCGTAAACAGACTGGCATTGAGGCAATCAAACTGCCATCCACCAGCCCTGCCAATGCCGCCTGGAACCTCGACCGGCTGACAGATGCCTGGAAATGTATCAACCAGATCCTGGGGGAACCCGGATCTGAAACAAAAAACACTGTTTCCGATGGCAACGCACGCGAGGCAAAAACACGCATCATCTAAACAAACACCATCTGCACCAGAATCATATAAAATACAGTTCCTGCCGGGCAATGACGCTTCTGTCCGATCCACTGTTCCGTAAAAATCATTACAAACAGTGCCGTCAGTGCAAAGTCCAGCCCTTTCGTATTAAATGTAATCACATTTGACACTGCTTATCTTTCTTAGTAGAATAAATACATTATAACGATCGATTTTTCGGATTCAACACAGATTTGAACTATGTAAAAAAGCTTTGAAGGAATTATCTTTACAAAAATTCTTATAAAAAACTGTTGGTTACTTCGTTATAAGTCCGCACTGTAATGATTACTTTAATTTATAGAAGGAAGCAAAACCTATGAACACATATATTCCCCTCCCCAATTCAAGTGCCGGCTCGCCTGTCCAGTTCTCTGAACCAGCCGCCTACTCCTACGAAAGCTGCCATTGCTGTCCGCGAAATTGTCAGATCAACCGCACCAAAAAACAGGGCTGGTGTCACAGCCCTGCCGGTATCCGGGCGGCACGCGCGGCGCTTCATCCGTGGGAGGAACCGTGTATCAGCGGTCTGCACGGAAGCGGTACCATCTTTTTTTCCGGCTGCACGCTGCGCTGCTGTTTCTGCCAGAACTACCAGATCAGCAGCGAAGGCTTTGGAAAAGATATTTCTGAAACGCGCCTGGAGGAAATTTTTCTGGAACTGCAGGAAAAGGGCGCGAACAACATCAACCTCGTGACGCCGACGCATTTTGTACCGCTGATTGTTCCGGCGCTGCGGGCGGCAAAGCGGGAAGGACTGCGGATTCCGATTGTATACAATACCTCCTCTTATGAAAAAGTCAGCACGCTGCAGCTGCTGGACGGGCTTGTGGATATTTATCTGCCCGATCTGAAATATGAATCTGCAGCGCTTTCCGGGCTGCTTTCGAATGCGCCGGATTATTTTGAAACAGCAGCAGCGGCGATTGCAGAGATGGTCAGACAGGTCGGCGAGCCGGTTTTTGCAGCGCCAGATGGGACACAGCTTTTCGCGCCGCAGATGAATGACGCATGTGAAGAAGCCGACGAGGACACAGAATTTTTAATGAAAAAAGGCGTTATCGTGCGGCATCTTGCCCTGCCGGGACAGGAGGCAGATTCGAAGAGAGTGCTTTCCTATCTGTTAAAAACCTATGGGGAGCGGATTTATATCAGTCTGATGAATCAGTACACGCCGATTCCGTCTGTGCTGGAGAAGACGCTGCCAAAGCTTACGCAAAGCGCCTGCCTTACGGGATTGCAGCGCCGTCTGACGGAGGACGAATACGAAGCTCTGATTGATTTCGCGATAGAAAACGGAATCGAAAACGGCTTTATTCAGGATCAGGAAACGGCGCAGGAAAGCTTTATTCCTGCATTTGATGGCGAGGGCATCTGACGGAAAAAGAGGATTGTGCAATTTTACAGGGATTTATGGTGTTTTCTTGATTGTTCGGAGGCCTGTGTGAGTGTATTCTGAAAAAGTACAGATGCCTGAAAATATTCCTTTTTCAGGTACAACAACAGAGCAGGGATTTATAAAAGGAGGAACTATCATTATGAACACAATGCCCAGACCGGAGCATCCGCTTCCTCAGTGGGAAAGAAGCACATGGAAAAACTTAAACGGAGAATGGGATTTTTCTTTCGACTTTGGTAAAAGCGGCGTAGACCGTTGTTTTTATGAAAAGAAGGATTGGGAGAAAAAGATTATCGTTCCGTTTTGCCCGGAAAGCGATCTGAGCGGAATCGGCTATAAGGATTACATGGATGCCGTATGGTATCATAAGACCGTAGAACTGACTGAAGTGGAGGTAAAAGGACGCGTTCTGCTGCATTTTGGCGCGGTGGATTATGATGCGCGCGTATGGATCAACGGAACAGAGGTTGGACGGCATAAAGGCGGTTATACCTCTTTTACATTCGATATCACGACTTATGTACAGGCCGGTGCAAACGATATCGCCGTATACGCAGAGGACGATTTGAGAAGCGGCAAACAGCCCCATGGCAAACAGAGTGGGCTCTACTATTCCCATGGCTGTGAATACACCAGAACCACCGGTATCTGGCAGACGGTTTGGCTTGAGTTCGTGCCGGAAAATTATGTGAAAAAAGCACGTTTCTTTCCGAACGTGGAAGCAGGCACGCTTACGATCGAGGCGGTGACCGTCGGCGACGGATCGTTCTGCGCAGAAGCGTTTTATGAAGGAAAACGCTGTGGCCAGGCGGAAACCACAACTGCTGGCGGAAATGTTGTTGTGACGCTGCCTCTTTCTGAAGTGCATCTGTGGGAGGCTGGAGCAGGCAGACTGTATGATTTGACAATTACTTTTGGGGAAGATACTGTTCACAGCTATTTCGGACTGCGCAATGTCACAATTTCCGGGGAAAAGGTGCTGATTAACGGAAAATCCGTGTTCCAGAGACTCGTTCTGGATCAGGGATTTTATCCGGACGGCATTTATACCGCATCTACCGATGAAGCACTGGAAAACGATGTGAAGCTGTCGATGGCAGCAGGCTTCAACGGCGCGCGTTTGCATGAAAAAGTGTTCGAGCCCCGTTTCCTGTATCATTGCGATCGTCTGGGTTATCTTGTATGGGGCGAGCAGGGCAACTGGGGGATGGATCCGAGCGCACCGGATGGATTGAAAAACTTCCTGCCTGAATGGATGGAAGCGGTTGAAAGGGATTTCAATCATCCTGCGATCATCGGCTGGTGCCCGTTTAACGAGACATGGGATTATGAAGGGCGCAAGCAGGATGACGACCTTCTGGCAATTGTCTATCGGATGACGAAGCTCTACGATACGACCAGACCATGCATCGATACCAGCGGCAATTTCCATGTCATTACTGATATTTACGATCTGCACGACTACGAGCAGAACCCGGAAGAGTTCGCAAGTCATTATGAGAGCTATGCAAAGGACGGCATCCTGGCTTGGGATAACCATGCGCCGAGACAGAAACAGATTGTCGGTATTCCGGTATTCATCAGCGAGTACGGCGGCATCAAGTGGGATGTTGAGGGCGTGAATAAGGACAGCTGGGGCTACGGCGACGGACCCAGAACCGAAGAAGAGTTCCTTGCACGTTATAAGGGTCTGACGGATGTGCTTTTGGACAATCCGAAGATGTTCGGCTTCTGCTACACCCAGCTGTACGATGTAGAGCAGGAAATGAACGGTCTTTATACCTATAGCAGAAAGCCTAAATTCGATATGGAAATTATCCGTAGGATCAACAGCCGCAAAGCTGCGATCGAGGAGGGAAAGGCATAACGCCTTCCTGTTTTGCATAGGCTGAAAGAAAAGCGGGTAACGCGATGCTGAATGCAATCTGGGCTGGAATGATTGTTCTTGGAATCTTATACGGAGCTTTTACCGGCAATCTGGAGGCGGTGTCCAATGCCGCCCTGGAAAGTGCCGGGGAAGCTGTGGATTTATGTATTACGATGTGTGGGATCATGGGACTTTGGACAGGTCTGATGAAAATCGCACAGCCGGCGGGGCTGATTGCTGCATTGACGCGCGGCATCAGCCCTTTTGTGTCGTTTTTATTTCCCCGGATTCCGAAAAATCATCCGGCGCGGGAGTCAATTTCCACCAATATTGTTGCAAACGTCCTCGGACTTGGCTGGGCGGCAACTCCGGCGGGCTTAAAGGCGATGGAGGATCTTGCACAGCTGGAAGAAAAACGGAGACAGACGGGGTATCTGAAAAACGTTCCAAAAGATACGGCAAGCAATGAAATGTGTACGTTCCTGATTTTAAATATTTCGTCCCTGCAGCTGATTCCGGTCAACATGATCGCCTATCGCAGCCAGTACGGAAGCGCCAGCCCCGCCGCAGTGGTCGGTCCTGCGGTGCTGGCGACACTTGTCAGTACGTTTGCGGCAGTGATTTTTTGCAGGGTGATGGATCGGAGATAGATTGTTGATATAGCATTTGGATGCTGAACAGAAGAATATTTTGCAGGCGGGCAGTCATACATCGTTCGATGCGCAGCTGTCCGCTGTTTTTGTGGAAATTTACATCAGGTATGCCAGCAGCACGCTCATAACGACACCGACGGCGGTAGAAAACAGCGCGCCTGCCAGCGTATATCTGGATTTGGAAACGCGCGCCGTCATAAAATAAACAGACATCGTGTAAAAACAGGTTTCTGTGCAGCTCATCAGAATCGACGTGATGCGTCCTGCCGGAGAATCGGTCCCGTAGGTTTTGAAAATATCGAGCACCAGCCCGGTCGCCGCGGAAGAAGAAAACAGGCGGATGAAAATGAGCGGGAAAAACTCCGGGAACATACCGCTTATGGAACTGCCAGCGGCGTATTTTTGCAGCAGCTTTCCCGGAAGATCCAGCAGCCCGGAGCCCCGCAGAATCCCGACTGCCATCATCAGCCCGATGAGCGTTGGGACGATGCCGACGACCGTTTTCAGACCGTCCGCTGCGCCGTTTATAAAGTCGTCGTAGAGATTGCATTTATGAATCCACCCATAGCCGATGACGAAGAAGATCACGGCAGGAATGAGGATGGAGGAAAGATGTGCGAGAACATTTGCCATGGGAAGCTCCATTCTGCAGAGATTAAATCACCGGACATTTTCAGACCGGGAAAAGATACGATCCTGCGGGAATATCTGTTACCGGAATATATGATTTTGCCAACCCATACAGAACTGGAATCATAAAATGCAGAGTAGGGGCATAAGTTACTATCAGGTTTTCTGAAAAACGAATGGGATGGAAAAAGGAGGACAGGCATGGCGGAATATCGAAAACAAATCGCATATCTGGATTATCTGGAAGACGGCGTAAAAATCAAAAATGCCGGATTTGTCAGAATAGAGGAACAAAACGGACACAACCGGATGGAAGTAAAAGTTAAAAACCTTCCGGGCAAGGACTGCGGGGAGTTTCGGTTACAGGAAGAACATGAGAGAACGGTCGGAAGGATTAGTTTGCAGGGCGGCAACGGAAACTGCTGCATGGTGTGGCGGATGCCGGAGCCGGGCGAATTGGATAACAGCCGGGAGGAAAGCTGGCAGCAGACTGCGCAGCTTCGGATTTTACTGTCCGGAAAAAGAATGCTGATTGCAAACTGGCACGAACCGGTCGAAATTCCGGCACAGAAAGAGACGCTGCAGCTGCAGCAGCAATCGCAGGTACAAGGGGATCAGTTCCAACAGATGGAGGCGCGGTCATCGCAGACAAATTCACCCCGGCAGCCCGGAGCTGGAGAAATTATTCCGTATCCGGAGCGGCGCGGCAGCGAGATGGAAAAGCAGTCCACACCGAAGGAGCCTGCCGAAATAGAGCAGTCCGCCATGTCGGAGGAGCCTGCCGAAACAGAGCCGTCCGCCATGTCAAAGGAGCCCGCGGCAACGAAACGGCAGCCCACTCCGGAAGCGCCATTTGTGTCAGCGTCCGAGCCGACGATTCCTTTTCCTTCCGCTGCGCCGAAATCGCCGTCCTCTCCATCGCGTGAGCCGGTCTGCAGCGCGGATAAATGGGAGCAGCTGTGCACGATGTATCCGGAAATTCATCCGTTCCGCGACAGTCGGGAATATCTTTCCATTGCGCCGAAGGACTTTGTGGTTCTGTGTAAGGAATATCAGAGGTTGGTACATAATAGTTTTCTGCTGCACGGCTACTATAATTACCGTCATCTGATTCTGGGCAGAATCCGGCAAAAGGATGCATGGCAGTATTATATCGGTGTGCCCGGCAATTTCTATGACCGGGAAAAAATGGTGGCGGAAATGTTCGGATTCGAAGCCTTTGAGGGTGAAAAAGAATCCGCATCGCCGGGCGATTACGGGTATTATATGAAGCGGGTGGAGATTTAAGCAAGGGGGGTCGAACCGGCGAAAGCAATGAGCGGAAAAATGACAGACAGCAAAAACCCACTTGCGGGAATGAAAAGGGGCTGGTATGCTTTTTTTGGAAACATTCAGCAGATTTCTGGGCGTTCTCGGTACAGATCATGAAAAGCTGACATTTTATATTCGAAACACAGGGAGCAATTATGGCAAGAATCCGTACAGAAGAGGAAAAAGAAGCGGCGCGGCAGGCTGCAAAGCAGGCGAAAAAAGATCAGTGGCTTCGGGAGCAGGAAGAAAAGCGCCCAACGCATGAGAAATATATGAAGGATGCGATCCGACAGGCAAAAAAAGCGGCAGCGCTCGGCGAAGTGCCGATCGGCTGCGTGATCGTGCATGACGGACAGGTGATCGGCAGAGGCTATAATCGACGAAATACGGACAAAAGTACACTGGCGCATGCGGAGATCACAGCGATTAAGCGGGCGAGTAAAAAGCTGGGTGACTGGCGGCTGGAGGACTGCACATTGTATGTGACGCTGGAGCCCTGCCAGATGTGTGCCGGAGCCATCGTGCAGGCGCGGATTCCGGAGGTTATGATCGGCTGCATGAATCCAAAGGCAGGCTGCGCAGGATCAATCTATAACCTGCTGCAGGAACCGGCATTTAATCATCAGGTCAGCCTGTTTAAGGGCGTGTTGGAAGAAGAATGCAGCCAGATGCTGAAAGATTTTTTCCGCAGTCTGCGGACACGGTTGAAAACCTGAGACAGAACGCAGCCTGCGGACATGTCGGAACGCAGCGCAGAACTTACGGACTGTGTACGGGCATGTCCCGGACCGCACCACAAAGGAGAAAGGAAATATATGGACTTTTGGGAAAGACTCTTTGCCAGAGCTGGAAGAAGAAAACCAGAGCCGTCTGCAGAAGCGAAATGCGCAGAGGAGTGGGATACAGAGTTGGCAAGCGAACTCTCGGAGACAGAGCGGGAGCAGTTGAAGAAAGCCGGCTGCATCCGAAAGCATATTTATTTTTCAGGACGCGTGCAGGCGGTGGGCTTTCGCTACAGCGCACTGTGTCTGGCAAAAGAGCTGCAGCTGACCGGCTGGGTGAAAAATTTAACGGATGGACGTGTGGAAGCAGAGCTGCAGGGACAGGCCGAATTGGTAGACTCGTTTGTGGAGCGTATCAGTCAGCGTGGCAGGATTGTCGTAGAGTTTGTGGAAGAGGAGGACCGCGAACTTTGCTATGAGGAAGGCTTTGAGGTCAGGTGAAAAGCTGCAGAGCCACCGATCGGGGCAGAAGACGCTGCAGCGCGCGAAACCGCATTGGACGGAACGGCGTTGGTGAGGCGCTGCGCTGTACCTGAAGAGGTCGCCCTGCAGACCGTGCCGCAGCGCATGGCTGTGCGTTCCGCCGGTCAGAACACCAGCCGCGAATATTCGCTTCCGGCGTCCTGCTTTTGCGGCTGCCTGCGGTAATCTGACGGTGAGACGCCCATACGTCGGTGAAATGCCCGGGAGAAGTAAAAAGCATCCGAGAAGCCGCAGGAGACAGCAGCTGTTTTGACGGAATTGCCGAGCTCGAGCAGGCGACATGCCTGATGAATGCGGAAATTCAATAAAAATTCGCCGGGAGAAATGTTCAGTTCAGATTGAAAGGCGCGGTAGAGCGTGCTTCTGCTGACCCCGAGCATCTGACAAAGCTGTTCGGTATGGAAGTACTCATGATGAAAATTGGAGCGGATCAGAAAAACTGCATTTGCCAGAAGGGACGAAGCAGGAGAGTCGGGCAGACCGGGTGCCGGGGCATAATCGGCATAAAGACCGAGCAGCGTGCGGAGTATGCCATTTGCTTCGTTACGGTTCTGGTGATAAAGGTCGAGGGGCTGCAGATCGGCAAAAAGCTGTCGGAGCCGGGCAGGGCAGATCGCGGGACAGACGGGCGCGGCAGGGGAAAAGACGGTCTGATCGAGCAGAGAGGCAGCTTCTTTTCCGGTAAATTCCACCCAGGTATATTCCCATGGATTCCCCGGGTCAGGATAATAGCGAATCGTATCATAAGGATAAATCAGAAAGCTTTCGCCGGTGTGAACGGGGAAAGTTTTTTTATGATATTCGATAAAGCCCTGACCGCGCAGAATATAATGGATGATATAGACCGGGCGGACGCCGGGTCCCCAGGAATGCAGATCGCTGCAGTCCTGTCTGCCTGTGGCAAGCAGGGTGAGACCGGGCTGGGAATCGGACCCAAAAACAGATGAATTCATAAAGAGACCTCCTGATTTTGATGTGAACAAATAATCCATGTATTTGCAACAAAAACCCATGGAAGAGAACAAAAGTGTCATGCTACAATCACGATAACGGATAACGAAAGAGAGGTCAAGGGGTATGGTAAAATTAACGCCGCCGATGGGCTGGAACAGCTGGAACACATTTGGTGAGAATATCAATGAAAAACTGATCATGGAAACTGCGGACAAAATGGTGGAGCAGGGGCTTTTGGACTGCGGATATGAGTATCTGGTCATTGACGACTGCTGGTCTTTAAGAAAGAGAGACGAGGAAGGCCGTCTGATTGCAGATCCGGAGAAGTTTCCCCACGGCATGAAAGCGGTTGCGGATTACGTGCATTCCAAAGGCTTGAAATTTGGGATGTATTCTTGTGCGGGCAACCTGACCTGTGCCGGATATCCAGGCAGCTTCGAGCATGAATTTATCGATGCGGACACATTTGCATCCTGGGGTGTGGATTTTTTGAAATACGATTACTGCTATCACAGCAACATCATTCCGGGAAAATATTTATACCGCAGAATGGGCATCGCGTTGGAAAATTGCGGCAGGGATATCCTGTTTTCCGCATGCTCCTGGGGCGCAGATCAGACGCATGAATGGATTAAGGAAACCGGCGCGAGCATGTGGCGTTCCACCGGCGATATTTTCGACAGCTGGGAATCGATCAAGGATCTGACCAAACAGCAGGCAAAGCTTCATCCGTATCATAGCGTCGGCTGCTTTAATGATATGGATATGCTGGTTGTCGGCATGTACGGCAAAGGAAACGTTGGGTTAAGCGGCTGCAACGACGTTCAGTACAGAACGCATTATTCAATCTGGGCGCTGTTTGGCTCTCCGCTGATGATTGGCTGCGATATCCGTAATATGAACGAAGAGACGAAGAAGATTCTGGAAAATAAAGAGCTGATTGCGATCAATCAGGATCCTCTGTGCCGTCAACCGATCCGTCTGGACGGAATCTGGAGCGGAGACGATGTCCTCATTTATTCCAGACAGCTTTCCAATGGCGATCTGGCAATCGGTTTCTTCAACTTAAAGGACGAAAGCGTAGTAGCAAATCTGAATCTGGACGAAGTCGGTCTTCCGATGAGCACCGGCAAAACCCTGCAGATGAAGGAGGTCTGGACCGGGGAAGATCTGCCTTCACTCAATGGAACGGTCCGTAAGGCCTTGGAGCCTTACGGTTGTGCAGTCTACCGCTGCAAGGTCGTTGATCTGTAATGGACACCTGCATGAAATGCGGAAAGGAGCTGACCCAGCTGGATCGGGGAGCTTATCGGAAATTTGTCAACCGGGGCAGTACATCGTTTCTGTGTAAAAGCTGTCTTGCAGAAAAGTTCGGAATAAAAGAGTGTGTGCTGGATGAAAAAATCGAGCATTTCCGGAAACAGGGATGCACGCTGTTTATTTAGCGACAAGACATTGGAATAAAAAGAAATCATAGCCGATTTGCCCTTTTTATGATACGCTTAGTGTAGACGCAAAAAGCGCCCATATTGACTGAATCTGCAGACAGCGTATACAAAATCAGGGGGTAAGGAGGAACTCATGGGGAACAATTGGAAAATTACGGACACGCTGACAAAGGTGTTCGCAGAGGAAGTGCCGGATGGACAGGGGAGCATTCGCCTTTCAACGCTGCATCGGGAAACCGTATCCTGTGTGATTGCATATTTTGGGGCGGCAGACTGGGGACGTTACTGGAAGGTTTCCGTAAAAGCGCCGGAAAAAATTGAGACGAGATTGCGCCGGGTTGAGCTGGTTCCTTCGGCTTATCCGTGCCATAAGGAGCAGGACGATAACTATCTGCGCATCGTACCCGGGATGTATCCGGATCTTTTGCGCGATCTGGATACAGAGGACGATGGTGCGGACAAAAAATATCTGACAAAAGAAGTGCCCGGACAGTGGCGCAGCCTGTGGTTGGATGTGACGGTCGATGCGGAGCTTGCAGGTGGGGACTATGCTATTGTGATCGAAACGGAAACTGAGGACGGAGAAAAAGAGACGTTAAAAGCAGACCTGCATGTGGTCGATGCGTCGCTTCCGCCGCAGAAGCTTTTGCATACGGAATGGTTCCATTCTGACTGTCTGGCAGACTATTATCATGTAAAACCGTTCAGCGAAGAACACTGGAAGATTCTGGAAAACTTTATCCGCCTGTATGCGGCGCGTGGCATCAATACGATTCTGACACCCGTATTTACACCGCCTCTGGACACTGCGGTCGGCGGCGAGCGCACGACGGTTCAGCTGCTGGACATCCGCAAGGACGGTGATACCTACAGCTTCGATTTTTCGAAACTGGAGCGTTGGATCGGAATTTGCCGCTTTGCCGGAATTACACATTTTGAAATGGCGCATCTGTTTACCCAGTGGGGCGCTAAGTGCGCACCGAAGATTATGGTCTGGGAGGACGGCACGCTTCACCATAAGTTTGGCTGGCACACGGACGCACAGAGCCCGGAATATGCGGATTTTCTGGCACAATATCTGACTGCCCTGACAGATTTTCTGAAAGAACAGGGACTGCAGGATAAAGTCTTTTTCCATATTTCAGATGAACCCGGCGAGGAGATTTTAGAGGATTATAAAAAAGCGCGGGAAATGGTACTACCCTATATTCAGGGGTTTCATACGATTGATGCGCTTTCTGACGTTGGATTTTGTGAAAAAGGCCTGGTCGATCTGTTTGCACCCGGAACAAACTGCATGGAGCCGTTTTTGGAAAGAGGAATGGAAGGACTGTGGACCTATTATTGCACCGGACAGTGGAAGGAGGTTTCCAACCGGTTCATGGCGATGCCTTCTGCGCGTACCAGAATCCTCGGTGTGCAGCTGTATTTGTATAAAATCAGTGGATTTCTGCACTGGGGCTTTAACTTTTATAACAGCCAGTATTCGATCAAGCACATCAATCCGTATGCGGTAACGGACGCGGGAGAAGCATTTCCGTCCGGCGATGCATTTTTGGTTTATCCCGGCGAGGGCGGCGTACCGGAGGAATCTATCCGTCTGATGCTGATGCAGCAGGTGATGCAGGATGTGCGTGCGTTTGAACTGCTGGAATCGCTGGTCGGCAGGGAAAGAGTCTGTGAAATCATCGCAGAAGGAACGGATGAACCGATCACATTCAAGCTCTATCCCAAAGAAAAAGAATGGCTGCTAGCCTTAAGAGAACGGGTGAACGCGGAGATCGAAAAAGCAATTGCGATACAATAGAATGCACGCTCTGCGAGCATTCTATTGTCATGAATAAGAAGCGCAGGGCGAGAGCAGGACTCTTGCCCTGTTTTCTGATTTTCAAATGACAGGAGACACGAATGACTTTATTTAATAAATTATCGGTTACGAATTTTACAGCTTCCACCATCCCCGATGATTTCCTGAAAGATTTTGCGCACCATCAGAAAATTACCAGAAAATGGGTCAGGACAGATGCCGGATGGGAGCTTGAAGATGCTTCAATTTTGCGGGAATGGGATGCGGGAAAAAGAATCTGGATTGCAGGATATATGCGGGAAAAAATTCAGAACGGAGGGACGGTAATGGCGGCTTTTTTACCCGAAGGTCAGCTGGCAGGCTTTTGCTGCGTAGGAGGAGATCTTGCGGGTGAAACGGCAAGCTATGCGAATCTGTTGCTGCTTTTTGTGGACGACCGCTTTAAACGGCATGGAATAGGAAGGCTGCTTTTGCAGGAAGCATGCAGATATGCAAAAAAACTCGGCGCGGAAAAACTGTTCCTTTCTGCAATTCCGTCGGAAGACACAATCGCCTTTTATCAGAACATGGGATGCGTCGATGCGAAGGAAATTGTAAATCCTTTCGTAGACGACGAAGAAGACAGGCTGATGGAAATTACGACGAAAGACGGAAACTGAGGAAGATGGGCAGAATTATGCAGACAGAACAAAAGAGATTCGCAGAGCATCGCAGATTTTTGATATGCATGGTTACGTTGTGTATCAGTCTGGCATTTGTGGTACAGGGCTGTGGGAAACTGTCCCGAGAGACCTGGCAGGATGTGGATACCGAAGCGGAAACAGTGATTGTGCTGGAAGAGGATGAAGAGCCGAAAATACGGATGGAAGATGTTTGTCTTGAGCTGTATCGGGAAGCAGGCAGAAGCGGACGGCTCGGGGAAAAAGAGACCATTGCGCACATCGTAAAGCAGTTTGGAGAAAACGGATATCCTGCAGTAGACCAGAAAAATAGGGTCGATATGGTGCGGGCATCAGAGGTAAAGCGTTTCTGCAGGCGGGCGACGGATCAGCAGGAGGCACAGATAGAAATTGTTGAAGTCGACTGGAACGGTGGCTTTGTGGAGTACGAGCTGCAGGCGGCAGAAGGCAATCTCGATGTGACACGCAATTATTATCATTATGAAGATGAAATGATGCGCAAAAAGACGGAAGAACATTTTACAGCGGACAGTTGGTCGTATACGGAGGATGGTTATTTGATGTTTTCCGGAACCGGGGTGCTGGATGAGATGTATGTGATGACGCTCAGTGATGTTAAGGAATATGCGGCGCTGCGGGTGGAGCCTCTGGACGAAGCCTGCCGGGAATGGAACGAAAAAGCGCTCCTGCCGGTCGGCTATGAATGCAACAACCTGTTTCTGACAGACTGGGATGAAACGGATTTCGGGGAGCTGGACTTTTATGATCTGTTCGATGTTTTTTATCCGCAGGTATATCATCGGAAAATCCCGTGGCAGAGTGGAAAAAATGCTGGCAACAGCATAGCGTACGGAATTCCGTCAAAAGAGTTCGAATCGATTATTCAGGAGTTTTTGAATGTAAAAACAGACATTCTGCGCAAAAAAACGATTTACCGGGAGAAAGATGACACATATGAATATTATCCGCGTGGATTTTATGAGTCAGAGTACCCGGAGCATCCGTACCCGGAGGTGACAGCGTTCAGGAAAATGACGACGGGACGGTAACGCTCACTGTGCATGCTGTTTTCCCCTATCTCGGAAGTTCCAGAGCGCTCGTTCATGAGGTGACCGTGCGCCCGATGGAAAATGCTGCGGCTGCAGTGCGGTATGTGTCCAACAAAATTATTTCCTCACTGGATGATCCGGACGACAACTGGTATGTGCCGCGTCTGTCCAGAGAGGAACGCAGTTTATTGTATGAAGAAAATACAGACTGAAAAATGGCTGCCGTATAGGGAAATTTCTCTGCGCGGCAGCCATATGTTATGTTTACAGTTCACACGTGCCATTCGTGGTTTCTTGTGCACAGATTCTCATGCGAGCATGGAATCTGCCCACAAGAAACCGCGAGTGAACTGTAACATACGTTATAAAGTTTTTATAAATTCGAATGGCGACAGATTGAATTTGGAAAAAGTATTTTGTATAATAATGTTACAGTTCCTGCTGATAGGAACATTTTAGAAATCAGGAAATCAGATAATCTATTATAAGCGGAGCATCGTATAGCGGTGTATCCGGCTATCTTCTATCTTTTCAAGCCAGAATCGGCGAATGATTTCTGTGAGGCAATGAGCCGAAGTTTAAGCGCGCAAACTTTGGTGAATACCGTGAAAATGAACAGAACCGGCAGATGCGTTTCTTTTGCTTTCACAAAAAACTGAATAGAAGCAATCCAAATACGCCGGATGAACTGAAAATCTGCATCCGTGCGGCACGAAAAGAATTAAAATATGGCATTCCGATTCTGAAAGTAAAAAATTACACGCTGGAGGATATCTTTGAACGGCGTTTATGGATGCTGATTCCATTTTATATCTTCCGGTATGAAAAAGAACTGTCGCAGATCGACAGCGATGAAGATAGGCTTAAAAAGCTGAGAAAAGAATATGAACGTGTGGCAGAAATGCTGGATCAGGAGTGTAAAAACGGACGCATGAGGTCAGTCACAGGTGGGGCGTTGTGTGAACTGTCCCGTACTGTTGTGGAAAAACTGGCGTCAAAATATGAAAATGTGGAAAAGGAGGTGGCTGAAGTTATGGGAGGAAAGGTATTAACTTATCGATCAAAAGAACTTTATCAGGAAGCTCTGGCGAAAGGAATTGAACAAGGTCTTGCGAACCTTGCAGCGGGCAAATACCAGAAGGGCGAGAGCATAGAGAAGATTGCCGATGATCTTCTGATGAGTACATCAGAGGTAGAAAAACTCTTAAATCATCAGAAGGAAGCTTAAGAAGGCTTAAAGCATGGCTGCCGCATCTGCATCAATAAATTTTTTCAGTGCGGTAGCACCCTTTGGGAAAATTCTGCATTTATGCAGACTGAAAGCTAGTCACAAGCGGAGCGTTATGCAAGCTGTCCCTACAATGTTGTGGAAAAACAGATAGCAAAATACGAAAATATGGAAAGGAAAGTCACGGAAGTTATGGGAGGAACAGTACTGAATTACGGATCAAAAGAACTTTATCTGGAAGCTTATAAAGCTGGATGGGAAAAAGGATGGAAAGCTGGATGGGAAAAGGGATTGAAAGAATGGCGAATTGATCTCGTAACCAGAAAATACCAGCGGGGCGAGAGCATAGAGAAGATTGCCGATGACCTTCTGATGAGCACAGTAGAGGTAGAAGAACTCTTAAATAACCAGGAGGAAGCGGACGATGATAGTTTTCGGATGGGTTCACTAGAGATAGCAGCGCTCTTGGGACACTGGAAATGGTTTTAAAAGTGGATTCTGTCTTTCATTAAAACGTAACTTGTAAAAAGTCGACATGATTTGTCCGAAATGACTTGAAAGAGTATTAAAAAGTAAATCGCCCCATCCGCAGTTAAAAAATACCTGCTGGATAGGGCGATTGATATGTCAGAACAAATTATTCTGCGTCAATGGATTTACCCTGCTCAACTACACAGATGTTGGTCTTGCCGGGGTTGATTTCGATTTCGTTGCCGTTGTCGTCATAGAACTTGGTCGGTGCGAAGTCGCTGGTCTTTTTCCAGGTTACATGGATGCCCTTGCCGTTTGTGAAGTAGTAGCCGTCTTTGGTGTCGTCGTGGCACTGGAAAGACAGATAACCCTTCGCATCACGGGTTTCATAATAAGCAAACTGAACTAAAACGTTCTTGAATGCCAGCTGTTTGTTATTGGCGCCGTCCATATGCTTCTGGTCGCCTTTCTGCATACCCTGGAAGCGATAGTACAGACCATCTTCTTCGTTATATTCGAAATAGGTCTTGGTAATCGGGTAAGCGCCTGCCAGATCGATCTTGGTTGCAGGGATTGCACTGCTTCCGTACTGTTCCAGCGTGTTCGGATTGTTTGTGGAAGCGAATTTGAAGTGATCGCTCTGATAGTTCTCAGTATAGGTTTCGGAATAGCCGAGCGCCTGAGCGGCTTTGTCGATACGGTCGCCGCTTGTATAAGCATTATGCGGAGCTTTACGGTCGCTGGTGCGGTAGAAGGCTGCGTCATACAGACCTTTTTTCTGGGAAGGGTCGCTTGCCAGAACAGCACCGGTGATATTATTGGTAGTAGGATCATTGATCGCGTTCAGAATGTAGAACGGACCGCCGATATGGCAGTAAATTGCATCCCATTCTTTTGCCCAGTAAACATAATAATCGCGGCAGCTTCTGATATTGCCGATGCGTTCAATGTTTTTCCAATCCTTGAAAACAGCCATCAGACGGGTCATGTTGCCTTCTACGCTGCATTCATACAGGATATCAGCATTGGAAAGCCCGTAGTGCGGGAGCGCTGCATTTTCATCGGGGATCATAACTGCGATCGGACGCTGATCTGCGAGATCGCCGCTGATCCATTCGCCGGTCAGGTCACTTTTTACCATGCCTTCTTCCGGAGGAACATCCTCATCAACGGTTTCTGTTTCCGTCTCAGATTCTGTTTCAGCAGGAGCGGCAGTGCTTTCCTGCACCTCAGCTACCGGAACGGTTTCTACGGTGTCATTTTTGCTTCCGCAGCCGAACAGCATGGATGCGCATGTCAGACCGGTCAGCAGAAATACAGCCAGTTTCTTCATTTTGGTTCCTCTCTTTCTTATAAATCGTCGAATGCGGAAAACGGAAATCCATACACAGGATATTCTACTGCCCGCACAAAAAAGTGTGAAGCGTCTCTGCGTCACACAACTGTAACAATTATAGCGTAGCAAAATTGGTTTGTCACTACATAAAACGATATTAAATCTTAATTATTCCTGTATACGATAAAGCATCGCTCAGATCCTTTAAGAGTTCTTTGAAAGGTGGAAGATAGTCGGGGATACAGGCTATATCCACGAATTGTTCTGCTTCCTTCGAACGTGTCTGCAGAATGGCATGGACGAACTGAATTCATGACAATAGAATGCTCGCAGAGCGTGCATTCTATTGTTTTACGAAACTGTGCGAATGCTTTCTTGAGTTATGCAGAAAAATAAATTAAAATAGAACATGGTACTATTATAAAAAGAAATGTTTATCAAAAAGCAACGTATGATAGAACTGCAGAACATAAATCTGCGTCTGCGGGCAGGAGGGAATGTGAAGAAACGAAACTGGTATCTGATCCTTGGTATGCTGCTTTTGGTGCAGCTGATTGCGATTTTTTATTTTGGAAGTAAAAAAGCTGGGTTCCATTATGATGAATATTATTCCTATTATTCCTCCAACGTGTCGATCGGTCTGGTGCCGACCGACCGGGAGTGGAAGCCGGGCAGCGAGATTGTAGACGAATTCCGGGTTCTGTCGGGGCAGCGGTTTCAGTATGGGACGGTTACGCGCATGCAGACCTATGACGTGCATCCGCCGTTTTACTATCTGCTGCTGCATACGGTATGCTCGCTGTTTCCCGGAAGGTTCAGCAAATGGTCAGGAATTGGACTGAATATAGTGCTTTTCGTTCTGAGCTGGAGTGTGCTGGCGAAACTGACGCGGCGGATTGTGATGGGTGCGCTGAGGAGCGCGGCTGCGCCTGGTGGGAAAGCGCAGACCTGTGTAACGGCGGCGGACGTTCCGGAGCGTATTACGCGAGTGATGATTTTCGGAGTGTGCCTCCTGTATGGTTTTAACCCGGCGGTTTATTCCGGCGTTATGCTGGTTCGAATGTATATGCTTCTGGCTCTGTGGATTTTGCTCGTGACCTGGCTGCATGTAAAAAGCCTGCAGGAGAGAAAATGCGGGTTTTCCTTTTATCTGCCGCTGATGGCGGTTGTTTATCTTGGTTTTCTGACGCATTACTATTTTGCTGTTTATCTGTTTTTCCTGGCAGCGGCGATGGAGGTGTATCTGCTGTTGGAACGTGCAGAGCAGAAAAGCTGGGGGCAGAAATGGAAAGACTGCCTCATTTATGCGACTGCTGTGATCGGAGCGATGGTACTTGCCGTAGTCAGCTATCCGGCGTGTCTGAGCCATATTTTTCGGGGATACCGGGGGACGGAAGCGATGGGTGCGTTCTTCGACCTTGGCAATACGCTTGGAAGATTCCGGTTCTTCGCAGGACTGCTCAATGAATATGCCTTCGGGTCGATGCTGTACGGATTTGTTCTGCTGCTTGTCCTGATGGCGCTGACGGTCTGGGGAATTGGACGGATGAAAGCCGGACGGAAAGCTGTCGCTGCGACTGCGCAGAAATCTGGACAGCAGACAGCAGAGCACGCAGCCGCGCAGAAATCCGGGCAGCAGGCAGCAGAGTACGCAGCCGCGCAGGAAAATTCGAACCGGCAGGCTGACGCTTTCCGCGAATCATTCTGGGAAGCACGGCGTGTTTTCTGGATTCCG
>OGYJ01001461.1_pt1 | contig 18775 bp, 7 predicted proteins | sample 1576531 | NCBI WGS metagenome assembly OGYJ01 (sample SAMEA3541574, study PRJEB24748) | human gut metagenome | biome: human gut; feature: human-associated habitat; material: faeces | place: China | collected 2012 | reverse complement strand
TTTCTCCCCATTCTTTTCTGGCAAGACAGAAAAGAATGGGCCGCCGGAGGCATCCTGCACCATCCGGCGCAGCCTCTCTCTTATGCCTTCGTCAGCACCTCGACGATCTCTCCGACATAGAGATCATGGAAATCCCTCTTGGGATAGCAGCTCTCCACGACCGCCGGGTCTACGAAGCCCTGCTCCAGCAGCGGCGCCTGGTAGAGCTTCCGGCAGACGAGGACGAGCTTCGCCTCCTCGAAATAGGTGTAGCCGTCGCCGAATACGGGCGTCAGGCCGACGGTCTTGACCTTATCCTCGTCGCGGCCGGAATGGCTGCCGAGATAGGAAAGCTGCTTTTTATAGCCCTCCGGGAAGAAGCTGAGCGAATATAGCGGCTCCCGGTCGGCAAACTGCCTGGTATAGCGCTGCGGGCGGATATAGCAGATGGCAGTCGGCCTCTGCCAGATGTAGCCGAGATGGCCCCAGCTGGCCGTCATGGTGTTCCAGCCGGTCTGATCGTCGCCGGCCGTGACGAGCATCCACTCGTCGCCGATCAGCGTCATGGGATTCAGCTCCAGCGTGCGGTAGTCAGTCTTGACAAACTTCATAGGGTTCCCTCCTGTTTTCGTCGGACGCGCGCTCAAAGCGCGTACAGCGCCGAGAATTTCTGTTCCAGATAGTCAAGGAAGTAGCGGACGTTCAGGCTCTCGCCGGTGATGGCGCGGATCCACTCGTCCGGTGTAGAGATGGATGCGATGGAGAACACATGCTCCTTGAGCCAGTCGCGGATGGGCAGCAGGTCGCCCTTCGCCGCCAGACCGAACACATCCAGCTCCTTCTGCATTGTATGCAGGATCTGCGCGCCATAAGCGCTGCCGAGCGCATAGGACGGGAAATAGCCGTAGCTTCCGCTCCAATGCACGTCCTGAAGGCAGCCGCTGGCGTCGTCCGGCACGTCAACGCCGAGATATTCCTTATATTTCGCGTTCCAGAGCGCGGGGATCTCGTCCACGGTGATCTCGCCGTTGACGAACGCCTTTTCCAGCTCGTAGCGGATCAGGATGTGCAGGCAGTAGGTCAGCTCGTCCGCGTCGCAGCGGATAAGGCCCGGCTGCGCGACGTTCGCCGCCTCGTAAAGCTCCCGCTCGGTCACGTCGGCAAAGGTGTCGCCGGTGATCTCGCGCAGCTTCGGGTAGATGAAATGGATGAACGCCTCGCTCCGGCCGATGAGGTTCTCATAGAAGCGCGAGATGCACTCGTGCATGGCGTTCGACATGGAATTGGCGGCGTGCTCGCGGTAGAACTCCTCCGGCTCGTTCTGCATGAACAGCGCGTGTCCGCCCTCATGGAGCGTAGTGAAGATGTTGGAGACGAAATTTTCCTCGTAGTAATGCGTGGTGACGCGCACGTCGTGCGGGCCGAAGTTGGTCGTGAACGGATGCTCCGTCGTCATGAGCACCAGCGCGGAGCCGCGCAGGCCCTCCAGCTCCAGCAGGTACTTCGAGAACGCCTCCTGCTGCGGAATGGGGCAGGGGCGGCTCATGAAATCGGTGCGGATGGGCTTGCCATCCTTTTCGATCCGCGCCAGCAGCGGAACGATGCGCTCCTTGAGCGCGCCGAAGAAGGCGTCGAGCTGGGCGATGCTGCCGCCCTTCTCATAATCGTCCAGACAGGCGTCGTAATACGTTGCCTTCTTCTCGTCGCGCAGGTCGATGGCCTTGCGCGTATAGCCGATCAGGTCGGCAAAGGCGTCGCGGAAGATGGAATAATCGTTTGCCTTCTTCGCCTCGAGCCACTTGGCGTAGGCGCGGTTATAGGCCAGCGTCATTTCGTAATCGAGCTTTGCGGAAATATTCTTTCCCTTCTGCCACTCGTCGTTTTTGTGCTCGACGACCTTCTGCTGCACGGGGCTGAGACCCTCGTGGTCGGCGGCAAGCTCTGTGACCAGCCGCGCGTAGGTCTTGGAGTGCGTGAGGCGGAAAAGCTGCTTGCTGAGAACGGCAATGTCCTCTCCGGCCTGCTCCATGCCCTCCTCGGGAGCGCAGCACTGCATATCAAAGTTCAGCTTCCCGATGCTGCGGCCATAGACCGACGCATCGTCCAGGATCTTGCGCAGACGGCTGAATTTCTGTTGGTTCGTCATAAAAATACCTCCTGCTTTGCTTTATCAGCTCCATGTTACCACGTTTTCTCCGGAGGTGCAAGACGAAAGGCACTACTGGATGCGGTAGCCCGCCGCGACGAATCGCAGGACGCTGACCCAGAAGCGCTCCTCCTCGCACTCCAAAAGCCGCGCCTGCGGGATCTCATGGAAGGAGACGAGCTTCTGCTCCGGGTCGATCCACGCGCGCTTTTTCCGCGGCGCGGTCTCTGCCCTGCACGGAAAGCGCTCGAAGCGCTCGATGGTGATGGACATAAAAAAACCTCCCGTCAGCTGTGGATACCCACAGTATAGCGGGAGGTTTCGCCGGAGTTTTCATAAAGTTGTGTCAAAGTTGTCACGCGGACAGGAAAAATTCCAGCTTTTCCGCAGTGTAAAACCGCCCGTCCACATAAAAGGTCTGCGGGAACTCATAGCTCCCGCCGGTCTCCACCTCCGCCGGAAGCCACGTCATCTGCATCCGCAGCGTATAGGGCGTGGTGAGCGTTCCGGCGGCGCTGAAAACCGCCTTCTCATCGCTGCTTTGAAGCTCCGTCGTAAGATCGTCCCCCTGAACGCCGGGGATCGCGTCCGTATACAGCATCCGCAGCACCTCCGCCGTGACCCACCATGCGTCCTCGACATAGGGGCCGCTGTCCGCCACGCCGACGCAGCCATAGACCGGCAGGCCGCTTCCCGCGTCGATCAGCAGCCGGAGGCCGTCCCGCTCCAGCCGCCAGACGGCAAGCGTCGTATCGTCCGGCGCGGAAAGGAAGCGCACGCTCGTCCACGGCCAATCTTCCGCCAGATCCTCCGGCATACTGGGAATAGCCATGAGCTGGCTCTCCGCCGTATAGAAGACCAGCAGCTCCATCACGATCCGCCGTCCCGCTTCCTCTGCGTCCTGCCGGGGAAGCTCGTTCTGAAACGGCTCCCGCGCCGTGCTCCACGATGCGGCGTCCGGGTCGTCCCCGATCAGCGCGGCCAACGCCTGAATGCGCTGCTGCGTTGTGCGGTGGCTGTAGGGGTGACTGTTATCGGTGTGGCAGGCTGTACGGCTCTGATTGTTGCCGCATTCGGTTTGCTCAACAGCTTTGAACCGATGACACACGATCAGTTTGAAACAATCTATAAATACGACGCTGTTGTTGTTCCGAAAGACGGCGGAAGTGCCGACAATCTTTCATTTCTGACTGATACACTTGATAAAAACAGCAATGTCAAACACTCAATGCTTGTTTCACAGCAGGAATGTACGGTAACACACGGCAGTAAGGTTAAGGACAGCGACACAAATCTTGTTGTACCGCAGAATCCCGAAAAGTTTGACGAAATTGTTTCTCTGCATACAAGAAAGGGCAAAGAAGAACTCAGGCTTTCGGACAGCGGAGTAATGCTCAGTGAAAAAATGTGCAGTGAGCTTGGAATAAAAACGGGCGACAAAATCACACTGAATGTTGACGGCAAAAAGGCAGAGGTCAAGGTCAGCGGAATTTTTGAACAGTACCTTTACAATTTTGTCTACATGACGCCCGATGTCTATAATAGCTTGTTCGGTAGTGACTGCACCTATAATATGGCTGATGTCGCACTCAAAGATACCTCGGATTCTGCCTGTGACGAGTTTGGCTCACAGGTTTTATCCGATGATAAAATTGCGGCGGTAAGCTATATTGCATCAAGCTTGAACGAATTTAGAAATATGCTCAACTCGCTTGATATGGTTGTTACGGTTATGATAATCTGCGCAGCGGCACTTGCCTTTGTTGTACTCTACAACCTGACAAATATCAATATCACAGAGCGCCTCAGGGAGATTGCAACCATAAAGGTTCTGGGATTTTTCAAAAACGAGACTTCAGCTTATGTGTTCAGGGAGAACAGAGTCCTGACGACATTCGGAATCGCTGTGGGACTTGTGCTTGGAGTTTTTTTACATGCATTTGTCATAGGCCAGATCAAGGTGGATATGGTTGCATTTGATACGTATATAGCGCCGATGAGCTATGTGTACAGTATCGTTCTGACATTTGTGTTCAATTTCCTTGTCAACAGAGTCATGTCAGTCAAGCTTGATAAGATAAATATGGCGGAGTCGCTTAAGTCGGTGGAGTGATCCTTTTATATATGGCATGTATCAGAATAGCCAAGATGCTTATTACGATCCACAGGGCGTACAGTATAGACGGTACGTTCTGTGGATTTTTTTATAAAAAAGTTGTTTTCACCGCCTGTTACTAGCCTTTTGGTTAGTGTACATTGAAAAACACAGCAATTATAATTGTAAATATATTATTGATATCAGAATGTGGCAGCTTAAAACGGCTGGTGCTCATGGTTAGTTTTTTAAGTGAAAGGGAGGAAGAAATTATGAGAAAGAGGGCGATAAGCTGGGCGCTGACGGCCAGTATGGTGCTATCTATGCTGTCCGGATTTATTCCCGGACAAAAAGCATACGCGGCGGACAGCTCGAAGAAAACAGGCAAGACGGTGGTCGAGACAGAGATTGACGAGAGTACATACAAAGCTCTGGGTCTCAGCACCGATATAGACAAAAGCAAAGCTGCGGTGCCGTATGACAAGGATAATATATCTACATTTGCAGAGGTGAATGAGGTATACGTTGCGGCAAACGGCAATTACAGAAACAAGTACACTGTGCGAGACGGATTTGACAGGATTGGAGATTTCAAGGACAGGACTACAAAGGTAAACAGCAGCCTTGGCAATCTGTACGGAGCGTATGGTTTCTATGATCTTGGCGAAGATAATGTGAAAGTGGAACACGGCGGATCGGGAGACAGTAACATAAGCAGCAACATGGGAAATGTTCTAAAAAAGGACAGTAATGGTTTTGACGGCCTGTATGCGACAAGCGTTGCATTTGATGGAGGCGACGGAAAAACCAACTACGTTGCGGAGCTAAGAGTACATGGAGATAAAGTATTCGGTCCAGCTGGATGGAAAAGTATTAAAACTGTCATAGACGGCAAGGAGTACCGCGGAAAGATAGATGTGAATATTTTCAAGATAGCAGCTGATGGTACAAGATATTCAATTGCTACGCTTACCCCTACTTTAAACAAGAATTCTACATATAGCGATGGACTTTTGTATTTTATCAGAAGATACCAGCAGGAGCTGGATGCGATGTTTGAGATCGAAAAGGCCGATCTGAATGGAGATGGCTTTGAAGATCTTCTCGTATACTGTGGAACTTACGAGGATAGAAATATAAACGATCAGAACATACGCTATGCCATAGTCGATGTATATTATGGCAAGGGAAACGGCAGGTTCACAAAGGGAAATAATATAAGCATACCGGGCGGGCTTGCATCTAATTATGAAAGTGGAACGGATGGATCGTGGTGTGATTATGGAATAGGAAGAGCTCCTGTGGTAACTCTGGCCGGCGGTGATCTGGAGCAGGATGGCCGGGATGAGGCCGCGGTTGCCGTATCTGGATCAGTTCTGAATTACAACATGGCAAAGGCAGGTCATATGACCGTCTATACATATAAAGACGGCGGACTTGTCCCTATAGAAGGTCTGAATGAAGTGTCACTTGGAGACACAGATGGCGGAAAACAGAACTATGGAATGTATGCTGCAAATTGTGCATTTGGCCGGTTTAAGTATCCTGGATCAGGAGCCATGGTCACAGGACTTATAGTTGGTGGATATTATTCGAGCAATTCTCAATATGTGCAGAGGGAATATGAAGCCACGCAGGCTGCATACAGATACGTATACTACGATAGTCTGACGGATAATTATGTGTTGTCAGATTATCATACGAGAAGCCTGGGGACTAAGAGTAAAGAAATCGTGAAATATCACGAGGTTAAAAGTAACGAATATTACAGACCTGTGAATGCACCTCTGGCGCTTGCGTGTGCAGACCTTAAGGGCATGAACGGCAATAATGAAAATGACAGTGTGCTTTTTGGCGCAGAGGTATATGCTTTCTCACTGGAAGATGGCGGAATAACAGGTTCGGAGATAGGAAGCATGAGTATATGTACCGACCAGCGCAATCAGGGCAACGACAAGAAGAAAAAAGATCAGGTGTGGATCGGCGATGTCAGGGTTGGCTGTGTCGATAAGGATGCCAAGGGGAACAATTACAGACAGAGTTTTGTGTGCGTTGTGGGAGTGCACAGAGAGAAGAAACTCAATGATAAAGATGATTATTACTGGCTGGACATAGCGACATTTTCCATGGATGGCGGCAGCCCATACAGCAGTCAGGAAGGTGTAGTATGCCAGTCAAACAGCAGACAGGATATGTATGGAACATTTGTTTCACTGTGTCTTCCGGATATTGATAATGACAGTGTGCGGTTAAAGTACGAGGGAGAGTATCCGGTATACACAAATCCAGAGGTCTATGCAATCCTTCAGGCAAGTCCGTATTTTGATGATGTTCAGGAAGTATATGAATATGTAAATAACGGTGGAACATCATATTCAACAAGCAAAGGTTCATCGAACACGGTATCAGCTAACTTGTCAATATCAGTTGGCGCGTATGTGTCGTCGGAGATCCAGCTCATCGGAGCAGGTGAGGTAGAGGTTGAACTTTCGTATGGAGCAAGCTTTGAATATGCAAATACAAAGACAACGGAATATGAGATAACATATAATGCCGCAGGTGGAGGTTCTGATCAGGTTGTTCTGTACTGTTTGAAATATATGTATTACGAATACTCCATATATGATCCGATTGCGAGAAAATGGGAGCCGGTGGTTATGCCAGTATGTCTCGGACCTTCAACTTCAATCATAGATGTGGCAGATTACGACAAGGTTGCAAGAAGGAGCAAGGGGCTCAACGAGATATATAATAATATTCTGAATAACACAGCGGGAGACCCTGCTACATACCAGACTCTTGGAGGTAAATTAAAGTACGCCTATCAGTCAGGTGGAAATAACAATTATTCTTCTGTAAATGCCAGCTCTGGTGCAGATCAGACTCAGACGATATCTGTGACTGATGAGAACGAGTATTCAACTGAAGTGTTCATTGAGGCGAACGAAAAGCTTGGTGCCGGAGGCGGAGGACTCGGTAATAAGGTCATCGTCGGTGTGACATCAAGCCAGCATGCGGGTCTTGGTCACACCTATGTAAGCTCGAATGGTGTTACATACAGTGGAACGGTGGACAATGTTCCGGCAGACTGCACAGGCTTCTCATTTGACTGGCAGCTGCGAGTGAACACTGCAAAGCTGAACAGCGACAGTGATTCAGTGTTCGTCATTGGCTATGATGTTAAGAATGTTGTTCGTCCGGCGCGTATGCCGATGGGACTTTCTGTTGTCGACACAACGAGAAACAGTGTCAGTCTTGAGTGGTCACCGTCCAATGATGCAGATTACTATGAGGTCTGTATCGTTGATGCAGGAGGTAATTACAACAGCAAGGCAGTTGTGCCATATACAGTTACTGACTATGAAGTGAAGGGACTATATTCCAACAGGACTTACACATTTGCAGTGAGGGCTCTTCAGGCAAATGGTTCAAAGAGTCTGTTCAGCCGTCCGGCAACCGCGACGACACTTCAGGACAGTTCTAATTTCCATATAACAAAGAACCCTGATGATACAAATACGTTTGCGGGTGGAAATGCAGAATTTGCGGCAAATGCGGTTTATTATGATGGGGATGGAGTAAACCAGAGCGTTGGATACAACTGGCAGGTTAATACAGATAATGGATGGAGAAGCGTATCGACAGGAGGCAGCAATCCTACGCTCAGACTTACTGATGTAAGTGATGAAATGGATGGAAACGAATATCGATGCAGAGTTTATTACAACGACATCACACTCTACACCAAGACTGCGACACTCACTGTAAATAAGGCGGACAGCAAGGTCATGCTTCTGGCGCACAACGATACCGAGAATAAAGATCTGTCGGATGGCAGCGTAGTCAGGGCATCGGGCTCAGAGACTACAAAGGTGGAGAACGTGACTAAGGAGAGAAATCTTATAACAGTAACATCCGGAGTCAGGGAATATATTCTTGTCAGCGACGGAACAAACTATATGTGGAAAGATAGTAACGAGAATTACTATCCATGCAGCGTAAGCGTCAAAAAGGACAGCGATGGTTACGTGGATGAATCACAGACATTTAAAGCATCTGATGTGGGTGGCGCGGCATATGGTGTGAGTGAATCAGATTTCATCGCAGATATTGATGGCAATACTTACAAGCTGACCAGCGTAAATGCAGATGACTATGCAGGTGAAAAGGTGTCATATGCATCTGATGATGTTACATATGACAGGATACTCGCAAAATGGGTATCAGAGGATGGCAGCAAGAACTTCTATCTACTCGGAAACACATCGGGAAGTGAAGACAGTACGGTGTACTATTATGTGGCAGATAGTGAAAGCGGAAGTTTTACGATGACTTCAAAGAAGACTCTGAATGTGTCAGATACTGTCAAGGTGGTCCAGACTGATCTCAAATCAGTATATCAGACCAAGACGGTGAGATCTGAGACCACAGGAGCAGAGGTCACATATACAGGAGACAAGATCACACTCAGCTGTCAGCCAAAATCACTGTCAGGTGAGAATGTACAGGGAGATGTGGAATTTGTCATCACAGGGCCTGAGAGCAGGCGCATAGCTGGTAAGTACGACAGAGCAAATGGCTGCTATACTGCACAGTGGGAGCCATCCGGACAGGGAATATACAACGTATATGTATACTTTGCAGGAAACAAACAGTACAACGACAGTATATCTGACTCGATGGCTATATATACCTCATTTGAGGGAAAGACGAACATGAATCTGACCATGCAGGATAATGTAAGATATGGAGATTCAGTGAAGATGTCTCTGGAGAGAGTGTCATACGACAATACAGGAAAGCTTCAGGATATCACGGACGATTCAGAATACACAGTTAAGATAAAGAATAATAAGACAGGAAAATTTGAGGACACAGACAAATACGAACTTGCAAACGGTGTGTTTATACCGAAGTCTATTGGAATGTTCCAGATAACGGCATCAAATGGCGGAGACAAGACCCAGAAGAATATAAATGTTGGAAGGGCACAGCTTGAGATAGCTGCCCAGGATACAGAGAAAAGTGTAAATGATTCTGTAAGAGAGTGCGAGGATGCGGTGATAACAGGTCTCAAGGCATGGGATACCGACATAATGCCTCAGAGAGACAGGGATTACGAGCTCGGATCAGATGGAGTAAGTGGGCTGTTGCCGGGTATATATGATATAGATGTTGCATACGTCAAGGTGGGCGATCAGCATTCACAGGTTATGAATGAACTTGAGAAGAACTATATAATAAACCTGGTTAAAGCATCATACACACTGACAGGAAACGTGTACACCGTTACTGCCAGACCGGCAAATACACATGGTACAGTTTCAATCAAGTACCAGCAGCCTGGAAATGAAAACAGTGACGGACTCACAGTTGACAGTGGAACAAGACTCCCTGAGAACTCAACGATCACTTTAGCTGCTACTCCTCATAAGGGATATAAGGTTAAGAGCTGGTCGTTAAATGGAAAGACAGTTACGGATCCACAGTGTGGAACATCTGGTGGCAAGGCGTGCAGCGATGACCAGATCCAGATGGATAAGTTGAAAGCAAACATGAATGTAGCAGTAAACTTTGAGCCTGTATATCACAAGCTGACATACAAGCCTGACAATGAGGCTCATGGAACACTCAAGGCAAACTATGTGACGGATGGAACAATTGGAAAATCGTTCGGTTCAGGTGCAAACATTCATATAGAACAGAAGGTAAGACTCACTGCGGTTCCGGCAGCAGGATATGTTCTGGATCATTGGACTGTTACGGGAGAAGATGGAGTTCCAGAGACCGTTCTCGCGGAAGATGGAGTGACAAATAACACATCTCTCACATATGATGCAGAGGAGATCAGCGAGGATACACTTATCACGGCATATTTTGCAGAGGCACAGAATTTCAAAATATCAGTCGCACCTGTAACTGTTGGAAGCGATGGAAAGACTACAGTGACAACAGGTGTGGATGTCACAGTCAAGGCTCAGCGAGTTGACGGCACAGTGATTATAGAGAGCGGTGAAGACGGTATATATGAAGTCAGCCGAGGCGACAACGTAACCATTCAGGTTACAGTTCCGTCAGGACTTCTTCTCGACGGATGGTCAGCAGCAGATGGACAGGAACTTGGAACTGTATCAGCGGATCTCAGGACGATGACAGTGTATGATATAGCTTCAGACCTCGATTATACAGTTAAGTACACTGCGCCGAACAGATACAAGGTGACATATGGTGCGGATGATGATGCAGCTGGTGTGGTAGATGCTGTGGCTGCAGGAAGTGCAGACGCACTTGTATCCGGTGACAAGCAGCTTCAGGGAAGTGACATAGTATTTACAGCAACTCCAAATGAAGGCTATGAGATAGCATACTGGGAGGTAAATGGCGAGAAGGTTGATGCTGAGGCAGAAGGTGCTGATGCCCAGAGGTATGAACTAGAATATCTCGGCAAGGATACAAAGGTTGTCGTATACTTCTACAAACAGCCGGTTGTGTCGTGGACATCAGGAAATGACACAGAGATGACTGCAAAGTCAGGAGATTCTGATCTGGCAAATGGCGGATGTATCGCATATGCAAGTAAGGATGATCTGAAATTCACATTTGCGGTGAAGAGAAATTATGAGATAGCTGACATAAAGGTAAATTACGCAGGAGAGGATGTATTCAGTCTTGCGGAGAACAGCGGAGAAGGAAAGCTGGCTGAGACTGCGGATGCTGAGTCCGGAACAGAGAGATACACATTTACGTGGAGTGCTCCGGCAGATGGATTTACAGGTGATGTGACAGTAAATGTCACATACAGAAAGATCACACCATCCGTGAAGGCTGAGTATTCTCTGAAAGTGATAGAGAAGGCTTCTGCTGGAGAAGCGTCAGGAAAGACACACGGCTCTATAAGTGCAGATGTGTCAAGAAAAAATCTCCCTTCATACATACAGATAGGATATACCATAAGTGATGCGACGGAGAGCAAATCTGCGCAGATCACGGACATATACAGAGATTCTGTCATCACATTCAAGGTTGTGCCTGATGATGGATACAATGTAAAAGAATGGATTATAAATGGACATAAGCTGACAAGCGAGACAGAGAATATAAAGTTATATTCAGACAAGAAAGTAAATGATACCCTTAAGATCACGGTTGACGGAGATTCATCTGATGTGACAGTTATGGCTGGTCTTGAGCTGGTTGGTGATGTACTCACATTTGGTCCTGAGACAGAGGGAACAGGTGAGGTGAGCGCCATGATCACATCTACAAAGCTGGTGCTCGAATCAGGAGATATGATAGGTGCTGCTTCATATGTGGAATTCACAGCGACGGCTGCAGAAGGATATGAAGTTGCAGACTGGCTTGTAAATGGAATCAGCCAGGGTGTGGCAGAGGAGACATTTGCATACAAAGTGCCAAAGGATACGAGAGTTGATGTGAGGGCGGTGTTTGACAGACCTGTGTATAAGATAACATGGTCGGCGGACGGAGCCGGACAGATAGAGGCAGAGAACGTGACATCAGGAGAAACACTTGATGGAGAGTCTGCGGATATCAGAGGCGACAGAATGCTTAAGTTTACGGCTATTCCGGATCAGTATATGGAGTGTACGGGATTTACAGTAAAGACAGCAGAGGGAACAAAGGATTACACAGCAGAGGAGCTTGGCAGCAACGTATTTGTGGTTGACAAGGTGGCATCTGACATAGATGTTGTTGCTCACTTTGCTAAGCAGGAGCTGAAGTCAGTTATAACCTTTGAGGCAAATGATGCTGCTCTTGGAACTGTGACAGCGGTATATGGACTGGACGAGAAGGCTGAGATCACAAGTGGCGATAGCCAGGTATCCGGCGGAGATGCAGTATTTACGGCAGCTCCTGCAGATGGCCAGATGATCGAGGGCTGGTATCTTGATCCTGAGTGTACACAGGCTATAGAAGGCACTGAACTGGAGCAGACTACCTATGAGGTGAAGACTATCTACACAGATGTGGCAGTATATGTTAAGTTTGTGGAGATTCCAGAGTATACAGTTAAGGTAGGTACAACAGGAACCGGATCGGCGAAGATCACAGCATCTTCTGACGGCGAGGAACTTGAGATCGTATCAGAGGTTAAGCTCAAGAGACATAAGGACCTGACGATCACAGTTACCCCTAAGGATGAATACAACACAGTTGAGCACTGGACAGTTGACGGAGCAGATGTTGATTCAGATGAACTCACATACAAGCTGACAGACATAACAAAGGATGCAGAGATATATGCATATATCGCACCATCACTTCTTGTAAATGTAATATTCAAGAATGAGGATGAAGTTAAGAAATATGACAATATAGACATCAGTACAGGTTATGCCGGCGAGGATGGAGATATAAGCGGACTTAAGCCAATAAATGCTGAGAATAACTTAGTGAGAATAGGTTCTGGCAAGGATGTAAGATTTGCCATAACACCTTCTGATGATTATATGATCCAGGCATGGACAGTTAAGTACATCAGAGGCGGAAAGGTTGTCAAGGAAGAGTCTGGCGCTGACTTTGGATTTACCAACGAGATACTTTTAAATGATGTTACAAACAGCATAGAGGTAAGTGCAGAGCTTGTTGATAGAGTTGGATATGCCATTCCTGTAGAGGGAAATTATGACAGAGATAATAATCTGATAGAGACTGCAGGTGGTGAAAGCACACCGGAGACAGCCTACACTATAACAGACCTTACAAAGATACCAGACAATGTGGTATTCAAGAATGACAATGGCGTAGTTCTTGATAATATGGTAAGAGAGAACGGAGATGCGAGTGTTGTTATTACACCTGCTGAGGGCTGGAGAATCAGAGATATAATCATTGATGAACCAGAGAACGCTGAAAATTCAGAGGAGTCAGAGAATATCATGTCAGTCCAGCCAGTGCTTTCAGAGGATGGAACTGAGACAGGAGCATATCTTGTAAGTGATGTAAACGTCACAAAGAATATGGAGTTTAAGGTTGATGCAGTTAAGCTTTACTCTGTAACAATAGCAGATACGGAGCATGGAAACATAAAGGTGACAAAGCCAGATGGCACAGAGGTGGAGAACGGTGAAATGATTGACGAGAAAACTGTTCTTACATACACAGCAACACCGGATATGTACTATGACTTTGACGCATGGACAGAGGATGCGGCAGATCAGGCTGAGAGCACATTTGAAAAAGCCCTTGACGGAAGTATCACAGTGGGAGCAGCCTTCAAGGCAAGATATGCAAAGGTAAGTATTGCCACAGTGAAGAATGGTACGGTAACTGTCACAACAGCTGACGGTAAGAAGATATCTAACGGACAGCTGGTTCAGGAAGGCACAGATATCATCTGCAAGGCAATTCCTGCAAAGCATTGTGATCTGTCAGCCTGGGGCGGAGATGCCAAAGGCAAGACTGGTACTACAGTGAAACTTACGGTGACAAAGAACATGAATATAAGCGCGGCATTCAAGTTCAGGTATGTGAAGGTAGCTATTGGAAAGACTGAAAACGGATCGATCACAATCAAGACTGCGGAAGGCAAAACAGTTAAGAATGGTGCATCAGTGATCGAGGGAACGGTTCTTATCTGCACAGCAAAGGCGGCAAAAAACTGTAAACTTGGAAGCTGGACAGGAAGCTTCAAGAGTACAAAAACTTCGGTAAAGGTTGCTGCAAATAAGAATATGAAAATCAATGCCAGGTTTGTAGCAAAAATACCGGCACAAAATACAGCTGGTATCAATAAGAATATCCATGCAGTAGTATCTGGAAACAAAGTGACAGTTGTGTGGGGTAAGGTTAACAGGGCTGACGGATATGATATATATGCACAGAAGTGCTATGTAAACTTTGACTCGAAAAGTCTTATTAAATCGGTAAAGGGCGCATCGGCAACCCGAGTTACAATATCCGGCATTAATGGCAAATCACTTGCTAAGTTAGATATGATCAAGCTGAGAGTAAAGGCATATAAGCTGGTAAATGGTAAGAAGAAGTATATAGACAATAGTGTCATGCTTCATATAGTTACCAATAGCAGCAAATATACCAACATCAAGAAGGTTCTGCTTCCACGGAAGAGCTACGTGTTGGGAGTTAAGCAGACGATTCAGCTTAAACCTGGATTTACCAAGGCGGACGCCAGCAAGATGGTGCTTGATGGCACACATGGTGCAAGGTATTTGTATGCATGTACAAATAAAAATGTTGCCACAGTTGATGCCAAAGGAAGAATAAAGGCAAAGGCCGCAGGAAAGTGTACGGTCTATGTAATTGCTGTAAATGGCACTACACAGGCTGTGCAGATTATAGTAAAATAAAAATAGTAGCTGCATGAGGTGCTTGATATCCGGCCCGTTGGGGCTGGATACAGGCACCTTTGCTGATATATACAGGGTGTTGATTATCTATACCGGGATTAAAAAGTGAGAAAAGGAGATTTGTACATATGGGGAATACGGCTTCGGGTAATAAAGGCTGTTTTATAAAACCGAAAAAAGCATGGAGACTTCTCAGAACGGCGGATGATGAGAATGTAACATCGTATATCTATGGGGTCAGTGGTTCGGGAAAGACGACTCTTGTCAGCAGATATCTTGGAACACGTAAGTACATGGTGGTGGATGCCGGCGGTATCAGACCGGATGACCTTGTGGTAGAAAGCAGCAACGCAAGAAAAATAATTGTCATAGATAATCTGCACGAGCTCTCATGGGGGGATGTGGACACAGTGAGGGAGCAGATCATAGAACTCATTAGAAGAGAAGACGTATGGGTTATACTCGTTGGCCGGTGTCCGGTTCCCCCATGGCTTTCTGCTGTAAGATTTCAAGAAGGATTTTATGTGGTGGACAGCAAGCTGCTTATGTTCAGTCTGGAGGATATAAAGAAGTATGCTGAATACGCTGGATTTAGTATCAATGAGGCACAAGTGCAGAGAATGTACTATGAGACTACAGGACTTCCGCTGGCTGTGGAGATGTGCCACATCAAATACATGGAAATGGCATATACAAGCGAGATAACAGATGATATGTATAATGATTTTTCGAGACGCGTTGAGGATGAGATGTGTAATTACCTTGAGTATCATGTGTATGATAACTGGGATGTGGAAATGCAGGAATTTCTCATGGAAATATCCGTGGTGGATGAGTTTACAACAAAACAGGCTGAGATGATAACCGGAAGAAGTGACAGTGAGCTTTTGATCGAGAGGGCAAAGTGGCTTGGAAACTTTATGACCAGCCGGATGGATAAGGATGGCAATACACAATATCAACTGCAGTTTCACATGAGGGTCTCTATGCGCAGACGTCTTAAGCGGAAGTACGAGAAAGAGCGTATAAGAGGCCTGTATGAGAATGCCGGACTGTTTTACAGACTTAACGGAGATATAAGGAAAGCTCTAGAGATGTATGAAAATGCAGGAGTTACAGAGCGAATAGTTTCAATACTTGTCGATAATGCCAGACATGCGGCGAACAGTGGCTATTACTATGATCTGAAAAAATATTACCTGGAACTTCCGGATCATGTCATCGAGAAAAGTCCTGAGCTTATGTGTGGTATGAGCATGCTGCAGTCACTCCTTCTAAATCCTGATGAGAGTGAAAGATGGTACGACAGACTAAAATTATATGCAGATGAAAACCAGGGAAGTGCCAGGAAAAATGCAAAGGGGCTTTTGCTGTATCTGGATATTGGTCTGCCGCACAGAGGAAGTGTTGATGTATTAAAGCTTTTGAAGTCAGCATACACAATGGTCTTTAATAAGGAGGTAAGAATACAGGAATGGTCGGTTACATCCAATCTGCCTTCAATGATGAACGGTGGAAAAGATTTCTGTGAGTGGAGCAAGAGAGACAGAGAGCTGGCATCGAAGGTTGGCAGGATAGTGGAGTTTGTGCTTGGAAAATACGGAAAAGGTCTTGTAAATCTTGCTTTGGCGGAGAGTTTTCTTGAAAAGAGCGGAGATAATTACGAGGTGGCAACGCTTGCGGCAAAGGGCAGAATGCAGGCGGAAGCAGGAGGAAAAATCGAGCAGTGCTTTGTTGCTGATGGTATATTGGCGTGGCTGCATTTGCAGAACGGAAAGCCACAGGAGGCTCTTGAGGTTTTGAATGGAATAGAGGGAAAGGCTGAAAAAGAGGAAGGACAAAATCTCCTTCCCAATATATATGCATTTGAGACCAGATGCAGCCTGTACAGAGGAGATAGAGCCTGTGTTACAGGTTGGATGGAAAATGCTCCGGATGAAAATGTTGAATTCAGGATATATGACAGGGTTATCTATCTAACCAAAGTGAGAGTATACCTTCAAAGCGGACGGAATGAACAGGCATATTCGCTGCTGACAAAGCTGAGATATTATGCTGAGATGATGTCCCGTACGTATATAGGGATAGAATGTAGTGTGCTGATGGCTGTAGCTTTGCAGCGATTGAAAAATGATGACTGGAAAAAGGCAATGTGCCATGCTATGGATACTGCGATGGAATATAGCTTCACAAGGATTATATCCAGAGAAGGTGCGGCGGTGAATACTCTTATAAATACCTGTGGATGGAAAGTCGAGAAAGATGGTGCTGACGATAAGGAGATAGCCGCAAGAAGGGCATATTTCAGACAACTGCAGAAGGAGACTGAGAGTATGACGAGATACTACCCCGGATATATGAAAGCGGGAGTGGATGATGTTCAACTCAGTGAGACGGCTACAGCCATACTTAAATTGCAGGCAGAGGGCTTGTCCAGACAGAAGATAGCGGACAGACTCAACATGTCGGAGGCGAATGTAAAGTATCATCTGAACCAGGTGTACAGGAAACTCGGGGTGACTGATAAGGCCGGGGCGGTCAGGGAGGCATCTAACAGGGGACTTATCTAGTGATTGTGAGATTTGTGTTCGGTGGTGATTTACTTGAATACACCGCATGTAAAAGTTGTATATGAATGTATATAATTAGGGTGGAAAAACTTAGATTGTTGTTGTATTATGTCTATAATTATGATTACATACGAATCAGTAACGTCAGATTGAGATGAGGATAATTTCCGTATGGCATAAAAGTGTTGGTGAAGATGGCGTTTGGAACTTAGAGAATGAGCGAGTACGGACGGATTCGTATTTGACAGGTATTCAAGGAGGAATTACGACGTGAATTTTTTGGAAGAGAGAATAACTAAGGATGGAATAGTAAAGGAGGGCAATGTTCTCAAGGTGGATAGTTTCCTGAACCACCAGATGGATATACGTCTGTTTGATCAGATCGGTGAGGAGTTCAAGAAGAGATTTGAGGGAACAGAGATCAACAAGATCCTTACTATAGAGGCATCCGGAATAGGCATTGCCTGTGTTGTTGCCAGACATTTTGACGTGCCTGTTGTATTTGCGAAGAAGTCAAAGAGCATTAATATAGAGGGCGATGTGTATGTGGCAGAGGTTGAGTCATTTACACACAAGTGTAAGAATCAGGTTATCGTATCCAAAAAATTTATAAATCCGGAGGACAAGATTCTTATCATAGATGATTTCCTTGCAAATGGATGTGCGCTTCAGGGACTCATCTCCATAGTCAAGTCAGCAGGCGCCAGCGTAGAGGGAATCGGAATCGCAGTTGAGAAGGGCTTCCAGACAGGTGGTCAGGTCATCAGGAATCTCGGATATCATCTTGAGTCGCTTGCGATAGTGGACAGCATGGACGCTGCTACGGGCGAGATAAAGTTCAGGGAGCAGTAGGATCGCTGCGGGATATTTGCTGAGAGGTGGGGTATATGGGAAATAACAATTTAGAAGAAAAAAATGTTTCTATGCCTGAGAAAATTGGAGGCGTAATATTTGGCATATGGTTTGTTGCCAGTATTATAGCCGGATTTGTTGCAAGTGAGATCGGAACGGATGCTGTTATGCTTGTTGTGGGGCAGTTTTTTGTCGGGATAGTTCTTGTCATAATTCTAAAGACTCTTATTCCGATGATTAAGAAGCGAAAGCGGGGGAGCATCATCGGTATAGTGTTCATATCTGTGTTTGCCGGTGCTGCATCGGCGCTGATATGGGCGGCGTGTGCTGTGAAAGATGGCTCTTTTGCGGATAAGATAGTATTGCTCCCGGAACGGATATTGGGGAGAGAAAATTGCAATGTTGGAGCATTTTATGCAGAGATATTTGCCTGTGCATTCTTTGTGGTCAGTGCAATAACACTGCTCTCTGTGATATGTAAGAGAAAAGCGCTTGAGCGAAGATGTTCATTTACTGTGAAAGCTGTATGCCATGATGTACGTGCAGATATGAGACAGGATATGAGAGCCGGCAGAAGATATCCGGAGGCGGGAGTATTTGAATTTACATACAGGGATAAGCAGTATAAAGTGTATGAGCAGACATATGTATATGGACTGAATATAAGTAAAGGCGATGTGGTATATCTTTATATCAATCCAGAAAATCCGTACGAATTTTATCTGGAAAACAGTGGTATATTCAGCAGTCAGGCGATATGGTCAGCAGTTTTTTTGATGGTTATATCAGGTTTGATGGCCGC
>OGYJ01001460.1_pt1 | contig 18778 bp, 15 predicted proteins | sample 1576531 | NCBI WGS metagenome assembly OGYJ01 (sample SAMEA3541574, study PRJEB24748) | human gut metagenome | biome: human gut; feature: human-associated habitat; material: faeces | place: China | collected 2012 | reverse complement strand
CAGGGAAGTCCTGCCGCGCGGCAATGCGTTTTCCGGGAAAGAAAAGCTGGTGCATTTTTCCGGTGAGGAATTCACAATTTATCAATTCTTTTTTACCGATATGTGCTATACTAAAAACAGAGACAGACTCAAGGAGGCATGAGGTATGACGATCATTACAAAAGAGAATTTTGAAAACGAGGTGTTGAAGTACGAAAAGCCCGTTGTGCTCGATTTCTGGGCTTCCTGGTGCGGGCCGTGCATGATGCTCAAGCCGGTGCTTGAGGAGCTGAGCGGCGAGATGCCGGAGGTCAAGTTCTGCAAGGCGGACGTGGACGAGGAGCGGGACCTTGCCATCGAGCATGGCATTGAGAGCATCCCGACGCTGCTGATCTTCCGCGGCGGTGAGATCGCCGGAAAGCTCGTCGGCTACCGCGACAAGCAGAGCCTGCGCGCGGAGATCGAGGAAAAGCTATGAAGGTACGGCTGAATCCGGATGAAGAGGTCGTGAAGCGTGTCCGCGAGGGCCTCAAGCGCACCGGCGGCTACTGCCCATGCCGTCTCCAGCGGACGGAGGACAACAAGTGCATGTGCCGCGAGTTCCGCGAACAGATCCAGGATCCAAACTTCGAGGGCTTCTGCCACTGTATGCTCTATTACAAGGAAAAGGAGCCGCAGGAGCCTGAAAAAGAGAAACAAAGTGGAAACGGCGGTTAAGCAAAACGTTTCCAAAAAGAAAAACATGTAATCATATTGTAATTCTTGCGGACGCAGTACCATATTTTGACGTCAAACAAAATTTGACAACAAAATGTGGGACTGATGCCGAAAAACCATGGGAACTCCTTAAAGTTTCCTTAAGGTGATTGAAATTTTACGGAATTATGATACACTTAGCATGAGCAAATTGGGTAAAGAAACACTTCAAACATAACAAGGAAGAGAGGTACATCACAATGAAAAAGAGTATGAGCAGAATTGTCTGCGCCCTTCTGGTCGTGGCAATGGTCTGCGCAATGATCCCGGCTGCGCTGGCTGCACCCGTAAGCGGAGTCACGCTGAACCAGAACAGCCTGAATTTGAAGCCCGGCGATACCGCGACGCTCGTCGCGACGGTCGCTCCGGAAGATGCAGACGACAAAACAGTCACTTGGGCATCTGACAATCCCGAAGTTGCAACTGTTTCCCAGAGCGGCGTTGTAACGGCAGTTGCTGAGGGCGATACGTCCGCTACGATTAGTGCGACCGTGGGTAGCTTTACTGCAACTTGCACGGTTACGGTAGCTAAGGCCAATTTGACTATCGAAAATCCGAATCTTACGCTGACGCCGGTCGCGCTCGGCACGGATCTGCCGGTTCTTCCGGCGACTATTCTGGCAAAGAGTGCGGCAGGAGACGTTGTAGAGTGTAACGTCACATGGATTGATACGAGCAACTACGACAAAAATGTTGCCGGTACTTATGTGATCAACGGCGTTGCGTCTCTGAAAGCAGGGGATGAGGCTAAGTACACGCTGACCACCGATAACAGCAAAGTGACCGCCACCATCGTGGTCGGCAATACCCCGGTCATCACCATCGGTCAGCCCGTCCCGCAGGACATGAAGATCAAGAAGGGTGCGACCAACAAGACGCTTCAGGTCGTCGCTACCGCTGCGGCAGGCGACAAGAACCTGACCTCCGCCATCACCTATCAGTGGTATAAGTCCAACGGTATCGGCTCCTATGTGCCCATCGCCGGCGCTACCAGCTCTGTCCTGACCATCACGGACACGGCGACGGCAGGCAAGACTACCTACTACTGCACCATGAATGTCACCGACCCCGACACGCAGCTGAAGGCCGCTTCCGTCAGCACGACGCCGGTCACCGTTGAGGTCTGCGACGCCTATAAGGTCACGCTGACCACCACGTCTATTACGCCGCTGAACACCAGCGTCACCGTCGGCACGAACCCCGTCATCACTGCAACCGTTCAGGAATTCGACGAAGCGAAGGGCGACTACAAGCAGGCTCTGAACTACAACACCCTCGTGTGGTCCACGGACGCTTCCGCCTATTACGCAACGATCGCTGCGTCTCTGGCGAACAACACCGCGACCCTGACGACGAACGCCGTCAACAACACCGCCGGTATGACCGTCAAGGTCACCGCGACGATCAAGGACACCACCTGTGCCGGTACGCTGGATATCCGCGTTGTTCCGGGCACTGCCTCTGACATCACCTTCGCGCTCAACGGCGTCAGCGCGGCCTTCACGAAGGATCCGTTTGCGAACGCTGTCAGCGCCGTTACCGGCGGCACGCAGATGAAGTTCAACGACTACATCTACTACACCGGCGGCAAGACGCTTTCCTATGTCGTGTTCAACACGCCTTACGGCGGCGCACTGTATGCTGCCGGCACCACTACGCTGCTGCCCTCCGGCACGAAGTGCTACTACACGCCTTCGACCGCGCTCCGGCAGTATGCTCTGGAAGGCGTCTATTTTGTTCCGACGACCTCTTCCAGCACTCCGTACGTTACCTACACTGCTTATGACGCCAACGGCGGCGTCATCGCCACCGGCAAGGTCGTTATCCAGGGCGCCAGCGCGGACATTGAATACGATGTCGCAGCCGGTCAGAGTGTCCGCTTCGACGAGGACGACTTCCAGAAGTTCTTCAGCGAAGCCTACAACCGCGGCACGCTGAGCTATGTCAAGTTCGACACGAGCTATGACAAGAACCTGAACACCAGAACCTACGGCTATCTGTACGAGAGCAGCGACAGAAACGCGGATACGGTCGACAGCCGCACCGAGTACTGCTACAACGCGACCTCCCGTCAGTATGATCTGGACACCATCGTCTTTACGGCAGGCTCCAGAACCAGCAAATACACCATCAACATCCCGTTTGTTGCCTACGGCACCAAGTCCAACGGCACGAGCGCTCAGGTCGAGGGCAACGTAGCCATCACCGTCAACGACGGCAAGGTTTCTACCATCTATTCCATCGGCACCAGCTTCAAGGGCGATCTGGCCAAGGCCATGACTCCTGAGAACGTCACCAACAGCCAGCTGGCCAGCTACTATGTGGTCTTTGGCGATGTGACCAACGGCAGACTGTACTACGCCTATGACACCATTGCCTCCGCGAAGGAAGTCACCAACAAGCTGAGCTTCTTCTTCAGCGCCGGCAGAAACGATCTGGCTCTGTCCGACGTCTACTTTGTACCGGCAGCCGGTGCGCAGACCGCAAAGGTCACCTACACCATCTATGACGGCAAGAGCAAGATCGAAAGCGGCTCCCTGTCCTTCAACATTGTTCAGCAGACGAAGTCCAACTACTTCAATGACGTTACTGAGAGCAACACCGGCAAGTGGTCCGCAAACGCGATCGACTTCATGTCCTACAACTCTCTGGTCAACGGCACTGCCAACAAGAGTTTCAGCCCGAGCCAGACCATGACCCGCGGTATGCTCGTTACGATCCTGTACCGTATCGAGGGCAAGCCGTCCGTCAACGTCTCCAACCCGTTCAAGGATGTGGACAAGAACAGCTATTACTACGACGCCGTTCTGTGGGCTTATAAGAATGACATCGTCACCGGCACCTCCAAGTCCACCTTCAACCCGAACGGCGCGGTCACCCGTGAGCAGATCGCGGCGATCCTGTATCGCTACGCCGGTAAGCCCAGAACGACCGGCACTCTGAGCGGCTACTCCGACAGAAGCAAGGTCAGCTCTTACGCCGAGACGGCCATGGCATGGGCCGTCAAGGAAGGCATCATCACCGGCAAGTCCGCTACCACGCTGGATCCGGCCGGTAAGGGCACCCGTGCGGAGGTCGCGGTCATGCTGTACCGCTACCTGACCAAGTAATTTCGGGCAGCTTTCCAAACTCCATAAAACGCAAGCAGCGCGGCGCCGAGGCGTCGCGCTGCTTTGTCGTTTCAATGGGGCGGAGCTTGTTTGGAATCGATTTACAGCATGAACAGCGCCTCGCGCACGACCTCACCGACTGTCGGGTGCGGGAATACGATCTTATCCAGATGCTGCACGGGAAGCTTGGAATGGACCATCATGGCTGCGCCATAGATGATTTCAGAGGCGTAGGAGCCAATCAAGTGGACGCCCACGACGCAGCGATTTTTTCTGTCATAAAGTAGCTTACAGAATCCAGTTCCCTTTGGGTTTTCGGCCAGATAGCGGCCAGAGAGAGCCATCGGCGCCTTGACGACTTGTATATCCAGCCCCTTCTCCAGCGCACTCTGCTCCGTTTCGCCGACACTGGCCACTTCAGGCGTGGTGTAAATTACAGAGGGAATGATCGAATAGTCGACCCTGTCCTTTTTGCCGAGCATGTCGTTGACGGCGACCTCTGCCTCACGGTATGCCGTGTGCGCCAGCATCAGCTTGCCGTTGCAGTCACCAATTGCCCATACGCCGGGGATATTTGTACGCATGTGCTCGTCAGTCACAACTGCGCCGCGTTCAAGTGCAACACCGATCGCTTCTGTATTCAGTCCGCTCACGTCCGCGCGGCGGCCCGCTGAAAGCAAAACGCGGTCACAGGAAATCTCATGTTTCCCTGAAGCATCGGAATAGATCACGCTGTGCTCTGTGAGAGACTCGACTTTGGCGTTGAGACAGAATTCCATGCCTTGTTTTCTGTAGGTGCGCATTAACAGTGCGCAGATCTCGGGGTCGGTATTGCCTGCAATTTTAGGCATCATTTCAATCACGGTGACCTTTGTACCGATCGACGCAAAGTAACAGGCCATCTCGAGCCCGATTACGCCCCCGCCGATGCAGACCAGTGAGTTGGGCTTAGCCTGTAGGGAGAGAAGCTCCCTGTTTGTCATTACAAAGCCGGAGGCGAGTCCATCTCTCGCGCCGGGAATTGGCGGTACTACGGCGCTGGAGCCAGAGGCGAGCACAAGACGTGGTGCAAACAGGGATTCCGCTCCAGCGGAAACAGTGAACAGATCGCCCGTTTTGCCAGTGATCTTACCCTCAGTAGAGAAAACAGCAACCCCGTGCTTCTTCATCGATACACCTACGCCGCGGACGAGCGTTTGAACGATGCCGTCTTTGCGCACGACAGCTGCTGCATGATCGTAGGAAACGTTTTGCGCTGCGATACCGTACTCCTCGCAGTGCAGCATTGTTTGGTATTGCTTAGCGCAGTAGAGCAGACTTTTTGTGGGGATACAGCCCTCATTCAAGCATGTGCCGCCAAGGGCACGCTTTTCAAGAAGTGCAGTTCGCAGACCCGCCTTTCCTGCGCGCTCCGCACACAGATATCCGCCTGGGCCGCCGCCGATGATAATCAAATCAAATTGTTGCATGAAGTCATACCTCCTTTGTTCTCAGTGTAGCATAAGAAGTGTTGCCTTGGAAATGCTTTTTTCTGATGGGTCTATTCTGTTTTTATTATTTTATGTTGTTTTCTGAGCTAGAAAGCAGCTTTCCAAAGAAAAGGCTTATGAAATGTCTAGGGCGTATCTGAAAACTCCCAACGTACCCGGACGGTGGGCCTTTTCACGCCGCGCCTATAGGACTCCTCAAAGTTTCTGTCTACCGTCTCCTGCGAGATCCTGCCGGTCTGGAGATATTCGTTCATCATTTCCTCAATGGCAAGCTTCAAGACCTCCTGCCTTGCCGCAAACGGCATCGAGAGCGTCTGCTGGATGGCCGCCGCCGTCTGCCCGCGCACCCTGCGCAGATAGTCCTGCGCCTTCTTCGGAATGCTGTCCAGCGTGAAAGCGGTCGTTCCACCCTCCTCCTGCGCATCCTCCGCCACCGAATAGCGGATATCCGGATTTCCCGTCGGATTTTTGTTTGTTACACTCTTGATCTGCTCCGGCGAGAATGCAATGTATACCGCATCCGGCGTTCCGTCATCATCCACTTCGTCTGTTGACTTGACGATTATACCGTCATTCCCGCCTTCCTGCGCCCAGCGTTTCAGGTCGCCGTGTCGAATATCCGCCTGGCTGATTGCACTGCCCCAGCCCTCGTCCTCGACGACAAGCGGATTCTTCAGGTTCAGGTAGACCTCCATAATAGCTTTCTCTCCGCCCGTCGAAAATGCCGCTTCTCTTGCGTAGCCCTGCGCATCCTCGATATATGGGCTAAAGTAGAATCCGAGGTCTCCGCCTCTATTCTGGAAGTTCTGTTCAATGCGTCCCTTGTCAAATACAGTAAACTTTGCGCCTGTCCCGTGGTAGAGCGTCAGCAGCCGTCCCTTTTCGTCCACCGCCTTGCTATCCTTGAAGAACTCCCGCTGTGCTTCCGTTAGTTGTCTTCCATCGCTGTCCTCACTGATGGAGAAGTGTTCCTTGACATTGGCTGCATTTTCGTTTATATTGTCTTTAGTCTCGGACTGAGCACCACCCGTTCCCGGCTTCTGGTAACGGAAGCGCTGACCATTGTCAGTAACGGTATGCTCGCCGGGGCTTTTTATTTTATCGATCTGATGCACCCTGTTTACTTCGTAAAGGATTTTTCGGTCTTTCCCGTTCGCGATATTCAGTGTCGCCTCATAGATATTTCCGCTTTCGTCCTGCAAATAGGCATTTCGGATGATCCACCCGTGCGCATCCAGCCATTGGTGGCTGTGATCTTCGGTTATCTCCTTGGATCTGGACGTTTCCAACACCTCGTCTAGTTGGACAATCGCCTTTGCCCGGATCGTATCCCCGCGATACCCTGCCAGTTTGTCTAGCACCTTGTGGCTGTTTTTGGCACCGTCCTTCTTTACACGGTCATTCCCTCGGGCGAGATAAACCACCTCCGGGTTCCCATCCTCGTCGAACATCGTCAATTCTGCTCCCGCCATGTTTTCGTAAACATATGTCCCCAGCGTTTTCCCCCAATCTCTCTGCCGGACACCCTCAAAAATATCGGTGTCCAAAACAACGCCAGACCCGTATTTTTTCTTCTCACCTTTTATTTCACCGATGCTGTACTTCTCCGGCGGGCCTCTGGTCCCGCCGTTTTCTTCTGCCGCCTGCTGGGTCTCCTGCGCCCGCTTGGCGGCTTTTTGTATGATCCTTGCCTTTTCCTCCGGCAGCCGGTCCATGCCTGCGTAGGCGTCCGCGCAGATCTCCTCGATGTACGCATCCAGCTCCGCGCCGTCGTAGCATCCCTCGTATGCCTCGGCATACCGCTGTGCAAGCTCCTGAATGCCGTCCTCGCCCAGCTCGTCTGCCAGCGCCTGCCGCTCCGGCTCCCACAGCACCATGAGCGTCGTTTCATCCGCATGCAGGATCTTATTTGCAAGAAGCTCCTTGTGCAGCGCGTGATATACCGGCAGGAGCCAGCGCTCTCCGGCAGTAAGGACCCAGTTGGACATGGTCTGCCTGGAAACGGGCAGACCGAGCCTGCGCAGCTCCTGTTCCTGTCTGTAAAGCGGCAGCGCAAGCACATATTTGCTGTGCATGATCTGCACCAGCAGACTGGCCGATACGATCCCGCTGCCCGGCAGAAGTGCCGACGGAACGGTGCTTTTCTTCATGGGAACACAGGCTTCCTCTTTTTCGCATTGACGCCAGCGCCCGGCTTCGCCGCTCTGCTGGATCGGCGTCCCGCATTCCGGGCATTCGTTGACTGGCGTGTCCGTGTAGTACCACTTCGCGTTGTTGTACCGCACCCGGCATTCGCTGCTGGAGAATTTCTGCCGCGTGATGTGGCACGTTGGCGTAAAGCCCATCCCACAGTTCAAGCATGCCAGCTCATTCGCCATGATACCTTCCCCCTTGTGTGTTTCTTCCATTTTACCAAACTGGGAAAGGTTCACGACTATTTGACGCTTACCTCCGCGTGGAGTAAGGAAGCGCAGAAGGAAAAAGAGAAGTGCGAAAGCGGCCAAGATCTCACAGAGGAAATTTGTGCAGTGGCTGAAGCGGTAATACCAACATAAAACATGCGGGACAAGGCAAGCTTGTCCCGCATATTCGAATTTGTGCTGTGCCCTTGAAAACAGCGCCAATCAAAGCTCCTGCGGCATCCGCCATGCTTCGATACCGGTATGCAGCAGATGGTGCGAACGCTCCGACAGGGGCTTGCCAAGATACTCTTTGTAAAGCGCCTGCACATCGGGGTTTTCATGTGAGAAACGAAGGGGCATCTTGTGGTCAAGTCTCCACAGGACATTTCCGCGCGCCTCGGCGCACTCCTCGCTGTCGTGAATCGGCTGGCCGCCGCCGCCTGCGCAGCCGCCGGGGCAGGCCATGACCTCAACAAAGTCATACTGCACGTGGCCGGAGGCAATCGCCTCCATGAGCTTCCTGGTGTTGCCGAGTCCACTGACCACCGCCGTGCGGACCGTGCCTGCACCGGGAATGTCGAAACTCGCTTCCTTCCAGCCCTGCATGCCGCGCACAGCAGTAAAGGCATCGGGGTCCGGATTTTCACCGGTCACAAGATAGTACGCGCTGCGAAGCGCCGCGTCCATGACGCCGCCGGTCGCGCCGAAGATCACCGCCGCGCCCGTACCGGAGCCGAGCGGCGAATCGAAGCTGCTCTCCTCCAAGGCCGCCGGGTCGATCATCGAGCAGCGGAGCATACGAACCAGCTCGCGCGTGGTGATGACCACGTCCACGTCCGGATCGCCGCAGGCATCGCGCATCGTCGGCAGCTCCGCCTCCGCCTTTTTGGACGTGCACGGCATGACGGAGATGACGCGAAGGTTCTTGGGGGCGACGCCGATCTTCTCTGCGAAATAGCTTTTGGCCACCGCGCCGAACATCTGCTGCGGCGATTTCGCGGTAGAGAGGTTCTTTGCAAACTGCGGGAACTGCCCCTTTACGAACCGCACCCAGCCGGGGCAGCAGGATGTGAACATCGGCCACGCATAGTCATCACGATGGGTAAAGCGCTCGATAAACTCGCTGCCCTCCTCCATGATGGTGAGGTCGGCACTGAAATTGGTGTCAAATACATAATCAAAGCCCAGCTCCCGCAGCGCGGAGGCCAGAACGCCCGGCGCGGCCTGCTCGGGTGAGAGGCCAAAATACTCTGTCCACGCCGCGCGGACGGCAGGTGCAACCTGTACGACGGTCGTAAGGGTGGGATCGGCGAGCATGCGGTAGACGTGGTCGGTATCGTCGCGCTCCTCCAATGCGCCGACCGGACAGTGGGTCACACACTGGCCGCAATAGGTGCAGAGGGACTGGGAAAGGCTGTCCGCCTTTGCCGTACCGACGGTCGTCCGGGAGCCGGTGCCGACCAGATCCCAGATATGCACGCCCTGCACCTTATCGCACACCTGCACGCATCGCATACACTTGACGCAGCGGTTTTCAAAGCGCAAAATGGGCGCGGAGTAGTCGACCGGCGCCGGACGCAGCTTTTTCTGATAGGGCGCGCCGAGCAGATTATAGTCGTTGGCGAGCTTTTGCAGCTTGCAGTTGCCGCTGCGCGTACACTTGACGCAGTTTACCTCGTGCTGGCTGAGAATAAGCTGCAGATTGACGCGCCGCGTCATGCGCACCTTCTGGGAGTTCGTGTGGATGACCATGCCTGCATGCACCTCGTTGTCGCACGCGGCGACAAGCGTTTCCTGTCCCTCGACCTCGACCATGCAGATGCGGCAGGCACCGATCTCGTTGAGATCCTTGAGATAGCAGAGCGTCGGAATGTCGACATTGGCCGCGCGCGCGGCGTCCAGAATGCTGGTTCCCTCCGGCACGCAGACGGTTTTGCCGTTGATCGTGAGTGTTACCATCTTTCGATTCTCCCTCCCTTGAAGATGCCGTAGCCGAAGTGGTCGCAGCGCAGGCAGCGTCCGCTCTCTGCACAGGCCTCTTCGTGCGTCATGCCGCATTCAATGTCTTCAAAATCACATTTGCGCTGGGCAGCCTCGCGCTCTTTGGTGTTGACGCGGCCGCGCGCGGGACAGACGTCCAGATGCGGCGCGGGGATCTCCACATCGGTGCGGATCTCATGGTGGAAGCCGAGCTGCTCGTCGATATTGGCCGCCGCGACCTTGCCTGCCGCGATGGCGCGGATGGCGGTGGCCGGGCCGGTCACGCAGTCGCCGCCGGCAAAGACGTTTTCCATGTTGTCGATCTGGCTGGAGCTTTCGGCCATAAACGTTCCCCTTTTGATGGGGATACCGGCCTGCTCAAAACCCGCGATCTCCACGCCCTGCCCGATGGCGACAACGATGATGTCCGCCGGAATGCGTTCTTCTGGCTGGTCTGCCGCGTCCGGGCGGGGCCGTCTGGACTTGTCGGCAAGGCCGATGATCTGCGGCTGCACCCAGAGGGCGGCGGCCTCGCCCGCCTCGTTTGCCTCGATGCGCACCGGCGCAGAAAGCTCGCGGATCTCCGCACCCTCGGCAATTGCGCCCTGCACCTCGTCGGGAAGCGCGGTCATGTCCGCAATTCTGCGGCGATAGACACAGGTGACGCTCGAAGCGCCCAGACGGACGGAGCTTCTTGTCACGTCCATTGCGACGTTGCCGCCGCCGATGACCACGACGCGCTTGCCGGTGAAGTCCGGCATCACATTATCACCGATGGCGCGCAGCATTTCGACGGCGGACATGACGTTTTTGCTGTCCTCGCCGGGAATGCCTGTCTTTTTGTCCGTATGCGCGCCGATGGCGACATACAGGCAGTCGTAATCCCTGTGGAGCTGCTCGAAGGAAATGTCCTTTCCGACCGTCACGCCGGTATGTACCTCAACGCCGGTGGACAGAATGGAGGCAATTTCCGCGTCCAGCTTTTCGCGCGGGAAGCGGTAGGCCGGGATGCCGTAGCGGAGCATACCGCCGAGCTGCTTCTTTTCCTCAAAAATTGTCACGCTGTGCCCCATGAGGCGCAGATAATACGCGCAGGAAAGGCCGCTCGGGCCGCCGCCGATGATGGCGACGCGCTTGCCGGTCGCCTCCCCGCAGGCTGGATTCGGAACATTGCTCGCGTGATCGACTGCGTAGCGCTTGAGGCCCCGGATGTTGATGGGCGCGTCGACCATATTGCGGCGGCAGCGCGCTTCACACGGATGCTCGCAGATATACGCGCAGGCAGTCGGCATGGGGTTGTCCTTGCGGATAAGACGCACCGCGTCTGCGTACCGTCCCTCGCGCACCAGCGCGACATAGCCCGGCACATCCACACCGGCGGGACAGAGCGACACGCAGGGCACGGGATTTTGCAGCGAAGCCAGGCATCTGTGGTGCTTTACATGGTTCACATAGTCGTCACGGAATCCCTCAAAACCGCTCAGAACCAGCTGCGCCGCGTCGCGGCCGATGGCGCAGTCGGCAGAGGCGACGATCGCGCGCGCCGTTTTTTCGATGGTGTCGATGGTCAGCATCGTACCGGTACCGTCGAGCACCTGCCCCATCAATGTGCTCAACTGACCGAGGCCAATGCGGCAGGGCACGCATTTGCCGCACGACTGCGCGTGGCACAGCTGCAAAAATGTCAGCGACATATCGATGGGACACAGTCCCGGAGGACTGGACGCGATCCTGCGTTCCATGTCCTTGTAAAGGTGGTCAACGACCGTCTGGGCCTTGCTGGCGGTTTTGATATCCAATCTGCTCAAGGCTGGCTCACTCCTTCTGTATTTCTGATCTTGTAATTCTATTTTTTGGTATAAATAGCATTTTTTAATCCAAAAAAATCATAGCATATCCACCGGATACCGGTCAATACTTATCGATAAAATCTTATCAAACCGTTCATTCTTCTTTTGCGGACCATCTATTCGCAATTTGATATGTCCCACTTCAAAAGCCGGAGGCAACCCTAATACAGTCCGGAGCAGCGGCGTTGTTTTGCGCCGCTGCTCGTTTCGTTTATTCAGCCTGTGCGTTTTATGCCCGGTATAGATCTTTGTGTCATCCTTATGAACTGTGTTCAGTTTTGGCTCCGTCGTCTTCTGCCCAGGAATAAAAAAGGGTCGAGCACGTTTCCGACGCCAGCGGTGCAGGGTCGAGATGGAAGCCGGAGATTCCGAGTGCCTCTTCCGGGCGCACCCACGGTCTTCCCTGTACGGCACTCGTTTCCTCATGCGTCAGAAGCCCCCGGTAGATCGTCAGTGCCCGTCGGTAATAGCCATCACGGATGCAGGTCTCCTCCTCGCCATCGTTCAGCAGGCTCAGGATCAGCGGCAGCATCTGCGCTGCATAGGCAACAGACGCAGAGTGTGCGACCGCGCCCGGAATATTTGCAACACAGTAATGCACAATGCCGTCTACAGTGTACCGCGGTTCGTCGTGCGTAGTCGCACGGCTGGTCTCGATCGCTCCCGGCTCGTCGTTGGAAATATCCACGATCACCGAGCCTTTTTCCATGAGGGAAAGCATGTTTCGGGTGATGAGGAACTCTTTGTTCTCCTTCCGCCATTTGACACAGTTGAGAACGATATCCGTTTTCGGCAATTCCTCCGCGATATGCGCCCGTGAGCAGCGCCTAATGCGGACGCGGCCATTATACTGTGCTGAAAGCGCACGGAGCCTGTGCATATTTCTGGCCATGACCGTACAGTTGGCGCCGAGCGCCTGTAAGACCTGCAAAGCGCCTCTGCCGACTTTTCCGCTTCCGAGAATCAGTGCATGGATGCCCGGCTCCCCTGCAAAGCCGCCGACATATTTTCCCTTTCCGCCGTGAATGGTCAGCAATGATTCCAGCCCAAAAAGCGCCCCCTGCTTCCCTGCTGCCTCACAGTTCGGGGACCCATATCGATGGGAATCCTCCGCCGTAAATGCAATGCAGCCGCTTTTCATCAGCGCGTTGACCTCCTCCGGATTTGCCGCCGGATGCAGGCAGCCGAGAAGTAGCTGGCCTGTCCGGATCAGCGGCCATTCCTCCGGCGTAAACTCCTTGACCTTGGCAACCATATCGCAGACTTTGAACAGCTCCTGCACAGAGTCTGTCAGAAGCGCCCCCGCAGATTCATACGCTTCATCCGAAAAACCGGCTCGTTCTCCACAGCCGCGCTGTGCATAAACAGTGTGTCCTGCGGTCGTGATGGTCTCCACCTCTTTTGGCGTACAGATCACTCGGTTTTCGCCCTTTTTCGTCTCACGCAAAATCCCCAAAATCATATGCTGTGCCTCCTTTCAACCAATATTTTCCTGCCATGCTGTGTTTTCTGTTTTTATATTATACAGGGAAATCGGCAGATCCGCAATGCTAATAATATGAAGTCTCAGTTTAATTTAGTGCTGCTCCGCATACCTCAACAAAAACGTGCAGGATTTGAGCGGTTCCCGCTCAAATCCTGCACCTTTCGTGTTTCTGTTCCGTGCTTACTTTTCGTGCCCGGCCTTCTGGCACGCCGGACAAACGCCTTCAAAAATCATTCTGTGCCGCGTGATCCGATATCCGGATTCCGCTGCGATCGTTTTGTCCGGCGTTGGGTCGTATGAAAACGGGGCATCACAGACTGCGCCGCAGCCCGTGCAGATCAGGTGATAGTGAAAGTCTGTCCTGCAATCATACCGATCCGCTCCCGGAACCTTTACATGTGTGATCTGCCCCTCCTCAGAAAGGATATTCAAATTCCGATAAACCGTTCCTCGGCTGATTCTCGGGTCTTTTGCACGGATCTCCAGATAAATCTGATCCGCGCTCGGATGGTCATGGTGTTCCTGTACCGTTTCCAGAACAATTTTACGCTGCCGTGTGTTTCGGTACTGCATCTTGCTTCCGCCTGCCCTCATATCATTCAATTTCATCGTCTGTCATGAAAAATCCGGACTTTCCACCTTTATTCATGAGCAGATACACGAATTGTACCGCAAAATATATCGGCTGTCAACATTCCAGTAATTGCGGTTTTTGGCAGCAGATTTCCTATCGTTTTTCCCCTCTTGTCAAACGAAACTGAATCAGATATACTCAAAATAGAGGAGAGAAACCGAAGTTCCGGAACAAATCCTGCAACGGAGCCTCTGTTTTCCCGTCTATATAAACAGAGCGACAAACGAAAGGAGATTACACTATGAAAAAGGATCGCCAACTTGTAATTCTGCTTGCCGCCCTGCTGGTTCTGATTTTTTTATCCAGCTGTGCCGCGGGCAACAACGCATCCATGACCCCTGCGGCCACTGATTTTGCCTACGCCGAGGACTATTCCTACACGCGCGATGCCCCTGCCGAAGAGCCGCAGGCAGAAGCGCCAATGGCAAACGAATACAAAGCAGAAATCGGCGGTGCAATAGGCGAAATGAGCTTTGACGACACCGCAGAAGCAGAAGAAGCGCCGGTCGGAGACCCTGAATCGCAGGGGGATGCTGCGGACATCACGGAAAAAATCATCTACTCCGCAAACGTTTCCATCGAGACGACCGACTTTGACGCATCTGTTTCCGGACTCGAGCAGAAGATCCGCTCGCTCGGAGGCTTCGTGGAAAACTCCAACGTTTCCGGCGATACGCGCTGGAACAATGATGGAACGACCTCCGTTGTCAACCGCTGGGCCTATTACACATTGGTCTTGCCGCTTCTCTGCCTGCGCTGGTACTGCTGCTCGTTCTCGCGGCAGCCGTCATCATCTGCATCCGGATAAAAAAGCGCAAAGCAAAAAAGGCTGCCGCCGAGGCTGCTGCAAAGGAGCAGGAACCATGATCAGGCGGAGCAGGACTGCTGTTTTTTATAAATCACTTGCTATCAGGACTCGGTATCTATTATAATATAACCACCACAGGAACCCCATATGAAAACAGCTTTGCCCCGCCTGCACCCACCGCCATTCCGACGTGAACATGCAAGGAGGTATTGTCTATGAGTACACAGGCCATCCGTTCCAGAGAGAATCCAAATCTTGAACTCATTGCATTCCATGGTCATTTTGCGACCCGGCATTCCCATAACAGTCATTACCTTGATATCACACGACTGAAGCACGAATACAGTCTGGCACACGACACTGCGCTTGCGCTCGCAAACCATTACATCTACGAAAAGTCGATCGACACCATCATCTGCATGGACGGCAGCGAGGTCATTGGTGCGTTTCTGGCCCGGCAGCTGACGCAGAAAGCTTTGTTCTCTGTCAACAATAACAAGAGCATCTGTGTCGTCACACCGGAATATGACTCCAACGGCCAGCTTCTTTTCCGTGAAAATCTGGTTCCCATGCTCCATGGCAAAAACATGCTTCTATTGATCTCGACAGTCAATTCCGGAAAAACTGCGCGGCGCGCCCTTGATTGTATCCAATATTATGGCGGCAAAACACAAGGCATTGCGGCGATTTTCAGCGCGATCCCGGATCTGGACGGCATCCCGGTATTAAGTCTGTTCACGCCTGCCGATATCCCGGGCTATGAGACCTATCCAACCGGCGAGTGCCGGATGTGCAAAGCCGGGCAGCGAATTGACGCACTGGCGAACAGCTATGGTCTTTCCACCTTCCGCTGATCCTTCAGACAGGCAGCGCACCCGGCCTTCGTGTCCGGGTGCGCTGTCTATACAATCAGGAAATATCTTTTGCGTAACCGCTGACGAAACCGTTTGTCAACCCATGTCGGCGGCAAGCGTCTGGTCGATGAGCTTTTGCAGCGTTTCCGCCTGCTTCTCTTCCGTGATAGCGCCTACGATGGGTTCGCCCACGATGTTGCCGCTGCGGTCCACCACATAGGTAGTGGGATAGGCAAAGATGTTCGTGGTGAACTTGCCAGCCTCGCCGTCGGAAGCGAAATACACGTTCTGATAGGTCGCGCCCTTCTTGGCCAGCACATCCTTCGCCTCCGAGATTGCCGCTTCGTCGCCGTCCAGCGTGAAGGTGTTGACGCCGATGAGCGCGCCGCCCTTCTCTGCGAGTTCTTTGTTCAGCGCGTCCAGCTCGGCAAGCTCACCCACACAGGGATTGCAAGTGGTGAACCAGAAATTCACCACGGTGACAGCGTTGCCGGAGAACAGCTCGTCGCTCTTCACCGGATTTCCATCCAAGTCTTTGCCCTCAAATGTGGGGAACTTCTGCATGCTGCCGTCGTCGGGCGGATTGGTCATGTCGCTGCCTGCGGGCACGCTCATGTCGCCGTCCACGGATTCCTGCACGATCTCGGGGTACTTGTTTTCCAGCTCGGTCAGCTTGTTTTCGATATTGCTGATCTCCGTAGCCGACTCCTTCAGCATCTCATACTCTTCGTCGGTGAACTGGTCTTTGGCGCTCTCGATGGTATCCAGCAGGAACTCGCCATAGTTCTTCCCATCCTCTACCATGGCCATGCCCTTGTCGGCCTCCATGAAAACCTTTTCCCAGAGCGCAGTGTTCTGCGACAGGATCGTGTTCTCCTGTTCCATCAGCTTTTTGTGCAGGGCAAGTGCCTCCTCGGCGTTTTTCGGCTCGTCGGTCATGGCAGAGTCATTGCTGCTCATATCTGCCATCTTGTCGTTGTCCTTTGTGCTGCAGGCTGCCAGAGACAGCATCATAAGCACAGCCAGCAGCAGTGCGATTTGTTTCTTCATGTTCATTTTGATTCCTCCATGTTTGCTTTCTTTGTTGTTTTTTCTCCGTCACCAACGCCGTAGCGGAAGCACACGGCGTTCGTCGGACAGGCGCGGATGCACATTCCGCAGCGGATGCACTCGGTGTGGTTGGGCGTCTTCGTCACATCCACATCCATCTTGCAGACCTTCGCGCATTTTCCGCAGGAGACGCACTTGTTTTTATCCACCTTCATTTGGAAGAGGGACACCCTGTTGAACAGCGCGTAGAACGCGCCCAGCGGGCAGAGCCACTTGCAAAACGGCCGGTAGAACAGTACGCTCAGCACAATCACCGTCAGCAGGATGCTGAACTTCCATGTAAACAGCTTGCCCAGCGCCGCCCGGATGCCGGAATTGGCAAGGGACAGCGGGATCGCTCCCTCCAGCACGCCCTGTGGGCAGAGGTACTTGCAGAAGAATGGATCCCCCATGCCCACATCGTTCACAAGGAACGCCGGCAGCAGGAAGACCATCACCAGCAGAACGGCGTACTTGAGGTATCGCAGAGGCTTGAGTTTCTTTGTGGAGAGCTTCTTTGTGGGGATCTTGTGCAGCAGCTCCTGAAACCAGCCGAAGGGACAGAGGAAGCCGCAGATAAAGCGCCCCAGCAGGACTCCCAGCAGAATGAGGAAGCCCGTGATATAGTAGGAAAAGCTGAACTTGGAAGACCCCACCACTGCCTGAAACGCCCCGATGGGGCAAGCCCCGGACGCCGCCGGGCAGGAGTAGCAGTTCAGCCCCGGCACGCAGACGGTCTTCCCCGAGCCCTGATACAGTCCGCCCTTGAGGAAATTCGGCAGGTGCAGGTTGGTCAGCAGCGTCGCCCCCGCCTGAATCCAGCCCCGGAAGCGGGACATGGTCTGTGAAACGCCTGAAAACTTCTTACCCAATGCCCACACACTCCAGACATAATTTGATTGCTTTGCTCAGCACCGTCGCCGCCTCGCCCCGCCAGACACCGAAGCACAGCATGGTGGCTCCGGCCATCAGCAGCGCAGCCTGCGCCGCGGCCTTTTTCCCGCAGCTCATTTTTCATCACCCTTTCCGATTTTGTGCCCCCATCATAGCGCGGGAGAGTTAAAGTCTCTGTTAAGAACGAAAATTTAACGCAAACCTTATCTATTTTTGCTATAATGAAAGCACCACAAAAACGGAGAAATAAAAAGGAGGGCTCTCATGCACCTTTTAGTAATTGAAGACGAACGCGCTCTGTGTGAAACCATCGTCCGCAGCCTGCGGCGGCTGGCCTACAGCGTGGACTACTGCTACGACGGGGAGAAGGCGCTGGAGCTTCTTGGCGTGGAGCACTACGATCTGGTGCTTCTGGATCTGAACCTGCCGGGCAAGGATGGCATGACGGTGCTGCGCACCCTGCGGCAGACAGACCGGGAGACGAGAGTTCTGATCCTCTCCGCCCGCAGCGAGGTAGAGGACAAGGTGGAGGGACTGGATGCGGGTGCCAATGACTATCTGGCAAAGCCTTTTCACTTAGCCGAGCTGGAAGCCCGGATCCGCAGCCTGACCCTGCGGCAGTTTACGCAGCAGGGCGTACTGCTGACCTGCGGGGATTTAGCCTTCGACACGCGCTCCCGCACCGCTTCCGTCAATGGTCAGGCTCTGACACTGACCCGCAAGGAAACGGGAATATTGGAATATTTAATGGTACATCAGGGACGACCGGTGAGTCAGGAGGAGCTGATGGATCATGTCTGGGACAACAGCGTGGACAGCTTCAGCAACTCCATCCGGGTACATATCTCCGCTCTGCGCAAAAAGCTGCGCGCCGCGCTGGGATACGATCCCATCCGTAACCGCATCGGCGAAGGCTATCTGATGGGAGGCAAGGAAGCATGAAGCACCTTTCTTTGCAGTGGCGCATCACGCTGATGAGCGTCCTGCTCATCGGAGTTACCTGTATTTCCATGAATCTGCTGCTCTGTTCCTCCGGCGTGTATTATATGGACACGATCGCGAACACCTTGCAGGGCGGCACTGTGATCCTGAATGAAGAAGACATGGTAAGCTTCGACCCGCAGCTCATAGCACCTGATGAGGATTTGACAATCATTGTCGATGGGGCGCAAGGACGCTTTCGCACGACCAACTGGTATATCACTGTAGCGGTGACACTGCTCAGCGGCATTCTTGCCTACTTCGTCAGCGGACGCGCCCTCAAGCCTCTGCGCAGCTTTGCCTCGCAGGTCGAGCAGGTGCAGATGAGCAACCTGGCAGACATGAAGATCAACGAGGACGTATTGCCGGAGTTCCGCCAGTTCAGCCATTCCTTCAATCAGATGCTTGAACGGCTGAACAACGCCTTTGCCGCCCAGCGGCAGTTCACCGGCAACGCCGCCCACG